>TARA_R110000744_G_scaffold175953_2_pt1 | contig 34218 bp, 26 predicted proteins | sample TARA_R110000744 | Tara Oceans TARA_R110000744 (sample SAMEA4398083) | marine metagenome | biome: Polar Biome; feature: [DCM] deep chlorophyll maximum layer (ENVO:01000326); material: water (ENVO:00002006), including particulate matter (ENVO:01000060) such as... | depth 36 m | reverse complement strand
AGAGGATTATGTCTTTTTAGAGGGGGAAATCCCTAGAACCCCTATTTGGTGCTGCATTGACAACATTTAATTCAGGATTAAACAGCGCCAGTACCATTGCCATATTGGACTTGTATAAGCCAATCAAGATCAAACGAAAACAAGATGTTTCTGATAAGCAACTTATTAAGCTAAGCAAGATTTTTCAGTTTTTCTTAGCCATATCAGCGATGACAATCGCACCATTTATAGCACTAGCATTCGGAGAGTAGCCCGTCGAAAAGGGGTTAATCGGTCTACCCCGGCGAAAAACGTCAAACCCGCAGCTATAAAGGCTTTCAAAGATGTATGGCTAAACACCACTTTGCAACGATTAACACCGTTGGTCACGGCCACGTCACGGAAAATGCTAAAAAACGCTGGTTAAAAACAACCAAAAGAGACCCCTGCGAAAAGATATATTATGCTTTGTATACTGTTTTTACTTCCGAGTTTTAGCAAAAATTTGTTTCGTACTCATTCATGTTTTTAACAACACATAGCAATACCCCAAATTGGAGATTCTTAATGCCCCTTACTTGCTTAAGCGACCATGAACGTAATCGGCTAGCCTCAATGACAAGGCTGCGATTGTTAAGGTTGGATTTGCAGTAGCTCCTGTAGGAAAAACGCCTGAGCCGACAATAAATAAATTTGGATGATCATGGCTTTGTAAATTTACATCTACAACTGATTCATTGGGATTATTGCCCATACGAGTCGTTCCCATGATATGACCAGAACCTAAGATAAAGGGTAAATGAAAAACATCACTCGCACCCACTTTTTCAAAAACAAATTCGTTAAATTTCTTAATTTTTGCTAGACCCTTTGTCGCGTAATTATCGTGAGAGTAATGGAGTTCTGGGTGAGGGAGACCAAATGCGTCTTGTTTTTCTGATGATAACAGGACACGATTTTCCGGATCAGGCATTTGCTCGGTTTCCCCTAATAGAATAAATTCACGACTGGCTCTGTTCTTTAAAGCTTGCTGTAATTCTTCACCAACTAAATTAGCGTCTATCATAGTGGCAACTGTGCGATCTGGACCACTAAACGTGTTGCTACCGGAGTTAAATATTTCAACTCTAAAACCGCCTTCAGTTTTACGGAAATCACCGTCTCTAAATGACATTATCACCGAAGTACTTTGCGGTCCTCGATAGGCATCGATGGGCTCCTTTGCAAGAGCAATACTCAACTGCGCAGGGTGGTCCATTAAATTTCTACCCACCTGATCACTGCTATTTGCCACATTAACGTTCCCTTCCCTGGCTGACATCAATAAAAGCTTTGGTGTTTCGATGGCATTGGCCGCAAGAATAAACATCTTTGCTCTAACCTTATGTTTTCTGCCGTCCCATGTTTTGTAATGTATTGTGCTGACATCTCCCTCTTTGTCAATTTCTACACGTGTTGCCACTGCTTTAGATCTAATAATTACTCCCTTAACGCGTGCACGATTAATATGTGTGATTGCTTCATATTTTGCACCGGTCGGACAAATAGGCATGCAATTGGCGCTACCCTGACAAATTTTAGGGTTTCTAGCCGCACGATTAGGTCTTACATCTAACTCAACGTTGTTAAAAAACGTTCCTTTAATCGCTTGTTTGATATGTAAATCCAATGGGCTTTGTCGCTGAGACGGGTATGGAAAAGGCTGGCTACGAGGAGAACCAAAATCGGTGTTATTACCACCGGAAACATTCAATTCTTTTTCAGCAGCGCAGTACCAAGGTTCAAGATCACCGTAAGAGATGGGCCAGTCAACACCGACTTGATACATACTTTGCATACGAAAGTCATTAGGCATAAATCGCGGTGTCAAACCATGCCAATGCCAACTCGTGCCTCCGACTCGCCTTTCATAGGTGCTACTAAAAGGTGTTGTTCCTTTTTGAACATAATATCCATCTTGACCATTTGCAGCGGGCCGAGGAGCTTCTGGGTGGCTTGGGTAAGCGCTATCAAAACTTCGATTAGGATCACTAAAATAACGTTCCAATAGTTGACCGCGATTCTGGTTTTCTGGACCAGCTTCTAAAACCAATACCCTATGTCCTTTCGTTACCAAGGCATCTGCCACCAAGCCGCCTGCAACACCAGCACCTACGATAACAACATCAATATTTTTCATTGCCTGAGCCTCTCAACGTTGCTTTAACCTATGTTGCCAGAGCCGACCTGACGGTAGCCCCTTCGGAGTAACCTCCATAGCGCGCCATGCCAATGATTCTTTATAAGCCTGTGCTTTAATTTCTGCAGGGATCGTGTCAGTGACACTCAACCAACCAGAATACCATAGTTTATTAATGGCTTTAGCCACTCCCCAAACACTGTGGTCCTGCACTAATGTTTTTTTAATGACGTCATTCGCTTGTGATGCAACAGACTCATATTCAGTGAATAATGCTATCCAGTCCTCTGGTTTTGATTGTTGCTTTAGGTAGACGTAAAAATGCTTACCTAACATCTCATTCAAATCGTCAAAGCCCGTTAGGTAATTCGATAGAGACATAAAGACTTTATATTCCTTTTTATCTTGATCACTTATTTCGTCTACCGCAGCGCTGACCCAGCTCGGGATTATGGTGCCACATAAAGCGGCGCTCGATACAGAAACACCGGTTAAAAAATATCGCCTAGAAAACATAAACTTATCTTTCCCCATAACTTAATCAATGAACCGACTAAAGCGAACGAAGTAAAACGTCCTCATATCTAACTTGTTGGCTGCCAATTACGGCAGCAGAAATATCTACGTCGGCGTCTTATTCTTCGCCTTCCTAAAGGCAGTAATCAATTGATTGGTTGAAGCATCAAAATTGAGCTCTGAACCACTATTCACAAGTTTGTCCAAGACCTGATTCCCTAACTCCTTACCTAATTCCACACCCCACTGATCAAACGAATTAATACCCCAAATTGCACCCTGAACAAATACCTTGTGCTCGTATAGCGCGACCAAGGCACCTAGGGTTTTAGGGTCCAATTGGTCAAACAAAAAGGTGTTGCTTGGCTTGTTACCCGGCATGGTTTTATGCCTCGCCAGCGACTGTCTGGCTGCATCGTCTAGCCCATTGTCAGCTAGGTCTGCGTAGCACTCGTCATAGGTTTTACCCTGCATCAATGCTTGCGTTTGACCAAAACAATTAGATGCCAACATGGCATGGTGAGTGTCATCTTGATTGGGTACATTCAATGGCAGCATAAAATCTGCGGGGATTAACACCTTACCCTGATGAATAAGTTGGTGGAATGAATGCTGACCATTGGTGCCTTCACTTCCCCAGATAACCGGACCGGTTGCATAATCAACAGTGTCTTGCTGTCCAGCCACATTCTTACCATTACTTTCCATATCCAGTTGTTGCACGTAAGCCGGAAAGCCTCGCAAATAATGGTAATAGGGCAATAAAACATGACTTTGTGCACCGTGGAAGTTGACGTACCAAACACCCAATACCGCCAATAACACCGGTAGATTGTTTTCAACAGGTGCGGTTTGAAAGTGCTGGTCCATTTCAAAAGCACCTTCAAGTAATGCGCGATAATTGTCATACCCCATGGTCAAAGCAACTGGCAAGCCAATGGCTGACCAAAGTGAATAGCGCCCGCCAACCCAATCCCACATCGGGAAGATATTGTTTTCGTCCATACCGAATTCGGTAGCAGCTTTGACATTAGACGACACGGCTACAAAGTGTTTGGCAATGTCTTGCTGAGAGCCGCCGCTGCCTAGAAACCATTTTTTTGCAGTAATAGTATTTTGCAGTGTTTCTTGTGTGGTGAACGATTTAGATGACATGATCACTAACGTCTCTTCGTGGTCGAGTTTACTCAACACATCGATGATATGGCAGCCATCGACATTGGCGACATAGTGCACTGTCACACCTTCATACCAATAGGGCTTTAACGCCTCAGACATGATTTTAGGGCCTAGAAACGAGCCGCCAATACCAATGCTAACAATCTGCTTGATAGACTTACGCGTATAACCTTTGTGACTGCCACTATGAATAGTCGCAACGAAGTCGCGAATTTTATCCTGTGTGGCCAACACATCAGGCATCACATCTTTGCCATCAACCATGACTGGCTGCCCAGAGAAGTTTCTCAAGGCTGTGTGCAAAACAGCACGCTTTTCAGTGTGATTGGTAATCTCACCTGCAAACATACCATCGCGTTTATCTAATACTTCCTGAACTTCAACCAAATCAAATAGTTTAGCCAAAACGTCATCAGTAATGAGATTTTTAGAATAATCTAACGTTATACCACACGTACTAGTTGTATAACGCTCTGCGCGCTTTTCATCAGCGGCAAACCAGTCGCGCATATGTTGACTTTTGATACTGCTGGAGAGCTGTTCTAACACTTTCCACTGTTCGGTTTGATTAGGCAAAGCCATATCTATACCTCTTTAAGTAACGTTTTTACTAAAATCACCACACAAATAGATAATTCTTAGTGGTTTTGCTTCTATGACTGCTCCCATCTGCGTCCCATTCAATCTTGCATGGAGATAAAAGATCATGCTTACCTTCATTCAGATGAATGTGGCGTTTATGATAAAAACACACCCCTCAGATAACTGGTTGGGATAAAATGAGGGATGCGGAAAACTCTGCACGAATCAAAATTGATCAGTGCAATTTGAGTTTTAAATTAACAATATGGTTTGTTTTTCTAACTTCCTGAAAAAGTTCAAATTTGGTTGATGATTAAATTGTCGACTGAGTTTGCTGACTAACTCAAGTCCACTCGCCCCACTTTCAATCAATATAATGTTTTTCATATTTACCTTAGCTGCTAAAACCACTTAACGATTGATAACTGCTGTGACGAGCTCTGACACGTATATGTCGTTAGATGCCTTTGTTCGAGAAGTTTGAGATATACGCTGCTTTATCTCTGAAGAGGTCAAGAGTAAGCTAGATAACCCATCGCGAACTAAGTTTGAGACGCTTAAATTAGTTGAATGCAGCTCATACATATGTGCTGAAAGCGCTTCAATTTCTTTAATATTTATATATATTTTTTCTATATAATTTGAAATTTCTTGTGAATGATTAAATTCAAAGGTGTGCGCTTTTAAGTTTTCAATCTGCTCTAATGAAACGCTAATATTTTTTTGTACGTCAATATTAGATGCAGCCAAAAGTTTCGAATCAGTGATTGCTACTAAATCTGCCACTTTCTTGCCTAATAAAAGAACGGTAATGGACAGGTTGTTAGATTTCAGTTGCGTGTTGAAAGCATCATCAGACATTTTAGAAGATGCATTTGAAATACTTTTCACCATGCTCAGGTTTGTGATCCCTAACAATAAGATAACTAGACACAAAAAACCAAAGCCTGAATACATTCTTGCTAGGACAGATAAGTTTCGAACTTTGTTGTTTAATTTCATCATGCTTTTCACCATTAAAAGTACGAAACGAAAACTTGATGGTAAGAAAAAAAAGGAAGTGGCGGAAGCCACTTCCTTCATAGACTCAGCACGGACTCAACTTACAATTACCGCATTGAAAGCGGAAATGATGAGCGGTCTGCTTTTTAATTAAAAATCAAATTGAAAGCCCAAAATGACCGCGTTATAGTCGTTTTGAACGTCAGATTGATAGTCTTGTAACTCACCAATGATTCGGAACTGATCCGACAGTTGATGATGGACAAACAACATGGTCAATTCGTTATCTACTTCGGCTACCGCTGCAAGGCCATTTGCAGCGTCTGCCGCTCTGCTATCTTGAGAACCTTCGCCGTAACTAATACCAAAACGAGTTTTATTAACCTTATAGTCCGCTTCAACAAACCATTGTGTAGCATCCACATCAGAGTCATTTATTGTGCCGCCATATAAGCCATCAGCACCGATGCCCGTGGTATCAGTAAAGTTAACGGTCAAACCAAACCCTCCGGCTTGAAAGTGTGCACCTACATCATATCCTTGCATGTCATAGTCAAAGGCTTGCTCACCAACTACCGATACTTCCTGTGTAAAACCACCTACCCACACTTTAAAACTATCAGTTGTATAGGTCACTTGACCTTCAAAACGAGGCAACGACGTTTCAATTGACGCGTCTTGGGGCTCTTCCGGATTGATAATAGCCACTTTGTAAACGAAACCGTTCATATCATTAGAGGTAAACTTAATTTGTGGATTGAAGTTTGCGTACACGTATCCAGTTCCTATACGGCCACCTGTAGCATTACCTGTATCAGCACCAGCACCTAACCATCCGACACCACCTTGACTGGCGATATCACCGATGGCATTGCTGTTGAATACACCAAAGTCTTTACCTAATGTTATGGTACCGAAGTCACCTGATACCTGAATATTCGCTACTCGGCTCTCAAACAATCCTCCATTTTGCACGCCGTTTGGGGCATTCAGGTGCGTATCAATTTGAAAATGCCCTGATACCGTTAACCCTGAGTTGGTTTTAGGAGCTACAACATGGAAATTAAGATTTGCTGGATTAAATCCAGACTGTACTCGAAATGCACTTTCTGAATCGTCATGGTCGGACGCGACGGCAAATACAGGAAGGGAGCCGCTAATTGACGTCTCCCAACCGCTATCAGAAGTTAAAGTAACTTTTGCAAGGGTTGCAGGTGAACAGATTAGGGCGGTTAACCCTAAGGCAGAAGCGATTTTGCTACTAGTAAAAATATTATGTTTAGTTGTTTTAGATGTGTTTTTCATTATTTCTATTTCCAATGTGTGTGGGCCTTTATTGCCCAAAAAAGTGAAAAATGGACACAACTCACCCACCCTCAGCATTTTCATGGAGGTCTGTGTGGGTAAGGTTGTTACAATTTTTGTTGCTTAGTTAGAGATGGCTCCCCACTGTTTAAGCAACTCTTTATAAGCAATGGTTTTACCTTGTGGTTTTTCATTACTTAGTTTGGCTTTAGGTGAACCGGGTTGATTCAACCAATAGCTTTCACTTTTTGGTTTGTTAAGTTTTGGGCCACATTCGCCTTGTGCGTTGGCACGCTCTAAACGTTGCATAACCTTATCTTGCGCTTTTGCTAAACCATTAAGCGCTTCTTGCGGAGACTTTTCACCACTCGCAGCTTCAGCAATATATTGCCACCACAGCTGAGCCAATTTTGGATAATCAGGAACATTGGTGCCTGTTGGCGTCCATTGTTTCCTGGCAGGGCTTCTGTAAAATTCCACTAACCCACCTAGTTTAGGTGCAGCATCAGTCATTGCTTGAGAGTTGATGTCAGACTCACGTATTGGTGTGAGACCTTCTAGGGTTTTCTTTAGTGAAACTGTCTTAGAAACCGTAAACTGAGCGTACAACCAGGCCGCAAGACGACGCTTCTCAGGTGTAGATGAAAGGAATGTCCACGCACCCGTATCCTGGTATCCCAGCTTCATTCCTTCTTCCCAATACGGTCCTTTTGGAGATGGTGCCATTCTCCATTTCGGTAAGCCTTTCTCATCTACAACTGGCAATCCCTTATCTGTCATACCTGCAGTAAAAGCGGTATACCAAAATATTTGCTGGGCAATATTACCTTGCGCTGGTACAGGCCCTGCCTCGGAGAATGTCATACCCTGTGCTTGTGGTGGTGCATATGCTTTTAACCAATCCACATATTTTGTAGTGGCGTATACCGCTGCTGGACCATTTGTTGCTCCACCTCTTGATACACTAGAACCAACTGGACGACACCCATCTACGCGGATACCCCACTCATCAACAGGAAGACCATTTGGCAGACCTTTGTCGCCTGCACCTGCCATTGAAAACCAAGCGTCAGTAAAACGCCAACCCAACGAAGGGTCTTTTTTACCATAGTCCATGTGACCATAGACACGCTCACCATCAATTGTTTTTACGTGATTAGTAAAAAAATCAGCGATATCTTCATAGGCTGACCAATTTTCTGGTACACCTAGATTGTAACCATAGCGGCTTTTAAATTGAGCTTTAAGATCATCATCTTCAAACCAATCTGCTCTGAACCAATATAAATTGGCGAACTGTTGGTCAGGTAATTGATAGATTTTTCCATCGGGTCCGGTTGTAAAGTCAATACCGATGAAATCTTCCAAATCTAGTGTAGGAAGGGTTAAGTCCTTAGCTTCATTTGCGATCATATCAGAGATAGCAATAGCCTTACCGTATCTAAAGTGTGTTCCAATAAGATCAGAGTCGTTAATATAGGCATCATAAATATTTCGACCAGATTGCATTTGTGTCTGCAGCTTTTCTACGACATCCCCTTCTTGAATGAGATCGTGGATTACCTTGATACCTGTAATATCTTCAAATGCCTTTGTAAGCACCCTTGACTCATATGTATGGGTAGCAATCGTCTCTGACGCAACGTTAATCGTCATGCCTTTAAACGGTTTGGCGGCTTCTCTGAACCATACCATTTCTTTCATCTGCTCCTCTGGAGTTAAAGTTGAGACAGTAAATTCAGATTTTAACCATTTTTGCGCCGCAAAGTCATACACTTCAGCTAATGCCGTCGTAGATACGTTCATTAACAGAAAACTAGCCCCTAATATAGCGGCTGTGCGCTTCATTTTTATTTTCATGTCTATTCCCATTTTTATTGAGATTTTGTGTTGATGCCGCTAAACTCCGCTAGCGTTTAGGCTAGTTTTGGTTCATTCAGCATAGCGTATTGACAAAACTTGCCAATGTGGTGGATTTCTTTGGTGTCAAGGCTCGAATCTAGTCGCCAAAGAAGTCCTTTTTCTCTATATAGAGAAATTCTGTAAAGCAAATCGAAGTTTCAATTTGCCTTTGTAAACTCTTATCCCCATTTGAATACCACTGCACTCCACAATATGGATATGCACAAAGCGACCCATAAAAAGGTATCGATAAAAGCAAGATAACCTAAATGTATAAATGCGCTACTTAGCAAACTGATAAATAATTTATCACCTCTGGTAGTTGCCATCGGTAAAAAACCTTTCTTCTCGATACTTGGAAATTTCAATTCCAAAATCGTCATAACTACAAGAATGCACGCTATTACACTGAAGAACGTAGCGGTCACATCTGTCCATGCCATCCAATTCATAATATTATTCCTCAATTCTTATTAAACGCGACCTAGAGCAAAGCCCTTAGCGACATGATTACGTACAAACCAGATAACCAAGACACCAGGAAGGATAGTCAAGACACCAGCGGCAGCCAAGAGCCCCCAATCAATCCCTGCTGCACCGACTGTGCGTGTCATTATGGCGGCGATAGGCTTGGCGTCTACTGACGTCAATGTTCTAGCAAACAACAATTCCACCCAAGAGAACATGAAGCAGAAAAAGGCAGTAACACCGATCCCGGAACGAATCATCGGTATGAATATGCGTAAGAAGAACTTAGGGAAACTGTAACCATCAATGTAAGCTGTTTCGTCCACTTCTCTTGGTACACCTGACATAAAACCTTCTAAAATCCACACCGCGAGTGGGACAGTAAAAAGACAATGCGCAAGTGCGACTGCAATATGAGTATCGAATAGTCCAACTGATGAATAGAGTTGGAAAAACGGCAATAAAAATACCGCTGGAGGTGCCATCCTATTGCTAAGCAACCAAAAGAATAAATGCGAATCGCCCGTAAACCGATAGCGACTAAACGCATAAGCAGCCGGTAACGCGACAACTAAGGTAATTGCCATGTTCATGCTTACATAGATTATTGAGTTAACATAGCCCATATACCACGTTGGATCAGTGAAGATAGTATGATAGTTATCAAACGTTAAACTTTGAGGCCATAAGGTAAGGCCACCTAATATTTCTTCCGTACCTTTGAAAGACATGATCACCAACCAATAGATTGGTATAAATAAAAAGACAAGGTAAAGTGCCATGCCAATTTTCTTACGTATGCTGTGTTCCATTATTGACTCCTATTTCACTTTATCTATTTGATTAATGGCGGTGAAAAACACATAGCACACCAGCAAGACAATCAGATAGTAAATCAGTGAGAATGCAGCAGCTGGACCTATATCGAACTGTCCAATTGCCATTTGTGTTAGTGCTTGGCTTAAAAACGTGGTTGAATTTCCTGGACCACCGCCTGTCAATACGAATGGTTCGGTATAAATCATAAAACTATCCATGAATCTCAGTAATACACCGATTACAAGCACGCTTTTTAATTTGGGCAACTGTATGTGACGAAAGACAGACCATTTAGATGCTCTATCAATCCGGGCTGCTTGATAGAAAGCTTCAGGAATAGCTCTTAATCCTGAATAACACAGCAACGCAATCAAAGGCGTCCAATGCCATACATCCATTAAAAGAACAGTTAACCACGCTGATAAAGGATCACTGGTATAGTTATAATCGATGCCTAAACCGTTAACTGTATATCCGAATAAACCAATGTCTGCACGGCTGAATATCTGCCAAATAGTACCGACCACGTTCCAGGGTATTAACAGCGGGATAGCAACAAGAATTAGTGATACTGCCGCCATTCTTCCTTTGGTGGGCATTAACAAGGCGATTAATATTCCTAACGGTACTTCAATAGCAAGTACAGAGAACGAATACAAAAATTGCCTTCCGAGGGAGTCCAGCAATGCTGGGCTTCTTAGCATTTCGCGATACCATTCAGCACCAACAAAATAAGCAGTATTTGGGTCGAATATGTCCTGAACCGAGTAATTCACCACGGTCATGATCGGCACGATGGCCGAAAACGCAACGAGGATGAAAACAGGCAGAACTAAAAACCATGCTTTATTATCTTTAACTTTACGTTGCATTATACTGATTCCTTTATTTCATGTTCATCTTGCTCATCTACATCCAGTAAGTATTCATCAACATAAACTTTAAGCCATTGTTCGGGAAAGCTAATGTATACCTTTCCTGACGTAACGACTCTGTCTTCATTCAATCTTACCTTGAGTGAAACTCCATCGAATTTAATCGTAATAATTTTGTAAGTGCCCAAATCCTCGGAATGTAATACGTCGCACTCAGTTGCACCTTCAACATTTCCATCCCAAATATGAATGAATTCTGGGCGAATCCCAATCTTAATATTGCTGGAAGTAATCAGGTCAAGCCTGGCCTTAAGCTGAGAATTAATGGGTATTTGTGTATTGTTAAACGCTAAGCCCCCATCTCGTTTTTCAACATCGATTAAATTCATTCCAGGACTACCGATAAAATATCCAACAAATGCATGATTCGGTTTCTCAAAAAGCTCTCTTGGGGTACCAAATTGAACGATTTGTCCGCCATACATTACGGCTATTTTGTCTGCAAACGTAGAGGCTTCTAATTGATCGTGAGTCACGTACACCATGGTGATATTGAATTGTTCATGGATCTGCTTAAGCTTTCTTCTCAGTTTCCACTTTAAATGAGGATCAATGACGGTGAGAGGTTCGTCGAACAGAATCGCAGACACGTCACTCCTGACTAGTCCTCTCCCCATAGATACTTTTTGTTTTTCGTCGGCTGTTAGGTTGTTCGCTTTGTTTTGGAGTAAATTGGTCAACTCAAGTACATCTGCTATTTCAGTTACTCTCGTATGAACCTTGTCCTCAGGGATTTTCATATTGCGAAGAGGAAAAGCCAAATTATCAAAAACGGACATTGAGTCATATATCACCGGAAACTGAAAAACTTGAGCAATATTTCGGTCTTCAGGTGGTATATCATTCACTTTTTTACCGTCAAATAAAACCTCCCCTTCCGACGGAGACAATAACCCAGAGATTATATTCAGTAGAGTACTTTTTCCGCAACCAGAAGGTCCCAACAACGCATAAGCTCCACCTTGATGCCACACATGATCCATCTCACGAATTGCATAATCATTCGGTGACGTTGGATTTTTTTGATAGCTGTGAGCCAACGATTTTAAATGTATTTCTGCCATGTTAGGCTGCTCCTTTTCTCAATGCTGAGGGTACTTGGACTGTCTTACCATCTAAGTCAAACACATATAATTTGTGAGTGGGTAAATAAACTTTAATTGGCACCTCTGTGTGATACTCGTGAACACCATTCATTTGGACAATAAGCGCAAAATGTTCATTGTGGACGTGCATGTACGTTTCTGAGCCACTTATTTCCGCCAACTCCACAGTCATAGATAATTCTAAGTCGTCATCATGGTTAGGCGCTAGTCCAATATGGTTTGGCAAAACTCCAAACACATACTCGCCTTTCGGTAATCCGGCTAATTCCTCATCAATCGCAAAACGAGCATTATTTTCAAAAGACACTTCTTTGTTCGTCAATCGTCCTTTAATAAGATTAATTGCCGGCTCACTGTAAAGCGTAGCGGCTTCCATAGTCTTCGGGTGACGGTAAATTTGTGTGGCTGGACCATTTTGAATGACTCGCCCCTCGTGCAATAAGGTCGTTACACCTCCTAATGCCATGGCCTCATGCGGTTCTGTAGTGGCGTATATTGCAATGGCTTCTCTTTCCCTAAAAAGATCGCGCAGTTCCGCTCTCAACTCCTCGCGCAACTTATAATCCAAATTCACTAATGGCTCATCAAACAATATGATACTCGCGTCTTTGACGAGTGCTCTAGCCATGGAAGTTCGCTGCTGCTGCCCCCCGGACAACTCAAGTGGATATCGTTCTAGAAAAGGTTCAATTTGCAAGATAGCCGCTGTCTCTTGGACTCTTCTGCGGATTTCTGATTCTTTGACTTTTGCAATACGTAAAGGTGAAGCTATATTGTCTCTCACGGTCAAGTTCGGATAATTTACAAATTGCTGATATACCATTGAGACATTGCGCTTTTGCACCTCTACATTAGTCATGTCTTGACCATGCAAAACGACTTTGCCTCTTGTCGGTTTCTCTAGTCCGGCAATCAATCTCATCAGGGTGGTTTTCCCAGCTAATGTTCGACCAAGCAAAACATTAAACGACCCACCGTCGAGTGTAAGATCAATATTACTTAGAAAAGATTCACCGTTAACTGCGTGACTAATGTTATCTAAAACCAGTGACATCGGTTTGGGAGCTCCCTTAAAAATTTGCTCGAGTGTTAATTTGAAGTGAATAACACCGCGCTGTGGTTAATGAAGTGTTAACAATGCAAGTGAGGTGCCAAGTTTGCGTGATGTAGCAAAATTCATCCACATTCCCAATAAAAAGCGCCTCTGGAGAGGTAATGACGTAATATTATGAATTCTTTTAAAACGTTCACACTGTTCAAATAGAACAACAAAGTGTTCACTTTGGTGTTCATTGTGATCAACTTAACTGAACAGTTCATTCTGTTGTAGTGAACAGAATATTTAAAGAGCAAGTGGCAGAAAGGTTGGAGGATATTATAACACACTGTTATATAATATTATTTTAAGCCTAATAAGAAACACCAGAGGAAGGTGGCTGTTTAAAGGGTGCTTTGCATTGTTAAAAAGTGTTAACATGTATGTTGATAACCCTATTTTAGATAGAGATTCACCAGCCAAAATTGAGTTCGTACCCAAATGTTAATTACTTTTAACAAAATTAAAATATTTAGCCGAATACATAAACTGTTCATTAAATGGTAATGCTGATATGGATCCGAAAGATAATACGCCTGACTTAGGCAAAATTATAAAGCAATCATGGGATCGTTGTGAACATTTTGGCCTTCAGCAAACTGACTCTCCTAATGTAGTGCAACTGCCTAAGTACGATCAGAATTTGTTAGACGATGAATATAAGGGATTGATCGACACAACCCACTCGGAAGTACTGCCTTATTATGAGAATATACTTTCAAATACCCAGTGCCTTATCTTGCTAACCGATAGTATCGGAAACGCTCTAAATCGATGGGGCAAGCCTAGATTTATTACGCCAAGTCATTCTCCTGTATTTCAAAAAGGAGTGAACTGGAAAGAATGCAATCTTGGGACAAATGCAATAGGGACTGCTTTGGAAAGTGGAGAACCTGTACAAGTACAACGAGATGAGCACTATTTTCGCTCTTATCGATTTATGATTGGTTCAGCGTGTCCAATATATGATGCTAATAGAAAACTCATTGGCGTGTTAGATGTATCCAGTGATGCGTACTTACCTCAAGCTCATACGTTAGGCATGGTGAAGTTAATGGCGCAGGGAATAGAAAATCGCCTAATCATTTCTGAATATGGGCAAAACAATTTTCTAGCCATTTTCAACACAAATGCCGATAACTTGGACAGTCAATGGTCTGGACTTATCGCATTTAATGAAGATGGGGTGGTAGTGTCGGCAAATAAGCGAGCAGAGTTAATACTGAACACATCTTTGTCTTTAACTGACGTTACAACAATCTTCAACATGACAATGTCTGAGTTAAAGAGTGCGCCTGAACAGATCCCGTTTTCTTTTATGGCCGTTGGCAAATATCGAATGAATGCCATCATAAAGAAACCATTGACCACGGCTATACAGGCAGTAAATTTCCGGAAAAAACAAGTTCCTAAGGTTGATAAGGACTTAATTCAATTGAACGAGTTTTCGTTAGGCGATGAACGTGTTTCTCGCTGTATTGAACAAGCTATGCGTGTAATTAACAAAGATATTCCGATACTTATCCATGGTGAGACTGGCGTGGGGAAGGAGGTTTTTGTTAAGGCACTACACCAGTTTAGCGATAGGAATCACAATCCTTTAGTTGCTGTAAATTGTGCTGCTATTCCAAGTGAATTGGCAGAGTCTGAATTGTTTGGCTATGTAAAAGGTGCATTCACAGGCGCAAGTGAGAAAGGCTCTGCAGGCCATATCAGAAATGCTCATACAGGAACGCTTTTTTTAGATGAAATTGGTGAAATGCCCCTTAAGTTGCAAGGAAGATTGTTGCGCGTCTTGCAAGAGCGAAAGGTCACACCCGTTGGCTCTAGCCAAAGTTATCCTGTTGATATTAAGTTGATTTCTGCCACCAATAAAAGCCTAAAGGAAAATGTTGTTAAAGGTGATTTCAGACAAGATTTATACTATCGGGTAAGCGGTCTAAACATTGAATTACCACCTTTGAGGGAACGCTCCGATAAAACCCAATTATTCTCAAAGATAATTCAATTATATAGAGAGCAAAATAAAAGTACGCTATTGAGTCCTCGTGTTATCGAATTATTTTACACCCATCCTTGGCCCGGAAATGTTCGACAATTAGTCAGTGTAGTGCAGATAGCACTGGCCATGTGTGATCAAGAGCTCGTACAAGAATGGCATTTACCAGACGACTTTTTTGCGGACCTGCAAACAATCACCTCAACTCAAAATTTTGCCGAAACAACAGATGTTAGTGCGACCTACAACCAAAGTCCTCAGAAAAAAGATCCTTTAAATAAAACTATGCAAGTTTTTAACGAAACAAGCCAAAATATATCTAAAACAGCGAGACTTTTAGGTGTTAGTAGAAATACGGTTTATAAGCGATTGAGAGATGCGAATATCATTGAAAAAACCTAAAAATGTATAAAGCGTGTGAAGCTATTTCCGAATGACCATCGCTGGTTTACTTCGTTTTTTGTTCAACTGACAGAGCTGTCAATTTCAGGGGCTTCCGGAAATTAGGTTTTAGAATACACAACTTGAGGAAATAAAATCGTTTCACCGAGCTCGTCAAACACAAACATTTTATGAAGCGGTAGGTAGATTTTGATGGGCGAGTCGATCTTATATTTATGCACACCTGCAAGGTGAATCGTAAATTCCAAATGTTGATTCCTTATATGCAAAAATGTTTCTGACCCACTAATTTCTGCTAACTCAACTTTCATTGAGAATTCAAAATCATCATCATTGGTTGGCAATAAACTTAAATGTGAGGGCTTGATACCAAATGTATATTTACCATGTCTAAGTGCTTTAAACTGCTTGCTCTTCGGAAAGTGTAATTGCGGCGCAAATGCCACCTCATTTTCGTTTATAATACCTTCAAATAAATTAATCCTCGGTTCATTAAGCATTCTGGCAGCTACTATGTTACGTGGCTGTCTGTAAACCTGAGTAATCTCACCTTGCTGAATAAGTTGTCCTTCGTCCAACAAAAATACATTGCCACCCAGAGCAAGTGCCTCATTGGGATCGCTTGTGGCATAAACTGCGATAGTGTTGCGAGTTCTTAGTAACTCTCTGATTTCATCTCTCAACGCTTCACGTAGCTTATAATCCAGATTCACAAGAGGTTCATCTAGCAAGATCACTCTTGCATCTTTTACCAGGGCTCTTGCAAGAGCCGTTCTTTGTAATTGTCCACCTGATAATTCTGAGGGGAAACTGTCTAAACAATTTTCGATATTTAGTTGCTTGGCAATCGCATTTACTTTTGCATTAACAGCACTATTTGTTAGTTTTGCAACATTCAAAGGAGAACTAATGTTTTCTCGTACCGTCAAGTGGGGGTAGTTGATAAATTGTTGGTGCACAAAGGCAACATTGCGCATTTGTACGGACAAACGAGTAATTTCAACGTTATCAAAGCGTATGCTTCCTCTTTGAGGTAATTCTAATCCAGCGATAACTCTAAGCAAGCTAGTTTTACCACTTGTAGTGCCACTCATTCCCAATAGAATGTTCAAAGAGCCAGATTTTAGCGCCAATGTAAGGTCTTTTAGAATATGACGTCCACTATGAGAAAAACTGATGTTATCTAGATGGACAGACATGCGTTACCCTTTACAAATTTCAAATCGTGGGAATCCTCACAACGTAACTATTCACTTAGAACAGCTAATCAAAAATCTAATTCACAAGCACGGCTACAAAACACTTACTTAACTCGACAAGCCTAATGATAAAGTCTATGAATTACCATTAAAACTAAAAGTTAGGAAGGTTTGATGGATTTATAATGTGGTGTTAGTAGGCTAACCCTTGATAACAATCTAAATCTCATATACAAAGACTAAAGCCTTAGGGTAATGTTGGCAATGTCCAATACTCAGAGAACGAAGGTGTTTTGGCAATAACATTCTCGGTTTTAATCCGATTTACAAAGAGATCAAGTAAAAGCACTGCACACATATGAAAACTAGTTTAGCCGCAAGGACTAAGCGTGAATGTGGCCTATTCCAAACATTTTAATTGGAATTTGTAATACGTGAATATTGTTTCACACAGCACGTATTCATTCGTTGTTAAGACTTTAAGTAGCGTCAGCGAGTTGTCACCTTTCTAACAGAACACACAATCCCACCGCTATAGTCGGATTTCTCGTAACCAAGGGTAAACAATACCAATTTTCCAACCGCAAAACGCGGCTTTTGTAACCCTGGAAAAATCATTATCGGTCTCCTTTAACCGCTAAAACTGCATAGATTTATACTTCCCTCATTCTAAAAAGAATATTATTAAAACTAGGTAGTTTTTAATCCCTCGCTATTTGGCAAATCTGTTGAAATTGATCGATTTTTAGACTTGCACCACCAATCAATCCACCATCGATATCAGGTTGGTTAAAAATTGCTTGAGCATTAGTTGCAGTAACACTTCCACCATAAATGATGCGAATTTTATCTGAAGCAGATTTGTCTAAAATAGCAAGTTGTGCACGGATAAACGCATGTACTTCTTGTGCCTGTTCAGGTGAAGCTGTAACGCCCGTCCCAATTGCCCAAACAGGCTCATAGGCAATAATTGTTCCATCAAAAATACTGCCACCTACTATTGCAAGTACAGCTTCTAATTGACGCTTGATATATTCGTTCACTTCACCTTTTTCTCTTATCTCAAGAGGTTCACCCACACATAAAATTGGTGACAAACCCGCTTCGATAGCTGCCCTGGTTTTCAATGCAATCAGGCGATCTGTTTCATCAAAAATTTCGCGACGCTCAGAATGCCCAATAATGGTATAGCGACAACCCTCTTCGTTTGCCATAACCGCTGATAGCTCTCCAGTATATGCACCTGCTTCAAACTCACTTATATTCTGTACGCCGACTGAAAAATTTTCAGAGATTAAATGATGAACGTAAAGACTGGGTGGACAGATGACAACCTCAATATCTGAATACACCTTTAAATTCTCCTTAAAGGTATTAATCAAAAATTGATTGCCATTCATTTTCCAGTTACCTGCAATTATCGGTTTTCGGTGATTCGTACTCATCTTTTATATCCTGTTTTCGTATTGGGGCAGACTCAAGTGCATTGAAGGTGAACTATATCGAACCCGTACGGTTGCACTTATTGTTTGTTATCGCTCAATAAAAATAATTAAGCACCTGATTTGAATGAATGTCCAAAATACTCATTTAAATATTTTGCTAACATCGAAAAATTATTACTTATCAACAGATGAAAATTTGCAGAACCTGTTGCAAAGAGACTATTTAATTCAATAACAATGTTGATCCAGCTAAGAATTCTTTTGAAATTAATACACTTTTTAGCAAGGTTCGTTATTGGTCTGTACTTTTTGCACTGACTTACACCATTCGTTGTAAAAACTATCTCGTTTATCTTTAGACATTTTGGGTTCATATCTGACATCGCACTTCCAATTTTCTTCGAGAGACTCAAGAGATGGGAAAACACCGGCTTTTAGTCCAGCAAGATAGGCGACACCCAATGCAGTGGTTTCCGGGATTGAAGAGCGGTCAACAGTTGCACCCAAGATGTCGGATAAAAACTGCATTAGCCATCCGTTGCTAACCATGCCTCCATCTACTCTGAAAACTTGAGGTCGCTGACCGTCTGATTCCATGGCTTTTTGAAGGTCTTTTGATTGAAAACAAACTGATTGTAATCCTGCGGTTACGATTTCCTTGATCCCTGTGTCACGAGTAAGACCAAATATGGCCCCACGGGCGTTTGGATCCCAATACGGTGCGCCAAGCCCGGTAAATGCTGGAACCATATACACTCCATGGTCCAACGATGTTTTCTTTGCCAAAGATTCAGATTCACCTGCTTTTTTTATGAGTTGTAATCCGTCTCGTAACCATTGGATAGTGGCACCTGCAACAAAAATACTTCCTTCTAACGCATATGTTGGCACACCGTTTAATCGGTAAGCCACGGTACTTAACAATCTATTGTCAGACAAAAGAGCATGTTTGCCTGTATTGACCATCATGAAACACCCAGTTCCATATGTGCTTTTGGCCATGCCTTCTCTAAAACACGTCTGTCCGAATAGAGCCGCTTGTTGGTCACCAGCCATTGCTAAAACGGGAATCTCATGGCCTAGGTATTGTTTGTCACAAACACCAAAATAGTCAGAGGAGTCCATTACTTCAGGCAACATCGAACGAGGGATATCAAATAATTCCAATAAATCATTGTCCCATTCTTGAGTGTGAATATTAAATAACATTGTTCTGGAGGCATTGGTCGCATCCGTGCGATGTTCGCAGCCACCAGTCAGTCTCCAAAGCAAGTAACTATCCACGGTTCCAAAGGCTAACTCTCCCCGATTGGCTTTCTCTCTTGCCCCAGGAACCTCATGTAAAACCCAACTAATTTTGGTTGCGGAGAAATATGGATCTATCAACAATCCAGTTTTGCTTCGAATATCTTGTTCTTTTCCCAGAGATTTTAAATGTTCACACATTGAGCTTGTGCGGCGATCTTGCCAGACGATTGCATTATAAATGGGCTCACCCGTTATTCTGTCCCATACTATAGTGGTCTCACGTTGGTTGGTGATCCCGATACCTATTATCGTATCCTTAGAGGGGCAAATTCTCTTTACTACTGCCTGTGCAGTATTAAGCACTGAATCCCAAATATCGCTAGGTTTATGCTCAACACGACCGTCCTCTGGGAAATGCTGGTCAAATTCCTGTTGCTCGACATGGGTGACGTTTCCTTGTAGATCAAACAAGATACTGCGTGAGCTGGTAGTTCCTTGGTCAATTGAAAGAATGTAATAAGCCATTAATTAGGTGTCCAATATTGTTCGAATATGTTCGTTAACCTTATTTATACACGTTTTTTACGTTCGCGAACAAATATTTTAGAATATTTAATGACATTTTTTTTGTTTTTAATGGTTTTGTTCTTGTTTCTATGTGATTTCACTTATACTGCTCACTTTATCTGCTAACAGCGAGGCTTAGATGACTCAAGATCAACGACATGGTTCTATATTGGCACTTGTAAAAGAAAGGGGGTCAATGTCTATAGAAGAACTAGTTGCTCATTTCAAAGTTACGCCTCAAACAATTAGAAGAGATCTGACTCAATTAGCTAAGAAACAAAAACTAAGGCGACATCATGGAGGCGCGGCATCTATTTCTAGTACTGAGAATACTTCATATCAGACTAGAAAAATCATGGACTTGGAAGCTAAGAAGAAAATCGCGCAACATGTTGTCAACATGATTCCCAATGGAGCATCTTTGTTTATTAACATTGGAACGACGACAGAAACTATTGCAAGGGCTTTACTAAATCATGAAAACCTGCAGATTGTCACAAACAACCTCAACGTTGCAGCTATCTTGGGGCAGAAGAAGGATTTTTCAGTGCTAATTGCGGGTGGTGAAGTTCGCCACAGAGATGGCGGGGTTATAGGAGAGGCCACAGAAGAATTTATAAATCAGTTTCGCATGGATTTTGGTATCATTGGCATAAGTGGCATCGAAGATGATGGTTCGCTATTGGATTTTGATTTTAGAGAAGTAAAAGTAGCACAAGCGATCATCAAAAACTCTCGAAAAGTATTCTTGGCCGCAGACCATTCAAAATTTGGTCGCTATGCTATGGTACGTTTGGGTAATATTAGCCAAGCGCATGATTTTATTACTGACAATACACCGCCCAAAAGTATCCAAATGATCCTTTCCGAACATGACGTTAATCTTCATCTCGTCTGACCCTCTTTCCATTCAATAAAATTATGAATTTAATTGTAAATTAGAAATTATTTGTCTTTTTATGTTCATTAATGTTTGTATATGTTCCTTAATGGGTGTTATGTTACTAAAAAAGAAAATATACAAACATTTAAAAATAACTTCATTGATAATTTGTCACAACACCACTTCTCTATAGGAATTTAATGAAAAGGTTAAACTCACAATTGCAAGACGACGATGTCTCGATGCCGCTTATTATGTTAATTCGCAGCATATTAGCAGCGTGTAAAGAAATATCATTTCGGATCAATCAAGGGGCCCTAGCAGGTGTGCTAGGTTCGTTATTGAGTGAAAATGTTCAGGGAGAAACTCAAAAAAAACTAGATGTTATCGCCAATCAAATTTTGATTGATATCCTAAAAGACAGCAGACAAGTAAAAGCTATTGCTTCTGAAGAAGTAGAAGACATTATTGAGTGCAATGAGAGTGGAGAGTATCTAGTTTGTTTTGACCCTTTAGACGGCTCTACGAATACTGACGTTAATGGATTGATTGGTACTATTTTCTCGATTACTAAAGCTGCGGATATCTCGAAGCCAAGTGTGACTAAGGATTTTTTGACAACTGGCCGCTCCATCGTAGCGGCTGGTTATGTTTTGTATGGCCCATCAACAATGCTCGTTTTGTCTACGGGATCCGGCACACATATATACACGTTAGATGCTACCCATGGTGGTTTCCTTTTAACTAAACCCAACGTGGCTATACCAGAAGACTCTGATGAGTTTTCATTCAATGTGTCGAATCAATTCAAATGGCCCTATCAAGTTAAACGATATATTAACGACTTGCAGCTTGGGGCTGATGGCATACGTAACAAAGACTTCAACATGAGGTGGCTGGGCGCGATGGTAGGAGATATGCACCGGATTTTTTGTAGAGGTGGATTATTTGGGTATCCATCACAATCAAACTTTCCGGAAGGCAAGTTGAGGCTGCTTTATGAAGCAAACCCGATGGCTTTTCTGACTGAACAAGCGGGCGGATCCGCCAGCGATGGAGTTAAGCCAATACTAGATATTTCACCTACAGGCATTCATCAACGAATACCTGTATTCATCGGTTCAATGAATGAAGTGCAGCGTATAAAACAGTATTTGCGAGAAGAAGTTCAAGCATAAAATACACAAATTTAAATTAGAAATGAGTGTGTCGTGTTCGTCGAGTCCTTTGCATTAATTTTCCCAACTGGCATTGGGTCCGACTCTTGACGAAAATTCAGTGTGGCTAACCTATCAATTATTGATAGTTCAAACTGCAATTTTGTAAATAGATAAACGCACATTCATGATCTTTAGGAAGTATTCATGTCAATAAAATCAAAGATGTTAGAGCGGGTGATGCATTCACCAGGGTTTGTCGCGGCACTTGACCAAAGTGGAGGTAGCACTCCTAGTGCCCTCGAAAAATATGGTATTCCGAAAGAATCCATTTCCTCCCACGAGGAGATGTATGCGTGTGTGCATGCAATGCGAGCGCGACTAATTTCAAGTGAGCCTTTTAACTCTCGGCATGTTATTGGTGCAATCCTTTTTAAGGATACTCTGAATCGCAATATTGAAGGCATAGCATCGGCTGAGTATTTATGGAAGTCAAAGGGGATTGTGCCTTTTTTAAAGGTTGACGATGGATTGATGCCAGAATCAGATGGGGTCCAGCTTATGAATCCAATCAAGGAGTTTACTTCCACATTACGCATGGCCAATAGCAAGACGATTTTTGGCACCAAGATGCGCTCAGTAATAAAGTCCGCCAACGAGTTGGGTATCAGATCGTTAGTGAAACAGCAATTTGATGTTGCGGGCGAAATAATCAAGTCTGACTTAGTGCCAATTATTGAACCTGAAGTAGACATACATTGCCCCGACAAGAAATATGCCGAGTATATATTGAAGGACGCGATACGTGAGGAGCTTGACAATCTTGATGAGGGTCAGCGGATAATTTTGAAGCTAACGCTGCCGGATGAATCAAACATTTACCACGAGTTCTCCTCACACCCCAATGTATTACGAATATTAGCTTTGTCAGGTGGATATTTGTTGACACAAGCAAATCAAAAACTCGAAAGAAATAGTGAGATGATCGCAAGTTTTTCTAGAGCGTTATTGGGTGGACTGCACTATGGCATGTCAAAAGAAGAGTTTGATCGTGAGCTTAATTGCACTATTGAAGTCATTTATAACGCGTCAGTGCATAAGAAATAGTTAAATTGTAATCAGGTTAAATGTTGGTTCAGCCGCAACTTAGGTAGATGAAGCTTCTAAAATCTGATTGCATTCAAGCCTCTCAATTGCAGGAGATATTGGAATTGAGAATTGATGAGGGTTTACAAGACAGTAGTGAAATTCTAAAAGAGGTAATTGAAAAATGAATCACCTAAGAAAAAGTAATATTCAAAAACTGCCGCAGGGTACATTCGATGTGCTGATTATTGGTGGAGGTATCAACGGTGCTGTATCAGCTGCAGCGTTAGCCGCAAAAGGCGTGAAAGTTGCACTGATTGATAAAGGTGATTTTGCGGGGTTTACCAGTTCGAATTCATCAAATTTAGCATGGGGCGGCATCAAATATTTAGAAAGCCATGAATATGGCTTGGTAAACAAACTATGTAAGAGCCGAAATCATTTGATGCGCAGCTATCCTTCTACCGTGAAGGAAATTCGCTTCTTTACCAGTATTCAGAAGGGGTTTAGATTTCCGCCTTTGTTTATCTATATGGGCACTTTGGTTTATTGGTTAATGGGCCGGTTTTTTACTCAGTTTCCTCAATACCTCAGCGCCAACAAAATTAAGAACTTAGAAGCAGTAGTCAATTCCGAAAATGTGAATGGAGGGTTTGAGTACTCAGATAGTTTCTTACATGACAATGACGCTCGTTTTGTTTTTAACTTTATCCGTTCCAGTATGAGTTATGGCTGTATTGCTGCCAATTATGTCGGGTCTGAAGGTTCAACTCGTGAAGATGATGTATGGGTGACAAAAGCCAAAGATGAGATTTCTGGCGAACAATTTGAAATTCACTCTAAGATAATCATCAACGCGGCAGGGCCGTTCGTTGACCCGCTTAATGTCATTAATGCCCAAACCACGGAGCATCACCACCTATTCTCAAAAGGTATTCACCTTATTGTTGATAAGATTACAGATAGCAATAAAGTACTGACTTTTTTCGCAGATGATGGCAGGTTGTTTTTCATTATTCCAATGGGGCCAAAGACGTGTCTTGGCACCACCGACACGCAAGTTGAAGACCCCAATGCAGTAGTTACCGAAGAAGACCGGCAATTTGTCTTAGATAACGTTAATAAATTACTCGTTCTAGACAAACCTTTAACCAAAGATGACGTAATTGCTGAGCGATGTGGTGTCAGACCATTGGCAATTAAAGGCACAGGCGGCAAAGCTGATTGGGTTCAGTTGTCACGTAAACATGCCATTGATACTAACAGTGAACAAAAGTATCTGTCTGTATTTGGTGGAAAGCTAACTGATTGTATTAATGTAGGTGATGAAGTAGCTGAACTGGTTAAAGGGCTAGGTATTGAACTACCTTACGAGGATTATAAATGGTACGGGGAGCCTGACGAAACAGTTAAAAATGAGTTTATGCACCGTGCACAGCTTATGAACTTTGATGACTTAACACCTGTCACTTCTACAGAACCTCTGACTACGCGTTTTTGGCGCCGCTACGGCAGAAACGCCATCAATATGTTGGAAAAAATTCGCGAGAATCCTGAAAAGGCAGAGCTTCTTATCGAGAACTCAGAATATTTAAGAGTAGAGATTGAGCATGCTGCCGAACGAGAAATGGTCACCAAGTTAGAAGATTTCTTACGTCGCCGGTCAAAAATTTCTTTGGTGGTGCGAAAAGAAGATATTCTCGCTGCGCCCGGTTTGAAGGAAGCCTGCATAATTTTATTTGGAGAAGATGATGCGCAAGCCAAACTACAGGAATATATAGACAACAACATAGCAGCAAATTTAACTTCATCGTGAAAATGCCTTAACTAAATACAAAGATGGCAATAAAAACATATGATTTAATTGAAATTTACTGGACATACATACTCTTGTAAGTGTGCCTTCTTATGTTAAGTGTTTTCCTGTTTATATTTGAACTACCCAGGCTGTTCTGGGTGGTTTTTGCCTTTAACCTACCTGAACTCTTCATCTGTTTTGAGTAAGCCAGTAACAACCACCCGCACTAAACTGCGAATGGCTGAATCATTATGAATGGTCGTATCTAGTTCCCAGGTATGTGTAGATAGCCCAGTTCCAGACATTCCCATTTCAAATATTATGATTTCTCTTGCCATGTTTATTCCCTTTTTAGCTTTTTACGGACGGAAGAACAGCATTATTTGTTAAGCCATGCTGAACAACTGTTTCCTCAATACTTAATTCACGTTTTACTATGTTGCAACAAATTCCAGTCAATCTCATTACAAAGTTGTGATTCACTGTTTTCGGCTCTTCTACTTCAAATATGTAACGCCATTCCACAAATGCGTATTCTGCTGAAGTTGAACGGAGAACCAGTGTTCACGTTCGGCCAGAATAGGTGTTCAGATTGAGCCAGAATATGCAGCATGTACTAAAACAAAATTGCTTGACCATAATATAGTGTTTGTTGGGGCAGGCTCAGCCGGATGTGGCATTGCTGAGTTATTTGTCAAACAGCTCGTTAGAGAAGGGTTACCCGAGACACGCGCTAGGCAACACATATTTATGGTCGGCCGTTATGGTTTGTTGACCGAGAAAACCCCCGTCCTCAAAGATTTTCAGAAGGCGCTTTCACATGATAAAGATAGCTATTCATCTTGGGCTTTTGAGGGTAAATTTCCAACACTTTTGGAAGTTGTAAAATCTACAAAGGCATCGATTTTAATAGGGGAGTCAGGTCAAAAAGGACTATTTACTGAAGAAGTAGTGACAGAAGTCGCTAAACATTCCACTAAGCCAATTATTTTTCCTCTTAGCAATCCTTCGGATCATTCAGAGGCAACGCCAAGCGATATAGTGAAGTGGACAAACGGTAATGTGATAGTAGCTACTGGCAGTCCTTTTCCAGATGTCATGTTTGGCCAAACTAGGATTAAAGTGACGCAATGCAACAATAGTTACATTTCCCCGGGCCTTGGATTAGGCATAATTGCTTCTGGTGCAAATAGTGTCACCGATAAAATGTTAATGATTGCTAGCGATACCTTGGCTAACGCCTCTGATTTTTTAGATATTGAAGATTCACATTTATTACCAAGCTTAAAAGACCTTCCTAGACTGAGTAAAGAAATCGCTTTTTATGTGGCAAAGGTGGCCATGATGGAAGGCAACGCATTAAACATGGCAGATGATGACTTAAGAAATAAAATTGAAGATATATTCTGGGAGCCAAATTACCGCATGTATAGCAGAACAAGTAATTAATTTGAACGAAATGAATAGTCGTGAATGCACTAGAAAACAATGTTACCGGAAGAATCTGTGATGTAAACTTGCCAATATGACGTTTTTTATTTCATTCTCGTCCTTAGTTAAACTTAGTGAAAATCATATTTTCGAGTAAGTCTATAAGAGGGAAAAAATCCCTATTAGGGGTTTTGCGCCCATCCCCTCGAAATCGGCATCAGAATGATGACGGCCAAATGAACGCGCTTTTTGTGAATTCTTCGAAAAACTGCCAAATAATTAAAAATAGGCATAGATAACTAAAATGATAAAAGCTTCTGCTGTGAGAATGACCCTCATGCTTGTTCAAGCAATAACTGCGCGTACAGTGAAATAGTCTTTTGACTAATGGTAGACATCGCCAAGACTATTACTACTAGTAGACAAAGTTGTGAGGTGTCCACATGTCTAAAGATGTAAATAAGCTACTCGCAGGTCAACTTCTGATTGTTGAAGATGACGCCATTACTTCTGAACTTATATCAAACAACCTCACAGCATTAAAGAAAATCCGTATTGTTGCAAACGGTAAAAGTGCAGTTAAGTTTTGCCAATTGTATAAACCAGATATCATTGTGCTAGATGTTTACTTACCAGACATCAATGGTATTGAGCGCTACCGACTTCCTAAAGAAGCCACTATCTCTCTCAACTCTTCAACAATGACTTGTTAAACACTTGAATACTTCAAAACAATTAGAAACATATCGAGAGTTGATACATGTAGATCAATTGACTGGTGTGTTTAGTCGGTACTATTTTAGTATGCACTCAATACATCATAAGCGGCATTTTCATCAGCATGGACAGTAGTTGAGCCGCAGATATGCTTTGTCATCGCTGCTTCAACGGCATCTGAATTTTCAGAACGAATAATAACAAGTAAACTTGAGGGGCGTTTTCGGGTTAGCAATCAACACCCCTCTAAATAGTTCTAGTAGAGGATGATGCTTGCGTTTGCTCTAACTGTCACATTGCCAGCTGGATCGATAATAGTACCCGCATTGGCGTAAATTGTACCGCCGAGACTCTTTTTATACTCCTTTGACTGTACAACCCAATTCATAGTGTAGATTGTATTGGGTTTTATCGGTGCTGTGAACTTTACATCCATGTGAGCTCCAAGCATAGGACCAAATTTCATGAAGTGAGTAGGAAGAAGAGCGGAAAATACTGCAGTGATATGGCTGCCACTTGCAATAATCCCTCCAAGACGAATTGTTTGTTCGTTATCTGGGTCATTATGTACAGGATTTAAATCGCCAATGAACTTGGCTCCATCTACTACTTCCTTCTCACTTAAGAGTAATTGGGACTCAATGATGTAGCCTACGTCTGGCAAATATTCTTTCTGCTCCTGAACGCTTTGCATAGATTGCATTAGCCAACCTCCTTTAGAAGATGGTGCTGATTTCTCAGATTAAGATTTTCGCTAGTTTGCAATGATGGCGCGGAATAGCGGAAATCATGAGCCCATACAAATTGATGCCAATAGCTCTCTGCAATCTCAATCCATATTTTGAGTAGATTTTCATCTTTGACGAATCTCTTTTGATTTATCATTATCCAACTCATTACAGCTTGGCTGTCTCTACAATCCTCGCAATGTCCTGAAGTGCAGCAAAAGTTTACCGTTTTGCAGTCTGAGGCGTAGGCATTAAATCCTGGAAGTACAGCATTACCGTTCTTAATTCTTTCAGCATTTTGTGGATGGTCTACACTCACACTGGGGCAAACATCATATCCAAAATCTCCCCAGTGACTTTTCCCTGTTACCATAGCTTCAATGTAGTAAGGGTGGCTAGCGAGTGTCTCTGGAAACAACTCCCTGACTCGCAAAATTTCATCAAGTAATCTTTTTTCGTACTTGGTCCGGAGTGGATCGCTCGTACCATACTTACTATAAAAATTAACTGAGACTGTATTTCCATTTTCCGATATTTTTCTCACTGTCTCTTCGATATGAGCAATTCCATCTTCAGTCACTGCAAAAATGAAATGGGCTCTCGGATCATATTTATAGTTCTTAAGAGCAGTCTCAAATAGACCCGAAAAGGAGTTTCCGTTAGGTTTGATCGCTCGCAGGTCATCGTCTAGAGAGCCACCACCAAACAAAGAGATTAAAACCGAAAAATCCTTAAAGCCTTCTTTGGGCAAAGCTTTAAGACCATTGGTTGATATGCTATTAAACTCCATAATCTCAGCAAATAATTCGAGTCTTTTGGGATGGAGCGTAGGCTCGCCTCCTATAATCAGACTAGTATTGATACCTCTATTCCTCTCAGAGATAAGAAACTTTTTAATTTCATCCTTTTTGGACAAATCTTTTGTTCTTTTGTCAAAGTCATATTCAAAAAACCAACAACCTTTACACCTTATATTGCACGCTGTAGTGATTAAATACTCTGACACTCTAACTCTTGAACTAATTTGTTTAATCCGTTGATAACGAGCATAATATTCAAAGTCACCGTTAAGCCTTTTAAATATTGCATTTTTGGTAACATCTTTCATAAGCAAATCCTTCTAGCATAAGATTAGAGAAACTTTCTGTTTGCAGTATCGTCTGGTACATGAAGTCCAAGAGCTTCTAATTTTCTTCTGGCCTTTTCCGCAAATTCGTTGCGTGCAACGGAATATGACTTTTGCCTCAACCCGTATTTCACGTACAATTCTGACCTTGGGGAATCACTTCTGCCAAAGGTATCAAGTGTTACTGGCCACATTCTTATAAGAGCTTCTTGAATTTGCTTGAATCCATTTTTCGTCTTACACATGCTCCTCGTAATCCTGAATCCATGCCCAACGTGCAGTTTTTCATCCTTTAAAACATGAGGGCACATGTCAGCAATAGGCCTGTAGGAACTTTGAGCCATTTCCTCTAGGACATCAATTACAGCGTCTTCTACAAGAGTCGAAATCAATGCTCTTTCAGCCCAATTTCGACAACTTTTTACGGCTTCGGTCGCGTAGAACGCTCTATCGTTCAAGTTTTGCGATAGCATAAATGACGTATCTATACCAATATCTAATAAAATGTCCGCAGCTCTTTGATAGTGGTCAAGTTCATCCTTGGCTAATTCGCAGCACACTGCTTTCTCGTAGGGGTCATTTGTCAAAAAGTAAAACAATTTTACATAGTCATCAGCTCCAGAAAGTTCCCCTTCAGCATGGGCAGTCAATTGCCTCTTAACGAGATCTTGATATTCTTTAGGTGTTTCAAGTAGTTCTGATGGAGTTGATATATGGAATGGGCTTACATCTTTTACAGCAATAGATTCTTGTAGCATTTCACAGTCCTTTTTGGAAAAGTAGTTACCAAGAACAAATGCGAAGTTAATCTTGGTAAGGTCCTGTCTATAGGATGCCCACCTTTTTCAGAAATTCAAATTGCTACTAATGTTCATGACAGCAGAAAATGAGTTACATCAATGCCTAACAGATAACTGGACCTTTAAAGCAAACACATGTTTTACTTGAACCTACAAAATAACTCAAAAAAATCAAGGCGAGTTCCACACAACGTCATACGGCTTTCCAATTGGAAAGTCCATACCACAAAATAACCATAGAAATGATCTGCAAATTTGTAAAGACGTTGTTTAAAAAATTTGCCAGAAAGTAATAAAGTTATTAACTAAGTTCTTAACGCTGGGAATTGATATCACGAGCTACGACCATACCTAAAGTATAGTCGCGTGATTACTAAAGGAACTTGACGGTCTAACTAACCTGAACTCGGTTTAAGAAATTGAACTAATTGCCTGTTCCAAGATCCGATCTTTCGACCAAGAAAAATATGGACCAAAAAGTGTTCAGCGTTCTCCAAGTCCCAATGCCACATACCGTCCAATGACGAGTGTTCAATAAACCTGAATATGCGCGTATCGGATTGAACTAAGTCGAGCAACTCTTTCTCAAGTCTATGCAATGGTAATACCTTTTAGTTCAACGCCGACGTTTGAACTTCCTCTATTTACACCTACTGCTGTGTTAATGATAGCGTCAGTATCTCAATGAAGAAACTAATTAAATTAATACTAAATCAATAAATTCATCAAACAAGAAAGTATTAAAAAACGACCGTTTTATGAGAGTGAAAAGTATTTTCTCCGCTCGGTCTGATTTTATTGGTTCTATTTGTTTTATAAACCCATCTCATTTAATATAGTCTCATAAAGTCATTTTTCAACATGTAAATAAGATTATGGGGCTCAAAATAGGGTATGCTCGAGTAAGTACATCTGATCAAGACTTAAATCTACAGATCGATGCGTTAATGAACAACGGGTGTGCTCCTGAACATATTTTTACCGATAAAACGTCGGGAGCAAAATCAACTCGACCAGGATTAGATAAATGTCTTGATACATTGTCATCTGGAGACATTTTAATAGTATGGCGATTAGATCGTCTTGGCCGCTCAATGTCTCACTTGATCAATTTGATTGAGTCATTAGTTGAAAAAGACATTGGATTCAAATCGATCCAGGACGGTGCTATTGATACAACAACAGCTTCAGGTGAGTTGATGTTCAATATATTTAGTGCATTGTCGCAATTTGAGAGACGATTAATCCAAGAGCGGACCAATGCTGGTTTATCTGCTGCAAGAGCACGAGGACGGAATGGCGGTAGACCTAAAATCGGTATCAACAACCCTAAAGTCCAGATGGCAAAGCAGATGCACCAAAATAATTCACTTTCTATAGAGTCTATTTGTAATTCACTTTCTATATCTAAAGCAACTTTCTATCGTTATTTAGCAATGTGATTATAAGAAAGCAACTCATTGAACTATTATTCACTTTGCAGAGGCTCCACACCACTAAGCAAACCTGCCAAATCAATCGCTTTACGATTTTTGTTAAAGGCATACTCTCCGTTCAAGTTGATGTGCTGCCAAGCAACCGGTGATAGTTTAGAAATAATATCTACCACATCTTGTCTACCGTTTCTTTCTTGGATCTTCAAAAAGGCTGATAACAAGGCAGAATTATAATAGATAATACAGTTTGAAATGAGCCGCGCACAATCATTCCATTGAGACACCTGATAATCGTTACCACCACGAAATCTATTACCATTGACTGAGGTAATGGCTCGTTTTAACTGGTGATAGGCTTCCCCTCTATTTAACGCTTGCTGAACATAATGGCGTAGTGTTGAGCTATCAACGTACTCCAAAACGTAAATCGCTTTAATTAGACGATCATACTCATGCAAAGCTGACAACGTGCGACTCTTGCCGTTACTGAGCTTTCTAATGATGGTGCTTTGAGTAGTTGTCTTTTGGCTAAGAGAACAAAGGATATGTTGAATGTTTTCCCATTCTTCAGCCACTAATTTATAGTTAACGTCTTTCTTTAACTGAATTCGGCCACCTTCTTCTTCAGTAACTTCAAATAAGTCAAAAAACACTCGTTTCATTTTTGCGTATCGAGGCGCAAAGGTGTAGCCAAAGAAATCTAAAATAGCGAAATTGACGTTATTCGTGCCGTGGTTATCGGTGGATAACGTATTTGGCTGTATCTCAGAGGTATTGTTGTAAAGCAAATCAAATGCAAAATGACCTTCATATTCATTCGCGCCAATAACTTGAGTATTCACTGGCACATGATTTGACACTAACGTCAGCGCTGAGACACCTTTGCCTTTGGCAAAATACTTGGATGAATAACGGGCTTTAAAGGTGTTGATCCTACACTCGAATTTTTGACCATCGATGCTTGAAAATAACTGATTGTCATCAATATGGTAGTAAGCAAATATTGGCAGGATAGCAATGGCATTAGAGATCTGATCATTAGACTCTTTCAGCGTCTCGTATCTGATGTAACTATCATTAACACTGCGCAACTTTCCCATCGAACGGTCGGAGATATTGGCCATTTTATATAGGCCGTAATTCGTACCGTTGGCGAGTATGCAGGCAACCAGATCTTCTTTGTCTACTGATGATTTTTGTTTTGTGGTAGCGATATGTGTAAAAGCATTGAGGTAATTAGTTTTTTCGTCAACAAACAGCATAAGCTCGACAATACCCATATGCTGAATTTGATTATAGAGAGGGTTATCAACCGTTTGTTGCCAGCGGCTATTTGGGATAGACCATTTTAGTTCTGACTTACCAGGTATAACTTCGACGTATTTGTTGTCACCACTGAATATATGTGTGCCAGCCTCTTTCAATTTCACTTCAAGCTGATACTGCTTCTCATCCAAGGTTTGGTTAATTGGTGCTGATAGTTTATCAAGCCCTGTATTTTCAATAATATCGTCTTTGTTTTGCCATTCTTTTGGCTGGATTAAATCTGAACTCAGACTACGATTATTGACACTCTCTTTTACGGTAAGGCTATTGTTTTGAAATAGTTGCTCTGCTTTACGATACAGGAAGTACTCAAAACGAATAGCTATTTGCTTAGAAACTTCTCCTTGCAAATACCCTCGGTCACCTTTGGGTACCAAGTCTAGGTTGATGGTTCTAACAGCCTTGCATTCACTGAGTTCAGAGCGCAACGTTACATACTGATTATGTAAATCATCTTTTAAATGGATAAACTCAATGTCTATGGCCATGAACAAGGAGCGTAGAAGTTTACTCACCTTGCTTGACTGTTTATCAATAAATTGCCACTCATATTTACGCCCATCAAAATCATTGCTATCAAGATGTTCGCTAAGCAATTTAATGTTCTCAGCAGGTAGCAACTTAAAGGCTTTTTTGCGTACATCGCCAAAGGTCAATGCATCGTCAATATCGCTGTCAATGAAGTAATTCAGCAGACTGCCAGCCGATTTCAATTTTGTTCTGACAATGTTTATATCTTCGATAACTCCCTGTTTGGCGTGACTCTTTGCTCCTTCAGCAAGCTTTCGGACGAGATAGATAAATGCAGAAACGAGGTTGTCGTTAGTTTCGCGGTACCTGAAGAATAGATAACAAACAAGATATAACAAGGTTTGACTATCAGCATGTCTTTTTAACTTATAAACCGACTTGTGTTTTACTAAAGACGCGTAGTATTCAAGGTTTTTCGGTGACAGCTCTAATTCAGCAATCAGTGTCTTAATTTCTGGATAAAGCGCACGTATGATTTTATGCGTCTTTAGTTCTTGTGATATTTGGCTGGCTGAAAAATCCTTCGCCATGCGCTTTAACATAGCGAGATCTGTGAACGTGCTTTTGGAATCAAGCAATCTAAGAAGCGTAGCTTTTGTATCACTGCCTAGGTTTTGGTTCAGGACAGACTCAATGCGACTACGCTCACTAGAAAGTACACTCGATATGATATCTTGAAGTGTCGTATAACCAGCTAACGCAATCCTGTTTTGTCCAAAGTAAGCAATGCATTCATCAAACACATATCTTGGCTCTTGATTGATTTTAACAACGACATTGAGCCTTTTGAGTAAAGGTGCCTTGTCATTCTTGCTCTGGTAAACGGAGAAGCCTGTATAAGTCAGAAGTTTTCTAACTAACGCTGTTTTGGTTCGCGGTGGAATATCTTCATCTTGAACGCTTTTATCGCTGAAATATTTTGCTTTAACGTAGTTAAAGTCAGGTTCAACATCTGAGAATGTAAAATTGAAAATTATTGGTCTGGATCTGAAATAACCCAATAAGAGGATAAAATAGATTCTGGTCTCTGTTTGCCTCAACGTATTGACCAGTTTCTGAGTTTCCTTGTCGAGTGAAAAGTAGTCTTCTCTGTCGGAGTGACTAAAGTTGGGGAGAGCATAAAGTTCTTTGACTTCAAACGACGTGAGTATTTGAATGCGTTTTGTTTGTTCAGCAGCGATGGCATATAGTCCTGATTATTTTTTCATAATCATAACAGACTCAATGTTTTAATTCCTAATGCCGATTTCGAGGGGATGGGCGCAAAACCC
>TARA_R110000744_G_scaffold374490_1_pt1 | contig 34860 bp, 19 predicted proteins | sample TARA_R110000744 | Tara Oceans TARA_R110000744 (sample SAMEA4398083) | marine metagenome | biome: Polar Biome; feature: [DCM] deep chlorophyll maximum layer (ENVO:01000326); material: water (ENVO:00002006), including particulate matter (ENVO:01000060) such as... | depth 36 m | reverse complement strand
TGGTACCCGTATCCATTTTGCATCTGCGATGACCTTATTGGGATATACTGACGGAACGGACTATCAAGATGGGGTCAGTTATTTAAAGCTCGTGGAATTTTTAATGCAGAATGGTGCTGATGTTGATAATGACCTCAAGAAATTATGGAGACGTATTGCGTTCAATGTTTGTATTTCCAATACGGATGATCACCTTCACAATCACGGATTTCTGTTAACGGATTCAGGTTGGATACTTTCGCCGGCTTATGATATCAATCCAACCCCGAACGGTACTGATTTAAAACTTAATATTTCAGAAAATGACAATGCTTTGGATTTAGACCTGGTACGAGAAGTCGCCCCTTTTTTTCGGTTAAAAGAAAAAGAAAGCAATGCTATTATCAATACAATTCAGCAGAATGTAGGTCAATGGGAACAACTGGCAATCGATTTAGGTATTCCAAGAAATGAAATGGAATTAATGAAAAATGCGTTTAAGCAATAAAATAGTTCATCAATACTACTTCTTGCTACAGAACAGTATCATTTGAAATTAAGCTAAATGCCAAATCGAAAATACTACGATTCTGTACTATATGAAATAAAAAAAGGTTTTCGAGAAATAGAAAGCCTTGTCTTTACCTGAAGCGGGAAATGGAATCGAACCAGCGACCTTCGGGTTATGAGCTCCTCGTATGGAAAATTTCCAGCGGTTTTATTGGGCTCATCCGCTATTATATTATAAAATCGTATGCAGTTTTAGTTTTCTGATTATTAATAATTTTCTGTTAGCAATTTAGTGTGATTAATTTATTATCAAAACGTTTTTCAAAACATATCTATTAAGATTTATCATTTATATAATCTGAAGGAGTCATCTCAAATTGTTTCTGAAAATTACGGCCAAAACTTGTTGCAGAATTATACCCTACTATTTCTGCAACTTCAAAAATTCTATACTTTCCTGATTTTAAAAGCTCGGCAGATTTTTTTAGTCTAGCAATGTTTATAAGCTCATTTGGACTAAGATTGGAGATATCCTTTATTTTACGATACAACGTAGACCTACTCATGTTCATTATTTCAGCCAAGGTCTCAACATTAAGATCGCTATCAGATAGATTTTGATAAATTACTTCATCGAGTTTTTTAATAAAGGTTTCATCTGTTTTAGTATTGGCAATACTTCGAATATGAGCTAGTGGAGAACTAGCATAATGTTCCATAATGTTTTTACGGTTCTCAATAAGGTTTGCAATATGAACTTTAAGGTGTTTAATAGAGAAAGGTTTTTCTATATATGCATCTGCACCAGATTCTAAACCTTCCATTTTAGCCGATATAGCACTTTTAGAGGTAAGTAAAATTACAGGTATGTGGCTAGTTTCGAGATTAGTCTTTATTTTTTTACTTAAAGTGAAACCATTAATACCGGGCATCATAACATCACTTATAACAAGCTGAACATTATCTTCATTTAGTAGGTTTAAAGCATCTTCGCCATTTGAAGCTTTTAGAACAAAATATTCTTCTTTTAGTTCTTTGGCTACAAAATCTAAGAGCTCTTCGCTATCTTCTACCAATAATATACAATTACCTTGGTTAGGTGAAATTGTTACATTGGTAATACTTTCGTCCTCTGCCCAATTTTGAGCTGATTTAGGACGTAGCTTAAATTCTTTTTCTTGGTGGATTGGTAACTGTAGTACAAAACTGTTCATAGTGCCGTCGCTGGTATTTAAAGTTAAACTACCATTGTGCATTTCTGTTAACGAACGGGCAAGCGCAAGACCTATACCAGTTCCTGTTTGATTTTCGTTTCCAGATACCCTATAAAATGGTTCAAATATTCGTTCTTTTAAATGTCCGGGAATGAGTAGTCCATCATTTCGTAAATTTAGTTTAAGTTGTGATTCATTAGCCTTTAAGCTTACAATGACGACTTTGTCTGCATATTTGATAGCGTTACTAAAAAGATTACTCAGTATTTTTTTAAGTGCTTCAGGGTCAACGCAAGCAATGACATCCTTGTCTTCTAATTTTAAACTAAAATCTACTTTTTTATCCCTAATAGCTTCACTAAATCTTGCATATGTATCATCTATTAATTCAGATATGTTTGTTTCAACAAATGTTAGGTCAACTCTTTCAATTTCTGTTTTTCTAAAATCTAGTAATTGATTAACAAGGTCCAAAAGGCGATTGGTGTTTTTCTTGATAATAGCCAAATTATCCTTTATGTCAGGTATTTTATGTGACTTTTTGAGAACCTTTTCTAAAGGACTTTTTATTAGAGTTAATGGGGTACGTATTTCATGGGAAACATTGGTAAAGAATTCTATTTTCGCTTGATAAATTTCTTTTTCCTTTCGATTATTTAACTGCTTTATTTTTTGAATGTTTTTAGATTTTATTCTTTGGTCGTAAGTTCTAAAACCAATATAAATTAGAAACCCTAGTAGCATTGTATAAAGTCCATACGCTAAATTACTTTTCCAGAATATAGGAAGTACTTTTATGGCAAGTCCCGTAGTCTCTTTACCCCAAACACCACTGCTGTTCATAGATTTTACAATAAAGTTATAATTGCCAGCTGCCAGTTCGGTAAAGAAAACTTTATGGTCTTTTTGTAAATAGACCCATTCATTGTTCAACCCTTCCATTTTATACCAATATTCGGTATTTTCAGGAGCAGTATAATTAAGAGCTGCAAATTCTAAACTAAACGAAGATTGTTTTGGTGATAACACTAGATTATCTAAAGAGGAAATGGATTCTTGGATTGGTGAATTTTCCTGTGTTACAAATATATCATTATTATTAATTTGAAGCCGTGTTATATATATAGGAGCCTCATAGGTATTTTGGGTAAACTCTTTTGGATTAAAGCTTATCATTCCATTAACACTTCCAAAATACATAGTCCCGTCTTTTGTTTTATGAGCGGACATGTAATTGAAATTGTCACTTTTCAGTCCATCGGCCTTAGTATATATTTTTTTTTCTTCTGAAATGGGATTAAAGGCTACCAATCCTTTTGAGGTACTTATCCATAATTTTCCATAATCATCTTCTAATATTGCATAGAAAACATTAGACGGGAATCCATTGTGTGTGCCATATCTGGTAAAAGAATCATTTTGTTCATTATAGAGGTTAAGGCCATCTTCCGTACAAATCCAGATATTTTTTTTTGAATCTTGAAACAGGTAATTTATATGATTATTGGAAATACTTTGGGAATCATCAAGGTTAAAAGAAAAGATTGCTGTTTTACTTGTATTTGGGTCATGCGTGTATAATCCGTCAAAATATGTTCCCGCCCATAAAACTCCCGTATCGTCTTCTAAAAAACACGTGTACCCTTTGTCTGAGGGGAATTTTTCATATGGTACAAATCTGTTGTGAGTATTGTCGAAAGTTTTAATACCAGATGTAGTAATAAAATATAATTCCTCATTTTTACCTTCATAAATGGCATATACAAAATCACTAGTAATCCCAGATTCCCTACCATAATGCTCAATAATTTTGTTTGTATTAGTGTCAAGTACATCAATGCCATTTTCAAACATGCCAATATAGAGTTTGTCATCTTCGGTATGTAAGGCATGAACATTATAATGTGCTAATATTCCTTTACTATCCTTCTCTTTGGAAGTAAAATTGGTAAATGTATTCGTCTTGGGATTAAATTTATTGAGCCCACCATCTTCGGTTCCTACCCAAAGATTTCCGTTTTTATCTTCACAGATTTCTCTTATAGCATTTCCATTAAGTGAATTTTGAGAAGACTTAGGGAAGTATTTTTTAAATGGGGTATATTGTTTTGGCTGGTAATTGATTCCTCCAAAATAAGTACCTGCCCAAACTCCACCTTCATTATCTACGGTTAACGTATAAACAGCATTGTCACTAAGAGCGTAAGGGTCATCATAATTTTTTTTAGGATTGATGTATTCTTTAGTGTGTAAATTATAAATGTGAATACCAGATTCTGTTGCTACCCACAGTTCATTTTCTCTCAATGCAAAATCTCTAACATGCTGCTTTTCAGCACCTAAAAAATCAACCATTTTTGACTCCTTAGATATCATGTCGAACATTAAAACACCATGATTGGCAGTACCAATAAGAATTGTTCTCTCGTCAAAAGAAAATATATCATTAATTGCAAAGGGCTTTCCGTTTATAAGTTCATTCGTAAGTTTAAACTCTTTAAAATTATTTGTCTGTTGATTATATTTATACAAATGTGAGTTTGAACATGCCCATATTCCATTATCTGTATTAACAACATCTGATGCATGGAAATAATCTGTTTGGGGAAACCAGTAGCACTTTTCTTCTTGCAAATTGTATCTGGTCAATGTGCCGTTGGCACGGAACCAAAGATTACCATTGGTATCTCCATCTATATCCCTAATCTGATAATTTTTAGTGCTTTCAATGAAATAAAAATTTTCACTGTGCTCATTGTACATGAAAAGACCACTATCGGTACCTATCCAAAGTTTTCCTCCATATTCATGCAAACTTAATATGTAATTACTGTGAAGAGTATTTGGTTTGCCTTCCTCCCTTTGGAATAATCTAAAATTATATCCATCAAATCTATTAAGCCCGTTTTTGGTGCCAAACCATAGAAAACCTTTTTCATCTTGAATGGAGCTCATTACTGTGTTATGAGATAAGCCATCTTCAACTTGATAATGGTCAAAGTAAATATCTTGACCATAAAGGCTGAAAAGTTGTAAAAACAGTAGAGATAGGAGAAACTTTATCTTCATAATAAAATGACCGAATATCGTTAAAAATTTGTGATTAGTCCACCACTATTTGTTGCATTCATACAATAAAATGTTTCATGGACAGCGATAATTGCTTTTATAAAGTTTATTGAACCATTTGTATGATAAAAAGGAATTTTATCAATGAACAATAAATTTTCATATCTCTTTCTTTGAATTTCAATTATTTAGCATCAATAATTATAAAACATCAATGACGGAAGTCTATTAATAGTATCCGGGGTTTGCTGAAATTCATAAGTTTTGATAATCAAATGATTAGCATGTACAACATAATTGAAGAAACCAAGGCATTATGGGTTCTCTGTACCCGTGTTTATAAAGACAACTGATGTTTAAGTAGTAGTTATAGTTGTCCAAAATCAATATTTAGTTTTCATCAAATAATAATAGTACTTGAAGTCATATTTATGTGTAGAATAAAATCTTTAATTGTGTGTGTATGTTTAGCTGCTGTGTTGTCAATCAATGCGCAAGAATTCAGGAAAGCTTCCTTTAGTCCTGTTGATTTGGTAAATCCGCTAATGGGAACAGATTCCTACCATAGTTTATCAAACGGAAATACATACCCGGCTATTGCAATGCCATGGGGAATGAATTTTTGGACACCGCAAACCGGTAATATGGGGGACGGTTGGGCCTACACCTATGATGCTACAAAAATTAAAGGATTTAAACAGACCCATCAACCGTCACCGTGGATGAATGATTATGGGCAATTTTCCATAATGCCTTTAACCGGTTCGCTACGTTTTTTAGAAAATGAACGTCAAAGTTGGTTTTCTCATAAATCAGAGGTTGTAACACCTTATTACTATAGTGTATATCTAGCGGATCACAATGTAACCACAGAAATTACCCCAACAGAACGTGCCGCACGTTTTAGATTCACTTTTCCGCAAACAGATAGTGCATTTGTAATTATTGACGCTTTTGATAAAGGTTCTTATATTAAGATTCTACCCAAACAGAAAATGATTATGGGCTATACCACCAAGAATAGTGGTGGTGTCCCCGATAATTTTAAAAACTATTTTGTGTTAGAATTCGATAAAGAATTTGATCTTACTAAAACCTTTAGTGAGACTACACTAAGTAATGTGTTAGAAATAGAATCAGACCATTCTGGTGCTGTATTAGGTTTTAAAACGGAAAAAGACGAAATAGTGAATGTTAAGGTAGCTTCCTCTTTCATTAGCTATGAACAGGCAAAGTTGAATCTTAAAGAGATTGGTGTTTTGAATTTTGATGCATTAAAGGAAAAAGGAAAGGATGCTTGGAACAAAGAATTGAGCAGAATTAAAGTAGAAGGAGGCACTGAAGATCAAGCCCAAACCTTTTATTCATGTTTATATCGTTCGTTGCTTTTTCCTCGAAAATTTTACGAATATGATAAAGATGGTAACGTAGTTCATTATAGTCCGTATGACGGAGAAGTTTTACCTGGCTATATGTATACCGATACTGGGTTTTGGGACACCTTTAGATCCTTGTTTCCTTTTTTAAATCTAATGTACCCTAAGCAATTGGGGCAAATGCAGGAAGGACTTTCAAATGCTTATAAAGAGAGTGGGTGGTTACCAGAATGGGCTAGTCCTGGGTTAAGAAATACCATGGTTGGTAATAACTCGGCATCTGTTGTTGCAGAAGCATACCTTAAAAGTGGTGATGCGTATGACTATGATATTGAAAATTTGTACGAGGCGCTATTACATGGCGCAAATAATGAAGGGCCAATGACTGCTGTTGGTAGAGCGGGAGTTGCGTATTATAATAGTTTAGGCTATGTGCCTTATGATGTTCAGATAAATGAGAATGCAGCTCGAACATTAGAATATGCCTATGATGATTTTGCAATTTACCAATTAGGTAAAGCATTGAATAAACCTAAGAAAGAGGTAGAAATCTATAAAAAAAGAAGCCTTAATTATAGAAATCTATTTGACCCAGAAACTAAATTAATGCGAGGAAAAAATAAGGATGGAAAATTTATGACTCCATTTAATCCGTTTAAATGGGGAGATGCTTTCACAGAAGGTAACAGTTGGCATTATTCCTGGTCTGTTTTTCATGATATGCAGGGGCTTGTTGGTTTAATGGGAGGAAAAGATGTTTTTATTTCACAATTAGATAAAGTATTTGAACTACCTCCAATATTCGATGATAGTTATTATGGTGGCGTAATACACGAGATACGTGAAATGCAGATTGCAAATATGGGTCAATATGCGCATGGTAATCAACCAATTCAGCATATGGCTTATTTGTATAATTATGTTGGCCAACCGTGGAAAAGTCAATATTGGGTAAGAGAAATTTTGAATCGCATGTATCTTCCTACCCCCGATGGATATTGTGGCGATGAAGATAATGGACAAACATCGGCGTGGTACGTATTTTCTGCTATGGGTTTTTATCCAGTAACACCGGCAACTGACCAATTTGTATTAGGAGCTCCATTATTTAAAAAAGTGACGCTACAGTTAGAAAATGGAAATACCATACAGATTACAGCAACGAATAATACAAAAGCAAACCGATACATAGAATCTTTGAATTATAATAATAAACCATATACAAAAAACTGGTTAAGTCATTCAGAATTGATGAAAGGTGCTGTATTAGATTTCAAAATGGAATCGGAACCTAATATTAAGCGAGGTATTCAGTTGTCTGATTTTCCATACTCATTAAGCACTGTCGAATAGAATTAATATGAAAAACTTAAATAGCTGCATAATTGTTTTATTGACTTCCGTTATCATATCTGCTTGTAATGGGTCTAAAGTTTTAAACCAGAATCTAGAAGGAGATGGTTTATTACAAAAAGAAAGTTTAAATGGCACCTTTACAAATCCTCTATTAGATAATGGAGCTGATCCTTGGGCCATTTATCACGATGGTAATTATTATTATATAAAATCTGAAGGTACATCTATAGTTCTTTTGAAAACACCAGATATAACAGACTTAAGAAATGCCCAAAGCCAAATTATTTGGACTGCACCAAAAACTGGTGACCACTCTAAAAATATATGGGCGCCCGAAATTCATTATATAAATAATTCATGGTATGTTTATGTAGCTGCTGATGATGGTGATAATAGAAATCATAGAATGTTTGTACTAGAGAATACTGATAAGAATCCATTCGTGGGGACATTCAATTTAAAATCAAAATTGAAAACGGATGCTAATGATAATTGGGCAATAGACGGTAGTATCTTTCAATATAATAACCAATTTTACTTTTTATGGTCGGGTTGGGAAAATCCTAAAACTGAAGGTGGTGAGGAGACTCAGCATATTTATATAGCCAAAATGTCTAACCCTTGGACAATTAGTTCTGAAAGAGTTTTGTTATCTACACCCACACTTAACTGGGAGAAAAACTATGCTTTCCCAGGGGTATGGGAGCCTAACGCACCTGTTTATGTAAATGAAGGTCCGCAGGCAATTTTACACGGTAAAAAACTACATATTATTTATTCCGCAAGCGGATGCTGGACACCAAACTACGCATTAGGTTTAATAACTATGAATGTAGGCGGTAATCTTATGAATCCATCAAATTGGACCAAATCCAAAGAACCTATTTTTCAGCAATCACAGGAAAACGGGGTTTATGGAACAGGTCATAATTCATTCTTTAAAAGCCCAGACGGTACAGAAGATTGGATACTTTATCATGCCAATAATCAACCTACAGATGGGTGCAGTAACAAGCGTTCACCTAGAGCACAGAAAATTAATTGGTCCACTGATGATATGCCAATTATTGGTATTCCGTATCCTACAAGTAAAAGATTAGCGAAACCTTCCAGTAGTGACATAAAAAATCTATAAAGGAGGGTTAAATTATGGTTATATACCTAAAGTGTTTGTTCTTTCCATTTAGATGTTTTTTAATTTCTTAAGATACGTATTTCTATAAATGTGTTTGGATCTAACGAGGATCGATGATGCATTGTTATTTGTATTCATCATCTATCAGTAGTATTTGAGCACAATTTCTTGGTTTAATTCATGGCTTTTTAAGTCACAATTTGTATCAATCTATTGGTGTACCATTAATCAATTGATTTATCTCTGATTACTTTCATTTTCACCTGTATTTAAATAGCTGTATTTCATCTTTTTAGCAAAGATTAGTGGTAGGTCCATATACGATCTGTTTCATGTCACTACAGTTTGTGTCAAAGGATGTGTTTTCTTAACCTTTTCTTAAAATTTGAACGATTTGGATGATAGAATGAAACGATATAATAGAATTTCATGTCTTTTTATGGCTTTATTTGGGTATTGATAAATTAACAATTACCAAGGTTCAATTTTATCAAATATTTATTATTTGCTATAAATTATTAAAAACTAACCTGTAAATAATTAAAAAAGCAAACAATATATGAATTGGCTGAATTGAAGAAATAATCAAAATTAAATCAACACTCAAAAATGAAAAACAATGAAAAAACCACTAACTAAGCTAATGAAAAGGATGCTAGGTACTGTATTCTTGGTCTGTATTATGTTGTTCCAAGGGTATGGGCAAGAAGACATACCTATTACAGGTACAGTTACAGCCGTTATAGATGGCGCTCCTTTACCTGGCGTATCAATAATAATTAAGAATACAACTATAGGTATTACTTCAGATTTTGATGGAAATTTTAGTATAAATGCTCCTACCGATGCTATTCTAGTATTTAGTTATATCGGATTTAAAAGAAAAGAAGTTGCTGTAAATGGGCAGGCTATCATTAACATAGCACTTGAGGACGATGTTGCGGCTTTAGATGAAGTTGTAGTAACAGGGTATTCTACACAAGATAAAAAATCTATTACCGGTGCAATTGCTACCGTTACCAGTGATGATTTAGAAAATGTACATGCAGGTTCTTCTGTAAGTTCTGGTCTTGCAGGTAAAATTCCTGGTGTTACCTTTAAAATGGCAGATGGTCGCCCTGGAGCTTCTGCTGCTGTTCAAATCAGAAACATGGGTAATCCATTGTATATTATTGATGGTATTCAGCAAGATGCAGGACAGTTTAATAACATTTCTCCGGGTGATATAGAAAGCATTTCAGTATTAAAAGATGCTTCTGCCGCAATATATGGTGTTAGGGCAGCAAACGGTGTTGTTGTTGTAACTACAAAACGAGGTAAAAAGAATACTAAAAATGTGGTCAACATTAATGCTTACTACGGTGGGCAGAATTGGTCGCGTTTTCCAGAGACGGTGAATGACTCGTATACGTATATGACTAAGAGAGCTGAAGCTGATTTGAATGAATTTGGTAATACTTCGGTTACCCCAGAGGAGTTGGCAAAATATCAATTAGGTACCGAGCCTGGTTACCAGTCTTTCGATTGGAAAAACTTTATAATTAAAAAGAATGCACCTTTATATAGTGTCAACTTAAGTACTTCGGGCGGTTCTGAAAACATAAATTATTATATATCGGGTACACATCTAAAACAAGAGGCAGTATTGGGCCCCGAGTTTAATTTTGAGCGTACTAATATTCAAAGTAATCTAGATGCTAACATAACAGACCGTTTTAAAGTTGGTGTTCAAATTAATGGTAGAATAGAAACAACAGATAACCCAGGTATACCTGGTGCAGATGATTATTGGTTGCCAAGATTTGCGATTTTGCGTAATCGTCCTTTTGAACGTCCTTATGCTAATGATAACCCTGAGTACCTAAATGATATAGGGCATAATGAAACAAACTGGGCATTGCATAACAAGGAAATTGGGGGGTATTCAACAAATATTTGGCGCGTATTACAGTCTAATTTTAATGCCGAATATGCGTTTGGAGGGTTTGCAGAAGGTCTTTCGGTTAGAGGAATGTATTCATATTATATCGCAGATCAATTAATGAATGGTCACGAATATACCTATGATGCATATACGTATGACAGTGCAAACGATGAGTACAATGTGACAGGGGGTAGTACTAACCCATGGAGGGAAAGAAGAAACCGGAAAATAGAAAGAAATGTATTTCAAGGTCAGGTTAAATACAAGAAGTCTTTTGGTGAAAATCATAATGTTGAAGGTTTATTTATTGCAGAACGCCAAGATGAGCGCGATCAAAACCAATGGATGAGGTCCGTGCCTGAAAACAATATATTACCCCTTATTTACTTTGCCAATGTGGTTGATTTTCAGGATATAGATAACCAGCTGGCAAGAATTGGTTATATCGGAAAATTAAATTATAATTTTAAGCAGAAGTACTTTTTAGAACTATCTGGTAGACAAGATAAATCGTGGAAATTTGCTCCAGAAAAAAGAACTGGTTTTTTCCCTTCAGGTTCTATAGGATGGCGACTTACCGAAGAAGATTGGTATAATAAAGTAGCAGGGGATAACGCATGGTTAACAGAATTTAAGATACGGGCATCTTATGGTGTTTTAGGGGATGATGATATTGGCATTGGTGCTTATGACTATTTACCGGGTTATAATTACAATACCGGTACTGCTATTTTAAATGGTAATCCTGTTGTATCAGCAAGGGATAAAGGTCAAGTTGTAAATAATCTAACTTGGTTTAAAAGTAAGATTACTGATATAGGTTTTGATTTTGCACTTTTTGATGGTAAAATAACAGGTTCGTATGATTGGTTTTATAGATTGCGAACAGGGCTTCGTGGATTTAAATATGACATCTTAATACCTAGCGAATTGGGGTATTCATTGCCAGATGAGAATGTAAATAGTGATGCACAATCTGGTTTTGAAGGTGCCATAAGTTATAATGAAAGTTTTGGTGATTTTAACTTATCCATAGGTGCAAATGGGTCTTTTTCTAGAGGTAAATTCATTGAATCTTACAAGCCTAGATTTTCAAATTCTTTTCAAGAGTATAGAGCTTCTAATGAAGGTAGAAATAATGATTTAAGATGGGGTTATAATTCTATAGGTCAATTTGAAACACAAGAGCAAATAAATAATTATGAAGTAGATATAGATGGGCAAGGTAACCGTACATTATTACCTGGAGATATTATTTATGAAGATTTAAATGGTGATGGTAGAATTAATGGGTTTGATGAAAAACCTATAGGCTATGCTTTTGGTAGACAGCCAAATATCAATTTTGGACTGAATATTAAAATGAGTTATAAAGGGGTTGATTTAACCGCTGATTTCTCAGGAGGCTCTGGGTATTCATGGGCGCAACATTATGAGACTAGGTGGGCTTTTCAAAACCAAGGGGCCTTAAATGAGATTTTCTTGGATAGTTGGTCTCGTCAGAATCCAAGTGATCCAAATAGTACTTGGGTACCAGGTAATTATCCGGCACTTAGATATAACGCAGGCTACCATAGCAATTACCGAGACTCATCTTATTGGATACACAATGTTACTTATTTAAGGGCGCGAACCTTAGAATTAGGGTATTCATTACAAAAACCACTATTAGATAAAATAGGATTGCAAAAAGCACGATTCTATATCAATGGCTACAATCTGTTTTCTATAGACAACTTAGCCAAGTTTGGTATAGACCCAGAGGTAAATGATGACAACGGTCTTCAATACCCACAAAATAAATTTGTTAACGTTGGGGTGAACCTATCCATATAAAATTAAATGTAAGATGAAAAAGCATATTTTTTTACTAGGAATAATTGCGGCAGTAGCTTGGAGTTGTTCTAAAAACGATGAGGAATTTTTAGATAGACCATCAACGTCTATCTTAACACAAGAGCAGATTTTTTCAGACCCAAAAACAACGTTGTCGGTCTTGGCAGATTTGTATAATAGGTATAATGATTTTGCGACTTTGGAGGATTGGTCTACTATGGCAGGTTTTAATGTCGCCTATTGGTCTGAAGCAGGTCGTTATAATCAATTTCAGAACGACGGTTGGGGAAATGGAACCTGGGGTACATGGGATTATGGTTATATAAGAGAAATAAACTTGTTTTTAGAAAGATGCTCAGAGGCTACAGAATTAAATGAGGAAGACAAGACTCGATTTTTAGCAGAAGCTCGTTTTTTAAGAGCTTCGTACTATTTTGAATTGGTTAAAAGAATGGGTGGCGTACCGTTAATTTTAGAATCAGAAACGTATGATTTTAGTGGAGATGCTACTTATTTACAACATCCAAGAGAAACGGAAGCGGCAATCTATGATTTTGTAATAAGTGAAGCAGATGCATTGATAGCTATTTTACCTTCAGATGCCAATGTAAAATCTAGAGCTACCAAAGGCACTGTTTTGGCAATGCAGTCTAGAGCAGCATTATATGCAGCATCCATTGCAAAATATGGTTCAAGTACGCCCGGTGTATCTTTGCCAGGTGGTGAGGTCGGGATACCGGCATCGTTAGCAAATGGTTATTATACTAAAGCATTAACTGCTGCACAATCTATAATAAATGGAGAGGCAGGGTCGTATGCGTTATACCAAAATAAGCCAAATTTAGCAGAAAATTTTTCAAGTATATTTTATGATAAAGCGAATAATTCTGAAGCAATTTTTGTTGAAGATTATTTAGTAGGTGGGGGTAAGACCCATTATTTTACCGGAGCCAACCAACCTCGTTTTGGTGCTGAAGAAGAAGAAGGAGGAAGAATTAATCCAAGTTTGCAATTCGTTCAATCTTTTGAATTGCTAGACGGTACCTATTCTCCGTTGCAAAATGAAGTAGGTGGTAATCCAGTGTATTATGATAACATTGGAGATATTTTTGAGGGCAGAGATGCGCGTTTGGCTGGTACGGTAATATTACCTGGATCTACATTTAAATCAACTGATGTTGATATTTGGGCTGGTGTTGTCTTAGCGGATGGTTCAATAATAAGTGGGGATTCAAGAGGGCAAGAAAAAGAGTTGCCAGGAACAACGGGTCAAGTTCAAGTAGTAGGTTTTGACGGTCCTATAGATGGTCTTGAATTCACAGCACAAACTGGTTTCTATATTCGAAAGTATCAAGATCCTGCAACTGGTTCGGGTCGTAGAGGAACGCAAAGTGATGTTTGGTTTATTAGATACCGTTATGCTGAAGTATTGTTAAACGCTGCTGAAGCTGCCTTTGAATTAGGTCAAGGTGAAGTTGCTGCTGGTTATTTAAATCAAGTTCGTGATAGAGCTGGTATAACTGTTCCATTAACTGCTACAGATGTAACTTTTGATAAAATAGTACATGAACGTTATGTTGAGCTTGCTTTTGAAGGCCTTCATTTCTTTGATCTAAAAAGATGGCGTTTAGCACATGTAATTTTAGATGGGAATGCAATTAACGAAACCGAAGTAACTCAAAATATTGGTAGTGCAACTAAACGGGAAACACAGCCTTATAGCATATGGCCTTACAAATACTATAACCCAGGGAGTCCAGATAATGGTAAATGGCTTTTTAAAGTGTTGAGACTTTCACGTGTTACCGGATCAGACCGTTTTAGATTAGGCAATTATTATTCTGAAATAGGGCAAGATTTAATCAATAACAATCCGAAATTGGTTAGAAACCCAAATCATTAATAGAACTAGAAAACTAAAAGATATGAAATCAAAAATTTATTTTTTACTCCTTGGTACGTTACTATTGGTTACGTCATGTGAGCTAGATAATTTCAATGAGCCAGATGCATTCTTAACTGGTAGTATTGTTTATAATGGAGAAGCAATTCCAGTTGCAAGAAATCAAGTAAGGTTTGAACTTTGGCAATCTGGGTATGATGCACCAGCACCAATTGATGTGGCTATTGCCCAAGATGGGAGCTTTAGTAGCCGTTTATTTTCTGGCGATTATAAATTATCCTTTTTGGCAACCGAAGGACCTTTTAAAGCACCTACTGATACTATTTACTTTAGTTTAAATGGTAATACTGCCAAAGATTTTGAGGTTAACCCGTATGTTATGATTCGTAATTCACAATTTTCACATGCTTCTGGTGTAGTAAGTGGAAGTTGTTCAATAGAACAGATTATAACTGGAGCTGATGCAAAAGATGTAGAGAGAGTTACGTTGGTAATTAATAGAACACAATTTGTGGATACCAACAGTGGCGGAGAAGGAAGTCTAGCACAGGTTGATGCGGATATCTCAGACTTTAACAACATTTCAATGTCAGTAGAAATACCGACTGATGCTACTAAGCCAGATCAAAACTACATTTTCGCACGTATTGGTGTCAAATTACAAGGTGTAGAAGATATGATTTATACGCATGTAGAAAAAGTGACTTTATAAATCGGAGTCAAAAAAACAAATTTCATACTATACCACCAGTATGGTATAAACAAGAATTGTTCGGAGTTAGTTGAGTTTTTGCCGGGTTTTCTGAGAAGGGAATCCGGTGATTACTTTTTTACTATGGGTCATGAAAAAAAATGTACGCTCTTTAACATGGTAGTACCAAAAATATAGGTGAAGACCGTGTTGTATTTATGGATGAAATGAAAATAAAAAATAATGGTGAATTAGTAGTAAATGGACCAACAACAAAAACAACAGTTTCACATCCATTAAATAAGTAAATAGTCTCGGGTATTTAAATTTCGATTATCTGGAAAAACAATTAAAGAAAGAATATGAAAAAGTCAACAACATATATCTTCATGCTTTTTGCTATCTACATAGGTTTAGCTCAAGAAGATATCCTTGAAAAGAATAAATGGTCTATCGAAAAAGCTCATAATTGGTATACACAGCATGATTGGATGACCGGTGCGAACTTTAACCCAAGTACAGCAATCAATCAATTAGAAATGTGGCAAGAAGCTACATTTGATCCAGAGACTATAGATCGAGAATTAGGTTTTGCAGAAGGTATTGGTTTTAACACAATCCGTGTATACCTTCATAGTTTGGCCTATAAGACAGATCCTAAAGGGTTCAAGAAAAGAATGGAAACTTATTTAGATACTGCAGATAAACACGGTATTAAAACCATGTTCGTGATTTTTGATGACGTTTGGGGTAAGACTCCAAAAAAAGGAAAACAACCAGACCCAGTAACAGGAACTCACAATTCCGGTTGGGTACAAGATCCAGGTGATCCTGCATCTAAAGAAGAAAAGAATTTCGTTGGTTTAGAAATCTATGTAAAAGATATTCTAAAAACTTTTGGTGATGATAAGCGTATTTTAATGTGGGATTTGTATAACGAGCCAGGTAACACAGGCAAACTTACTTCATCGTTGCCTCTTTTAAAAAATGTTTTTACTTGGGCGAGAGAAATAAACCCCAGTCAACCATTAACCGCGGGTTTATGGGCATGGGATTTTCATGAATTGAATGCTTTTCAGGCTCTAAACTCAGATATATTAACATATCATGATTACAATGATGAAAAGCACCATCAACATGTAATTAATCTTTTGAAATCTCATGGTAGACCTATGATTTGTACCGAATATATGGCGCGTACATACAATAGTAGGTTTTCTAATATTCTTCCTATTCTGCTTAAAGAGAATATCGGAGCTATCAATTGGGGGTTAGTAGATGGAAAATCAAATACCAAATATGCATGGGACACACCTATTGAGGATGGTGGTGAACCAATAGAATGGTTTCATGAAGTTTTTAGAATAGATGGTACTCCATATCGACAAGATGAGGCAGACCTAATTAAAAAATTAAATGACGAAGCAGACAAGAAGTAAAATGACCTTATCAATTAATTTTTTAAACAATGAATAGAACATTACTTACGTACATATCTCTATTCCTATTTTCTGGTTTGTTTTGTATTGCTTGTAAAGAAGAAAGTAAAAGGGCCGATGTTAGTAAAGCAAAGGAAGCTAAGCCAAATATCATAGTTATAATGGCTGATGACCTTGGCTTTTCTGATTTAGGGTGTTATGGAGGTGAAATTGATACTCCTAATTTAGACCGTTTAGCGATGAGCGGAGTACGTTCTAATTCATTCTATAATACATCGCGTTGTTGTCCTACTAGAGCTTCCTTTTTAACTGGACTTTACCCTCACCAAGCTGGACTCGGAAGAATGACAATGGATGCTGGTCTACCTGGTTACAGAGGTAGTTTACAGGAGAATACGGTAACGATTGCTGAGGTTCTTAAAGATGCAGGCTACCAAACAGGAATGACAGGAAAATGGCATGTATCTGAAACAGTAGATTTAGGGGGTGAAAAACAACTGAAATGGTTGGCACATCAAGAAAGTAATGGAACTTTCTCAGATGTAGCTTCGTATCCAACCTCTAGAGGATTTGATAAGTACTATGGTAATATATGGGGTGTTGTAGATTATTTCGACCCCTTTAGCTTGGTTAATGGGACGGAAGAAGTAAAAACTGTACCTAAGGATTATTACCATACGAATGCTATTGGAGATAGTGCAGTTGCATATGTAAAGCAATTTTCACAGAATAAAGCTCCATTCTTTTTGTATGTAGCACATTGTGCGCCGCATTGGCCTTTGCATGCACCAGAAGATGAAATTCAAAAATATATAAAGGTATATGAAAAAGGGTGGAAAAGTATTCGGAAAGAAAGATATGATCGCTTAATCGTAAAAGGTATTGTTCCTTCAGAAACTAGTGAAATGCCAGGATTTATGTATACTGAGAAAGATTGGGATACTAATCCAGATAAAGAGTGGGATGTTCGTGCTATGGCAGTACATGCTGCTATGGTCGATTTATTAGATCAGTCCGTAGGTAAACTATTAGATAAATTAGAAGAAACAGGAGAGATAGATAATACCTTGATATTATTTCTCTCTGATAACGGGGCAAGTTCAGAAAGACCATCTAAATACGGACCTGGTTTTGATAGGGCGGGTTCTACTCGAGATGGCAAGAAAGTAAATTTTCCAGTAAATAAAGATAGCCTAGCTGGTTCACAAACAACATTGTCAGGTATTGGTCCGCAATGGGCGCATACCGCAAATACTCCTTTTAAATATTATAAAGCTAAAGTTTATGAAGGAGGTATAAATACACCTTTTATTGCGTATTGGCCTAATGGCGGATTAAAAAATGGTACTGTAATTTCTTCACCTGCACATGTTAGTGATGTTATGGCTACTTGTATTGATGTTGCTCAAGGAAAATATCCTACAGAATATAACGGGAATAAAATAACACCAACTCCGGGTAAAAGTATCATTCCAATTTTAAGAGGAACACAGACAGAAGGCACCCAAGAAATATTTTTCTGGGAGCATTTTGGTTCTAATGCTATAAGAAAAGAAAATTGGAAATTAGTTAAGCTAGATATTAATAGCCCTTGGGAACTGTACGATATATCTAAAGATAGAACAGAAATTAATAATGTAGCTGAAGAGCACCCAGAGGTTGTGGCGAATCTACAAAAAGAGTGGTTGGTAGAAGCTAATGTATATAAAGCATTACCTGCTCCGAATTAAATTTAGAAGAGCATTTATAGTTTCATATAAAAATAAAATTAATTTGAACTTTTTCATTATAACGTTTTAGTCCCATTCATAGCGTTTTCGTCTTTTTACAATGATTTAAGTGTCTGCAAGGCTATATTTTCCATTTTAGAATCATTTGTACTAGATAATGAGACGTATTGAATAGAGGCTTGAAACTAAAATTCTTTTATTTGGAGCTAGGTAAATGCCTAATTAAACTGCAATTTTTTCGAAGGAAAAGCGCCAGTTTTAGAAATACACAAATTCAACAAAAGATGAAAATAAATATGCACACGCTAATAGGTATTTCGCTGGTTCTATTGTTGACCTCTTGTAAGCAAGATGAAAAAAAGAAAGATAAAGTTGAGCTTGACAAGAGTGCTCTAAATGTGCATATTGAAACCTCTTTGAACAAGGTCTCATTTGATGTAATAATCGATGGAAAAGAAGCCAATTTGTATTGGATAAATAATGAGGGCATATCGGTGGCCTTTACTAATTATGGAGCCAGAATTGTTGGTCTGTGGGTACCGGACAAAACCGGACAAATGACCGATGTTGTAATTGGGTTTGATACTGCAGAAGGTTTTAAGAATTCTACAGAACCTTATTTCGGAGCAACCATTGGCAGAGTTGGAAACCGAATTGCAAAAGGAAAATTCTCTTTAGGAGGTAAAGAATATTCAATTCCTACTAATAATGGAGAAAATTCATTGCATGGTGGTACAAAGGGTTTTCAAGATGTGGTTTGGAATGTAGACCAACCCAATGATTATACGTTGGTGTTTACATATGTATCTCCGGATATGGAAGAAGGTTTTCCAGGTACATTAACTACTAAAGTAACGTATACAGTAACTCCTGATCAAGAAATTGTAATGGAATATGAAGCAACTACAGATAAAACTACGGTGGTTAATTTAACCAATCATGCTTTTTTTAATTTGAATGGCGAAGATGGCGGTACCATATTAAACCATCTAGTTCAAATATATGCTGATGAATATACGCCTGTCGATGTGGGGCTTATACCAACAGGTAAATTAGAATCTGTACAAGGCACTCCTTTCGACTTTACTTCACCACACAACATAGGCGAACGTATCGGAGCTAAAAATATACAGCTAGAACACGGTGGGGGTTATGATCATAATTTCGTATTGAACGGTACCCAAAAAAACGGGATGAATCATGTGGCAACGATTATCGGAGATGAATCGGGTATAGTGATGGACGTAATCTCTGAAGAACCAGGGGTACAATTTTATAGTGGAAATTTTATGGAAGGTAAAAACACATTTAAGTCTGGAGCACATGATGATTATAGAACAGCATTTGCTTTAGAAACACAACATTTCCCAGATGCTCCTAACCAATCTAATTTCCCGTCAATACAATTGAACCCTGGTGAAATTTATTATACCATATCTAAGTATAAATTTTCAACGAATCAATAACCGACTAGTACTAGAGAAATGAAAGATATTGTAAAAATACTAACGGTACTGATTTTTATTGGGTATGCTGGCGTTGCCCAAGATGCTATTGTTGGCAATGATTCCAATCCTTTTTTGGCAGACCCAACTATTTTTCTGTCAAATGGTACATATTACCTCTATGGTACAACAGGCGATTCTAAATTTGGGAAAGATAAAGGTTTCTTAGTCTATACTTCAAATGATTTAAAAGATTGGAAAAGCCCAATAGGGGCCCAGAATGGTCTAGCACTTAAAAAAGGAGATGCTTTTGGTGATACTGGTTTCTGGGCACCCCAAGTATTTGAATATCAAAATATGTTCTATATGGTCTACACTGCAAATGAACATATTGCAATAGCTACTTCAGATAGCCCGCTAGGTCCATTCAAAAATGCCACAAAAACTGATTTAGAAGCACCGGTTAGACAAATTGACCCGTTTGTGTTTTTTGATTCCGACGGAAAAAAATATTTATATCATGTACGTCTTACCGAAGGAAATCGAATTTTTGTTGCTGAACTTGAAGATAATTTACAAGCTATAAAACTAGAAACATTAAAAGAATGTTTATCCGCAGAAGAAGCTTGGGAAAATATCCAAAATGTTGAATGGCCTGTAAGTGAAGGCCCAACGGTTTTAAAGCATGGTGACTTGTATTATATGATGTATTCAGCAAATGATTTTGGAAATCCTGATTATGCGGTTGGATTTGCAACAAGTAAAAGTCCGTTAGGCCCTTGGAAAAAAGCAGATGAGAGTCCGATAATTCATAAGAGTGTTTTAGGAATTAACGGTACGGGTCATGGAGATGTGTTTATTGATAAAAGAGGTGAGATGCAGTATGTACTTCATACCCATTTTAATGATTCGCAAGTAGCACCAAGACGATCAGCTATCGTAAAAATTGATTTCAAAAAAAATGGCAATCAACCAGACCTCTTAAAAATTGAAAAGGAATCGTTTAGATTTTTAAAGCATTAATTAAAGTTAAATGAATATAGTAGTTGCACCAGATTCTTTTAAAGAATGCCTTTCATCGAAAAAGGTTGCTCATGCAATCTCCAGAGGGATATTAAAAGTTATGCCTAATGCAGAGGTCTTTGAAATTCCTATTTCTGACGGTGGCGAGGGGCTTCTTGAAACGATACTATCAAATACAGAAGGCAGGTTGGTTTCCATCGAAGTTATGAATCCTGTATCTAGTCCAATAAAAGCAACATATGGTGTTTTAAAAGATAATATAACCGCTATCATAGAGATGGCGAAAGCATCAGGACTTGAATTGATATCAGAAGAAGAAAAAAATCCATTAGTAACAACTACGTATGGTACTGGGCAGTTGATAAAGGATGCTTTAGATAATGGGTGTACCAAAATTATTATAGGAATTGGAGGAAGCGCAACGAACGACGGAGGAGTTGGATTGGTGCAAGCCTTAGGTGGGAAATTCTTAAATATAAAGGGCGAAGAATTGATTGAAGGCGGTGGTATGCTTAATCAGTTGCATCAAATTGATATTTCAAACCTTGATAAAAGAATTTTAGATTGTGAGATTCTAGTTGCTTGTGATGTTTCCAATCCATTAATCGGTGCTAATGGTGCCTCTTGGGTGTATGGAAAACAAAAGGGTGGGGCAGATAGAGATTTAGAATTGTTAGATAAAAACCTAAGCCATTACGCTACTATTATAAAAAGGGATTTAGGTTTAGATATATCAGAGGTACCTGGTTCAGGTGCTGCTGGCGGTACTGGTGCCGCATTAATGGCTTTTTTACAAGCAGATTTAGTAAATGGAATTGAGTTGATTCTTAAAACTATTGAAATAGAGGAATACATTAAAAAAGCAGATGTAATACTTACAGGAGAAGGTAAAATAGATGAACAGACCTTAAACGGAAAAACTATTATGGGCATTGCTGCAATGGCAAAGAAGCATAATGTACCAGTTATAGTATTAACTGGAAAAGTAGGAGAAAAGATAGAATGTATCTATAAAATGGGAGTTTGCGGTATTTATTCTATTGTGAACCAACCGATGAAGTTAAGTGAAGCCATAAGTGATGCCGATTCTCTTATTGAAGAGTGCACAATGAATATCATGAGAACAATACAAACTATTAAGTTCAATTAAGAAATAGAATAAGGCTCTCAACCTTTGAAAAACGGAAATAAAATGACAATACAATCAGATAAAAATATACTTAAAAACCACATTGTGGTTATGGTGGGCTGTTTCGATACCAAAGGTGTAGATTTTGAGTATTTGCATTCTTGCTTAGTCCGAAATGGTATTGAGGTAATTAGCATTAATACGGGAGTTTTAGGCGAAACAAATTTATTTCCTGTGAATTATAGCGCAGAAACAGTTGCACTACATGCAGGCACCGATCTTTCTATAATACGAAAAGACAATAATCGTGGGGCGGCTTTAGAACTTATGGGAAAAGGAGCAGAAAAAATAGTTGCCGATCTAGTAACCGAAGGTAAGGTGAGTGGAATTATCGGTATGGGTGGCGGTGGTGGTACGTTTGTGACTTTAAAAGCAATGAATACGGTACCATTTGGCATACCTAAAATTTGTATTAGTACGTTGGCAACTAAAGATTTATCCAAAAAAGTGGGTGATAAAGATGTGGTTTTAATTCCCTCTATAGTAGATGTTGCAGGGCTAAATAAGATAAGCAAAGTTGTTATAAGTCAGGCAGTAGGGGCGCTTTATGGTATGATGAATACCATTGTTCAAAATGATGAAAATGTAAAAGGAAGTATTGCACTTAGTGTTTTTGGCAACACCGCTATTGCAGCGGATACTTGTACCGAAATATTGAAATCTAAAGGGTATGATGTACTTGCTTTTCATGCCGTAGGATCTGGTGGGGCTACATTGGAATCATTGACCTCGGATGGGGTCTTTGATGCAGTTCTTGATTTAACCACGACTGAATTGGCTGATGAACTCTGTGGCGGAATTTGTAGTTCGGGCCCTGACCGATTAACTGCTGCCGGGCAATTAGGTATTCCACAAGTAGTAGTACCAGGATGTATTGATATGGTCAACTTCGGATCTTTACATACAGTACCAGAAAAATATAAGGATAGGCAACTATTTAGTTGGGCTCCAGATGTAACACTAATGCGCACCAATGCAGAAGAAAACAAAATATTAGGAGAAATAATTGCAGAAAAAATAAATTCATCAAAAGGGCCTGTAACTATTTTATTACCGCTTGGTGGTTTATCAAAAGTTGGGGGAGAAGGCGAAGTATTTCATAATCCTAGTATAGATGAAGTTTTATTCAAATCGATTAGAAAAAAAGTCAAGGAGTCTGTAAAAATAGTCGAAGTCTATGCAAATATAAATACCGTCGTTTTTGCTGAGAGTGCTGTTGAAGCATTGATGGAATTAGTGGTAATAAGTAAAGAAAATTTATAAGTAAGAATATAATATAAGATTGATAATAATTAGCTAGAGACACTAAAAATGGAGAAAAATAGTATTAATAAAAATCGATTACTGTTCGCAAGTTTTTTCACAATCGTTGCAGGTGGCGTAGGTTTTGCAGTTAGAGGTTCAATTTTGGTCGATTGGGGAAATCAATTTGGTTTTACAATGACCGAATTAGGTTCTATTACAGGTGGTGGTTTTGCAGGCTTTGGGGTTATTATTATTCTATTCAGTCTAATAGTGGATAAAGTCGGGTACAAACCACTTTTAATTCTTGCCTTTTTTGTTCACTTTTTTTCATTAGTGGTTACTGTGGCTACGGTATATGTATTTAATTCAATGGGACGTGAGGCAGCATATTGGTGCTTATTTTCCGGTACATTTTTATTTGCTGTGGGTAACGGAATTTGTGAATCTGTGGTGAATCCTTTAGTGGCTACCCTTTACCCAAAGGCAAAAACACATTACCTAAATATTTTACATGCCGGCTGGCCTGGCGGAATGATTTTAGGAGGATTACTATCCATTGCTTTTCATGGTATTTTAAGCTGGGAAGTTTTAATGAGCTTCTTCCTGATACCTGTACTAATTTATGGTTTCATTGTATTCAAAGAAAAACTACCCTTATCAGAAGCAAAAGAGGCAGGTATACCTTACAAAGAAATGTTCCGTCAATTTGGTTCACCATTGTTATTAGTGCTAATGCTATTAATGGTTTTAATAGGATATGTAGAATTAGGTACGGATAGCTGGATACAAAATATAACGGGAAATATTCTAGAAAATCCTACTAAAGGGGTGCTGCTGTTTATCTATACATCTGCACTTATGTTTGTTCTTCGATTTTTTGCAGGACCTATTGTTTATAAGATTTCACCACTTGGACTCTTATTCGTTTGTTCCATATTAGGTGCGATCGGCTTATATATTTTAGGCACGGCTACAACGGGCTTAATAATGGTATTTGCAGTGACGATATATGGTATTGCAAAAACTTTCTTTTGGCCAACTATGTTGGGCGTAGTAGGTGAGCGTTTTCCTAGAGGTGGTGCAGTTGTAATGGGGTTTGTTGGTGGTGTAGGTATGCTATCGGCAGGTTTATTAGGCGGGCCTGGAATAGGATACAAGCAAGATTATTTTGCCTCAAATAAAATTAAGAGTGAAGCACCGGAAGCATACGATAGATATAAGGCTAATGATGAAAATAGGTTTTTATTTTTCTCTCCAATTAAAGGATTGAATGGTAGTAAAGTAGCCATTGTAAAAGATAATGGAGCACAGTTAAAAGGAGATATAGAGCGTTGGGAAAGCACTGGAAAAACAATTTTAGAAAACGATAACCTAAGTGCATTACAAACTTGGTGGATTGGTGTAGAACAATATGCATCAGATGACAAAGAACCAGTAGAACAAGCAGGGTTTTATGGTGCGGGTAAAGCTTTGGTGGTAACCGCATTGATTCCTGTAATAATGGCCATAGGTTATTTTATACTCATCCTTTATTTTAAAGGCAGAGGTGGATACAAACAAATAGAAATTTAATAACAAACGAAAATAATTTAAACTTAAAATAGAATAATATGCCAAATCCATGGACGGGAATAGGAAACCCTTACACAAAACAAGAAGTTAGAGATAGATTACAAAAAGTAGTCGATAAAAAACAAGCGATAATAGCTGCGGGTGCAGGAACCGGAATAAGTGCAAAATTTATAGAAATTGGGGGTGCCGACCTTATTATTGTTTACAACTCAGGTAGGTTCAGAATGTCTGGTCATGGTTCAACGGCTGGTATGATGGCCTATGGCGATGCAAATGCCGTAGCTATGGAAATTGGTGAATTTGAAGTATTGCCCGTAGTTAAAGAAATTCCTGTTATCTGTGGGGTGCACGGCAGTGACCCTCGTAGAAGAATGTGGCACTTTTTAGGAAAGGTAAAGGACATGGGCTTTTCTGGGGTAAATAATTTCCCTACACATTCCATCATTGACGGGCATTTTAGAAATGTACTGGAAGAAACTGGAATGAGCTTTCAGAAAGAAGTTGAAATGGTAAGGCTAGCAACAAAAATGGATATGTTTTCTGTCGTTTATGTAGCCAAGCCAGAAGAGGCAGTACAAATGGCTGATGCAGGTGCTGACGCTATTATAGCCCACGTTGGTACAACAGTTGGTGGTTCTATAGGTGTAACGGGAGCAACCGTAGGTATGGATGCCGCGTTAGAACGTACTCAGGCGATTGTTGATGCAGTAAAAAAAGCAAATCACGATACTTTTTTCTTAGCTCATGGCGGCCCAATAAATACTCCTGCCGATGTTCGGTATACGTTGGATCATACCACAGGACTTCATGGTTTTGTAGGTGCATCTTCTTTAGAACGAATGGGTGTTGAAGCTTCATTGACCAATTTGACTAAAGAATTTAAGGCTTTAAAACTATAGTCTCACATTATTGAAAATTAATCTGATTATGTCCAAAACCTGGAAATTTATAAAAGAAAAAGATACGATGTTCGAAAAAGCTTTCGGACGAGATCATTATTGGCACTACCATCCAGAGATTATAGGCGCAGCATCCTATATGGTAAAAGTAGTGGTTCCTGAAGGTGATGGACATGATTTTCATCGACATCCAAAAATGCACGAAATTCTTTATATCCTTAAAGGAAAAGCGGAACAATGGATTGAAGATGAAAAGCAAATTCTTGAAGTTGGTGATTCTGTCTATATCGATGCCGATGTGGTACATGGTACTTTTAATGCCGGTAAAGGGGATTTAGAATTTCTTGCAATACTGTCTCCACCTGAAGGGTGGGAGGCAGGCACTTTAGATGTAAGCCATGAAGAACCTTATGTAAACTATCGGTCTAAATAAACCAGAATTAAGCATCGGCAACATATTTAATCGTCAGAATAACTGAAACAAAATTCAAAAATGAAAAAATTAAAATCACCTCTTTTGTTGGTATTTGGGGTACTACTATTTGTAGCCTGTTCGGGCGAGAAAATGCCACCACCTCCATTGACTTATACAGGAGAGAATCCAAGAGTGCAAGCCCCATTAAGTCCAGAAGATTCACAAAAACATATACAGTTGCCAGAAGGTTTTACGGCAGAGCTTTTTGCGGCAGAGCCTAATATTATTAACCCTATCGCATTTACGTGGGACGAGAGAGGTAGGCTTTGGGTGGTACAATCTAAAGATTACCCGCATGAATTGGCCAACGATGTAGGTGGTGACCGAATTACTATTTGTGAAGATACTAATGGAGATGGTAAGGCGGATAAATTCACCGATTTTGCAACAGAACAAAGTTTATCAACAAGTATAGTTCTAGTGAAAGGAGGAGCTATTGTTGCACAAGCACCAGATATGATCTTCTTAGAAGATACTAATGGTGATGATAAAATGGACAAGCGAACTGTACTTTTTAATGGTTTCGGCACATTCGATACCCATGCTGGGCCATCAAGTTTACGCTACGGAATCGATAATGCCATTTGGGGTGCTGTAGGGTATTCTGGTTTCCAAAATCAATTTAAAGAAAAAGCTGTTAAGTTTGAACGTGGAATTTATCGTTTTGAAAAGGATGGTTCCATGCTGGAACCTATTGGTCAATTTGATAACAACACATGGGGAATGGGCTTTAACGAGAATTTTGATATTTTCGGTTCAACGGCCAATAATAACCATGCTTGTTATGTAGGTATACCACTTAAACATTATGAGTATTTGGATAAAATGCCTTCTTGGGCCTTAAATGCCGATTTTATACAAGGGCATTATGAGATTACCCCGGTAGACACGATTCCTTTACAACAGGTAGATGTAAGAGGTGGATTTACAGCTGCCGCAGGTGCTAATTTTTATACAGCTAGAAATTATCCAGAGAAATATCAAAATCAAATGTATGTTACGGAACCTACAGGGCATTTGGTCCACACAGCTAATATTGTAAGAGATGGTGCCGGATATAAAGAGATAGATGGGGGAAATATTTTTGCAAGTACCGATGCTTGGACAGCTCCAGTTTTTGCAGAAACAGGTCCTGATGGAAATTTATGGGTAGCAGATTGGTATAATCCTGTAATACAACATAATCCAGATAAGAGAGGGATGGATAATCAAATATGGAATGCCGATAAGGGAGAAGGTAATGCCCATATTAATAAACTTAGGGATTATGGTCATGGTAGAATTTATATCATAAAATATAATGAGAGCGATAGTTCTGAAATTACCGAATTAGACGCTGATGATGATAAAGCTTTGTTAAGTGCATTGCAAAGTGATAATCTATTTTGGCGTACGACTGCACAACGTTTGATTGTAGAGGAGAATAAAACAGGACTGATTCCTGATTTAATCAAATTAGCAGGTGATGAAACTAAAACGGATAAAAAGGGACTTAATGCCCCTGCGCTACATGCTCTTTGGACGCTAGATGGTTTGGGAGCCATTAACAGCAATAACCCAGAAGCCGATAAAGCTGTAGTAAATGCGTTGTCAAGCGGAAGTTATGCAGTTAAAAAAGCGGCCATGGCATTGTTGCCTGAAACTACAGAAGGTAGTGAAATTTTAGCAGCTTCTGGATTATTAACAGATACCGATTCGCAAACACGATTGGCTGCAATTTTAAGGGCAGGTGAATTACCAGAGTCTGCTACATTATATACCGAAATAGCAAAGGTTTCTAAAGATGCATCAAACACTTCTGATAAATGGTTGAATGCGGCCATTAAAGTGTATTTCAGAGAATTAAATCATGAAGAAGTTGATGCTGAATCTGTTGAAATGATAGTCCCATCCGCTAGAGAAAAATTAACTACTTGGAGGTATACTACAGAACAACCAGTAGAAAATTGGAATACTGTTGGTTTTAAGGATACCGATTGGAAAAGTGGGCAAGGTATGTTTGGTGGCCATGATGAAGAGGGTATAAAAACAAAGTGGACTACCGATGATATTTGGTTGCGCAAAGAAGTTTCTATTTCTCAAGATTTAGAAGAACCAGTTATAAAAATATCTTATGATGATGATTATGAATTATACATTAACGGGGAACTATTGATTGCCGAAAAAGGAGCAAGTCCGGACTATAAATATATTAAAGTTGATAAAGAAAAAAGTAAGCTCTTTAAAAAAGGGAAAAATACAATAGCAGTTCACTGTAAAAATACAGGTGGAAATCAACATTTAGATGTAGGAATTGGTAAAATAGGTAAGATTAAAGTCGATGTTACTTTTAATCTTAAAACAGTACCCCAAGAAATGGCTTTTGATAAAATAGAGTTGAAAGCAGTTGCAGGGCAGAAAGTGGAAATAAAACTAGAGAATGTAGATCAAATGCCACATAATTTAGTCGTGATTACTGCGGGTAGTTTAGAAACTTTTGGTCCTACGGTCGATAAATTCGTAGTAACACCCGATGCAGAGAAAATGGGGTATGTGCCAAAATCTAGGTATGTTTTAGGTGCGACCAAAATGTTGAATCCAAATGAAAGTGGTTCAGTGATATTTACATTGCCAGATACCCCAGGCAGGTATCCTTTTATATGCACATTTCCGGGCCACTGGCGATTTATGCAAGGGGTAATTATCGTTACCGCAGCGGAATAGGTGACGAACCAAAAAAAATAAAAGAAGAATAATTAATTATATAAAATATGAAAAGAGTAGCAATTCTATTAGTGGTATTTGTAATGATTTTCGGATGCAAGGTTCAAGAATTACCCAAAGAATATAAAAGCGATGCATCTGCAGGGAGGTATATCTCAGCTAAGAAAAACGCCACCAAAATAGCAGTAACTGGAGGTAGTGGTTCGCACGATTTTAAAAACTTTTTTGGTAAGGTAGATGGTAAGGTACTAAGTGAAAACGGGGCCAATACGGTTATTTTCACTGAAGACCCTAGTGAAATGGATGTGCTAATACCGGCAGTAGATGTGTTAATGCTAACCAATAATCAACCTTTAAATGGAACGTCAAAACAAGCAATTTTTTCTCAAGTGAACGCGGGTAAATTAAATATGCTTATTTACCACCCAAGTACTTGGTACAATTGGAGTGACTGGCCAGAATATAACAAAGAACTAGTTGGAGGCGGATCACGCTCCCATGAAGATTTGCAAGAGTTTGAAGTAACCGTGGTAAAGCCTAATCATCCATTAATGAAAGGTGTTCCGACTACATTCAGAATTGTTGATGAATTGTACCGTTGGGAGCAGGATCCTAGTGCGGAAATTGAAGTTCTTGCCGTCAGCAAAGGTCTGGAGTCTGGTGAAGAATACCCATCTGTATGGATTGTAAAACATCCTAAGGCGAAAATAGTGGGTAACACACTTGGGCACGATGCACGAGCACATGATTTACAAGCCTATAAAACCATTTTAAAAAATAGCTTAGATTGGGTTAAATAGAAATAATTAGAAAACTTTTCTATTTTCTATTTAATTCGAACCTTTGAAAAAGGCACTTTTAAATGGCGGTGGCAAATAGATTTATAATAACCAAACTAATCTTAATACTCCAGTTAATTTAGGATGTTGCCACTGCCTGTGCTTTTATGGAGATTGTTTGTTAGTGAAAGGCATTTAATCAAATGATTAAATGCCATTTTTAATTTGCTAATGTCTTTAAATTTTTAACAAAAAATTTCCCAATTGCATACCCTTGTTCTTGTCCGTTTACTATTGCGGGCATATAGTGAATTCCACCATAAAATCTACTAATGGCCGCTTCTTCTGCCGCTTGTTTAAATGAAGTGAACTCACGAACGGGTAAACCAAATTCAACTTCTGTGGAATCAGAGAAAGCAAAATTCTCTCCAAATAACTTGCCAAGTATAATGGCGGCTGCAGAAGAGACCACACTATGTCCACTGGTATATTCTGGAAAAGGCGGTGTTTGTAAAACAGGCATCCAGTTGGGGTCTATATGCTGGTTTATATAGGTCTCTGGGCGTATTACAGAACTACGGTACTTTTCGTCCCAACAACTAATAAAAGCATCTGCTAAAGTGACTGCTACAGAGGCATATGCTTCAGCCGATTGCACTGCAGAAGCATTCGCTTTTTTGCATACCAAAGAAGTAATGTTCATCCAATGCCCGTTAGGTGATATTTTTTTAGTGGCATACATTACATGACCACGAACATTCATTTTAAAAGGATTACAATCCCAAAATTTTGCAATTTCAGTTTCTTCGAACGTATTCATTTTTACTTTTTCATAAACGGCCAATACATCTTGATAAAAAACACTAGTAGTATCTAAAGAAAAAGAAGGTGGAACTATAGGTTTAAATTGCTCTGCCGAATCAATTTTAAAAGTGCGTAGTTTATTCCAATTGGGTTCAATTGCTTTCATATAGGCAGGTGGGGTAGGTTTCCAAGAACCAATATCACTTTTAATCATATAATCTGACATAGACCTTATGTGTTTGTAATTATCGTTGCCAGCCCAAGCCAAAATATAATCAGCCATTTTTTGACCATATTGAATAGAGTTTTCGAAAACAGCATTAGGTATACCTAAATTTTTAAATTCTTGAAATAGTTCTTTCTCAAACGTATCAATTTTTTCTTCTGAGAGCACAAATTTCTTCCCAGTAGTAAGTAAGGCGTGGGCTGCCGCTAAGGTTAAACTGTATTCTTTAGTTGTATCAATTTTAGGCGCCGTTTCTAGACCATGTAATTGCCCTACTAGGCTTATATAATTGGCATCTGACTGAATAAGTGTTTCGTATGCAGCCACGGAGACATAGGCATAGGTACGGCTTGTTACTGGTGGCGAGAAAATATCGTAAACAATAACATCGGTAACTTGTTTCATAGCTCGATGAATATAATCTGGATTTTCTGTTTTAGTTTTCCAGTAGTTGGAGTCAAGGTGTTGAGCTGTGCAAGTGACAGAAAAAATCAAAAAAAGTAAACCTATTTTTCTACTCATAAAACTTCTCTTTTGTTTCCTTTAAAATTGGTAATTGTAATTTTTTCTACAGTTTTTTCAATTTGAAGTTTACGAGATGATTGCGACAAATAGGTAGATCCATAATAGAATTCTACGCGTCTTTTACTTCCGTCTTTATATTTTATATCTGCATAAAAATCATCCTCCTTTAAATCGATCCACTTTTCTATGTTTTTATCGTTTTTTGAAAATAGTAATAAGTCGTCTTGATTTTGGGTTGCTATAAGAATATCTTCATTTTTTGCGGTGTGGATAGTAGCTAGTCCTTTTGCATCACCATTAACGAAAAAGCCAGATTCATTTAAAGCTTCAGGGCTAAAATTTCCTTTACCATCACCTTTTAAATAAAGACCATTAAAGGCGTCGTGCCTACCACTATAAGGATCCATACCATAATCATTACCCACCATTAAAATATCTAGTTTTCCGTCTTCATCTATATCATCAGACAACATGCCATAAATTGGGGCTTGCTGAGCTTCAAAAGGTAAAGGGCTCATTTCAAATTTTCCATTTCCTTTATTTTCAATATAGGAAGTTCGCATTTCAGTAGCTTTTAAGACGATGGCTTCTTTTCTGTCTTCATCACTCCATACATCATTTATATCGGCGAGACCGTAAGATTTATAGGTGGGGAATTTTTTTCTCATTGATATTACTTGTCCAACCAAATCATCTCTAGAAGCAATAGGATACGCTTTCCGCTTTCCGTCATCCCCTTTCATATAGCAAAAAACCATGGCATCCATTGAACCATTTTGGTCAATATCTTTTGCAATAATGGTCATAGGTTCTTCTGGTGTGGCTTTATAATTAGTGTTCAGACCGAGGTTGCCTGTTATATAATCTATATCCCCATCATTATCAAAATCGCCAGAGGTAAGACTGTTCCACCAACCGGTACGATTTTCTATTCCGGTAGTAATTTTTTCGAAAGAGCTGCCGGTGTTTTTTAAAAAAGTGACTGGCATCCATTCACCTGTCAAAATCAAATCTGGTTTTCCGTCCTTATCAAAATCACTCCATAAGGCATCTGTAACCATACCTATGAATTGTAATTCTGAAAAATAACTTTCGGTTACATCGGTAAATTTTCCGTTATCGTTTCGAAGCAAATAACTTTTCGGAGAAATTGGGTAACCAGCAGAAACAACACGCCCACCTATAAATAAATCTAAATCACCATCGGCATCAAAATCAGCTGCTTTTACGCAAGAACCATTGGTTAGGTCTTGGGGTAGGGCATCTGTTCTTTGAAACATACCATTACCATCATTTAAAAAGAACCGGTCATTGCTAACAGCGTGTTGTGATGGAATCTCATAACTGCCACTTACAAGATAGAGGTCAAGGTCATTATCATTATCGGCATCGAAAAATAAGACGCCCATATCTTCATATAATATATCTTCAGTTTGCGTAAACCGTGATTTGTCTATCGTAAAGTTTCCATCGGCATCTTGCATGAAAAATACCCCAGGATTATCGGATGAACCACCCAAATAGAAATCTTCAAATCCATTATTGTCAACATCGCCAACCGCAATACCAGGGCCAAATTGACTTAGTTTATGAGGTAAAGTAGGTTGAATATTATAATCTGAAAAATCAGTTTCAACAGGTTTATAATCAATATTGTACTCTGAATTTACTTCTTTGAAGATTGTAGAGGTTATGGAATTTAAGGGTTTTTTGGGTTTCTCAACGGCATTTTTATAATCAACAATTATTTCTGTCTCAGTAGTATTAAAAATGGTCTGTTTTTTTTCATCAGGCCAATTGACTACTATGGAATCTATTTTTTTTATGTTACCTAAACCAAAATAAGCCCTTGGGTCGTGGGTTGATAAATAACCACGGGTAGGGTAATTCTCGTAGTATTGTTGATTTTCGTTATAGTAAATACGAAGAGTAGCACCAATACCTTCTGGGTTTTTTTGAGGCCCCACAAAAGAAGCGGTTAGTCTTCGATTCTCTTTGTTGAGGTTGTTCTCGTATACAAAGGCTGTATCATTTATATTGTTAATGACCAAGTCAAGGTCACCGTCATTATCAAGATCTGCATACACACCACCATTAGAGAAAGATTCTTGGTCTAAGCCCCACGACTTTGAACTGTTTTCAAATGCTGTTCCGTTGGTATTTTTAAAAGCATAGTTAGCGAGTTTAACCACAGGTAAAGAATCGGTCATAGCTAGGGTAAAACTTTGAGCACCGGCTGTTTGCCCACTGCCGTATGCAATATAATCCATGTCGGTAACATCTCTTGGAAGACCATTAGTGATGATTAAATCACGAAAGCCATCATTATCAAAATCTGCAGTTAGTGGGCACCAGCTCCAATCGGTTTCATGAACACCCGCAATATAGCTTATGTCGTTAAAAACAGGATGGCCAAGTGAAGTTTGGCCACTGTTCAACTGTAAAACATTACGTACGTATTGATGGTTATAATTATACTGTGCATTATTTATGTAGTTGTAGTATTCATTACCACTCAACATTCTTTTTTTACGAAGGTTGTTTTCAGGTAACATTTCTAGGGAAATTAAATCTACAAGGCCGTCATTATTGATATCTACTATATCAGTGCCCATAGCATTCCAGCCAGTATGTTTAAAATATGCATCTAATTGGTTCGTGAAAGTGCCGTTTTTATTATTAATGTATAAAAGGTCATTTGAAATAAAATCGTTCGCCACATAAATATCTGGCCATCCATCAGAATTTATATCTGTTATAGATGCTGCATGGCCCCATCCTTCAATAGTTATTCCAGCTTGTTTAGAAACATCAGTAAATGTAGTATTGCCATTGTTACGGTAGAGACGGTCTGTATTCTTTGCAGAACCGTCTGTTAATTTACTTCTAAAACGAATAGGTGTTCTCGGATCATAGATTTCGTTAGTTACCTGATACATATCTAAATCACCATCGTTATCATAATCGAAGAAATATGCTTGAGTGCTGTACCCATTATCTGCAATTCCATATTCGGTAGCTGACTCTTTAAAAATGGGGATTCCTTTTTTAGTGGTCCCTTGATTTATATATAATAAATTGGTGCGCAATTTTGGGTCGGCTCTGAATGATGCAGATACATATAAATCAGGCCAACCATCGGCATTGATATCGACTACAGTTACGCCAGTAGACCATCGACCTTGTCCATTAACCTTTGCCTTTTCAGTAATATCGTCAAATTGTAAATTGCCTTTGTTAAGGAATAATTTGTTAGAAACCATATTCGCGGCAAAATAGATATCCATCAATCCATCTCTGTTAAAATCTCCGATGCCAATACCGCCACCATTATAAATATTGGCTTGGTTTAAGATATTGAGTGTATCACTTTCCATAAGTTGGTTGTTGAAATCGACTCCAGTTTCTGAACTCGGCAATAGTTTGAATAGAGGAGAATTTTGCTGAGCTGAAACAGTAAATATTGATAGAACAAAAATGACTGTTAATTTGAGAGGTTTTGTATAACTACACATATTAATATCCTAAACTTATTATAGAAATAAAATTTATTTAATTTTTTAATTAAGAATATTCCATTTAACCCTTAAGATTTTAAATATATTCAATAGCAAAAAAAGAAAGAGTACGATATCGTTCATTTAAACAACAATTTGATTCATTTAATTGTTAAAAAGCAATCGTAGCTATAGTTAATCAATAATTGGGAGCAGCTAAGGTGAAGATGGCTAGTCGAAAAATACATTATTAAATGAATTTAGAAATTCATTTAATAAAAGGTGTTTTAATATTTGTAACTATTTAAATTATAGG
>TARA_R110000744_G_scaffold125730_2_pt1 | contig 34976 bp, 28 predicted proteins | sample TARA_R110000744 | Tara Oceans TARA_R110000744 (sample SAMEA4398083) | marine metagenome | biome: Polar Biome; feature: [DCM] deep chlorophyll maximum layer (ENVO:01000326); material: water (ENVO:00002006), including particulate matter (ENVO:01000060) such as... | depth 36 m | reverse complement strand
GCCGCCGCAAATGACTGAGCTCACGCCTCCCGTGCGACCGGAACGAGGGGATTATGCGCCAGGCTGCAGGGGGTGGGGATAACATCAGCTAAATTCGTCATCCTGACGCAAGTCAGGATGACGTGGGATAGTTGTCGGCGGTGGGGGATAAGTGAGTGGCAACGCGGCGACCACAACGACAAACAACTCAAATTTTGTCATCCCGGACGGATGCCCCGCGCAGGCGGGGCGCAGATCCGGGACCCAGACGCGCCAAGGTCAATCCAGTGAGGCCGACGGGCGCGGCAAGAGACCATCCGTCGGGCGTCTGGGTCCCTGATCTGCGCCCGGATCGCTACGCGTCCGGGCATCCGTCAGGGATGACAAGTTTTTTAAATTTATGGGTGAAATTAGTGGCCCGAAGACGGGCCCTACCCCTCACCCTCACCCCTCCGGCAAATTCTCCAGGAAGAAGCGGATCGTGTTCTCGCCCATCACATCGCGAATATCCGCCTCGCTCAGCCCTGCTGCCAGCAGGCGATCCGTCAGCACCGCGTATTCCGAGGCATCGAAGGTCGCCGTGATGGTGCCGTCATAATCAGACCCCAGCGCGACATGCTCGACGCCGAGCAGATCAATTGCGGCGAGGAGGGTCGCAGCAACACCCTCCGGCGTGTCGTCGCAGGTGACGTCGGCCCAGAAACCGATGCCGATCACGCCGCCGCGCGAGGCGACTTCAAGCATCAGATCGTCGGGAATATTACGCTTGGCTTCGCAATGGCCGTGAATACCGGTGTGGGAGATGACCAGCGGGACGTCGGTCATGTCGAGAACTTCGCGGACCACGGCCTGGGAGGAATGGGCCAGGTCGATGATCATGCCGTGCTCGACGATACGCGCCACGGCGGCGCGGCCGAAATCGGTCAGGCCCGTATCGGACACGCCGTGCAACGAGCCACCGAGCTCATTGTCGAAGAAATGTTGCAGGCCGATCATGCGATAGCCCTCATCATAGAGCCCGTCGATATTGGCCAGGTCGCCCTCGAAAGGATGACCACCCTCGGTCGCGAGAATGCCGACGAGGACATCGGGGTCGCTGGCGCGGCGTTCCAGGGCGGCGGCGAGATCACCGCGGGTGCGGGCGACCACGAATTCGCCATGCGACAGCGTCGCCAGACGGTTCAGCCGCCGGGCATGATAGCGGGCGCGGGCATAGATCGAGGTCCAGCTGTCGAGCGGCCAGAGCTGGACGATGGCGAGCGGGGTGATGTTGTCGCTGTCGGCGGTATTGCTGTCGTAATTCATGTCGGCCGGCGTCTTGGTGACGCTGGAAAAGACCTGCAAGGCGACGCGACCGGCGCGCAGGCGCGGAAAATCAGTATGGCCGCGATCATTCCAGCTATTGGGGTCGCGCATCCAGAGCAGCATGTCGGAATGCAGGTCGGCGACGCGCAGGCTGTCATGCAGGGCGGTCGCCTCGGCGGAAATGACATAGGGCTCGTGGGCGGTGACGACATTCATGTCGTGGTCGAGCTTTGCCGGAAGGATGCCGAATATGCCAATGGCCGCTGCCATCAAAAGCGCGCCCGCCACTATCAGAACAATACGCATTTTCTTCCCCGGATCTGTTTGACCGCGAGAGTGCCACAGCGCGCCGGTCTTGCAAGCAAAAGGGAGGCAAGCAAAAGGGCCGCCCGGTCTCCCGGACGGCCCTCCTGATGGTTTCAGACTGTCAGTTCTATTCGCTGTAGAGCTCGGAGATTGACAGCGTCGCCGAGGCGTTATTGCCCTGGCTGTAGGAGCCGATCCAGATGTCATAGACACCGGATGCCGCATTGTTGAAGCGCAGGGCCGGGTTCAGACCGGCATTGCCGCCGTCATCGTCGCAGAACCAGTTGCCGTTCGGATCATTGATCAGAAGCGTCGTATCGGAGCTTGAAGCCGCCGAAATGATCAGCGGCAGGGAACCAGCCGAATAGGTCAGTTCGAAATCCGGCGCTGACGCGACCCATCCGGCACAGCCGGAGCGGACGCTATCGGCGCGATAGCCACCACCGGAGGTGATGCTGACGCGGTATGGATCAGGCTGGAAACCGGCGCGCAGCGCCACGGAACCATAGGCAGCCGGGGCCGACATATTGATGCCCGAACGTGGCTGTGGACGCGGCTGGGGCCGGGGCTGTTGACCGGCGACCTGGCCGATTTCCGAGATCGACAGGACCGAAGTAGCGTAATCGCCCTGGGAATAAGATCCGACCCAGATATCATACCGGCCAGTCGCCAGATTGGCCAATGTGACCAGCGGGTTGAGGCCATTGCCGCTATCATCGTCGCAATACCAATTGCCATAGGCATCATTGACGACCAGCGTCGTGTCCGAGCTGGACACCGCGCCAATGGTCAGCGTGTCAAAGCCGCCGGCTGTGTAATTGACAGAAAAATCAGGCGCATCGGCGATCCAGCCGCGGCAGGAACTGCTCAGCTGGGCCGCACTGCGGGTGCCGCCGGAAGTCACGTTCACCGTATAGGGATCGGGCGTGAAGCCGGAACGCAGATTGGCGCTGCCGAAGGTCGCAGGCGCATAGGTATTGGGCGCATTGGACGTGCCCTGGGTCAGGCCGATTTCGGAGACCGAGAGGACGGTGGCGGCGTAATCGCCCTGGGAATAGGAGCCGATCCAGACATCATAGCGGCCGGACCGTGGGTTGTTGAGTTGAACCAGCGGGTTGAGCCCCTCGCCGCTATCATCGTCACAATACCACTCGCCATTCGGCCCATTGACCAGCAGCGTCGTATCGGAATTCGACGTCGCACCGATCGTCAGATTATAGCCACCGGCAGCGTAATTGACCGAATAATCGGGCGCATTGGCGACCCAGCCGCGGCAGGAGGAGGACACATTGCTGGCAGGGATCGAGCCACCGGACGTGATATTAACGTTATATGGATCGGGCGTGAAGCCGGCATTGAGATTGACGCTGCCATAGGTTGGCGGTGCCGAATAGTCCTGAGCGAGCGCGCCGCCCGCCATCAGTGCAACAGATGCCGTTGCGAGCAATAATGCTTTCATCGTGATTTCCCCTTGAACCATCGCCGGGGGCTTGGCCCACCCCGTGCAAGCCGCCCCGGCGAATGCCAGACTCTCATACTAGAGGGTTTTCAGGGTGAACCCTAGCTGAATGAAGGAGTTTTTTTCGATTTCAGATGCTGCGATGCGCCATCGCCGCCCGGGCCGCGATCAGGCCTGGCCCGACGCCATCAGGCACGAGACCGACGACGCCAGCACGGCAGGCAGCTCGGCCTCATCGCCGTGCTCACCGCGCTCGAGCGCGCCGGCGAGATGGCCGAGCCGTTTCAGCCCGACATTCAGGGCGGCGCCACGCAGCCCGTGCGCGGCCGCGCGCGCGGCCGCCTCGTCGCCATCGCGGCGGGCCTGGATATGGGTCTCCGACAGGGATTGGAAATCGGCGGCGAACTGGAGCTTCAGGACGGCAAATGTGTCCGGGCCAACCGCGGCAACCAAGGCGCCGACGATCGTATTGTCGATTTCCGCCTGGTCCCGCCAGTCCATCGGCTGCTTCGTCATTATCCCAACCCTTCACAGATTTCCCCGCCCGCCGGCGCGGCTGGCGATGCGCACTTTCAGTCGTCACGAGAAACCAGATTAGACCGATATCCTGATCAAGCCGTAAACCACATGCAGGCATATGGCAGGCGGCTGGCCTGCCGGCGATCAGAGCCCGGTGAAGACCTGCAGCGCCCGCAGAAGCGGGTCGTCAAAGCGCAGCTTTCCCTGGGTCAGCGCGAGGCAGATGCACTCCTCACCCTCACCAATCCTGATATCATGCTCGACCCCGGGATCGGCTTCCTCGACATCGCCGCGCACATAGCGCTGATCGCCATCGAGGAATGAGCCCTGCAGGACGAGCGTCAATTCTGTGCCGCGATGGCCATGATGCGGGATGGCGACACCGGGACGTGCGCGCAGCAGCCAGAGGCGCTCATCGCTCTCGCCATGCCACAGCATCGCCTTTCTCAGGCCGGGGCCGAGAAACTCCCAGCGCAGCCTGATACCTTCACGGTCGATGAAATCGCACAGGACGGCGGGCAGGCATTCGGGCCGGTCGACCGGGGCCTGCGGTGCCGCCGCAGCCGGTACCGGCTGCGTCCGGGCGGCATCAAATGCCTCATCAAGGGCGAAAATATCATCGGCATCAAAGGCGAGCGCGCCCTCACCCTCGACGGATTCCAGCATGGCACCGCCAATGCGCGCCATCGAGACGGCATGCGCGCGTGCCGGCACCGACACTTCCAGATGCGAACGCAACAACATGTCCTGACCCGGCGACATCGAGGCACCGGCGGCATGGTCGAGATACCAGCCCTGTTCGAGGAAATAGCCTCTCCGGCTCATTGCAGATCTCCAAGGCTGAGTTTCAATTTGTCCATCGCCAGACGAATTCGCGATTTGACCGTCCCCAGCGGCAAGACCAGGCGCAAGGCTATATCGCTGTGCGACAGGCCTTCCATGAAGGCCAGCTCAAGCACACGGCGCTGATCCTGCGGCAGGGTTTCGAGCGCGTCGCTTACAGCGCTGGCATCCTGCCCGCGGGCATAGAGTTCATCGGCGGCCGGGATTTCGCCGGGACGCAGGGAGGGATCGGTCAGGTCGACGCGATCAGCCCGGGCCAGCTTGCGATACTGGTCGATATGAAGATTGCGCGCGATCGTATAGACCCAGGTCGAGACGGCGGATTTGGCGACGTCATAGCTCTCCGCACGCCGCCAGATGGCCAGCATGGTGTCCTGGGCGAGATCATCGGCCTGAGCAGAGGGCAAGCCGCGCCGGACCAGAAAGCCACGCACGCGCGGTGCGAAATGGTCGAACAGACGGCGGAAGGCCTCGCGGTCCCGGTCAGCGCCAATGCGCTCGACAAGGCTTGCCAGCTCTGCGGCATCCATCAGCCCTGCCTGCAACGGCGCAGCCATCCTCATTCGCCCCTTTTCCAGGCCATCCCGGCCTCCGGGCCGGAAAGAGTTCAATATCTGAGCGGCAGCGTACATGCCCAGCCTACGGTGCCAGCGCCAGGATGGATCACATGTGACTGCAGTGATCCACGCCGTGCCCGCGCTCGTAACCCTTTTCATTGACCACAATTACCGGGCGCGGCCAATGGGTGCACTACAACAGAAAAAGCGGATCGCCGTCATCGGCTCTGGGATTGCCGGGCTGTCTGCGGCCTGGCGCCTGACCCTCACTCACCATGTCACCCTGTTCGAAGCGGCCTCGAGGCCGGGCGGCCATGCCCATACGGTCGAGGTCGATCTCAACGGCAGGCCGGTCGCCGTTGATACAGGATTCATTGTCTTCAATCCGGCCAACTACCCAAATTTCACCGCCATGCTCGACCTGCTCGGCGTCGAGACCGCACCCAGTGACATGTCCTTCGCCGCCTCGCTCGACGGCCATGGCTTCGAGTATTCATCGCGGCCGGAGGGGCTGTTTGCCCAGAAGCGCAATCTGTTGCGTCCGCGCATGTGGCGCATGTTGCGCGACCTGTTGCGCCTGCACGCGCATTCCAAAGCGCTCGACGCCGCGTCGGAGCCGCGCAGCCTCGATCAATTCCTGCGCGATGAAGGCTATTCGCGCACCTTCCGCGACGACCATATCCTGCCCATGTGCGCGGCGATCTGGTCCTCACCGGTCGCCACGATGCGCGGCTATCCGGCCAGCGCCTTCTTCGAGTTTTTCCGCAATCATGGCCTGCTGCAGGTGCTCGACCAGCCCGCCTGGCGCACCGTGACGGGCGGTAGCCGCCACCATGTCGAGGCACTGATCGATCTCTTCACCGGCGATTTGCGACTGTCGACACCGATCCGCTCGGTCACGCGCGCATCCGACTCGGTGACCCTGCATCCGGCCGAAGGCGACGCCATGCTGTTCGACGAGGTGGTTTTCGCCTGCCATAGCGACCAGGCCCTGAAATTGCTGGCCGACCCCACACCGCAGGAGGTCAAGCTGCTCGGCGCCATCCGCTATCGCGACAATATCGCCGTCCTGCATACCGATACGCGGCTTATGCCACGGCGCAAATCGGCCTGGGCGAGCTGGAATTACCTCGATACCCCGGACAGATCCGGCCAGGAACGCATCAGCCTGACCTATTGGATGAACCGGCTGCAGCCGCTGCCGACCAAAAGGCCGGTCCTGGTCACCCTCAATCCCGATCTTGCCCCGGCGCCGGAGCTCGTCCTTCACACGGATCACTATGCCCATCCGGTCTTCGACGCTGCCGCGATCGCGGCGCAGCGGCAAATCCATGAAATCCAGGGCGATAACCGGAGCTGGTATTGCGGTGCCTGGCTGGGGTCGGGCTTTCACGAGGACGGGTTGCAATCCGGGCTCGCCGTCGCCGAAGCGCTCGGCGCGCCAGAGCGTCCCTGGGGTCTGGACGGCATGACCGGGCGTATCGTCTGGCCGGACCACAACACAGCCCGGATCGAAATACCTCGCGCGGTCGCCACGCAATGACCCCGCTGCCCGCCTCACTGCTCGACGGCGATGTCGGTCATACGCGGCTGGGGCCCAAGCGTCACAGCCTGCGCTATCGCATGCATTCCGTCCTGCTTGATATCGACGGGCCGGAACTGGCCCGCATCCGCACACCCCTCTTCTCGGTCAATCACTTCAATCTCGTTAGCTTCCAGGCCCGCGATCACGGCCGCGGCGAGGCTGAACTGAGGCCCTGGGTGCACGACCTGCTGGACGGTGAGGCGGCGGATTTCCCCCTGGGCCGTGTGCAAATCCTCGCCGCACCGCGCGTGCTCGGCCTGGTCTTCAATCCGGTAACGGTGCTGTTTTGCCATGACCGGTCGGAAGCCTTGCGCGCCGTCATCTTCCAGGTCAGCAATTTCCAGGGCGGGCGCTGCGCCTATACTTTCGTGCTGCCGCCGGACGTTCCGGGGGAGAGTCTGCGCTTCTCCAGCAGCAAACGCTTCTTCGTCTCGCCCTTCAACGACACTAGCGGCGAATATCGCTTCCGGCTCGACCGCGACCAGACCGGTCTGCGCCTGGCGATCCAGCTCTACCGCGAGGGCGCCTGCGTCCTGAGCGCTGTCCAGAAATGCACAATCCGGCCACTGACGGCACGCGCTCTTCTGCGCGCTCCGTTTTCGCTGGCCTTCAACACGATCAGGATTGTCGGCGCCATCCTGCTGGAAGCCCTGCGCCTTCGCCTCAAGGGGCTAAGGCTGTATACTCCCCGGCACGGCTCCATCGACACCAGACCATGGAGACAATGATGGATATCTATTCGGACCAGGCCGGTGACACCGGCAAACCAGAATCCGGCAACGTGCTGGACCGTTTCATTGCCAACCGTTTGCGCCAGGCCCTGTCCGGTCTGGAAGCAGTCCATCTCGTCATCGAACTGCCCTCCGGCTACCGGCTTTCCTGCGGTGACCCGGCGGCGAGTGCCCAGGCCGAATGGCGATTGAAGCGCTGGAATGCGCTGTTGCGGCTGGCCGGAAGCGGCGCGCTGGGCTTCGCCGAGGGCTATGTGAATGACGAATGGGACACGCCGGATCTGCGCGCCCTGCTCGACGTTCTCGCCCGCGCTTTCGACCAGATCAGTCTCGCCCGGGCGAAGGCCGGGCCGAGCCGTATCATCGGCCAGGTCCAGCACTGGCTCAACGCCAATACGCGCAGCGGCAGCAAGCGCAATATCGCCTTCCACTACGACCTGGGAAACGCCTTCTACGCACTCTGGCTCGATGCGAGCATGACCTATTCCTCGGCCTGTTTCGCGGCACCAGACCAAAGCCTGGAAGCTGCGCAGGCCGAAAAATACCGCAGGATCTGCGTCGCCGCGCAGCTGAAGCCCGGCGATCATGTGCTCGAGATTGGCTGCGGCTGGGGCGGTTTTGCTGAAGTGGCGGCGCGCGATTTCGGTTGCCGCGTCACCGGCGTCACCCTGTCGGCAGAACAGCTGGACTATGCCCGGGCCCGCATCGAGAAGGCCGGGCTGAGCGACCAGGTCTCGTTGGAGATCCGCGATTATCGCGATATCGACGAGACCTTCGACGCCATCGTCTCGATCGAAATGTTTGAAGCCGTCGGCGAGGCGCATTGGCCAGTCTATTTCGACCAGCTGGCGCATTGCCTGAAACCCGGCGGGCATGCCGCGCTACAGGTTATCACCCTGCGTGAAGCGGATTTTGACAATTATCGCGGCACGGTCGATTTCATCCAGAAATATGTCTTTCCCGGCGGCATGTTGCCACCACCCTCGGCGCTCGGCCGCGAAGCCGGCCGGGCCGGGCTGGAGGATATCGGCGCGCGCATGTTTGGCGAGGACTATGCTGACACCCTGCAGCGCTGGCACGCCGACTTCAATGCGGCCTGGCCCCAGATCCGGGAATTGGGTTTCGACGACCGCTTTGCCCGCATCTGGCGCTATTACCTCGCCTATTGCGAGGCCGGTTTCCGCTCGGGACGTTGCGATGTCGGTCAATTCGTCTATCGCAAACCCGACCCCGCCACGGCCTGAGTCGCGGCTCTGGACCGCGCGGCCTTTCCGCCGTCAAATGGGGCGAGGGGCTTGTCAGCCCCCGGGAGCGGCGCGCATTGGCCTGGACGGATCAGATACGCAGAATTTTGAGTGCCGGAGCGCTGGCACTTGTCTGGCTGTTTCACCCTGCGCCGGCATTCGCCGAACAGGCGCTGGTCGCCGTCGCGTCGAATTTCAATGCTGCGGCGCGCGCGCTGCAGACCCGGTTCGAGCAATCTGGCGAGCACAGCGTGCTGATCACGCCGGGCTCGACCGGCCGGCTCCATGCCCAGATCCTCAACGGCGCGCCCTTTGATGTGCTGCTGTCGGCTGACCAGGACACAGTCCACCGCCTCGAGGCGCAGGGTCGAACCGTGCCCGGCACGCAATTTACCTATGCCGTGGGGCATATCGCCCTGTGGTCGGCCCATGGCTCTGACACCTCCGGCCCGATAGCGGACAGACTGCGTGAAGGCCGCTACCGCACGCTCGCCATCGCCAACCCGGCCCTTGCGCCCTATGGCACCGCGGCCCGCGAGGCGCTGCAGGCACTGGAATTATGGTCCCCGGCGCAAGACCGGCTCGTCACCGGCGAAAGCATTGCTGCCGTCCAGGCGATGTTGATCACCGGCAATGCCGATCTTGGCGTCGTCCCGGTTTCCCAATTCGCCGGCACAGATATGAGCGACGACCCCGACTATTGGGCGATACCCCAGCATCTCTACACGCCGATCCGTCAGGATGCGGTGCTGACGCGGCACGGGCAGGACAATCGGGCGGCGCGGGCCTGGCTCGACTTCCTGGCGGGACCGGAAGCACGGGAGATCATCGCCGCCCATGGCTATGGTGTTGAGGAATAATGCCCGATCTCGGACCGCTCTGGCTCAGTCTCGAACTCGCGGCGATCACGACAGCGATCCTTCTCGTGCTCGGCACACCGCTGGCGTGGTGGCTGGCGCGCACGCGCTCGGTGCTGAAACCGGCGATCGAGGCCCTGACCGCCCTGCCGCTCATCCTGCCGCCGACCGTGATCGGTTTCTATCTGCTCATCCTGCTCAATCCAACCGCGCCAATCGGCCGTTTCTGGCTGAGCCTGACCGGCGATACGCTGACCTTCTCCTTCACCGGCCTGGTCGTCGCCTCGGTGATCTATTCCCTGCCCTTCATGGTTCAGCCGCTGCAGAGCGCATTTGAAAGTGTCGGCCGCGCGCCGCTGGAAGCGGCCGCCAGCCTTGGCGCCTCGCCGCTCGACGCCTTCTTCAGCGTTGCGGCGCCCCTTTCCATCCGCGGTTTTCTGACCGCCTCGATATTGAGCTTTGCCCACACAATCGGGGAATTCGGCGTCGTGCTGATGGTCGGTGGCAGCATTCCCGGCCAGACCCGCGTCATCTCGATTGCGATTTTCGAACAGGTGGAGAGCCTGCAATACCAGGACGCCCATATCCTCTCGGGCATGCTGATCGCCTTTTCCTTTATCACCCTGCTGGTCGTCTACAGCCTCAATCGCCGGTTCCGTATCCATGTCGGATGATCTGCTCTCCCTGCGGCTGCGCTCCCGGCGCGGTGGTTTCGACCTCGATATCGAGGCGGAAATTCCCCTCGCCGGCATTACCGCCGTGTTCGGCCCCAGCGGCAGCGGCAAGACAAGCCTGCTGCGCCTGATTGCCGGTCTCGACCGCCCCGATGAGGGCCGCATCGCGATGGGCGACGCGGTCTGGGCCGACCGCGCCCGGCATGTTTTCGTCCCGGCGCACCGGCGCCCGGTCGGGCTGGTGTTTCAGGATGCGCGGCTGTTTGCTCATCTCAGCGTGGCGGGCAATCTTGACTACGCGCAAGGCCGCGCGGCTGCGGATCTGGCCCGTTTCGATTACGAAACAATCATCGAGGCGCTTGATCTCGCCCCGCTTCTGCCGCGCCGGACGGCCTCGCTCTCGGGCGGCGAAGCGCAGCGCGTGGCGCTGGCCCGCGCCCTGCTGACCCAGCCGCGCCTGCTTCTGCTCGACGAGCCGATGGCCGGGCTCGACCATGCCCGCAAGGCCGAGCTCCTGCCCTATCTCGACACGACCTTGCGGCAATTGGGCATTCCCGCCCTCTATGTCAGCCACTCCGTCGAGGAAGTCGTGCGCCTGGCCGATCGCGTCCTGGCCCTGTCCCGGGGCCAATGTGTCGCGATGGGGCCGGTCGAGGATGTTTTCGCGCGGCTGGATATCGAACCGCTGGAGCTGGATTTCGAGGCCGGTTCGATCCTGGCCGGGAAACTGGTCGGCCAGGATGAACGCCTGCAGCTCAGCCGGATCGATATTGGCGGGCAGGTGCTGGAATTGCCGATGCCCGCCGCACTGCAGCCGGGCGATGCGGTCAGGCTGCGGATCCGGGCCCGCGATGTCGCGATCGCCACCCTGAAGCCGCAGGCGATCAGCATCCGCAATGTGCTCGACGGCCGGATCACGAGCATCACCGCCGATGCAAACTCCCCCTATGCCGATCTGACCCTCTCGATCGGCTCCAGCCCTTTGAAGGCCCGCCTCACCCGCGCCTCGGTCGAGGCGCTGCAATTGGCGCCAGGCCTGGCCGTCTATGCCCTGGTCAAGAGCGCCAGTTTCGACCGCGGCCCGGGCTGATCGTCGCAGCCGGTCCGGCGACGCTTTGCGGCGTTGGCGCGACAGCGTATGAACAAGCCATGGCCGGTCTTCTTCCAAGGAATTGCCAATGACCCAAGTGATCGACAACAAGCCACTCGCCGGCCTCAAGGTTCTCGAACTGGCGCGCGTGCTGGCCGGGCCCTGGATCGGCCAGACCCTGGCCGATCTCGGCGCCGATGTCATCAAGGTCGAGGCACCGCGCGGCGATGATACCCGCCATTGGGGGCCTCCCTGGGTCGAACATGAGAGCGGCCGGGCGGCGGCCTATTATCATTCCTGCAATCGCGGCAAACGCTCGATCGCGCTCGACTTCAAACAGGCCGACGATCGCGAGACCGTGCTCAAACTGGTCGATGGCGCCGATGTCCTGGTCGAGAATTTCAAGGTTGGCGGCCTGGCGAAATACGGGCTCGACTATGACAGTCTGAAAGCGCGCAATCCGCGCCTGGTCTATTGTTCAGTCACCGGTTTCGGCCAGACTGGCCCCTATGCCCACCGGGCCGGCTATGATTTGATGATCCAGGCGATGAGCGGGATTATGGACCTGACCGGCGAGCCCGACCGGCCACCCCAGCGGCTCGGCGTCGCCTTCGCGGATATTTTCACCGGCGTCTATGGCGTGATCGGTGTCCAGGCGGCCCTGGCCCAGCGCGAAAGGACCGGACTTGGCCAGCATGTCGATATGGCATTGCTCGACAGCATGATGGGTGTGCTGGGCAATCAGGCGATGAATTATCTGACGACCGGCGTGGCACCGCACCGACTCGGCAATTCACATCCGAATATCGTGCCGTATCAGGAGTTTGCCGCCAGTGACGGCCATATCATCCTGGCCTGCGGCAATGATGGCCAGTTTGAACGCCTGTGCACGCTGCTGGATTTCCCGCCGGACGTGCTCGACCGCAACCGCACCAATGCCGAACGCGCGGCCAACCGGAACGAACTCGTGGCCCAGATCGCCGCTGCCATGGCGCGTTTCACGCGCGATGACCTGCTCGGCGCGCTCGAGAAGGAAGGCATTCCGGCCGGACCGATCAATACGGTCGAACAGGCCTTCCAGGACGTGCAGGCCCGGCACCGCGGCCTGGCCATCGAAGCCGACGGCATTCCCGGCATCCGCAATCCGATCCGCATGTCCGGCGCCGAAGTCGGCTCGGGCAAGCGCTCGCCCGGTCTCGACGAACATGGCGCCGGGATCCGGGAGCATTTGTGGGGCTAGGCTTCGGTCAGGCAGCGCGAATTGTGTTCAGGAACTGGTCGAACTCATCCTTCCAGGCGCCCTGATTGCGGGCCATGTCGGTGCAGGAATTGAGCACGTCGCTGGAGACCTGGTCGGTCTGCTGGGTGAATTCGGCAACCTGGCCGACATCGGTGGCCGCCTTGGTCGCCCCCGCCTGGGCCCGCTGGGCCGACTCGGCGATTTCCGAGGTGGCGACGCGTTGCTGTTCGATCGCTGCGGCCGAGGCCGTCGCCAGTTCGCCCAGCTGGGACACGGCTGCGAGCGCCGCCGCCGTCGACTTGGCGCAGGCCTCGGTCGAAGACTGGATCGCCGAGATGCGCTGGGTGATCTGTTGCGTCGCACCGGAGGTCTGTTCGGCGAGCGCCTTGACCTCGGAGGCCACGACGGCGAAGCCCTTGCCGGCCTCACCGGCCCGCGCCGCCTCGATGGTGGCATTGAGGGCGAGCAGATTGGTCTGCGAGGCGATCGTGTCGATCAGGTCGATAATGGCACCGATCGCCTGGGCCGATTCCGCCAGCTGTTGCACGACCTCGGAACTGACCCGGGTTTCCTGATCGGCGACCTGCGACAATTCACTGGTTCGGTTCACCTGGCTGGACACTTCGGCAATCGACGCGGCGAGTTCCTCGGCCGCGGCAGCGACTGACTGAACGCTGCTGGCGGTGTCATCGGCGGCCTGGCGGGCCGAGTTGGACTGGCCGGCGGCCTCGCTGGACCGGGACTGCATCTGGCCGGCGGCCAGCTCAAGGCTTTCCGAGGAGCGCATCACGCTCTGCATCAGATTGGAAGACGCCTCCTCAAAGCGTTCCACGGCCTGGCGCGTTGCCGCCTGCTGGCGCATCTTCGTTTCGGCTTCGGCATCATCCCGGGCGCGCACTTCATCGGCGGCCGTCAGGGCTGCGTCCAGTTGCGACAGGGCGCGGCTCAGCTCACCGAATACATCGGCACGTTCCTGGCCGGCAATTTCGATATTCCGGTCGCCGCCTGCCAGAGCCGTGACGACTTGCTGCACGCTGGTGACCGAATGGCGGATCGAGGTGCCGATCATGATCGTCAGCCCGTAGAGCACACCGCCGGCGACCAGCAGGGCAACAATGCCAACCCAGAAGCTGAGCGTCTGCATGGCGTCAAGCTCGTCCCAACTGGCGCGCAGATCATCAGCCGTGCCATCGCGGACGCTCTCGATCATGGTGTCCATGCTGTCGTCGAATGCGGCCAGACGCTCGGTATAGGCCATGGTGTCAGCGGTGGTCAGGTTCTGGGCTTGCCCTTCGAGCTCGCCAAACAATGCGGTCAGGGCGGTATATTCGGCCTGGATATCGTCAAACGTCGCCTGGTAGCGCATGTCGAGCCCGATGGCCCGTGTGTCCGCGATCGCAATGCCCAGATCGGTCAGGTTGCCGCGCGCATCGGCGATGAAATCATCGGTCGGCAGCGCCAGCATACGGTAAGTGTCGCGCAGGAAGGAGGTCATGTCCTTCTCCAGCGCGTTGGCCGCGACATTGGCGACCGTGATTTGCCGGGACTCTGCTACGGAGCGCGCGACCGCAGTCCCGACCAGGCCGTTGACCACCACATAGAGCAGCATGGCGCCAATCGACGCGAAAGCGAGCAGGGACAGGCGCGCGCGCAGGGACATACCCTGCAGATTCATCGTGGGCATCAAGGCTCTCCAATGCCCGAAACGGGCGGCAGGGCAGGTGGTTTTTCCGGCATGTCGAGAACGCGCACGGCCAAACCCCCCACTTCGCGGCCATCCGGGCATCCGGGGCCGTCAAACGAGCCTCCACCTTCGACAAACAGGGTTAACGGAAAGCTGGATCGCGCCTGCCCGCAGGATCATATTTTATGCGAATTGATCGCGGCGTCTGCTTGATCGCGGGGTATGCCGGGCCGGAGCGCATGCCCCCCAGCCCGGTCCGTCAGGATGCGACCAGGGTAACCTGATCCGTCGGCACGTCCCAGGGCAGGTGGTGATTTTGCAGCATCACCAGGTTTTCCGGGCTGATCACGCGGGTTCCGCCTTCATAGCCGAGCAATTCGCTGATCGGCTGGTCGAGATGCCGCGCCAGGAGAAGCGTTTCATTGGACGAGAAATTGGTCAGGCCACGGGCGCATTCCTCGTCGGCTTCATTATAGATGTGCAGCACATCACCCTTCTGGAAATCGCCATGGATCGAGACGATGTCGGCGCGCTCGACGACGAGGTCGCCGGCGAGCATGGCATCAATCCGTTCCTGCTTGAGCACCAGGCTGCCGGCCATTTGCAGGCGATTGGTCAGCCAGACCGCCCATGAGGAGACCGGCGTGCCCTTGGCGACGCAACGCGTATGACGGCGCTCCTTGGCCAGGATGGAGGAGATCGGCCGCTCGATAATGCCGCGTGCGATCAGCGTCTCACAACCGGCATCCTGGGCCATATTGGCGGCGTGCATCTTGGTCAGCATGCCGCCGCTTCCCAGCGCGCTGGTACTGTCGGTCACGGCCAGATAGGAGCTGACATCATCAATCGTTTCGATGAATTGGGCGCCCGGCTCTGAAGGGTCGCGATCATAGAGGCCGTCGACACTGGTCAGGATAATCAGATGATCCGCCTGGATCATGTGGGCGACCTTGGCGGCGAGACGATCATTGTCGCCAACCCGGATTTCCTGGGTGGTGACGGTGTCATTCTCGTTCACCACCGGCATCACGCCATGCTCGAACAGGCGCTGGATGGTGTTGCGGATATTGAGGAAGCTGCGGCGCTCCTCGATATCGCCCAGCGTCACGAGGACCTGGCCGATAATATAGCCGTGCTCGGCGGCAACCTGGCCATAGGCGTTCAGCAGGAGTGGTTGACCGCAAGCGGCGGCGGCCTGCTTGTCAAGAACATCAGCCTCTTCAGGTGATTTGTTGACGGCATTGAGTCCGAGCGCGACGGCACCCGACGACGTCAACACAACATCATAACCCTGCTCGCGCAGATCGGCGATGTCGCTCAGAAGCCCGTGCATGAAGGCATATCTCAGGGTCAGTCGCTTGCTGTTGGCCAAAAGGCTCGAGCCGATCTTTACAACAATTCTCTTGCGCGCACTCAAAACAGGTCTCCGTTCGATATCAGGGGGAAATTTCAGGGGTCGAGCAGTCTATACGGGAATACGAACCGCATTTCAACCAACTGACTCCTGTAATGGCAAATACATTATATCATCTCTTGCCCTAATTTTGCCCTTTAACGCTTCTGCCCTTACTCACAAATTTGATACGGTATTGGACTCTGTGAGAAATTTGCGTTCGCTTTGCTTATGAGATACTACACGCTCTGAAATGACCGCAGGCCAGTGCTAGCCCAGCTTCTGTGATGGCCGCCCAGCAGGTCGTGACAGAGGATAATTGATGCAGATCTTGTTGATCGGGTGCGGAAAAATGGGCGGCGCCATGCTCCGCCGCTGGCTCCAGTCAGATATTGCGCACTTCACCGTAGCCTCTCCCAATGGCGGCTCCGTGCCGCCGGGCGTCGAGCATGTGCGCTCGCCCGCAGAACTGGGTGAACGCCTGTTTGATATGATGCTGATCGCGGTGAAACCGCAAATGATTGATACGGCGCTACCACCCTATATGCCGCACCTGGCACCGGATGGCTGCCTCGTCTCGATTGCCGCGGGCTATTCCAGCGCCCGCATCACGGCCCTGACCGGCGATCGGCCGGTTATCCGGCTGATGCCCAATCTGCCGGCCATGATCGGTCAGGGCGTCAATGGCCTGTTCGCCAATGCCCTCTGCACGCCTGCTCATCGCGAGGCCGCAACGGCGCTGGCCAGGGCAACCGGCTCGGCCATCTGGGTCGAGGACGAAGACCAGATCGACCGCATCACCGCCGTCGCCGGCAGCGGTTCGGGCTATGTGTTCGAGATCGCCCGCAGCTATGTCGCCGCCGCCGAAGCCCTGGGCTTCGACACGGCGACGGCACGAACCCTGGTGCTCGACACCATGGCCGGTGCCATCGAGATGGCACGGCAATCCGACCAATCGCTCGAGACCCTGCGCAAGGATGTCACGAGCAAGAATGGAACGACCCAGGCCGGGCTTGAGGCCCTGATGCAGGACGGACAGCTCGACACGCTGCTCGAAAACACCACCAAAGCCGCTTACGCGCGGGCTATAGAGCTGCGATAATACACGCCGCCTGCCCGCTCATCACCACCAGACAGACCACAAGGAAAATAATGTCCGAGACCGTGCAAGACTATGTGAATGAGCTGGGCCGCAAGGCCAGGCAAGCCGCCGGCGCTCTCGCCGGAGCCACCACTGAACAGAAGAATACCGCCCTGCGCGCCACCGCCAAGGCGCTGCGCGACACCATGCCTGCCCTGCTCGACGCCAATCGCAAGGATGTCGAAAGCGTTGCCGGCAAAGGCAAGAATGCCGCCTTCATCGACCGTCTCGTGCTGGATGAGGCCCGCATCGAGGCGATGGCCTCGGCGCTGGAACAGATCGCGGATCTGCCCGACCCGGTCGGCCGCAAGCTGGCGCGCTTCGAGCGGCCCAACGGGCTCGTCGTCGAGCGCGTCTCGGTGCCGATCGGCGTCATCGCCATGGTCTATGAATCGCGTCCCAATGTCGGCGCCGATGCCGGTGCGCTCTGCCTGAAATCGGGCAATGCCATTATCCTGCGCGGCGGTTCGGAAAGCCTGAACTCAACCCGCCAGATCGTCGCCTGTCTCGCCACCGGCCTGAAAGCCGCCGGCCTGCCGGAAGAGGCTGTCCAGCTGGTCGACACCACAGATCGCGAGGCGGTGAAATTCCTGCTGCATTGCGCCGACTATGTCGATCTCGTCATCCCGCGCGGCGGCAAAGGCCTGGTCTCACTGGTCCAGCGCGAGGCGCGTGTGCCAACCCTGCTGCATCTCGACGGTAATGTGCACACCTATATCCACAGCGATGCCGATCTGGAAAAGGCGACGCGGATTGTCGTCAATGCCAAGCTGCGCCGCACCGGTGTTTGCGGTGCGACGGAAAGCCTGGTCGTCGACCGGGCGATTGCCGGAAAATTCCTGCCCGGCCTGCTGGATGCCCTGGGAGACTGCGAAGTGCGCGGGGAAGCGGAATCCATCGCCATCGATGCCCGCATCAAGCCCGCCTCGGAAACGGACTGGGACACGGAATATCTCGATGCCATCCTGTCGGTGAAACTGGTCAATGACGCGGCTGAGGCCATGACATTCATCGAGGCCCATTCCTCGCATCATACCGATGCCATCATCACTGAAGACAGCGAGACTGCCGCCGCCTTCCTGCGCACTATCGACTCTGCGGTCGTGATGCATAATGCTTCGACCCAGTTTTCCGACGGGGGCGAGTTCGGCATGGGGGCGGAGATTGGCATTGCCACCGGCAAGATGCATGCGCGCGGCCCGGTCGGGCTCGAGCAATTGACCATTTACAAATATCTCGTCCTCGGCGACGGCCAGACCCGGCCATAAGCTCCCCGGCCGCCGCCCAGACAACTCCCATTCCATGATCGTGAGCGTGACATGCAAACCGAAGCCCTGATTTCCCTCGCCCTCTATTTCATTCTGATGATGGCGATCGGCTATTACGCCTACCGAAAATCGACCAGCAATGTCGCCGAATACATGCTGGGTGGCCGTCAATTGCACCCGGCCGTGGCGGCATTGTCGGCCGGCGCGTCGGATATGAGCGGCTGGATGCTGATGGGCCTGCCCGGGGCCATCTATGTCTCGGGGATGAGCAGTGCCTGGATCGCGGTCGGCCTGCTGATCGGGGCCTATCTCAACTACAAGCTCGTGGCACCGCGCCTGCGCGCCTATACCGAGATTGCCGATGACGCGATCACCATACCGGATTTCTTCGAGAAACGCTTCAAGGACAAGTCACGCCTGCTACGCGTTATCTCCTCGCTGGTCATCGTCATCTTCTTCACCCTCTACACCTCGGCCGGTGTCGTGGCTGGCGGCAAGCTGTTCGAGGCCTCTTTCGGGCTGAGTTATGAGCTCGGGCTGTTCCTCACCGCCGGCGTCGTCGTCGCCTACACATTGTTTGGCGGCTTCCTCGCCGTCTCCCTGACCGATTTCGTCCAGGGCTGCATCATGTTCGTCGCCCTGGTCACCGTACCGGTCGTCACCTTCATGGTTCTCGGCGGCACCGATCCGATCCTGACCGAACTCAATACGATCGACCCGACCCTGTTGCAGATGACGACCGGCGTCACTGTTCTTGGCGTGATCTCCAGTATGGCCTGGGGGCTGGGTTATTTCGGACAGCCACACATCATCGTCCGCTTCATGGCGATCGCGACGCTGAAGGAAGTCCGTGCTGCGCGCCTGATCGGCATGAGCTGGATGCTCGTGACCCTGATCGGCGCCGTCGCAACCGGAATTCTCGGCCTCGCCTATGCCACCTTGACCAACACGCAGCCGACCGATCCGGAAACCATCTTCATCCTGCTGTCGCAGGTCCTGTTCCACCCGCTGGTCGGCGGCTTCCTGCTCGCCGCCATCCTGGCGGCCATCATGAGCACGATCTCCTCGCAGCTGCTGGTCTCCTCCAGCTCGCTGACCGAGGATTTCTACAAGCATTTCGTGCGCAAGGGCGCCAGCCAGAAGGAACTCGTCCTGGTCGGCCGCATCTCGGTCCTGGTGGTGTCGCTGGTGGCGATTGCGCTGGCCTTCGACCGGTCCAGCACCATCCTGTCGCTGGTCTCCAATGCCTGGGCCGGTTTTGGCGCCGCCTTCGGTCCGCTGATCCTGCTGAGCCTGTTCTGGCGCGGCATGACCCGCAATGCGGCCCTGGCCGGCATGGTCACCGGTGCCGCGACCGTGCTGATCTGGATCTATGCTCCGTTCCAGATCAACGGCATGCACCCGTCCGATGTGATGTATGAAATGGTGCCGGGCTTTGCCCTCAGCCTGATCGTCACCCTCATTGTCGGCTTCATGACCCGCACGCCAACCAGCGCGCTGACGGATGATTTCGACACCATGAAGGAAGCCATGCGCACCGGCGTCATCGCGCCGAAATAGCGTCGGGCTGCAGACCTGAAATCACGGCCGGCGGGACAAACCCGCCGGCCGTTTTCATGTTCAGTTGAAGTTTTCGCCGGCCTCGGCCCTGCTTTCCAGCAGCGAAGAGATCGTGAAATCCGGCCCCAGCGCTTCGGCATGGCGGCGCAGGCCGTCGAGCACGGTTTTCAACCCGATCGTATCGGCCCAGAACATCGGCCCGCCGGTAAAGGCCGGCCAGCCATAGCCATTGAGCCAGACGATATCGATATCGGAAGCGCGCTGGGCCATGTCCTCCTCGAGGATTTTCGCGCCCTCATTGATCATCGGATAGAGCAGGCGCTCACGGATTTCATCGCCCGAGAATTTGCGCTGCGGCGCTCCGCTCTTCGCGGCAAACTCCGCAATGATTGCCTCGGTCTCCGGCGAGGGCGAACCGCGGCGGTTGTCGTCGTAATCGTAAAACCCGCTGCCAGTTTTCTGGCCGCGGCGGCCGCGCTCGCACAAGACTTCGCGAATGGTCGAGCTTGATGAGGTCTCCGCCGTCCAGCCCAGGTCCAGACCGGCAAGGTCGGCCATCTGGAACGGGCCCATCGGGAAGCCGAATTCGGTCAGGGCAGCATCGACCTCCCAGGGGCTGGCGCCTTCGAGCAGGAGTTTTTGCGCCTCACGCTGGCGCGGGCTGAGCATGCGATTGCCGATAAAGCCGGGACAGACACCGGAAACGACCGCGATCTTGCCGATTTTCTTGGCCAGCGCCATCACCGTCTTGAGCACCGACGGCGAGGTCCTGGCGCCGCGCACCACCTCGAGCAGGCGCATGATATTGGCCGGCGAGAAGAAATGCAGCCCGACCACGGCCTCGGGCCGTTTCGTCTCGGCGGCCATCTCGTCGATATCGAGATAGCTGGTGTTGGAGGCCAGGATCGCGCCGGGTTTGACGATGGCATCAAGGCGGCGGAACACATCCTTCTTGATCTCCATCAGCTCGAACACGGCCTCGATCACCAGATCGCAATCGGCGAGATCCTCATAGGCCAGAGTCGGGGTCAGCAGCGCCATCGCAGCTTCGACCTGTTCGGCCGTCATGCGGCCCCGCGCGGCGGAGCGCTCGTAATTCTTGCGGATGGTGGCGACACCGCGATCCAGTGCCGCCTGCTCGCGCTCGACCAGGATGACCGGCAGGCCGGCGGAGAGGAAATTCATCGCGATGCCGCCGCCCATCGTGCCGGCGCCGAGAATCCCGACCCGGGCGATCGGGATGAGGGGCGTGTCGGCGGGGATGCCATCGATCTTGCCGGCCTGGCGTTCGGCGAAAAAGAGATGCCGCATCGCCCTGGATTGCGTGCCTGACACCAGCTTCATGAAGAGTTCGCGTTCGCGCTTGATGCCCTGCTCGAATGGCAGATCGACCGCGGCCCGGACCGCTTCGATACAGGCTTTCGGCGCGTCGAACCCTTTGAGACGGCGGGCATTTTCCGCAATGAACTTGTCGAAGACCTGCGGATGATTGGCCGCTTCAGCGATCCGGTCGGTGCGCAGGCTTGAGACCGGATGGCCGGCGGCCCTTGCCACCTCAGCGGCGAATTCAAGCGCCTCATCAGCGAGCGAGCCCGTCTGCACGACCCGGTCGAGCAGGCCGATTTCGAGCGCCTTCGACGCTGTCACCGCTTCGCCTGTGACGATCATGGTGAGCGCGTCGGCAATGCCGGCCACGCGCGGCAGGCGTTGCGTCCCGCCCGCGCCGGGCAGAAGGCCGAGCTTCACTTCCGGAAGCCCCAGTTTCGCTGAACCCACGGCGATCCGGTAATGGCAGCCCAGCGCCACTTCGAGACCGCCGCCCAGCGCCGTCCCGTGAATCGCGGCGATAACCGGTTTGGGGCATTGCTCGATCGCATCGACCAGGTCGGGCAGCGACGGCCCGACCGGTGGTTTGCCAAATTCGGTAATATCGGCGCCGGCGAAGAAAGTGCGGCCGTCACAACGAATGATCACCGCCTTGATGGCGGCTTCGCCGGCGGCGTGCGCGATCGCCTCGGCGAGACCGGCGCGCACGGCCTGTCCGAGCGCATTCACCGGCGGATTATTCGAGACGATGACAAGGATATCGCCGATCCGCTGTGTGGTAATCACCGACATGTTCTGCTCCCGTCAAGTCTCGTTGAAATCACGTCACTTCAGCCGCATCGCGCGATCATGGCCCTATCGCCCCGCCCTCGGCAAGCGGCCCGACCTGCCGCCTGCGGTGACGCTCCGGCTAAACTCTGGTAAGTCGATGATATGGATGCCAGACCTGATCCCGGCGATGACGCCACCACACAGCGCTTTCAGCAAAAGCGCGACCGCATCCTCGATGCCGCGGCGCAGCTGATCAACCGGCATGGCGTCAAGGGCATGACCTTTGTCGATGTCGCCGAACTGGTGGGGCTGAACACCACCAGCGTCACCTATTATTTCAAGCGCAAGGAATTGCTGGCGGCGGCCGTCCTCGACCGTTCGATCGACCGGCTCGAAGGCCTGATCAGCGACGCCGCCGCCCAGCCGACGCCGCGGGCTCGCGTTGCGCGATATGTCCAGGCGAATTTCGAGCTGCACGCCCGCATCCAGCTCAACCGCGAACGTCCCTATACCGTCCTTTCGGATATCCGGGCGCTGGGCGAGCCCTTTCGCACCCAATTGACGGCCCGTTATGTCGGCGCCTTCCGCCAGCTCCGCGAGTTTTTCGCGCCGCCGCTGACCGCCCGCGACAAGATATTGCGTACCATTCGGGCGCATGTCCTGGTGCAGAACATGTTCTGGCTTCCCGGCTGGCTGGCGCTGTATTCCGTCGATGATTATCCGCGGCTCAGCCGCCGCATGATCGAAATCCTCGAACACGGCATCACACCGTCCGGGGCCGCCTGGACCCCGCAACTGCTCGACATTTCGGCGCCGGCCCGGACCGTCGACACCGAGGGCATGCCGGAGAATTTCGCGCGCGCCGCCACCTGCCTGATCAATGAGAAGGGCTATCGCGGCGCCTCGGTCGAACAGATCGCCTCGGAACTCAATGTCACCAAGGGCAGTTTCTACCACCATCTGGAAGCCAAGGACGAGCTGGTGCTGGAATGCTTCCGGCGCAGTCACGAGCGGATTGAGCTGGTCCAGCGCGCCGCCATCGAGGCGGAGGGCAGCCAGCGCGACCGGCTGGCATCGGCGATCGCCACCCTGCTCGATGTCCAGCTCTGCAGTGATTTTCCGCTTTTGCGCACAACGGCCCTGCAGGTCCTGCCAAGCGAATGGCGCACCGACATGCTGGAACGCTCGACCCGCCTGGCCCGGCGTTTCGCCGGCATGATGATAGACGGCATTTCTGAAGGTTCAGTGCGCGCCCTCGACCCGCTGATCGCCAGCCAGGTCGTGATGGGAATGCTCAATGCGGCCTATGACCTGCGCGGCTGGATCGCGCCGCTGCCGGCACCGGCAGCGATCAGCCTGTATGGCTCGACCGTCGCTCACGGCCTGTTCGCCGATCCGGTCGACCTCGCCATCGATTGAGCCCGCCCTAGCTACGGCGCTGCCGGATCAGGCCTTCCTGCGCCGTGCTGGCAATGAGGCGGCCATCGCGGCTGAAGATCTTGCCACGGTTGAAACCACGTCCGCCGCCGGCCCACGGGCTGTCGGTGACGTAGAGCATCCACTCATCGGCGCGCACATCATCATGCAGCCACAGGGCATGATCGAGACTGGCCGATTGCATGTTGGGACTGATCCAGCTGACCCCGTGCGGCTGCATGCTGGTGCTCAGCAGAGCCATGTCGGAGGCATAGGTCATGATCGCCCGGTGCATCACCTGGTCGCCGGCGATCGGGGCGACGGCCCGCATCCAGATCTGGCGCACAGGCTCGCTCTTCTGCGGATGCAGCAATGACCAGGGCCTCACGGCCCGCATCTCGATCGGGCGCGGCCGCGTCATCGCCTTCACAAAGGCTTCCGGCAGTTCGGCGCTCTCGCGCTGAATGAGTTCGGCATCGCTGAGCAGATCTTCCGGCTGCGGAACATCGGGCATTTCCGCCTGATGACTGAATCCGTCTTCGGGGATCTGGAAGGAGGCCGCCAGATTGAGGATGGGCTTGCCCTTCTGCATCGCAATAACGCGCCGCGTGGAGAAGCTGCGCCCGTCGAAATCACGTTCGACACGGCAGATGATCGGCAAGTTCTCATCGCCCGGCCGCATGAAATAGGCGTGCAGCGAATGCACGATCCGGTCAGGTTCGACCGACCCGGTGGCCGACATCAGCGCCTGGGCAATCACCTGGCCACCAAATACCCGGCCCTGACCGCCCGGATTGCGCAGACCGCGATAGAGGTCGGTGTCGAGCTCCTCGACCGAGAGCAGGCGCTCCAGCCCTTCGATCAGCTCGGCGGGCGTCTTGCGGGTCGCGGGCGTGTCACTTGCGGGCATGGCCAGGTCCTTCTTGTCGGCTCGATCAGGCCGGGGGCAGAAATTCGCGGTCAAAACGCCGGGCGTCAACGCCTATTGTGCAGCGCAACAAAAACGCATGAATCAGAGGACAACCTGTTTCATCGATACTGAGATGTCAGCCAGCCCCTCCAGATCGACCGGGCTTCCGGCCGCAATCAGCTTGCGGCCAAACATGAATTCCGGCGGCGCATTGACCGCTTCGACGGCACGGACGTGATTGCCCTTCAGGTGAAACACCGCGAATTTGCCGGTGGCGGGGTCGCCGCGCACAATCTGGCTGGTCGCGTCGAGGGGCAGGCCGGCGAGCTGGATTTTCAGGTCATACTGGTCCGACCAGAACCAGGGCACTTCCGGCGCCGGTACCGGGGTCCCGGTCAGCACATGCGCCACACAACGCGCCTGTTCCAGCGCATTGGGCACACTCTCGAGCCGGAATTGCGTGTTGTAGAGGTCGAGCGGCCGATAGGCGACATCGCCGATCGCGAAGATCGCAGGATCACTGGTGCGCGCTTCATAGTCGACGACAATGCCATTGCCGCAGGCGAGCCCCGCCTCGCGGGCCAGTTCGTCATTGGGCACCACGCCGGCACCGACCAGAACCAGATCGCCGGGGATGACGCGGCCATCGGTCAGCTCGACGGCGGTCACAGCCGCCTCGCCCGCAAAACCCCTGGCCGCCGCATTGAAGATGAATTCGACGCCGTGTGCGGCGTGATAATTTTCCAGGAAGGCCGACATCGTCTCGCAGGCAACGCGGGCGACACTGCGCGCCTCGCGCTCGACCAGAATCGCCTTCAGACCGGCCTTGCGGGCCGAAGCCGCGACTTCCAGACCGATATAGCCGGCACCGATCAGCACGATGGTCTTGTCCGGAAGCATCGCCGCCTTGAGCGCTTCCGCATCGGCCAGGGTGCGAAGCGCCTGCACGCCGTCCAGATCCTCGCCGGGCAGGCCGAGCTGCCGCGGGCGGGCGCCGGTGGCGATGATCAGGGCGTCATAGGGCAGGGTTTCGCCGCTCGTCAGAGCGATGGTGTGCCCGGCCCGGTCAATACTGGCGACCCGGGTGCCGAGCCGCAGATCGACCTGATTCTCGCCATACCATTCGAGCGGCCGCAGGATGACGTGATCAAGCGAGCTGGTGCCCGCCAGCCAGGCCTTGGACAGGGGCGGGCGCTGATAGGGCACGACCGGCTCTTCGCCGACCAGGGTGATCGCCCCGGCAAACCCGTCCTGACGCAAATGCGCAGCCACGGTTCCGCCGGCATGGCCGGCGCCGATGATGACGATGTTCTGCGGCGCATGGGCGGGCTGGGTCATGATCGGGAGACTTTCTGCAAGGCGTTGGCGGGTCGCGCCGATCAGACCGCATGAAGACACAGGCGGGCAAGCGGGAAATCAGGCAGATGCCGTCTTTTCCCGCGCACCACATCGGTTGCGATCACATTCAGTCCTTCAGGCCGAACTTGCGCAAGACAATACTGGGCGGGCAGAAGCCGGTGAAACTGGACTGCACCAGATTGAAGCCGACAAAGATGGCCAGCGCGATCCAGTAGGGATGCACCCAGATCGACAGGGCGATGGAGATCAGGACCATGCTGCCCGCAAGCAGCCGGACGGCACTATTGATTGTCATGATGTATGTCCTTCTGTGACCGGCTCGGCATCAGGCGCGTTGCCGGATTGGGGGGAATAGGGTTGGTCGGGATCCTTGAAAACGACATAGATGGCCGGGATCACCAGGACCGTCAGAAGGGTCGAGGAGGCCAGGCCGAACAGAAGCGAGATCGCCAGGCCCTGGAAGATCGGATCGCCCAGGATAACGACCGCGCCGATCATCGCCGCAATGGCGGTCAACATGATCGGTTTGAAGCGGATCGCGCCGGCGCGCAGCAGGGTCTCCCGCAGCGGCTCGCCGGCCTCGGCGCCATGGCGGATGAAGTCGACCAGCAGGATGGAATTGCGCACGATAATCCCGGCCAGGGCGATGAAACCGATCATCGAGGTCGCGGTGAAGGCAGCACCGAACATCCAGTGACCGAACATGATGCCGATGAAGGTCAGCGGCACCGGTGTGAGGATGATGAGCGGCACGCGGAAGGAGCCGAACTGGGCCACCACGAGCACATAGACACCCAGCAGGGCGACCATGAAGGCGGCACCCATATCGCGGAAGGTGACATAGGTGATCTCCCACTCGCCATCCCAGAGCAGGGTCGGCTCGGCATCGCTGGCTGGCTGGCCGTGCAGGCGGATCACCGGCTGCGGTACAGCCTCGGTCCAGGGCCGGTCGTCGAGCGCTTCGGCCACGGCCCCCATGCCGTAGATCGGCGCTTCATAAGCGCCGGCCAGTTCGCCCATCACCATTTCGGCATAACGGCCATCGCGGCGATAGATCGGGTAGGAGCCCGGCTCTTCAGTCACCGAAACCACATCGCCGAGTTCGACGATACCGCGCGCACCGGGAAGCCCGTTGGCAGGCACGGGCGTCGAAGCCAGACGTTCATTCCACGTGCGCTCGCCGCGCGGCAAGGCAACGGAAATGTCGATCGGATTGCGGCCCTCGCCGCGATGGGAATAACCCACCGGCATGCCGCCAATCAGGGCCTGGATAGTGTCATAGACATCGCTCTGCTGGACCTGGAAGAATTCGAGGCTGTCCTGGTCGATCGCGATACGCAGGCGCGGCCGCGGCACACCGAAACTGTCGTCGATATCGACGATATAGGGCACGGAGGCAAAGGCCGCGCGGACCTCGGTCGCCACGGCCCGGCGGGTCTCGGCATCGGGGCCGTAGATCTCGGCCAGAAGCGTCGCCATCACCGGCGGTCCCGGCGGGATTTCGGCGACACGGACGACCGTGCCCTCGGGCATGTCGAGACCGTCGAGCAGATGCCGCGCTTCCAGGGCGATTTCGTGCGATGAACGCTCGCGATGGTGTTTCGGCACCAGATTGACCTGGAGATCGCCCAGTTCCGGCCGGTTTCTCAGATAATAGTGACGCACCAGACCGTTGAAATTGAACGGGGCCGAAGTGCCGCTATAGAGCTGGATCGAGGTCGCTTCCGGCAGGGCTGCCAGACGATCAGCCGCCTCGCTCAGCACGCGTTCGGTGCGCTCCAGCGTTGCGCCCTCGGGCAGATCAATCACGACCTGGAATTCAGACTTGTTGTCGAAGGGCAGGAGCTTGACCGTCACCGTGCGGGTGAAGAAGAGCGACATCGAGCCGAGGGTGAAAACCCCGACCACGAGCAATACCGTCCAGGCACTGGTACGGCTGGCGATCACCGGCCCGGCGACGCGGCGATAGAGCCGGCCGAGCGCGCCTTCGCTCTCATGAGCATGGGCCTCGGCATCACCCGGCTTGTCGGGCTTGCCGCCGGCAATGACTTTCATCAGCCAGGGCGTCAGCACCATGGCGACGAAGAAGGAGAAGATCATCGCGGCCGAGGCATTGACCGGGATCGGCGCCATATAAGGGCCCATCAGGCCGGACACGAACAGCATGGGCAGAAGCGCCGCGACCACGGTCAGCGTGGCGACAATGGTCGGATTGCCGACTTCGGCGACAGCCTCGATCGCGGCCTGGACTCGGGATCGCCCGTCGCGCATCGCCCAGTGGCGGGCAATATTCTCGATCACGACAATGGCGTCATCGACCAGAATCCCGATCGAGAAGATCAGAGCGAATAGCGAGACACGATTGATGGTGTAACCCATCAGATTGGAAGCAAACAGGGTCAGCAAAATGGTCGTCGGAATGACGACGAAGACCACAACACCCTCACGCCAGCCGATCACGAAAGTGACCAGCAACACAATGGAGACGGTCGCGAGGGCGAGGTGGAAGAGAAGCTCATTGGCCTTCTCGTTGGCGGTCTCGCCGTAATTGCGGGTGATGGTGACCTCGATCCCCTCGGGGATCAGAGTGCCTTCCAGCGATTCAATCCGCTCGATGATGTGTTCGGAGACGACAACGGCATTCGCGCCCTCACGCTTGGCAATCGCCAGGGTGACGGCGGGCAGGCGGTTCCATTCGCTTTCGCCTTCCTCGCGATTGAGCATCCAGGCCCGCGCATCGGTCGGCATCGATCCGACCACCACGGTCGCGACATCGCGGACATAGACCGGGCGGCCATCGCGCGAGGTGACCAGCAAGAGACCGATATCGGGAATACCCTGCAGCGTCTGGCCGGCGGTGACCGACCAGGTCTGGTCAGTGGCAGTAAGATCGCCGACCGGGAAGGAACGATTGGCCTCGGCGATACGGCCGGCCAATTGTTGCAGCGTGATCCCGTATTGCGAGAGGCGCTCCGGATCGGGCTCGATGCGGATCTGGTCGGCACGGCCGCCGACGATATAGGTCAGGCCGACATCCTCGACCGAGAGCAGGGCGGCACGCAATTCCTCGACGATATTGTAGAGCGCATTGTCGTCCCAATGCCCGGCCTCATCAGCGCGGGGGGACAGGGTCAGCGAGACAATCGCGACATCATCAATGCCGCGGCCGACGACGAGCGGTTCGGGAATGCCGTGCGGGATGCGGTCCATATTGGCGCGAATGCGCTCATGCACACGCAGGATGGCGGCATCGGGATCCGTGCCGACATCGAAGCGTGCCGTCACCATCACCTGGTCATCACTGGTCTGGGAATAGACATGCTCAACCCCATCGATCGAGCGGATGATCGCCTCGAGCGGTTCGGTCACCAGTTCGACGCCATCGGCGGCGCGCAGACCATCGGTCTGGATCATGACATCGACCATCGGCACGGATATCTGCGGCTCTTCCTCGCGCGGAATTACCATCAGGGCCAGCAGACCCACGGCCAGCGAGGCCAGCAGGATGAGCGGCGTCAGTGGCGATCGGATGAAGGCCTTGGTGAGGTGTCCGGAAAGCCCCAGTTTCATGGCTGCACCAGCAGGTCACCGGCGGCGAGGCCACCCAGAATTTCCACGCCGTCGGCACTGTCGAGACCGCGCTGGACGACGATATCGGAATGGCTGCCATCGGCATGTTGCAGGCGGGCATAATCGACACCGTAACGGTTCGCCAGGTAGCGGGCGGGCACCAGGATGGCGGCGCGCTCGTCCACCGCGACATAGACCCGGACACGTTCGCCGACGAAATAGCTGCCCAGACCTTCGACCACTGCATCAGCGATCACGCGGCCATCCTCGACCTGCGGGTAGACCTGGCGGATATAGCCCGAGGGCGAGACATCGCCGGTGAGATCCGAAACGTCGACCATCACCGCATCGCCTTCGCGAATGCTGCGCGCATGCCGCTCTGGCAAGCGCAGCCGCAGGAGATAGAGTTCCGAGGCGATCATCGCCACAGCCTCGCCGGGCAGGACCACGCTTCCGGAAGTGACGGGAACCTGCAGCACACGGCCCGAGGCCGGTGCCAGCACATCGCCCTGCCGCGATTGCTGCACCAGGACATTGCGGTTCTGGCGCGCGGCCGCGAGCTGGCCTTCCAGCACGCTGACCCCGGTGCGCGCCTCGTCGAGGCGGGCTTGCGGAAAAATACCGCGGTCAAACAGGTCCTGGGCCCGGGTCAGATCGATCCGCGCCTGGGCCAGTTGCGATTCCAGTGCCGAGACCTCGCCATTGGCGGCGCCGATCTGTGGCGCGATCCGGTCATCAACCACGACGGCGAGAATATCACCGGCTGCGACGGCATGGCCCTCATCGACCCGCAATTCGCCGATCGTACCGCCGATCCGCGCGCGGGCGCTGACGACGTCGATACTTTCGACGGTGGCGAAAACCGCCTTGCGGTCAACGATCTGCTGCTCGGTTACCCGATAGGTCCCGCCCGTCTGGGCGAACGCGGTTGCAGGCAGGGTCAGGGTGGCAAGGGCCAGCGGGAGAATGAGTCCGGTCAATCGCATTTGGGGCCTCAAACAGCTTGTGGGTCGAAAATAGTGCCGGTCGCCGGGTCGATGGCGATGGTCGCCAGCCCGGCCTGTTTCCACGACATCAGCCCGCCGCGCACATGCGTGGTGATGGGGACGCCTGCGGCCTCGCAGCGCGCCACCGCATCGGCGGAGCGCTTGCCGGAGCCGCAATGAAAGATCACCTCGCGGGTCTTGTCGATGGGCAGGGCCGCCGGATCAAATGTGGAAAGCGGAAACAGCAGGGCACCGTGAATGCGCTCGGACGCATATTCGCGCGGCTCACGCACATCGATCAGGATGGCTTCATTCGACTGCACCGCCTCAAGGGCGGTCTTTGGGTCCAGCTCACGCAGGCTCATCGTGTATCTCCCATCAGAACAAAAACATAATTGACATCTAATTTAGTCAAAGATATTTTAGTGTCAACTAATGTTTGGAAACGCCATGAACACTCAGCCGCCAAAGACCCCGCCCGGACGTGCCGGCGACGCCCATTTCGCTGAGCTGCAGCACCAGGCCGGCGATGCTGCCGCCTTCCTCAAGCAATTGGCGAATGAAAAGCGGCTTTTGATACTCTGCCGGCTGGCGCTGGGCGAGGCGACGGTGACGGAATTGTGCGAAATGGCGGATTTGTCGCAGTCGGCAATGTCGCAACATCTCGCCAAAATGCGCAGCGAAGGTCTGGTGGCCGGCCGCAAATCCGGCCTGCAGGTTCACTACTCGATCGCGGACGAGCGTTGTCACGGCATTCTGAAACATCTCAAGGAAGATTTCTGCATCGCCGCCGACGGCCTGACCGGCTGATCCGGCGACACCCTCAAAACCGAAGGAGCGAGACATGGCACATATTGTTGTACTGGGCGCCGGACTTGGCGGCGTACCGATGGCACTGGAAGCCCGCAAGCACGCCCGCAAGAGCGACACCATCACCGTCATCAGCGACAGCGCGACCTTCCACTTCACCCCCTCCAATCCCTGGGTCGCCGTCGACTGGCGCAAGCCCGACCAGATCAAGGTCGAGCTGGAGCCGATGTTTGCCAAGAAAAAGATCAACTTCATCCATTCCGCCGCGACCAAGTTGCGGCCGGAAGACAATGCGATCGAACTCGCCAATGGCGACACCGTGACCTACGATTATCTCGCCATCTGCACCGGCCCCGAGCTGGCCTTCGACGAGATCGAGGGGCTCGGCCCGCACAATGGCTTCACCCAGTCCGTCTGCCATGTCGATCACGCCGAGGCCGCGAAACCTGTCTGGGACGAATTCGTCAAGGACCCCGGCCCGGTGATTGTCGGTGCCGTGCAGGGCGCATCCTGTTTCGGGCCGGCCTATGAATTCGCCATGATCCTGGAAACCGATCTGCGCCGCCGCAAGATCCGCGACCAGGTGCCGATGACCTTCGTCACCTCCGAACCCTATATCGGCCATCTCGGCCTCGATGGCGTGGGTGACACCAAGGGCCTGCTGGAAAGCGAAATGCGCAACCGGCACATCAAATGGATCACCAGTGCGCGCGTCACCAAGGTCGAGGACGGGTTGATGCATGTCGAACAGGTCGCCGAAGACGGCACCGTCGCGAAAACACACGAACTGCCGTTCAAATATTCGATGATGCTGCCGCCCTTCCGCGGCATCCCGACGCTTCGCGGCATTGAGGGTCTGGTCAATCCGCGCGGCTTCGTCATCGTCGACAAGTCGCAGCGCAATCCGACCTTCCCCAATATCTACGGCATTGGCGTCTGCATCGCGATCCCGCCGGTCGGCAATTACGCCGTCCCGGTCGGGGTACCCAAGACGGGCTTCATGATCGAATCCATGGTCGTCGCGGCGGCCCGCAATATGCGCGCCGTGCTGGATGGCAAGGAGCCGGTCAATGAGGCGACCTGGAATGCGGTCTGTATTGCCGATTTCGGCGATGGCGGCGTCGCCTTTGTCGCCATGCCGCAAATTCCGCCACGCAATGTCAATTGGGCCGCGGAGGGCAAATGGGTCCACATGGCCAAGGAAGCCTTCGAGAGCTATTTCATGGGCAAGATCCGCAGCGGCACCGGCGAACCCTTCTATGAGAAGGCCGCCTTTGACATGCTGGGCATCCACAAGGTCAAACCGAAAACCCCGGCGCAATAGGTGCCGCGGCGCATGTGAGATTTCAGTGACAATGGCGCAAAACTGGCGATCGGGCTTGTGAGCGGATTTCGGTCCGCTAAGCTGGCCTGATCGCGGTTTTGCCCCGGAGGCCGCGCAATCAGGATGCGCTGCCATGAAATTCTTCATCGATACCGCCGAGATCGCCGAAATCCGCGAACTGGCCGAGACCGGGCTCGTCGATGGCATCACAACCAACCCGTCACTGATCAAGCAGTCGGGCCGCGATTTCATTGAGGTCGTCACCGAAATCTGCGCCTTGATTCCGGGCCCGGTTTCGGCCGAAGTGATTGCAACCGACACGGCCGGCATGCTGACCGAGGGCCGCCGCCTGGCCGGCATCGCCAGCAATATCACCGTCAAACTGCCGATCACCTGGGACGGGCTGAAAGCCTGCCGCGCCCTGACCGATGAGGGCATCGCCACCAATCTGACGCTTTGCTTCTCGGCCAATCAGGCGCTGCTGGCGGCCAAGGCCGGCGCAAGCTTCGTTTCGCCCTTCATCGGCCGGCTCGATGACCTCCAGGTCGACGGCATGGAGCTGATCCATAATATCCGCACGATTTACGACAATTACGGCTTCGAGACCGAAATCCTTGCCGCCTCGATCCGCTCGGCCGCCCATGTCGAGGCCTGCGCCCTGGCCGGCGCCGATGTCGCGACCATCCCGCCGAAAGTCCTCAAATCCCTGTCGCAGCACATGCTGACCGACAAGGGCCTGGCCAGTTTCCTCGCCGACTGGGACGCCACCGGCCAGAAGATCTGACCACGGGCAGGCTCTGCTGCAGCGCAATATAAAATGTGCATAACCGGACCGGTCATGTTAAGGGGGCGCTGACGCGTCACCCGAAAATCGGACCAGTCGGCCGAGTCAGCAAGCTGACGACATGAGGCATGATCTGGAGCAAACACGCGCCCGGATTGGAAATAGACCTTATGTCACTGAATACCCGCATTGCGCCGGCATTGGCCCGCGCGCTTGAAAAGAAGGGTTTTGCCACCCTCACCGAAGTCCAGGAATCGGTGCTCGCACCGGAAGCCGATGGCGCCGACCTTCTGGTCTCGGCCCAGACCGGCTCCGGCAAGACCGCCGCTTTCGGCATGGCGATCGCCCCGACCCTGCTCGGCGAAAATGAGCGCTTCGAACGCGGTGCCGAACCGATGGCCCTTGTCGTCGCCCCGACCCGCGAACTCGCCCTTCAGGTCCAGCGCGAACTGGTCTGGCTGTATGGCGAGACCGGCGCCCGCGTCGTCACCTGTGTCGGCGGCATGGATGCCCGCACCGAACGCCGCGCGCTGGAATCCGGCTGTCATATCGTCGTCGGCACACCCGGCCGTCTGCGCGACCATATCGAACGCGGCGCGCTCGACCTGTCATCCCTGCGCGCTGTCGTGCTCGACGAAGCCGATGAAATGCTCGATTTCGGCTTCCGCGAAGATCTCGAATATATTCTCGACGCAGCCCCGGCGAGCCGCCGCACCCTGATGTTCTCGGCCACCGTTCCGCGCTCGATCGCCGACATGGCCAAGCGCTATCAACGCAATGCCGTGCGCATTTCCACCGTCTCGGAACGCGCCCAGCACAGCGATATCGAATACAAGGCGCTCTCGGTTGCGCCCAGCGATCGTGAACACGCCATCATCAATGTCCTGCGCTTCTATGACGCCCCCAGCGCCATCGTCTTCTGCGCCACGCGCGAAGCCGTCAACCGGCTCTCCAGCCGGTTCGGGAATCGCGGCTTTGCCGTCGTCGCCCTGTCGGGTGAGCTGAGCCAGAAGGACCGCACCTCGGCCCTGCAGGCGATGCGCGATGGCCGTGCCCGCGTCTGTGTCGCCACCGACGTTGCCGCACGCGGTATCGACCTGCCCGGCCTGGAACTGGTGATCCATGCCGATCTGCCGACCAATAGCGACACGCTGCTGCACCGCTCCGGCCGTACCGGCCGGGCTGGCCAGAAAGGCACATGCGTCCTGATCGTGCCTCACACCCGCCGCGGCCGTGCCCAGCGCCTGCTGCGCGATGGCAAGATCCAGGCGGAATGGGGCAATGCGCCAAGCCTGGAAGATATCACGGCGAAGGACCGCGAACGCGTCATGTCCGACCCGTCGCTGTCGGAAACCTATGACGAAGCCGCCCTCGCCATGGCCCAGGAACTGCTCGCGCGCTATCCGGCCGAACAGATTGCCGCCGCCTTCCTCAATCGCCGCCAGGCCGATATGCCGTCCGCCGAGGAATTGATCGAAAATCCCGGCACCTATTCCAATGACAGCCAGGGCGCACCGGAAAAGCGCCGGGAGCCGTTCGGCGACAGCGTCTGGTACCGCCTCACCGCCGGGCGCAAGCATCGCGCCGAACCGCGCTGGATCCTGCCGCTGATCTGCCGTCTCGGCCACATCACCAAACGCGAAATCGGGGCGATCCAGATCGGCGAAGAGGAGAGCCGTTTCGAGATCCTGGCCTCGGAGTCCGATCGCTTCATGGAAGCGGTGCAGAAAGCCGGCGGCGGCGAGAAATCGATCCGCATCACCCGCGATGAGGGCGGTGCCGACGCGCCGCTCGACCGTCCGCGCACACCGCGCCAGCCGGCCGCCTATACCGGCCGCCCAAAACCGGCGCGTGATGGCGAGAGCGGTAGCGATTTCACGCCGCGGCCGAAACCCTATGCCGGCAAGTCGGACAAGCCCTATCAGGGCAAGTCGCGTGATGATGCCGCCTTCACCGCACCCTATGCACCGAAGGCCAAACCGCGCGCCAGCGACGGCGACAAGCCCTACACACCCAAGCCCCGCAAGGCCGATGGTGACAAGCCTTTCGCCCCGAAGGGCAAGCCACGGGCGGCCGAGGGCGGTGCGCCGTTCAAACCTCGCAGCAAACCCTTCAGTGCAGACCGCAAGCCCGGCGCCAAAGCCGGCACGCCGCGTCCGAGCAAGCCCTGGGACCCGGCGGTCGTCGCCTCGACCCCGGTCAAGCGCCGCTCGCCCACCGAGAGCCCGGCTCCTGGCGGTCCCGATCACGCGCTGAAGAAGACCAAAAAGAAGGCCAAGCCGTCC
>TARA_R110000744_G_scaffold76431_2_pt1 | contig 35210 bp, 28 predicted proteins | sample TARA_R110000744 | Tara Oceans TARA_R110000744 (sample SAMEA4398083) | marine metagenome | biome: Polar Biome; feature: [DCM] deep chlorophyll maximum layer (ENVO:01000326); material: water (ENVO:00002006), including particulate matter (ENVO:01000060) such as... | depth 36 m | reverse complement strand
CGTCGAAAAGAACTACTTGAACAGCTTGGCTACGACTTTATCTGCTTACCCGCTGACATTAATGAAAGCGTGTTACCCCAGGAAACACCTGAGCAATATGTCGCTCGTTTGGCGATTGAAAAAGCCAGTGTTATTGCTAAGCAATATGATGAAAATGTTGTGGTATTAGGCTCAGATACCAGTGTGATATTTGGCCAACATATATTAGGTAAACCTGCCTCACTTGACGAATGTATCGCTATACTTACTATGCTGTCAGGGAAATCTCATCAGGTCGTTACCGCTATTGCAGCAGTTAAAGGTGAACGTAGTGACGTTATTGTGGTCAAAACTGAAGTAGATTTTAAAGTACTTACTGAACAAGAGATAAAGCGCTATTGGCAAACTGGTGAGCCACAAGATAAAGCCGGTGCCTATGGTATTCAGGGAATAGCTGGACAATTTGTTAAACAAATTCGCGGTAGTTACTCTGCAGTTGTCGGATTACCGTTATACGAAACCTCGCAGTTATTATCGGCATTTGGCGTGAAATCGTCTATGACAAAAGATTAAATAGGGAACAAAATGAGCGGTGAATTACTTATCAATGTTACGCCAAGTGAAACTAGGGTAGCATTAATCGAAAACGGTTCACTGCAAGAAGTTCATATTGAACGTGAAGCTCGTCGTGGTCTAGTTGGAAATATATATTTGGGTAAAATCATTCGTGTTTTACCTGGAATGCAAGCCGCTTTTGTTGATATTAATTTAGGAAAAGCTGCTTTTTTACATGCCTCAGATATCAATTCTAAATTAATTTTAAACGAAGATAGCAATAGAGAACAAGTACCTGATATTAGAAATTTGGTGCACGAGGGACAATATATTGTTGTGCAGGTGGTTAAAGATCCTCTCGGCACTAAAGGTGCCAGGTTAACAACCGATATTACCATCGCAGCGCGTTATTTAGTGTTAATGCCCGATGCTAGCCATGCGGGTATATCGCAACGTATAGACGATCCAGCAGAACGAAATCGACTGAAATCAATAGTTACGCCTTATTGTGGTAAAGACCATGGTTTTATTGTAAGAACAGCGGCGGAAGGTGCAGGCAAAGAAGAATTACAACACGATGCTGAGTTTCTTCGTCGTGTTTGGGCAAAGGTCGTTGAGCGAAAAGAGCGTAAGCAAACCAAAGATCCTATCTATCAAGATTTATCGTTAGCATTTCGTATGTTACGAGATTTCGTAGGTGTCTCGCTTGAGCGAATTCGCGTTGATTCAAAACTAACTTATGAACAATTAGTTGAATTTACCACTGAGTTTGTACCTAATTTAACATCGGTACTGGAGTATTATCCGGGCGAACGGCCTATCTTTGACTTATTCGATGCTGAAAATGAAATTCAACGTTCGTTACATCGAAAAATTGAGTTAAAGTCAGGCGGATCTTTGATCATAGATCAGACCGAAGCCATGACTACAATTGATATAAATACCGGCGCATTTGTTGGGCATCGTAATTTAGAAGAGACTATTTTTAATACCAATATTGAAGCAACGCAAGCTATTGCTCGTCAGCTTCGGCTAAGAAACCTTGGCGGCATTATCATTGTCGATTTTATAGATATGCATGATAAAGAGCATCAACGTCGTGTTTTGCACAGCTTAGATGTGGCGATGTCCAAAGATAATGTTAAATATAGTTTGTCTGGGTTTTCCGCATTGGGTCTGGTAGAAATGACGCGAAAACGCACACGCGAAAGCTTAGAGCATATTTTATGTGGAGAGTGCGGAGCTTGCCATGGTCGCGGTTATGTGAAAACAGTTGAGACCGTTTGTTTTGAAATTCTCCGTGAAATTGTCCGGGTTAATCGAGCTTATGATGCAGATAAATTTATAGTCTACACGTCGGCATCGGTGAGTGAGTCATTAGAAAATGACGAGTATCATAACCTTGCTGAGCTAGAGCTCTTCATCGGTAAGCAGATTAAAGTACAGACTGAAAGCATGTATAATCAAGAGCAATTTGATGTTGTTATGATGTAGTTTTTACTCGAATTGTCGGTATGGTCATTAGTTAAGTTTAGGGTATTTGAAGGTTTGGTTAATACGTAATGAGTGTTTCCTTGGTATTAAATAGGTGGCTTAAACGCCTGTATAAACTATTAGCAGTTTTGTTAGTAGTTTTTGCCGTGTTGATCAGCTTATTACGGCTATTTTTACCTTATGCTCATAATTATCGCGAAGATGTCGAAGATTATTTAAATAGCAGCTATAACAGTAATATTTCTATCGGCTCGTTAAGTATGGGGTGGGGCAAGTCAGGCCCTACATTGATCAGCCAGCAAGTTGAGCTTTTATCCAGTAACAACAGTCAAATATATATTGATAGCTTGGCTGTTGAATTAGACTTTTGGCGTACCTTACGCTCGGGGCAAATAGTTACACAAGATTTTGTTATTTCAGGCGCAGAATTAGCGTTTGAACAGGCTTCTTTAGTTAACTCAGCAGAAGACATAGGCAATGATGAAGCTGGTAATGACAGTTTATTAGATTCACTTTCTTCGATATTACTCGAACAAATCTCTCGTTTTTCCATTCGCGATAGTCATGTGCTTTACCATACTGCAGCGGGCGTAAAAGCCTTTACCATTAATGAAATGTTTTGGGTCAATGAGCATAATCGTCACCGCGCTAACGGTACCGTTATTGTTGATGGCTTAAGCTCAAATAATTTAAAAGTTTTATTAGACTTTCAAGGCCCTAGGTTCGAGAAGCTGAGTGGCCAAGTTTATCTTGAGGCGAATGAAATTGACATTACCCCTTGGCTAGGGCGAGCTTTAGCCATTAAGGATGCGAATACTCATTCCGCGATTAATTTTAATGCCTGGTTAAAAATTAAAGCAGGTAAACCTGAGTTTATTCAACTCGCGTTAGGTGATAATGAAATTATTTGGCAACATCAAGGTAAAGCACAAACATTTGAAATTGTTGGCGGTGATATTCTGATCAAGACTATAGCCCAATCTGATTTCAGCGTGTCAACTTCACCCATAACGATTAAACGAAATGGTGTTGAAACGAATCAAATATCGTTATTGGCAAATGTTAATGGCGAACATATTAATGCTTATATTAATGCCATAGAGCTCGCAAGTTTTGCCGGCATATCGCCCTTGTTATCTGACAATGTTGGCCTTGAAAAATTACTACTCGACCTTGACGCAGTGGGTAGAGTTGAAGATATTTATTTTCGTAGTAATCCGAATGATACCGCCATAACCGCAACATTTAGCGATGTTGATAGTCATTTTAGCCAAGGTATTCCAGGCATTGATAATGTCAGTGGAGAATTAGTTTATGCTAATAATCAGCTGCAAATATCATTGAGTGCTACTGATGGCGCACTTCATTTTGACAAACACTTTAAATACCCTATTCCTTATAAACGCTTAAGCAGTTTGATCAACGCAAAATTTTTAGCCGATAGCTGGCAGCTTTCAGTTGAAAATATAGCGTTTAACTCGCCACAAATAAGTTTACAGGCTGATCTTAAAATTAATAGTGTAGAAGGTAAGCCCGTTACGATGGCATTGCTAGCCAGTGTGAGTGACGGCGATGCTAAATACGCTGAATATTTCTATCCTCATTTATTAATGGGCGACAATTTAGTTAACTACCTTAACGGCGCTATTGTTGATGGTGAGATTAATCAAGCATTAGTATTATTTAATGGCCCGCTACAAAGTTTTCCATTTAATAACCATGAAGGAATTTTTGTTGTTGACGCAGAGCTATCTAAAAGCACATTTAAGTTTGACCCGCAGTGGCCAACAATAGAAAACTTTACCGCCAATCTTAACTTTACTAATAATAGTATGCTTATTACGGGACGAGAAGGGACATTAGCAGGCATTGACGTTACCGGCGTTGAAGCCGCAATTGCTGAATTAGCTGGCGAGGGAGTGTTGACGGTTGATGCGAGTTTTACAAATACGCAGCCACAATTAGTCACTCAATTAATGAACGCTAGCCCAATGCAAGACTCGGTCGGTGTAACATTGGAACAAGTCATTATTTCAGGGCCAATCGACGGTGATTTCTCGTTAATACTCCCGTTACAAAATACCGATGCGGTTATTGCTAAAGGTCATGTTGATTTTAAAAATAATACCGTGGCACTACAAGCACCAAGAATGGACTTTAAACAAGTTAACGGTCGTTTAGATTATTACAATGACGTGATAACAGCATCGGGCGTCGAACTCAATTGGCGTGGCATGCCACTGACGGTAAATGTTGAGGCGAAGCAAAAGTCTGAACTTTATAGTGTTAATATTGAAACATTAGGCCAGTGGAAAAATAAGCACTGGCAAGCGCAACTTCCCAATGATTTAGTGAAATATGCCAATGGTGCGGTAGCATGGCAAGGACTATTAGCATTAGAATTTATTGGTGATAAATGCTTTTATGATTACCAAATAAATTCAGATTTAAATAATGTAGCTTTAACAATACCCGCTCCCTTTACTAAAGCTACTGATCAACCATTAGCGGTTAGTATTCATGCCTTTGGTGATGAATTAAATAGCACAATAAAGGCTGGAATTGGCAATAATGTGAATTTTTATGGATTACTTGATCACCAGAGAACACGTTTTTCTTTGGCTCACTTAGTGTTAGGTAAACAACAATCATGGTTACCAACTTCCGGGTTTCATATTACTGCTGACGTTGAAAAAGCAGATTTCGAGCAATGGCAACCTTTGGTGTTAGATATTTTGGCTGCGGTTGAATCCGCCCCAACAGAGTTAAGTTCTGCTAAAAATCAATTTGAGCCAGAGATGAATGAGCAAAGTTTATTATCAGCACCTGAAAAAATTCATGGCAAAGTTGCGAACTTGCAGGTTTATGGACAGGATTTTCAGCAAGTAAATTTTGATTTCATACCCGAGACGGATGCTTGGCTGCTCAATGTTAATGCCAAAGAGTTAAGAGGCTCTGCTAAGTTTTATCCAGATTGGCACCAACAAGGTATCGATATTAATGCCGACTTTATCCATATAAAGAGTGCTAAAAGTGAGTTAATGACGAAAGAGGGCACAGGAGCTGCTGTTGATGCCAAGACACAAGTGATTGATGTTACAAAAACGACTAGCGAAGAAGTACCGACATTATCGGCTACTGGCGACGTTAATGTGGTTAAAGGTGAAGTGCAACCAGCCCAAAGTAGCAGTACAGATAATGCCGTACCAATAAACACCACAGAGCAGAAAATACTACCGCTTATTGATCATGCTAATAATGCTGCCTTCTTTGCTTATCTGCCTCCTCTAAAAGTAAGGTGTGCAAGCTGCCAATATGACAATTATGACTTTGGTGAGGTAAGCTTTAATATTGCTCGAACGCAAGAAGATACACTCTTATTGAAAAATTTCACCGCTAAACGTGGAAAAAATAATGTTGCCTTTGACGCTGAATGGCGATTAACAAAAGATAGTTCACAAACCAGTGTCATAGGGACCTTAGCGGCTAACAATGTAGCGCTTGAAATAGAACATTTAGGTTATGTCTCGATTATAAAAGATAGCGGTGTTGAGGTGGATTATGACGTTACTTGGCAAGGAGGGCCACATGACTTTGCCCTAGCGACATTTAATGGCGAGTTATCAACAAAATTTGATGATGGTTATTTGGCTGATATTGATGATAAAGGTGTACGTATTTTATCTTTTTTAAGTTTGCAGTCATTAGTCCGTAAATTAAGTTTTGATTTTCGAGATATTTTTAGTGATGGCATGTTTTATAGTGAGCTTAAAGGTAATTTTACGGTAAAAGATGGTGTGGCATATACTGATAATGTACTGATGAATGGTTCAGCGGGTGATCTAACCATAGTGGGTAATACCAATTTAAATAATGGTGAACTCGACTATCGTATGTCATATAAGCCTAATTTAACTTCTAGCTTGCCGGTATTAGCTTGGATTGCGACTTTAAATCCCGTCACATTTTTAGCCGGAGTGGCACTCGATGAAGTGATCACTTCTACAGTAATTGCGGAAATTAATTTTGAAGTAACGGGAAATTTAGACGAACCGCAATTTAAGCAAGTAAGCCGAAAAAACCAGAATATTAGCGTTGGCCGCTCTTCACCGCCGGTAATAGTTGATACTATTCCAGAAAGCTCGGGATCTAATCAGCCGATAAAGCCAAGTCCCAAAGCCAATAACCTTGATGGTTTATAACAATGACAAATAAAATAATGCAACTTTGTGCGATACAAATGTCTTCCAATACCAGCGTTGAAGATAATATTGCTGATATTGAACTGCAATTAGCTAGCCTTGAGCAAGCACAACAACAACTGGTTTTGTTACCTGAATGCTGCTTGTTTTTTGGTGGTAAAGATAAAGAGCAATTGGCATTAGCACTTGAAAATCAAGCAACCGATGAGCTAAAAGGTCGACTTGGAAAGTTAGCGAGTAAATATAATGTTTTTCTGGTGGCAGGAAGTATTCCTGTACTATCAGACCAACAAGAAAAATTTACTAATAGTTGTTTTGTATTTTCACCCGAAGGTAAAGAATTAGGTGGTTATGATAAAATACACCTATTTGATGTAGCCGTGCAAGATAGTGAAAGAAATTACTTGGAATCGCGTTATGCCAAAGCGGGTGATCATATTAGCGTGGTAAAAGTTAATGGCATTAATGTTGGTTTGACGATTTGCTATGATTTACGTTTTCCTGAACTATTTCGTCAACTGTGCCAACAAGGGGCAAAAATAATTACCGTACCCAGCGCTTTTACCCGCGTAACAGGTGTCGCGCATTGGCAAACTTTATTGCAGGCGCGAGCAATTGAAAATCAGGTTTATATTGTTGCCGCAGGGCAAGAAGGTGTGCATTTAAATGGTCGGGAAACTTGGGGCCACAGTATGATTATTAGCCCGTGGGGCGAAATACTGACTCAGCTTGATACCGGAAAAGGTATCATCTGTGCTGATTACCAAGAACAAGAATTAGACAAGGTGCGTAAAGCTATGCCTGTTGCCACTCATAATCGTTTTAAAAATAAGTTGATGTCGTATGAATAATGTTGAGATAGAGCTTTTAGCTAATAGTGAAATTGATGAAAGCATGCTCATGGATACTTTGGATAATATTTTCCAACGTAAAATAGATTTAGCTGATTTATATTTCCAATCCAGTAGCCATGAATCGTGGATGTTGGAAGATGGTATAGTCAAAGAAGGCTCTTATAACATTGAGCGTGGTGTTGGTGTGCGCGCTATATCAGGTGAAAAAACAGGTTTTGCTTACTCTGATGATATTTCACCTGCAGCGTTAACCAAAGCGGCTGATGCTGCTAAAGGTATCGCTAACGCAGAAAAGTCTGCTCGTGTGCAAGTATTTGATGGCAAAAAAATGCAGCAAAATGCTGAGCAATATAAAGCATTGGATCCACTTGCTAGTTTGCCTCAAGAGCAAAAAATCACCTTGCTACATGAAGTGGAAGCGCACGCACGAAGTGTCGATAAACGTGTAAAACAAGTTATTGTTAACTTGTCAGGTGTTTATGAAAAAATATTAGTCGCTGCTAGTGACGGCACATATGCTACTGATATACGTCCATTAGTACGTCTTAACTGTTCTGTTTTAGTAGAAGAAAACGGCAAGCGTGAACGTGCGAGTTCTGGTGGTGGCGCACGTACAGATTATAGTTACTTCTTTGAATTGGATAATAATAAGCCTCGATACTTAGCCTATGCAGAAGAAGCCGTGCGTCAAGCGTTAGTGAATTTAGTTGCTATAGATTCACCTGCAGGCTTGTTACCGGTTGTACTCGGGGCGGGTTGGCCAGGCGTATTATTACATGAAGCGGTTGGTCATGGTTTAGAAGGTGACTTTAACCGTAAAGGGTCTTCAGCATTTTCGGGTAAAATTGGCCAACAAGTTACCTCTGACTTATGCACTATAATTGATGATGGCACTATGGCAAATCGCCGAGGCTCAATAAGCATCGATGATGAAGGTACGCCAGGTCAATACAACGTGCTAATAGAGAAAGGTGTTCTTAAAGGCTATATGCAAGACAAACATAATGCCGGTTTAATGGGCGTAAAGCCAACGGGTAATGGTCGCCGTGAATCTTATGCTCATTTGCCTATGCCACGCATGACAAACACTTATATGTTGGCTGGTGAGCACAAGCCTGAAGATATTATTAAGTCAGTGAAAAAAGGTATTTACGCGCCAAATTTTGCCGGTGGACAAGTTGACATTACGTCAGGTAAATTTGTCTTCACTAGTTCAGAAGCTTATTTAATTGAAAATGGTGAAATTACCTCACCGATCAAAGGTGCTACCTTAATTGGTAGTGGCCCAGAAGCGATGAAAAACGTTAGTATGGTCGGTAATGATTTGAAGCTAGATGCAGGAGTTGGTGTGTGTGGAAAAGACGGCCAAAGCTTACCTGTGGGTGTTGGTCAGCCAACGTTGAAAATTGATGAAATGACCGTAGGTGGTACGCAATAAAGCTGGTCTATAGTTTTATTTAATGCCATAAAAAAAAGCCCTTGCGGGCTTTTTTTTGTTCAAATAGCTTGAAAAACTAAGAATCTTTTAAACGAATACCATTAGCTTCAATGGTAATTTTACCGTTTTTCATTAAATTACCGACTGTAGCTTTAAAGGTTTTTTTACTCACCCCTAAAATACGTTTTATCAATTCAGGGTCGCTTTTATCATGCAATGGACTAAAACCGTCATGTTCAGCAATATGGGCTAATAATTTTTCACTAAAGTCTTTAACTTTACCTTCGCCTGGACGGGTTAAAGATAAATCAATGCGGCCATCTTCGCGCACTTGTTTGATATAACCCGTGATCTTCTTACCGGTACGTAGTGGTTTAAAGATTTCATTATCGTAAAGTAAGCCCCAATGCAGGTCATTAATAATGGCTTTAAAACCTAGGTCAGTTTTAGAGGCAATAGTTAATGTCACTTTATCCCACTTTTGGTAGTCAGCTGGCCAAATATCGATAAACTTATCCAGTTTACTAGAGGCAACTAAACGATCCGTTTTTAAATCAAGGAAAATTCTAACCAGGTAATATTTACCAACTTCCATTTCGCTATGTTGTTGGTTATAAGGTACGAGTAAATCTTTCGGTAAACCCCAATCAAGAAAAGCGCCCATTTTATTTACTTGGCTCACTTTCAATGAAGCGAATTGATCAACTTCCGCAAAGGGCTTTTCTGTTGTTGCGACAATTCGGTCAGCAGTATCAGCATAGATAAAAACCTTAATTTCACTGCCTATTTGGCAATCTTCAGGCACAAAACGATTAGGTAATAAAAGCTCACCTAATTCATTTGCATTGAGATATGCGCCTTTATCAGTAATTGCTACTACAGGGAGGGTATTGTATTTGCCGATGCTTGCCATGTGAATTTCTTGAGGTCAGTTAACTTGCGGCTATAATAACCGATTTAGCGGCAAGTTAACTATAATTTTCCCTGCAGAAACAAATTTTATTTAACTGAGCTGACCTTAGATTGAATATTTAACTTAGTTTGAATATATTCACTATGACGCAAGTGCAATAAATCAGCGATTTTACGGATAATATGCTCTTCAATACTTGCAAGCTCACCATCGGCATAAGCCATTTGCCATAAAAGCTCTAGCATTTTTATACGCTGTTCAAGACTATAATTTTCATTGATTTTAGAAGTGAATTGATAAAAGTCGGTCGCGTTTTCACAAAGCACGAGCGAGTGTTTTATGATTTCTGTTACTTCTGATTTGGATAATTGAAATTGGCTAACAATAATATGGTTTAGTTTCTGCTTTTCGGCATCATCAAGCTGACCATCGGCGAGCATGACTTCGCATAATAAAACGCTACAGGCAATTTCTAAGCTTAATTCGCTTGCCTGTTGGTTATCTGCTTCGCTTAACGCTTGAAAAAAAGCACTAATTTTTGACAACATAAATTACCCTCTATTGATTTGATGATTAATTTTAATGTATTTAATTACAGGTACAAGTTCCCATTGGGTTTATTCCATATTAAATTGTAACTGTTAGTTTTACATCGTTAATTAGAGGCTACTAGTTGATACTCATGAGACAATGGATAAGTGCAGTTACCTACGTAATATTAACATTAAGCTCAATAATGTACTGCTCATCCCTCCGGGATAAAGCTGCCGGTTATTAGATTATTTAATAATGATAACAACGCATTATCCGATGTTTTTTATTTTCGCTGCGTATGACAGGACACCGCCTGATTAATAAAAACGGTATTACGCTTATTCTTGAGTGTGTAATATCGACTAAAGAATTTTTAAAAGGTTAATTATTTAGTGAAAAAAACCAACATGTTAATAAAATGATAATTAATTTTAATGGAAGTATTTTATTAACATGAAAAAATGATTATTCAACCATCTGTTATATATGGTTTTTTTAGTATAATTTGTCGGTTATTTAAAACCGGCGCGAATTTTGTAACAAGCATTTACAACTTTGTTAGTTTTTGTAGTCAATAATTTCTGTATCCTATTGGCTATTAAACTAAAAATTTTTAAAACATAGATTTATGAGGACGTCATTGTGACACGGAAAAAACAAATAATTATACCTATTGTCATTCTAATCGCCGGTTTTTTAATTTTCTTTGCATTTTCAAGTATGAAAAAACCGCCGCAAGAAAAAGCAGAAGTTGATAATACCCCTATTGTTGCTGTCGAGGCGATTACGCTTGCACCAATGACCCTAAAAGTTGATTCCTATGGGGTGGTTAAACCAAAATATGAAACTGAACTAGTTGCACAGGTTAGCGGACAGATTGTCGAGTTATCAGCAACATTTGTTCGTGGTGGTTTTGTAAAAGAAGGTCAACTACTGGCGCGCATAGATCCTAATGATTACGAAGCGGCACTTATTGAAGCTGAAGCACAAATGGCATCAGCACGTGCATCTTTAGAAACGGAACGAGCACAAGGGCAAGTTGCTGAGCAAGAATGGAAGCAAATTACCGATGCCTCACCTACACAATTGAGTTTACGTAAACCACAACTGGCCCAAGAAATAGCGCGAGTAAAATCTGCACAAGCGACTATATTACGCGCGAAACGTAATTTAGAGCGCACAGAAATTAGAGCGCCCTACGATGCGATGATCGACAGCCGTAATGTAGGTTTAGGTTCTTTTGTTGGCACCGGCAGTATGGTTGGGAAATTGCTAGGTACTGCAATTGCTGAAGTACGCTTACCTGTGGCGGATAATCAATTACAGTTTTTGATTGATCAAGGTAAAGACGCAACGGTTAATTTGACCGGTACATTTGCTGGCATTGAAACAATATGGACAGCGAAAATTGCTCGTGACGAAGGTGTTATCGATAGTAAAAGTCGTATGAGTTATTTGGTTGCTGTAATTTTTGACCCATATGCTTTATCAGATAACAATCAAAAAACACCACTACGTTTTGGCTCGTATGTTAAGGCAAAAGTTTTAGGGGTAGAAATAACACAAGCAGCGAGTATTCCTCGTTATTTAGTTGAAAATAGCCGTGTTGCGATTTTGGATAATGAATCAAGATTACATTATTCAACAGTGAAGATTGTCCGTCAAGATGGTGAAAACATCATTATTTCAAGAGGTTTAGGCGATGGTGATAAATTAATAGTTTCTGCACTTGATTATCCTATTGATGGGATGAAATTGGCTTTGATTAGTGATAAAAAACCACAAGTTAGTGATAAAGACCCAGACGAAAATACTAGCGAGTCGCAAGTTGCACAAAATGACAGTGGTTCAGGGGAATAATAATGACAACTGTTACGCCTAAAAAAACGCCAGAAATTGACCACAGTATTGATACTAATACCGGGATAATAGCTTGGTTTGCTCGCAATAGCGTTGCAGCCAACTTATTGATGATTTTCATTTTAGTGGGTGGTTTGTTAACCATTCAAACTATCAATAAGCAAATGTTTCCGCAACTTCAGATTAATTGGATTTCTTATACAGCACCCTACCCTGGAGCCGCGCCACAAGAAGTTGAAGAAGGTATAACCATTAAAATCGAAGAGGCACTTGAAACGGTTCAAGGCCTTAAACGAGTGATTACTTATTCAAACCGAAACTTTTCTAACGGTTGGTTTGAAGTTGAGCTAGATTATGATCCTCAAGTTGTGCTTGAAGAAGTAAAATCTGCAATAGATTCAATTTCTAGCTTCCCAGATGGTATGGAACGGATAAAAGTAGAGCGTGAAAAGTTTCGTCAAGAAGTCATGTACCTTAGCTTATATGGTGATCTAACTAACGGTGAACTCAAAGAGCTTGGTCGTAAAATTCATAATGAAATTCAACAACTGCCAATGATCAATATATCTGATCTATTCAGCGGTTTAGGCTATGAAATCTCTATTGAAGTGAGTAAAGATAAGCTGAGAGAATACGGCTTGAGTTTTAATGATATTGCTAAATCAGTACGCAGTTATTCTCGGAACATGTCAGCAGGGCAAATTCGTGCAGAAAATGGTTATATCAACCTTCGTGTAGAAAATCAGGCCTATCGAGGGCATGAATTCGAGCAAATTCCAGTAGTAACTTTAGCTGATGGTACTCGCATTGTGTTAGGCGAAATCGCCACCATTATTGATGGCTTTGAAGAAGGCCTGCAATACTCGAAATTTAATGGAGAAAACTCAGTAACCTTATTTATTGGTGCGGCTGATAACCAAAGTATTACCGATATTGCCGATGTAGTTAAAAAATATGTGGAAGAAAAGTCAGCGGTATTACCTCCAGGTGTTAAGTTAGAAACTTGGGTTGATATGACTTACTACCTCGAAGGTCGCTTAAACATGATGGTAGACAACATGAAAAGTGGCGCTGTGCTGGTATTTTTAATGTTGGCGCTATTTTTACGTGTTCGTTTAGCTTTTTGGGTAATGATGGGTCTACCGGTATGTTTCCTTGGAACATTACTGGTAATGCCACTTGAGTTTGTCAATGTCACCATTAATGTTATTAGCCTATTTGCCTTCATATTAGTTCTGGGTATCGTGGTTGATGACGCCATTGTGATGGGCGAAAGTGCCCATGATGAAATTGAAGAACACGGCCATAGCACCGAAAATGTAATTCGAGGCGTTAAACGTGTTGCCATGCCAGCTACCTTCGGTGTATTAACCACTATTGCGGTATTTCTCCCTTTCCTTTTTGGTGAGGGGCCGTCTTCAGCGTTTGGTAAAGCCATTGGCTCTGTGGTTATTCTTTGCTTAATTTTTTCTTTAGTTGAATCTAAACTTATTTTACCAGCACATTTGGTGAAAATGAAAATGAAAGCCTTTAACCCTAAAAATCCAATTGATAGATTGCGTGCATGGATTGATAGAAAGTTGAAGGCCTTTATTGAAAACGTTTATAGCCCAGCTTTAGCGGTGTTTATTCAATATCGTTATGCGGTATTAATGTTTTTTATTAGCTTAATGCTCATTAGTGCCGGCTTGTTCAGCGGTGGTTTTGTACGCTTTGTTGGTCAGCCTAAAATTCCACATGATTTTCCTCGAGTTACGGTAGAAATGAATGTCGATGCTTCAGAAAAAGCCACGCTAGAAACCTTGTTAAATATTCAAGGAGTTATTAACCGTATTGATAAAGAAATTGAAGCTGAATATGGCAATTCAATGATCTCTGATATGCAGGTTGATTTACGCAGCAGAACAAGTGGCCAACTTATGGTCAAGCTTGTTATACCTGAATTACGTCCGATGAATACTTTTGAACTTGCCGATTTATGGCGTGCAGCCATTCCTAATTACCCAGGTGTAAAATCATTCACCATTGGTGATAATTTATTTGGTGGTGGCCGTGATGACGGTGATATTGCCTTTAGATTAGAAAGTAAAAATGATGCAGAATTACTGGCAGCAGCAAGAGAATTAAAAGTTAAACTTAATTCACTTAAAGGGCTTGGTGATGTTAATGACAGTCGCCAAACAAGTGCTAAGGAAGTGCAGTTTGAATTGAAGCCACTAGCTTACAGTTTGAATTTAACCCTAGCAGACATTGCCTCGCAAGTAAGTTATAGCTTTTACGGCTTAGAAGCCCAGCGTATTTTACGTGACAGTGAAGAAGTGAAAGTGATGGTGCGTTACCCGCTTGATCAACGAAGCTCTGTTGGCCATGTTGATGACGTGATGATACAAGCGCCTAATGGTGCTGAATTGCCACTATCTGAACTTGCTGTGATTACGCTACAAGAAGGTGTAACACGTATTCGTCGTGAAAATGGTAATCGTACGATTAATGTTTGGGCGAGTGTCGATGCTGAACAGGTTGAACCTTTTAAAGTGGCTAATGATATTAGAGATAATTTCATTCCAGATCTATTAAAAAAATACCCGCAAGTTAAAAGTGAAGTAACGGGTAGTATTCAAGAAGAAATGGATGGTGCTGACAGCCAGTTGCGCGATTTCGTTATCTCATCAATGATCATATTTTCATTGCTAGCGATACCGCTGAAGTCGTATTCACAGGCGATGATGATTATGGTGGTTATTCCTTTCGGTATTATTGGTGCTGTTATTGGTCACTTTATTTTAGGTATGGATTTAAGTGCCTTGTCAGTGATGGGGATATTAGCCGCTGCTGGGGTGGTGGTGAACGACTCCTTGGTCATGGTTGATTATGTTAACAACGCAAGAAAACGTGGTATACGACTAAAAGAGGCGGTAATGCATGCCGGTAATAAACGTTTTAGAGCCATCATGTTAACGTCAATAACAACGTTTATTGGTTTAGTACCTATCATCTTCTTTGAAGTAAGTGCACAAGCACAAATTGTTATACCTATGGCAGTCTCACTAGCTTTTGGGGTGTTATTTGCCACCATAGTAACCTTGGTACTGATACCTTGCCTTTATCTTATAATTGAAGATCTTAAAGCATTGTTTAAGCGTAAGAAAAAAGTGCCACAAGCTGAGTCGCCTGCGCTAGACAACCTTAAAGGTGAAACCTCATAGAGACAATATTTAAATAGTTACTATTTAAATTAAAAGTAAATATAAAGCTGTCCCGTCTAAGTGCGGTTAAAGCTAAAACTTAAAAGCCATCACAATGTGATGGCTTTTTTATTAACTAATTTAGTAGGATTACTTAACCCCTAACTCTTTTAGCCTTTCCAATAAATAACTGGCATGGGTGTGTTTTTCTGACAATACCACTTCATTGCGAGGATGCAAAAAGAGTGGTAAAGATATGCGTGATTTAGTCGCATTCTCACCTGTTGGATTGATAACTCTGTGACTTGTTGACGGAAAATAACCTTGCGACGCCTCTTGAAGCATGTCGCCAATATTTACAATCAAATGCCCAAAGTCAGCAGGAACATCAAGCCATTCGCCATCTTGTGCTTGTACTTGTAAACCCGGCTCGTTGGCCGCAGGCAAAATAGTCAATAGATTAATATCTTCATGTGCTGCTGCGCGAATAGCCCCTGGCTCTTCTGTACCTTTGAGTGGCGGATAATGCAAAATTCTTAATAAAGTATTTGGCGTGTCCATGATCATATTCGACAGAGACTCTGAATAGAGCTTTGTGACCTCTGGTGGACTATATTGCTCTACCCAATCAAGTAATTCGCTTGCGAGATCTGAAGCCATTGTATAATAGTTAAGAATATCGGTTTTCAGTTGCTCAGGAATACGTCCCCAAGGATAGACATGATAATATTCTTTAATATCTTTTTTTGTGTGGCCTTTAGCAGTTTCTGAAATTTCAGGCGCAAAGTATCCGTCTTGCTTTTCAGGATCAAATGCAAAGTCTTTTTTCTCTTCTTGCGTAAAAAACGTATACCAATCCTGATATATTTTATCTACTAATGCCTGTTGAATAGGGTGATTAGTTAATACCCCAAACCCTGTGTTACGCAGACTCTCGACAAATTTTTGTGCAGCGTCATCAGCGCGATAATCAACAACTTGTACTTGCATAGTTTTCCCCTAATACAATAATCTTAATGCTTAATCTTTATTTTTACGTATTATATACCAAACTAAAAGGAAGTTGATAAATTCAATCATGGTTGGCAAATACTTATTATACTTCATGTGGTATAACTTGATCAGTACCAAGTTTACAGTGACTTCAGCTGACACCAAGTAATTCAATTTTAATAACACTTTTTTATAAGTTGTTATCGGTTATTAAATAAATTTCATTAAATTAAAAGAGAAGTAGCATGATAAAAAATTTGGTTATTATCGTTTCCTCAGTGGTATTTTTTTCGGCATGCAGCTCCAGTAATAATGCTTGTGAAGATGTAACGCTTGCGTCAGAACAAATACAACAATGCCAATCATTGCATAAACAAATTATTAATACTAAAAATAAGCCTATAATGCGTACAGAATTGGAACGTAGATACCAACAAGATTGTATTGATATTCGTTATTATCGGGATGACAAGCAATCTGGCGTTTGTGGTAACAAGAAAGAAGTGGCCGAATCACAAGAACTTAACAAATAAAACAATAGCTTAGGTGGATATTATCCTCTTTTTTTGTTACTTTAACTTCCTATTTGAAAGGATTGGGGGACACATAGCTTAACCCCTTCATAAAATTTAACTGTGCAGTATGGTGAAAAGTTGACAGATTCATTAACTAATTCAAATGCAGATTTGGCAAAAGAATCTATAGCATTGCTGAGCAAGTATCAAAAGCTACAAGACCGCTACACGGCTTTGTTGCAGCTTAACCAATTATCCATTGATTGTGCGGACCTTAATGCCCTTCTTGAGCAAGTTCATCATGCTATTGCTGGTGTGATGAGTGCCAATAATTTCTATATCGTATTATATGACCAAACATTTTCAACCTTAGAATTTGTTTACCATGTTGATGAAAAGGACGAAATGGAGCCAAGGAAATATGCACTGAGTGAATTTGAAGGCACTATGACGAATTATGTGATCGAAACAGGCAAAGCCTTGCTGGCGACGCCTGAAGTGATCACACAATTAGAAAAAGAGCATAAAATTGATCCGGTAGGTATCGGCACTTTAGGTGTCGACTGGCTTGGCGTACCCTTAATAGATGATGGCTTTGTTATCGGAGTCATGGCAATACAAAGTTACTCAGCGGAAACTCGTTATCAAGAGTCAGAACGAGATTTACTGGAGTTTACCGCTCAACATATCGTTACAGCATTAACACGTTTGCAAGATCGCGGGCGATTAAAAGACGCGGTTGACGCACGTACTCGAGAATTAATGCAACAAATTCGCGATCGCGAGAAAGCTGAATTACTGCAAGAGTCGTTATATCGAATTTCAGAGTTAACCAATGATCCAGATTTAGAGATAGATACTTTTTACAGCCTGGTTCACAACATTGTAGGGCAGTTGATCAACGCCGAAAATTTTTATATTGCTAAGTATGATGCGGAAAATGACGAGTTATTTTTTGCCTATTTTCTTGATCAACAATTTAGTAATGACGATGGATATTATAAGCCACGAAAACTATCAAACCACTTCACTGAATTAGTATTAAGAAGTGGTGAAACTGTATTGCTTGATCAGCAAGGTATGCTGGACTTACATCAAAAAGGCATAACCATTAAGCCTGAAACTGATGTGTTATCATGGCTTGGTGTGCCATTAATTCATTCTGGTGAATTGCTTGGCGCGATGGTGATACAAAGTTATCAACAATCAGTATTTTTTACAGAGCAAGACGCAGAGCTATTGCGCTTTGTATCACGGCATGTGGCATCAGCGATTAAGCGACGTGAAATTGCCAACGATGAACGAAAAACTTATGAACTGTTAGAGCACCAAGTAAAACTTCGCACGGCCGCCTTAGAAGATGAAATAAAACAGCGTAAAATAGCCGAAGAAAAACTTAAACATGCAGCCTCACATGACATTCTTACCGGTTTACCAAATCGAGCGGTATTTATTGATCTATTAAATCATGCTATTGCTCGTAATAAACGCCATCCTGAATTTAAATTTGCCGTATTGTTTCTCGATTTAGACCGCTTTAAAGTAGTCAACGATAATCTTGGGCATCATGCTGGAGATAACCTGTTAAAAGAAATTTCTACCGCGTTAATTGACGTAATTCGAGACAAAGATACCGTTGCGCGCTTAGGTGGTGACGAGTTTGTTATATTGGTAGAAGATATAGAGGGTAGTGAAGGTATTTTCGAAGTGGCGAAACGCATAACGTCATTAATGTCTTTACCATTTATGATTGAAAATCAATCTGTTTTTATTGGTACCAGCATTGGTGTGCTATTTAATAATGAGCGCTATGATAGTGCTGACTCTATGCTTAGAGATGCCGATATAGCAATGTATCATGCCAAAGATAAAGGTAAGGGACGCTTTGAGGTATTTGACTCAAGTATGCATAAAGAAGCGCAAAACGCTTTGTCATTGGAATCTGATATCCGAGAAGCGATTGATAACCAAGAGTTTATACCGTATTTTCAACCTATAGTGCAGATTACTGACGGTAAAATTATTGGCTTTGAAGCTTTAGCGCGCTGGCAGAGTGATAAACGTGGTTTTGTCTATCCTAATGATTTTATTCCGTTAGCAGAAGAAACCAATTTAGTCATGGCTATCGATTTACAAATTTTAGAGAAATCATGCCTACAATTAATGCTTTGGCAGCAACGCCTAGGCATAGACCACCTTTATGTTAGCTGTAATTTATATTGTAACCACTTCTTTAACTTAAGTTTACCGCAAGATATTCAATCCATTATTGATAAAACTGGTGTTCAACCTCACCAAGTTCGTGTCGAATTAACTGAACGTGCATTGTTGGAAAATAGTGATGTTGTGCTCGATAATATGCGAGCATTGAAAAAAATGGGTGTAAAAATATTACTCGATGATTTTGGCACCGGCTATTCTAGTTTAAGTTATTTACATCGTTTTCCAATGGATGTCTTAAAAATTGACCGTTCTTTTATTCATAAAGTACATGAAAGGGGTAATCATCAAGCGATAATTAAAACCATTATTGATTTAGCCGCTAATTTAAATATGGCGACAGTAGGGGAAGGTATAGAGCACGAAGCGGATGCCGAACTGTTGAAATCAATGGGTTGTGATTATGGTCAAGGTTATTATTATTTTAAACCTTTATCTGGTGATGAAATCGAATGCTTTATACTGAGTAAAAGCTAAACCAATACAGCGTTTAAATTCTCAACGTACCATGCCAAATATTCGCTAATAACTAGCTTATCAGCGAATTCTCTAGATTTAATTGATTATAACAATTTCACTGTTACCTGATTATTGATAAGGGGTTAAATAACGACTACTGTGTTATTTATTAAATCATTATGGCTGCATGGATGCAGCTTATTAGACAATGCTAGAGCCGATAGGCATAACACCTCGTTATTAACATAAATACCTTATATTTGGCCATTTTTCCTGCGTATAAAATAGACCACTTAATGATTCAAATTGGGATAGCAACACAATGTATTGGCGCTTTTGGGGTTTTTACGGTAATTTATTCTGCAATTTAAGTCATTCACCATAAAATAGACTAACAAATGACAAATAGTAAACCCAGAACGCTAGATCGCATTGATTTAACTATTTTAGAGATTTTACAAAAAAATGGTCGGATATCAAATAACACTTTAGCACAACATGTTAATTTAAGTGCGAGTCCCTGTTTGGAACGCGTAAAACGCCTCGAACAAGAAGGCTATATCGAGCGCTACGGTGCTTTTTTAAATGCCAGCAAGTTAAAGTGTGGTATGACCGCTTTTATCCAAGTAACACTTGATCGTACTACTGCTGATATTTTTAATAAGTTTCGCGCTCAGGTAATTGAAATTAAAGAAGTTGCGGAGTGCCATATGGTAGTGGGCGGCTTTGATTATTTATTGAAACTGCGTTTTGAAAATATGGAAGCATATCGAATTTTATTAGGTAATATCGTTGAGTTGCCAGGGGTGTCACAAACCCATACTTATGTGGTTATGGAACATGTAAAACGACATTCAGGTATTCCAATTTTCGATGAACAAATGCAGTAATGCAAAGTTATAGTAACACTCTATGCTATACGCACTGTTTGCTTTTAGTATTGTGAACTAGTTTTTTCAGATAACAGCAGATATAGTGTCAGCAGATATTTTTTAGCTGCTTTTATTGATGTAAATTTCTAAAAAGCTCAGATGTAATTATAATAATAATTAAGCCAAATGGATATTTCATTACCAAGTTTAGGAGTGATTTTAATGTCGATTAGGCTTAAGTTAATGAGAATCCATGAATATACTCCCATCGAAAATAATCAAAAAAATTAGCCTAGTTGCATTTTCTATTGTTGCGTTGTCTGCCTGTAATAAGCAGCCCACTATACCCTTGCAAACTAGCATTGAAGAAGTGCCTAGTCAGGTTAATGCCGACAAAATTAAAGCGCATATAGAATTTCTAGCTGATGACACATTACAGGGTAGAGATACCGGTAGTCATGGTTATCAAATTGCCGCCAACTATGTGAAATCTTATTTTAAACAGCTTGGGTTGACGCCACAAGGCACAAATGTAGGCAGTGAACCACGCGGATTTGAACAACAAGTTCGTTTTCGTAAAAGTTATCTTGTTGAGGGATCAGCCAGTGCAATAATTCATGGCTTGAACGGTGATGTAGAGCTTGATTATGTAACAGATTTTTTAATGTCGGGCTCGAGCTTACAAAATGAAACCGCCATAACTGCCTCAACGGTGTTTGTTGGATATGGAGTTGTATCTAAAGAGTTCGGCTATAACGACTATGAAAATATTGATGTTAAAGGAAAAATTGTTGTTGCGTTAACGGGCAGGCCTGATGATTTACCGTCTGAAGAAGGTGCTCATATTGGTTCAGGCGCAGAGAAAAGTCGACATGCAGCAGCGCAGGGCGCGGTCGGCTTTATCACCATACATACCCCTAAACGTGAAAAAGTTCGAAGTTTTGAAAAATCTGCACAATATGCCGATGCACCCCGTCTAAGCTGGCTCACGAAGGATGATGTGCCGTTTGGCAAACAACCGGAAATTGTATCTGGTGCTTACATTCAGCAAGATGCAGCAAAAGCGTTGTTTGAAGGTGCAGCTCTATCATTAACTGATATTTATGACGCTGATACTAAAAATGTAGCTATAAAAGGTTTTGCCTTACCTTATCAAGTAACATTGAAAAATCGCTCTAGACATGAACAGATCACGAGTCCCAATATTATCGCCGCTATTGAAGGTAGTGATGCCGAATTAAAAAACGAGTATGTTGTATTTAGCGCCCACCTTGACCATATAGGTATAAGCTCACATAGCGATGAGGAAGACACCATTAATAATGGCGCATTAGATAATGCTTCTGGTGTCGCTATTTTACTTGAAACTGCGCGTTTATTGGCGCAAATGCCAACAAAACCAAAGCGTTCAGTATTGTTTGTTGTGGTAACGGGTGAGGAAAAAGGTTTGTTAGGCTCAAGCTATTTTGCTAATAATCCGACAATACCGGTGACACAATTAGTGGCTAATGTTAATTTGGATATGCCGTTAATTTTATATCCATTTGCAGATGTTATCGCTTTTGGATCAACCCATTCAACCATGGGGGAAATTGTGGCTACAGCGGCGAAGAAAATTGATATAGAGCTGAGTGAAGACCCTATGCCTGAGCAGGCACTTTTCACACGCAGTGATCATTACAGTTTTGTTAAAGCGGGTATTCCATCGGTATTTTTGATGACGGGCTTTAAATCAACAGATGACAGTATTGATGGTGGTGCGGTATTTGGTGACTTTTTAAAGAATCACTATCATCAACACAGCGACGAAATCACGTTGCCGATTAATTACCAAGCTGCTGCCAACTTCGCATTGGTTAACATGATGATAGGTTTAGAGATTGCCAACCAATCAGAGCGTCCACAGTGGCATGTCGGTGACTTTTTTGGTCTAACATTTGCGCAATAATGTTTATACCAATTGGAGTATTTATTTCAATTGGTTTCAATACAGATATTAAGCATTTAAATAAGGAATTATTAATTGATGAATGCCCTCGAATACGCCCAACAGGCAAATGGTTCTTTTGCGCTACCCGACGCGTGTTTTAAAATAAAAGCCTTGATGGAAGATGATGATTCCACCATAGAAGATTTTGCAAATGTTATCAGTGTCGATCCTTCTATGACATCACGCTTGCTGCAAATTGCTAATAGTGCCATTTACAGTTTTCCTGGTGAAATTAGTACTATTTCTCGTGCGATTACTATTATTGGTACTCAAGCTATTTATAACATGATGCTAGTTGATGTTGCCGCTACCGCATTTAAGCATTTTTCAACTGAATCTATCGATTTAAAGCGCTTTTGGCATATGAGTGTTTTTTGTGGTTTAGCAACGAAAAACTTAGCTATTACCGCTGGAATTCGAGATATAGAACGGTTATTTGTTGCTGGGTTATTACAAAATTTTGGCGAGCTTATTGTAGCGAAAATTTCACCTGAATTAGCAAAGCAATGTGAAGCGTATAATGCAGATATATTGCCTTGGGAATTACAACAACAGTTATTGGGCTTTACCTACACTGAAGTTTCTGCTGAATTATTAAAAATTTGGCAGATCCCAGAAAAAATAATCTTACCTATTCGCCACTATAATAATGCCCATAACATTCAAATCAATAAAGATGTCAAAGTACTGTACTTAGCATCAAGATTGGCCTTAGTAGAATGTCATCCTGAGGTCTTTAGTTATGATGATAGTATTGATGCCGCACTTTGTGAGACCTTGAAAGTATCAACAGGTGATCTAGAAGACGCTGCAAATTTCGCGAAAATAGAAACGGAAAATATTCTTAATATTATGAACGCAAAATTTTATTGATAATACGACTTAACAGGTGCAATAAATATTATACACTTGGCTAACTATTGGCTGTCTGCTAAAACAAGACTTTACTAATAAAGCCTGCTAGCATCGGTCAGTTAATCGAACAAGTTACCTCAATAAAAACGGGCGCTATGTATATAATTATTAGCCCTAATAAATTACAAAGAAGGCACTTATGAGTACAGAAAGAGAGCATTTTAGTTCCCGCTTAGGGTTCATTTTAGCCGCTGCTGGTTCAGCAGTTGGTATTGGTAATTTGGTTGGTTTTCCGGTGAATGCAGCCAAGAACGGTGGTGGCGCATTTTTATTAATGTACGCGCTTTTTATTTTCTTTATTTGTTTACCCGTGATGATAGCCGAAATGGCTGTTGGACGAAAAACTGCGAAAGAACCCGTTGGCGCTTATAAAACCTTAAGCGGTGGCAGCAGAGCTTGGGGAGCTGCAGGCTTTCTAGGTGTGTTAACTCCTTTTATGATTGCCGTATTTTATACCGTTATAACAGTGTGGATTTTTGGTTATATCGCTTTAACGGTAACCGGCAATTTAGACTATTTAGCTAGCAACAATGGCTTTGGCGAGTTTATTAACAGTCCTTACTTATTTGCTGGTATGGCTGTAGTGGCAGCAATTGTTAACTTTATTTTAGTCGCTGGAGTTAAAGACGGTATTGAGCGCGCGTCAAAAATATTAATGCCGACTTTACTTGTTATGCTTTTGATTATGGTGATCTATGTTTTAACTTTAGATAATGCAATTTTAGGCGTTAAGTTCTTTTTAATTCCTGATGTCTCTAAAATTACCCCAGCGGTGATCAATGGTGCTTTATCGCAAGCGTTTTTCTCCTTGTCTTTAGGTATGGGTATTTTGATCACTTATGGCTCATACATTGACCGTAAAACTGATATTGTAGGTTCAGCAAAATTTGTCGCACTGACCGATACAGCGGTAGCCTTTACTGCGGGATTAATGATCTTACCAGCGGTGTTTTCATTTAACCCGGATGTTAACCCTGCAGAATTAAGTGATAGTTCAGTATCATTAATATTTACCTTTTTACCAAAAATATTTTTAGCCTTACAAACCTCAATCGGTTACATCGGTGCGAGTGCGGTAGCCGCATTTTTCTTTATTTTGGTCTTCTTTGCCGCCATTACGTCATTAGTGTCGATTCTAGAAGTGCCGGTTTCTTATTTAGTGACAGAGAAAAAGCATAGTCGTAAAAAAGCATTATCTATATTACTAATGAGCGCGGGACTATTGACCATTTTTGCTTTGGTATCTCACGGGATGGTAGATTATTTTAGTAACTTTATTAGCTATGCAGGAAAGAATAAAAGCTTTTTTGACGTGATCATTGATGTTTTCTATGACACAATTTTACCGTTAAATGGCTTTTTATTATGTGTCTTTGTTAGCTATCGTTGGAAGAAGCTTCAGTTATCTGAAGAACTAGCGTTAGGCAATGCAAACTATAAAGGTTCATGGGTTGAAAAGTATATTAACTTCTCGTTAGGAACGTTTATTCCGGTCATAGTATTTGGTATTTTTATCAATACCGTTATGCAAAAGTTCTTTGGTTATAGTATTTTTGGCTTTTAAATTGTTTTCTTAAAAGACTTACTTAAAACCAATAAAGTACGTTAATTGATACTTAAGGCCGGATAATTTGTTATTATCCGGCCTTATTTTTTTGTAGCTAGAGTTTCTTATAATGATTGAATTTATCCAGCCATGTGACTTCAGTGAAAGCCAGCGACTATTTCATGGTCGTGGCCATGCATATCCAGAACTGTCTCATGTTAATGTTGACTGGTTTGAACCCGTTATTTTGATCAGTTTATATCAGGAAGTTGAACCTAGCTGGCTAGCAGAGCAAGTTATTCATTTACAGGCTTTGACCGATAAATGCCAATCGATCCAGGTACAATATCGTTGTCGTAAGTTTGCCCCGTGCGAATTACTTTGGGGGCAAGAAGTCACCCATTTATCTGCTGTAGAGCATGGTTTAAAATACCACCTTAGTTTAGGTAAAGCGCAAAACTCTGGCTTGTTTTTGGATATGCGAAATGGTCGAGAGTGGGTTACAAAGCACAGTTTAAATAAGCGTGTATTAAATTTATTCTCATACACTTGTGCTTTTTCTGTCGCGGCATTAGCGGGTAATGCGAGTAAAGTGATTAATGTTGATATGAGCAAAAGCTCATTAGCTAAGGGACGAGAAAATCATCGATTAAACCACCAAGATCTCAGTAAAGTGATCTTTGAAGGTGTCGATATTTTTAAGTCTTATGGCCGTTTGAAAAAACATGGGCCTTATCAATTATTGGTTTCTGATCCGCCGTCTTTTCAAAAAGGCAGTGTTGATATCGAAAGAGACTATAAGAAAATTATTCGTCGACTGCCTGAACTTATGTCAGATAATGGTGATGTGTTGTTGTGTTTAAACTCTCCAGACCTTAATGTCGAATTTTTAATGGCAGAAGTTGCTAGAGAATGTCCTGAGTGCGTATTTCAATATCAATTGAATGCCCCTGAAGTGTTCAAAGAAACTTATGAAGGTAAAGGTTTAAAATGTTTATATTTTATATATAAACCAAGCGTATAATCGCTAATGTTTGCTTGAATTATTTTGTTATTCAAGCAAACAACAGAGCTATAATTTTTACTTGTAACTAATTCAGCACTACACGTGCGGCTAACAAAATCAAAAAGCACCCGGTAATTTTATCGATAATATAACTATTGGTTTTTAATTTTTCTAAAATCGGCCCACGTGACATGGTAAAAGCAATAATGACATACCACAGCATATCAATGATTCCGACGGTTGCTGTCATCACGCCTTTTTGTAGCCAACCTGCATCAGGTTCAACAAACTGACTGAATAAGGCTATAAAGAAAATGGCTAATTTAGGGTTTAAAAAGGCAATGAAAAAACCATCTCGCCAGCCATTTATACTTGGATCTAATGCGCCACCTTGCTGAGCAAATTGAATGTTTTGTTGTTTGCTCATTAACGCTTTAATGCCCAGGTACAACAGAAAAGCTGCGCCCGCGTATTTTATTGCCGCGAAAAGCATAGGCGATTGTACAATGAGCAGGCCAATACCTGTCGCTGTAATCGCTGCATATAATGCAACACCTAAACCGTGACTGATGGCTGTGGCATAGCCTTGTTGTGAGCCACCGTTTAAGGTGTTTTTAATCACTATGGCAAGGCTAGGGCCTGGAGATAAGGCACCAAGAATACAAATAACAACCAATGATAACCATAAATGAAACTCCATAATTTGAGACGCCTTAGCTAGGTGAAGTGTTTTAGAAAACTAATGTACATTTTTAATGCGAAGAAAACTGGCAAATCTTGGCACACCTCGCTGTGTTTTACCAATGTATTTATAGGTTATTACGCTGCCAATTTTAGGCGCTACCTTGCGTTGTTGATCGGATAATCCCGTCCCTACTTTAAAGATAACGCCTTCAGCAGTTTTAACCAATAATGCGCCAAGTAGGCCCTTATATTTTCCTTTCCCAGCGGAATGTCCAATGACAACTGCTTCAGCGTCTAGATGTTTTTTGAGTTTTAATAGGTTTTTACTACGACCACTTTGATAAGTTGCTGATGCAAGATGAAGCATTAAACCTTCCCCATTGTTATCAACAACGCGATCTAACCATGCGTATAAATCTATATTATTTGCTACTTTTTGTTGTTGGATCATCGCTAGGTATTTCGAGCGATTATCCTGAGTTAATTGCTTCATGGTGGCAATTCGATCTGTAAAATTATTTGTTTGTTGGGGTAAGTCGAAAATCATGAATTTAAGGTTTTTCCAGCATGCACCGTCTGAGAGCTTGCGTCTGACGCATGCGCTAATTTGTTCAAATTGTCCTCGACCACTCCATAGCTCACCTCCCATCGCGACTTTAGGCCAATGTTCAACAAACCATTCTGGAGGGGATAATACATTACCACTTCTTGTTAATAGCTGTTTTCCAGTCCAGTACCCACGTACACCGTCTAATTTTTCACTCACCCAGTAGTCAGTAATAGCCGTACTTTTTTGATATTTAGTGGCAAGTTGTAATCGCGGATTTTTCAGGTCCATCTTGTCTTTTTTGGCTTGTTGAGCTTGCACGCAGGGCAGTATAAATAGTAAAAAAATAAGACAAAAAAATTGTTGATATGTAGTTGATTGAAACATCCTTGTTCCTTTATTTATTCGCGTTGAATTTTATGACATCTAACGTGTATTTTAAGTAGGTTTGAATACAGTATAGAAGTGTTTTTTGTTATTGCTCATCACTTCTGAATACTCCATAGGAAATTAACAATTAACCTTATTAGTCGTGAGATAAAGTCGATATTTTCTCAATGTTGACTACACTCTGGCTTAAAATGGAATTCAATGGATGATAGACAATGAAACGGATTTTTCTTTTTTGCCTAATGTTAATGATTTTATTAGGCTCATTTTCGGCGACAGCAGGAAAAAAACACTGCCAAGCTTATCGCAGTAAACTCGATAATATTCAAAATCAACAGCGTCAAGCTAGTTCAAACAAGCGTAGTCAAAGTTTATCTAATAAAGAAGCTAAAGCCCGAGATACATGGTGGCAATGTGAAACAGGCAAGCTTAAACCTAAATTAAAGAAAAAAAAGAAGAAGAAAAAATCAAAGAAAAAATACACTAACAATAAAAAACAAAACAAGACCATTCATGAACTAAAAGATCATAAGCCGATTAAACCTTTAGTGCCTTTTGCCAGCAATAACCCTGTGATAGTGCGTTCAATATATCAAAATGCAAAGTTACAGGCTTGGCTGTTATTCTATAAACCAGCGAAAATGTGTGCACGACCAAAATCTACGCAACAGTTTGCCGCATGTGTTGAAGATAAACGTCGTCAACAAAGGGCATTTGAACAAAGCTATTAATTATGCTTTTGCACTAGCGACTAATATGTTGGCTTTTACGCCACATTATTACCATGTTTTTTAAATATATATTTTTAATTCATTGATAAAATTGAGTAATTAATTTTGGAACGACTCTTGCTTTTTATTTTCTAAATAAACGGTTAATAATTTACAGGCCAAATATGCCAAATATGCCAAATATGCCAAATACTATATCAGAAAAAATAAAGCGAACAGGTCTCATTATCCTAGGTTTTATGTGTTTATTGATTGGGGCCATATTTATACTGCTACCCGGTCCAGCAGTAATATTTATACCGCTTGGTTTAGCATTGTTAAGTTTAGAGTATGATTGGGCAAAAGTGTGGCTAAAAAAAAGTCAGCGTTATTTTCGACAAGCAGCTGTAAAAACTGATCAAGCTTTACAATGGTTGGGTAGGAAGTTACGTGGTTAAAATCGTAAGGCTAAAAGTTTTATAAGCCTAATTTAGCTAAATAATTTTAATGAGTAATTGGCTTTATCTCAATTACTCATATTTACTTAAACCGAGTAGAAGTCTTCAGGTGTTTGACTACTTATTCGCTATATAAAGTGCTTTAGTATTATTATATTGTGTAACAATATTATCAATAGTGTCTTGGCAATACTCTCGTAAACCACTCAATAGCATGAACTTCTTGCCATGACCTATGACTTTATCTTGTGATACTAAATCAAACGATAAGCAGGCGTTACCGCGTTTACCATCAATATCTAACGTCGTTGATGATAAGCGTAATTTGATGTCTTCAAAATCTAAGTTATCAAGATGAATTGACATACTTTCATACATTATCATCGGGCGAGTCGGGTTGATCATCACCTGACATTCTTTCATCAATTCTACGAGAATGTGCGGGAAAGTGTGGCCCGAAAATTCGACATATGCACGGGTCAATGCGGTAATGGAATTGCTGTTTTTCGTGTAGTCACCAGACACTGACATATTCAAATATTCTTTTTGATTATCGTCGACGATGCTGGCCACAGTGGTTATTTCTGTTGGTATATTTAATTTTGTGGAATCAGTTACCATGCCAGAAAATTTAAAGCTCATTTCTTGGTGCAAACCGGCACGTTCCAATATTAATGAAAACAACAAGTCGCCCGGAACGCAAAAGCGTTTGGCATCAATATTATGTAAAGGATTAAAATCATCAGCAATTTGCTTAGCAAAGTCACTTGCCTGTTGGCGTGTGAAACTAACTTTATCATCCGTAATTCGGCAATAATTCTCTAAAAACATGGATACTTGTCATCACTTTAAGCTATTAAAATCGGCGCTATTCTATCAGTATGCCTCGCTAAAATCGAAGGTTATTAATATATAACTCACTAAGCTGACCAGTAAGAATAAGGCCTTTAGAGGATTTAGTGGCTATTTTTCTGCTGTACTGGTTAATGTATAAGTATTAACCAGTTGTTCTTTGTTATGCTTACTCAGCTGTTTAAGTTGATACTCACGGCGGCTTGCTTGCTGGCGATTTAGTAGAGATTCAGCATAAGCCAAAGTTACCGGACGGCGTGCACGGGTATATTTCGCCGCCTTTTTATTGCACTGATTGTGCTCGTTTAAACGTCGCTCAAGTGAGGTGGTAATGCCAGCATAAAGGCTATTGTCAGCACAGCGAAGAAAATATACGTACCACATAGTTATAAAGTCTGATCAGAGAGCTAATAATTCATTTTCGCAATTTTTTTGATGATATTCGAGATAAAAATGAATTAATAGTGGCTGCTAGTAGGCGATTTTTATACTATAAGTGTCTGAAAAAATAATAGGTTGAGATATGTTACAAACAGAAACAGGTGCTCTACGCAAAATGCGTGCGGATTTAGCTTCAGATGGTAAGGTAAATTATCGCATGGTATTGGGCGATCAAGAAGTTGAGCTAAATTCACTTATTGGGAAGCGCCTGACACTGAATTTTAGTGGTTATATCGATTGTCAGCATTGTGGCAGAAAAATAAAAAAGAGTTATTCTCAAGGCTATTGTTACCCTTGTATGCAAAAACTAGCACAATGTGACATGTGCATTATGAAGCCAGAAACTTGCCATTTCGAGCAAGGCACTTGTCGAGAGCCAGAATGGGGGGAAAGCAATTGTATGATCCCTCATTATGTTTACCTAGCTAATACCTCTGGCTTAAAAGTTGGTATTACGCGCCATACGCAAATACCTACTCGGTGGATTGACCAAGGCGCCACACAAGCTCTACCTATTTTTAAAGTGAGCACTCGCTTACAGTCAGGTTTAGTTGAAATAGCCTTGGCTGAATTTATTGCCGATAAAACAAATTGGCGAGCAATGCTTAAAGGTAGTGCTGATGCGCTAGATTTAAAAGCCATAGCGGAAGAGTTGAAGCCTAAAATTGCAGAAAAATTGGCAAGCGTTAGCCTCAAGTATGGAACTGATGCGGTAATAGAATTAGATGAAAGTGTTGTGGATTTACATTTTCCTGTTAAAGAGTATTTAACCAAAATTTCATCCTTTAACTTTGATAAAACACCGGAGGTTTCAGGTGTATTGCTCGGTATTAAAGGACAATATTTAATTTTTGAAACTGGCGTGATTAATTTACGTAAATTTACGTCGTATCATGTTAATTTACAGGTAAGTTAATTATTTCATTTGGTATTACATAGGCTAAACTAAATTTATTACCCGTAGATTTAGTTTTAGCTAAGTTATTATAGCGATGAAAGCGATTTTAGGATCATTATGATGAATGCTAACGATTATGCACAACAAGCCAGTGAAATATTTGTTCTTTCAGATTCTTTTGTCCGTATTAAGGAGTTGATTGATGATGAAGATTCAACGATTGATGACATTGCAGATGTAATTATAGTAGACCCAGCATTATCGGGAACCATATTAAAACTTGCCAATAGCTCATTTTTTAATTATCCCGGGAAAATTGATACCATTTCTAAAGCTTTGCTGGTGCTGGGAATTACCGAAGTATATAACCTCGTGATATCTTTTTTTACTAGCCGCGCGTTTAAAGAATTAAATGTAGATCCGGACTATTTAGATGATTTTTGGTGTAAAAGCGTTGATTGTGCATTAATCGTTAAATACATTGGCGTTCAACTGAGAATCCCCAATGCTGAGCGGCTATTTATTATAGGGTTACTGCATAACTTGGGCGAGCTTGTTATTCAACAGTCGTCTCCTGAAAAAGCATCCTTGGCTAATAAGTTCACAGCGACAGAATTACCTTGGGATAAGCAGCAACAAACCCTTGGTTTTACTTATGGTGAGTGCTCGGCCGAGCTTTTAAAACAATGGCAATTACCGTATAGCATTATCGAGCCTATTCGCAACCAAGATAATAATGACTTTGCCTACAGCACCGATGAAACTAAATTATTGTATCTAGCGAAAAGAATTATGTTGAGTCAATTTGATTGTAGTATGCACCCAATTGAACTGATTTTAACCGAAGATGCTATGCAGCAGTTACCAATAAACAAAGATATGCTGCAAGGGGCAGTTAATTTTTGTGATTTTGAGCGCTTAAGTGTCTTATCAATTATAAACCCAGGCTCTGCGATGATTTTTTAATCGTTATTCCTAAACCTTAAACTTCTCTACCTGAAGCAAAATACATTTGGATACCTTAATGGTCTTTGTATAGGCCTTTGGTCTTAAAACTAACTACAGCTCCTGCATTTTTTATTAACTTCAGTTACATATCTTCTACCTATTCCAATCATTAGATGTAAACCATTTTTTGCAAAAAATATTGCACCAGTAGCTTACAAATGAATTTAATTCGCACTGTCGTGGTGCGAGAGTATCTCCTCAATAATATCTATGTACTTGTTTTTTAATGCTTATTAAGTTTGGCATAAAGCTTGATATGTAAAGGTTAATAATAATTAAGGAAATGCAACATGAAACTAGTAAGCGCAATCATAAAGCCATTCAAGCTTGATAATGTCAGAGAGGCAATTTCTGAAATAGGTATTGAAGGGCTAACAGTTAGTGAAGTAAAAGGCTTTGGTCGCCAGAAAGGACATACCGAGTTATATCGTGGTGCTGAATATCAAGTAGATTTTCTCCCGAAAGTCAAACTTGAAATTGCGGTAAACGACGAGGTTGTGCAACGGTTAGTTGATGCGATAGCAGAAGCTGCACATACCGGTAAAATTGGTGATGGCAAAATATTTGTTTATGACCTTGAGCATGCCGTACGTATTCGTACTGGTGAACAAGACGTAGAAGCGATATAGGAGCAAAATCATGGAACAAAATATTTTTCAACTTCAGTACGCAATGGACACCTTTTATTTTCTAATTTGTGGTGCGCTAGTCATGTGGATGGCCGCTGGCTTTTCAATGTTAGAAGCGGGTTTAGTTCGCGCTAAAAATACCACAGAAATTTTGACGAAAAACGTCGCACTCTATGCTATTTCTTGCATGATGTACTTATTTGTTGGTTACGACATTATGTATGGTGGCGGGATATTTTTATCAGGAATAGAAACGGTTGACCCTGCTAAAGTTTTAGCAGATTTTACTACTCGTGAAGATGGTTTTACCGGTGCAGCCATTTATTCAGCGGCATCTGATTTCTTTTTCCAAGTGGTTTTTGTCGCAACTGCAATGTCAATTGTTTCTGGCGCAGTAGCTGAGCGTATGAAATTATGGGCGTTTTTAGCCTTTGCCGTAGTGTTAACGGGTGTTATCTACCCGATGGAAGGAAGCTGGACTTGGGGCGGTAATGCTGTGTTTGGCATGTATACCTTATCTGAACTAGGTTTCTCTGACTTTGCTGGCTCAGGTATTGTACATATGGCTGGAGCAGCAGCGGCATTAGCAGGTGTTTTACTGTTAGGTGCACGTAAAGGTAAATACGGTAAAAATGGTCAAATAAATGCAATACCGGGTTCAAATCTACCTATGGCAACCTTAGGTACATTCATTCTATGGATGGGCTGGTTCGGCTTTAATGGTGGTTCAGTATTGAAACTTGGCGATATTGCTAGTTCACACTCAGTTGCTATGGTTTTCCTTAATACTAACGCCGCAGCCGCTGCAGGTGCAATTGGTGCTTTAGTGTTTGCTAAAATACTATTTAAAAAAGCAGATTTAACTATGGCATTAAATGGTGCATTGGCTGGATTAGTGGTTATTACTGCTGAACCTTCTACACCAACGCCTATTCAGGCAACTTTGTTCGGCGCTATTGCGGGTATCGTTGTTGTGTTGTCAATTATCAGCTTAGATAAAATAAAAATTGATGATCCCGTTGGTGCTATTTCAGTACACGGTGTAGTTGGTTTACTCGGCCTATTACTAGTACCTATTACCAACAGTGGTTCAAGTTTTAGTGGTCAGTTAATTGGTGCTGCAACAATTTTTGTTTGGGTGTTTGCTACGAGTTTTGTTGTCTGGTTCGTACTGAAAAAAGTAATGGGCATTAGAGTCAGCGAAGACGAAGAATATGAGGGTTGTGATCAAGCTGATTGTGGCATGGAAGCTTACCCTGAGTTTACCCGTGGCTAAATAATCTAAGTGAATTAAGTTGCTATAAAACTGTAAAACCTGTGTATTAACCTACACAGGTTTTTTATTTTTATCTGATTGATAGTTCCATAAGCGTGCTGGAAAATAGCGAAGGTTATAAATATTTTTCAAAGTTTACTGCCATTAGTCATAAACTGTGTAAAATTAAGCTATTAATCGATATATTTATTATTGGATTGTTACATGGCAAGAGAGCAGTTTGGCGTTTGTGCGGAGCCTAGTCTTCACGGTTATTATTTATTATTTAATGCTTTAGATGATAAGAATTTATTTTTACGTAAAGCGCTATCCCGTTTGCCGGCTTTATTTGATAAATATGCTGATCGTTTTTCAGAAGCTAATTTAGCGGGCGTTATTGCTATTGGTACTAACTTTTGGGATGAATTATACCCACAAGGGCGGCCAAAGCACTTACGACAATTTCCAGAAATGGCGGTTGAAGATCGTACCGCGCCAGCGAATAATTATGATCTTTATATCGAAATTCGTGGTGATCGAGCCGATGTAAATCACATTGTTGCGACAAAAGTGTGTCAGCTATTGGCCGATAGCGTTGAATTGGTCGAGCAAGTACGAGCGTTTCGCTTTTTAGATGGTCGCGACTTAAGTGGCTTTGTTGATGGCACTGAAAATCCTCAAGGGCATCATCGTCGCCGTGTTGCACTGATTAATGAAGAACAAGATGCCGAGTTTGCTGCGGGCAGTTACTTACATATTCAGCGTTATCGTCATAATCTAAATTTGTGGAATTCATTGGAAGTAAAAGAACAAGAAGATGTTTTCTCACGGACTAAAGTTAATAATGATGAGTACTCAGAAGAGAATAAAGCGCCAACATCACATATTAAGCGTGTAAACCTAAAAGATAGTGAAGGCAATAGCATTGAAATATTACGACAAAGCATGCCTTATGGTGATATGAAACTACAGGGGTTGTTCTTTGTTGCTTATTGTCACTCACCTGAACCATTCGAATTAATGCTTAAAAGTATGATTGGTGGCGATGCTCATGGACATAGTGATCATTTGCTTAAATACACCCAAGCTGAAACCGGTGCCGCCTTTTTTGTGCCGAGCTTAAATATTTTGGCGCAGCTTGGGGAATAGTTCCAATACCAATTTTATTTAATTAAACGGTCTATTATATACGCAGGGAACCTGGCCAACTAGACGTTATTTATATTAATAACTTCTTGATCTCATTATTAAATAATTTCTTGTTTTAACCAGAATAAATGCTCAGATGATTTTTGGGATTGGTATGAGTTGTAGCGCTATATTTTTTGAAGAAATATAGCGTTGCGCCTGCATAAATCTAATCAACAATTACCCGTATTAACGACAGTGAATAATTAAGTTAAATTCTTTAAAAATAACGCTTCAAGTCGCGAAATGGTTTGTTTAATTGCTTTCACATTAGTGGGGGCAATAAAAATAGTATCGTCTCCCGCAATTGTTCCGAGCACACCATCACTTTTACTTAAACTATCCAGCAAACGCGCGATTAATTGAGCGGCTCCAGGACTAGTTCTAATGATTATCATCACGTCGTTATGCTCAATATCGAGTACAAGCTGCTTAAGCGGGCTTTTAGCTGTCGGCATACCTAACTCTGCAGGTAAGCAATAAACCATTTCTTGGCGGGCATTACGCGTTCTTACTGCACCAAACTTACTTAACATACGTGATACTTTAGATTGACTGATATTCTCAAACCCTTGAGCTTTTAAAGCCTCGGCAATATCACCCTGTGAACTAAATTGTTC
>TARA_R110000744_G_scaffold344483_1_pt1 | contig 35439 bp, 35 predicted proteins | sample TARA_R110000744 | Tara Oceans TARA_R110000744 (sample SAMEA4398083) | marine metagenome | biome: Polar Biome; feature: [DCM] deep chlorophyll maximum layer (ENVO:01000326); material: water (ENVO:00002006), including particulate matter (ENVO:01000060) such as... | depth 36 m | reverse complement strand
TTCGCGCAGTCATTCTACCCCATCCACGACACACAGGGACCCAGAACCACCATCGCGACTCCAGCTTGATGAGTTCAGCCAATCACGCAGGCCGCCAGCCGTCGGGCGTCTGGGTCCCGGATCTGCGCCCGGACCGCTCCGCGTCCGGGCATCCGTCCGGGATGACAAAATTTGTGTTTTCAAATTGAACGATGTGACCCGACGGCCCTCTGCTTCCCGATCACACTTCCCCCGGAGGAGCGCAGCGAATTCCGGGGCCTGCCATGCGTTGGCCACCTGGCTGGATTCCCCTCCGGCAGGCCCCGGCACAAGGCCGGGGGAAATGTGTATTGTGTGTTTTGAATGATTGGCCCCGCGCAGGGCCACACCCCGCCCTGAAAACCAAGCCGGGAGTCCAGTCTGGCGCCCTGCTAGGCAAGGATTTCAGGGAGCGCGCCGCCCGGCGTGGGTGGGATTGAGAACAACAAAAAGCCGCGACACCCAGGGCATCGCGGCTCTTTATTTCAGCACATGCGTCGAAGCTTAAACCTCGACAATGCTCGCCTTGACGATCTTGCCAGGCTTTGCCGGTGGTTCGCCCTTGGGGATGGCGTCGACATGTTCCATGCCGTCGATGACTTCACCCCAGACGGTGTACTGGTTGTCGAGATAGGGCACGGCATCCAGGCAGATGAAGAACTGGCTGTCGCCGCTATTCGGGTCGGACGAGCGCGCCATCGACATCGTGCCGCGGACATGTTTCTCGGCATTGAATTCGGCCGGGATCTTGGTGCCCGAACCGCCCATGCCATTGCCATTGGGGCAACCGCCCTGGGCGACGAAACCGTCGATCACGCGGTGGAAATTGAGACCGTCATAAAAGCCCTCCTTCACCAGTTCGGTGATGCGGGCGACGTGTTTGGGCGCCAGGTCGGGGCGTAGTTTGATCGTCACATCACCCGTTTCGAGGGTGAATACGAGTTGTTCTTCAGCCATTGAATTTACTCCAGAATTCGTGTCGGCACGGAAATTTCGCAAACATCCGGCAGGGCGCCGGAGGCATTGCGCAGTGAATCGAGATAGGCGGTGAAGGCGGCGCTCTGCGTGTCGATCACCTGAACGGGCGTGCGCTCGGCTTCGGGCAGGTCAGCGGCGATGCGCATCGAGTCGATCGTGTCCGGCACAAAGCCCGGATCCTGGCCCAGCGTGCCGACGCGCAACGCGTTGACCGCGTCCTGACCGGCGCGGACCCGGCCCCAGACGGTATAGATTGCGTTGAGGTGCTCGGCATCGCCGCGCGTGATGTAGAACTGGCTGCCGGCGCTGTTGGGATCATTGGTGCGCGCCATGGCGGCGGCGCCGGTGCAATGCAGCAGCCAGCTATTGATCATGCCGTCGCCGGTCAGGGCCGCAGCCGCCAGCGTCTGGGTGCCCGCAGGGAAGCCATTCCAGAAACCGGCCTTGGCCGATGCCGAGCCAGAGCCACGATTGATGACGCGGTCCTGCAATTCACTGACCGGCAATTCGGCGCCGCGGCGAACCGTGAATTCCGCATTCAATGATGGCAGATCGGTCCGGTGATTGGGATTGCCGCGCGCGCCGCCACCCTGGGCCATGAAGCCATCGAGCACGCGGTGCCAGACGAGGAAATCATAGAATTGCGCCCGCGCCAGCGTCTTGATGCGCTCAACATGGGCCGGCGCAAATTCCGGCGCCAGCTCGACGACAATGCGGCCATGCGGCGTTTCGATATAGAGCGTGTTTTCCGGATCAAGATCGCGCCAGGCGGTTTCGGGGAAATCATAGGCCTGCGCAGCGCTTCCGCCTTGGGTGGCCTCGGCCTGGACCAGGGTGGCGATACCGGCATCATTGATCTCGCCGCTATCGGCTTCACGCGCGCAAGCCGCCGTCGACAGCCCGATTGCCAGGGCAAGGGAGAGTGAGAAATGTTTAATCACGCGAGACGCTCCTTCAAACGAACCTTGATCGCCGGGGGTACAAAAGCCGAGACCTCACCGCCCAGCGAGGCGATTTCCTTCACCAGACGCGATGAAATGGCCTGGTGGCGCGGATCGGCCATCAGGAAGACAGTCTCGATATCATCATTGAGCTGCTGATTCATCGCCACCATCTGAAACTCGTATTCGAAATCGGAGACGGCGCGCAGTCCGCGCACAATCGATTGCGCCCCGACCTGTTCAGCGAAATGCATCAACAGGCCTTCAAAGGGCTGCACCTCGATCAGCGTGCTGTCACCAAACTGGGCCGCTTGCGAGCGGATCATCTCGACCCGTTCCTCGAGCGTGAACAAGGGCTGTTTGGCGGCATTGATCGCGACACCGATAATCAGGCGATCAACCAGCTTCACCGCCCGTCCGATAATATCGAGATGGCCATTGGTGAGCGGATCGAAAGTGCCTGGATACAGCGCGGTTCGGGTCATGAAAATCAACTCTCCCGGCGGAGGCTATCTGCCCGCAGCTTTCACCAACTTATCGCCTATTACCGTGTTTGGCCGGGATTTTAAACGCCTGAAACTGCAAGCCGCCCGCAAGGCATGCCCGGGTCTGCCGAAAAATCCGGCCTTCCCCGGGCCGGACACCAATGCCTGTGCGTCAAATGCCGGCGGGATGCGGACATCATCGCGGACCCGGTTGCAGCAAGCCCGGCACGCCGCTTCGATCACTGGCGTCCGGCATTATCGCGACCAGAGACACGGGATCAGAACGGCCTGTCGAGGCGCAGGGTGAGCGTGCCGCGAGCGACAGGCCCACCCCCGGCCTGACTAGTCCTCGGCAGCGCCGCCCGCATCGGAGGCGCTGGCGTCCGGATTGCCGGCTTCGCCGTCAAACCCGTCATGCTCCCCGTCATTCTCGCCGCCCTCATCCTCATCGCCGGCATCCTGGATGCGCACGACGGCGACAACATTCTCTTTCTCATTGAGCCGGATCAGACGCACGCCGCGGGTCGAACGGCCCGCAATGCGCACTGTGTCGACCGGGAAGCGGATCAATTGCCCGCCATCGGTGACGGCCATGATCTGGTCGCTGTCATCGACGGCGAAACTGGCCGCCAGTTCGACACCGCGCTTGAGATCGGTCGCGGCGACGCCCTGATTGCCACGTCCCATGACGCGGTAATCATAGGCGCTGGAGCGCTTGCCCATGCCATCGACACCGACGGTGAGGAGGAATTCCTCGGCGGCGCCGAGCTCGGCGATCCGCTCCGGCGACAGGGCGGCAATCTCGCCGTCATCATCGCCATCGGCGGCATCGGCTCCAGAGGCGTCGGCCAGGGCCGGGTCATCACTCTCATCGCCGAGCGCCAGGCGCATGGCGGTGGCGTGTTTGAGATAGGCGCGTGCTTCCGGCGAGGTGACGTCAACATGATTGAGGATCGCCATCGAGATCAGGCTGTCGCCCGCGGCCAGACGGATACCGCGCACACCGACCGAGGAACGGCCGGCGAAGATGCGCACATCATCAACCGGGAAGCGGATGGCGCGGCCGCGATTGGAGACCAGGAAGACATCATTCGCCTCGGTGCACAGGCGCACGGCGACAATGCTGTCATCCTCTTCCAGCTTCATCGCGATCTTGCCATTGCGATTGACCTGGACGAAGTCGGACAGGCGGTTGCGGCGAACCGTGCCGCGGCCGGTCGCGAACATCACATTCAGCTCGCTCCAGCTGTCCTCGTCTTCCGGCAGCGCCATGATCGAGGTGATGGTCTCGCCCTGGTCAAGCGGCAGGAGATTGATCATCGCCTTGCCGCGCGTATTCGGCGCCCCCAGCGGCAGACGCCAGGCCTTGGTCTTGTAGACCATGCCGCGATTGGAGAAGAAGAGCAGCGGCGCATGGGTCGAGGTCACGAACAGGGTCGTGATGAAATCCTCGTCCTTGGTCGCCATGCCCGAGCGGCCCTTGCCGCCGCGGCGCTGGGCCCGGTAATCGGACAGGGCCGTACGCTTGGCATAACCGCCATGGGTGACGGTGACGACCATCTCTTCGCGCGGAATGAGATCCTCGTCCTCGAAATCGAACTCGCCATCAATGAAGATGGAGCGGCGCGGCGTGCCGAAATTCTCGCGCACATCGGTGAGTTCGTCGCGAATGATCTCGATCACCCGGTCACGCGAACGCAGGATATCGAGCAGGTCGGCGATCTGTTCGGCCAGGGTCGCGGCCTCATTGCCCAGTTCGTCACGGCCCAGACCGGTCAGGCGGTTGAGGCGCAGTTCGAGGATGGCGCGGGCCTGTTCCTCGGTCAGTTTCAACGTCCCGTCCGGCTGCAGCACCGAGCGCGGATCCGCGACCAGGCTGACCAGCGGCGCCACATCATGCGCCGGCCAGGCGCGGGCCATCAGACCTTCGCGCGCCGCGGCCGGATTCGGCGCTGCACGAATCAGGGCGATGACTTCATCGATATTGGCGACGGCGAGCGCCAGACCGACGATCACATGCGCGCGGTCGCGCGCCTTGGCGAGGTCGTGCTTGGCCCGGCGGGCGACGACTTCTTCGCGGAAGCGCAGGAATTCCTTGAGGATATCCATGACCCCGAGCAATTGCGGGCGGCCACGCACCAGGGAGAGCATATTGGCGCCGAAACTCGTCTGCATCGGCGACCAGCGATAGAGCTGGTTGAGGATGACATCGGCATTGGCATCGCGCTTGAGCTCGATGACAACACGCATGCCGGTGCGATCGGATTCATCGCGCAGATCGGCAATGCCCTCGATCTTCTTCTCGCGTACAAGGTCGGCGATCTTTTCGATCATCGTCGCCTTGTTCACCTGGAAGGGGATCTCGTGAACGATGATCGCCATGCGATCCTTGCGCACTTCCTCGACGCTGGTCAGCGAGCGCATGATGATCGAACCACGCCCGGTCGCGACCGAACTGCGGGCACCGGAGCGGCCGAGAATCTGGGCGCCGGTCGGGAAATCCGGACCGGGAATGTGCTCAAGCAATTCCTCTTCGCCCATCAGCGGATTGTCGAGCAGGGCCAGCGTGCCATTGATCACTTCGACCAGATTATGCGGCGGAATATTGGTCGCCATGCCGACGGCGATACCGCCAGCCCCGTTGACCAGAAGATTGGGGAAGCGGGCCGGCAGAACCGTCGGTTCGCTTTCCTGGCCGTCATAGTTTTCGCGGAAATCAACGGTGGACTTGTCGATATCGGCCAAGAGCGCGCTGGCGGGCTTGTCCATGCGCACTTCGGTATAACGCATCGCGGCCGGCGGATCGCCATCAACCGAGCCGAAATTGCCCTGCCCGTCGAGCAGCGGCAGACGCATCGACCAGGGCTGGGCCATGCGGACCAGGGAGTCATAGACGGCCTGATCGCCATGCGGGTGGTATTTACCGATCACATCACCGACGACCCGCGCCGACTTGCGATACGGCTTGTCCGGCGTGTAGCCGTTTTCGTGCATCGACCACAGAATACGGCGGTGCACCGGCTTGAGACCGTCACGCGAATCCGGGATGGCCCGGCTCACGATCACGCTCATCGCGTAATCGAGATAGGAGGTGCGCATCTCGTCTTCGATGGAAATATTGCCAACGCCTTCCGGCAGACCGGGTGGCGGGGTCAGAACATCATCGTGATCGCTCAAGGCGGTCCTCTCTCATTCGCGTCGCTGCCGGGTGAAAACCCCGCTGCGCAATGCAAAATGCCGCCTTGTATCGAGCACACAGAATCGGTGCGTGAATCAGGCGGCTTTCCTGTCATCAACACTTAACAATCGCAGGCCCGTAGGGCAAATGCGCTGGGCGGTTGCGACGCGGCGCCGGGACCGGCCCGAAGGCTGACAAGAAACTGTCTCGGACCGGTGCTAATCCAGGCCCGCTTGCCAAAGGCATCGGGGTGACGAATCCTGCGGCCCAGAGCTGATGGCCATGGATGTTTCAACCGGCCCAACGGAATGAAGACGATGAGAGATTCGAACCTGCTCTTCCGGGCGCTCGCCAGCCTCGCCCTGCTCGCCCTCACCGCCTGCGCCCATACGCCATCACCGCCCGCCGCCAGCGAGGAGCCGATCGTGCTGATGATCGGCCTCGACGGGCTGCGCTATGACGCGATCGACCGCTGGGACGCGCCCAATCTGCGCGCGCTCGCCGCGCGCGGTACGCGGCCGGACCACATGATCCCGGTGATGCCGTCCAAGACTTTCACCAATTTCTACTCGCTCGCCACCGGCCTCTATCCGGATCGCCACGGCATGATCTCCAATGCGCCCTATGACCGGCGCTTCGACGCGGTTTATTCCAATCGCGAGGGCGGCGCGCAGGATCCGCGCTGGTGGGGCGGCGAGCCGATCTGGATCACGGCAGAGACCCAGAATATCCGCTCCGGCACCATGTTCTGGCCCGGATCGGAGATCGAGCATGATGGCGTGCGCCCCTCGATCTGGCACGCCTATGTCCATGAAATGCCCTATGAGGACCGCGTTGCGGAAGTGCTGTCCTGGTTCGATGCGTCGGCCGGACAGCGCCCGCGTCTGGCGACGATCTATTTCGACCATGTCGACACCATCACCCACCGCGCCGGCCCCTTCACGCCCGAGGAGGGCGAGGCCGTCGCCCGCGTCGATGCCCTGGTCGGCGCCCTGGTCGAGGGGCTGACCCGGCGCGGCCTGATCGAGCGCACCAATATCATCATCGTCTCCGATCACGGCATGGTGCCGGTCTCGATGGAGCGGCGCATTGCCCTTGATGCGCTCGCCGATCTGGACGGGCTCTTCATCCCGGAATTCGCCGGCCGCTACGGTGCCGGGCTCGAACCGCTGGTGATGGGCTATGGCGATGGCGAGACCGTCGACCGTGTCTATACCGCACTGAACGGTGCCGATGACCGCATCTCGGTCTATCGCCGCGGCGCCATGCCGGACGCCTGGCATTTCGACCATCCCGATCGCGGCCCCGACTTGCTGGTACTCGCCGAGCCGGGCTGGCTGCTGACGCTGAGCGATGCAGACTTTTCCGGCCCCTGGCCGGCGGGCATGCATGGTGCCCACGGCTATGACAATCGCGATGAGAGCATGGGCGCGACCTTCATCGGCGCCGGTCCGATCTTCCCCGCTGGCACGCGTCCGGCGGCCTTCGAAAGCGTCGATGTCTATCTGATGATCGCCTGTGCGCTTGGCCTCGATCCGGCGCCGACCGATGGCGATCCGGCCGAGGTGGCGCGGATCACCGGGGGGCGGTGCCCGGCCAACTAGGCCGGGCGCCTCGGTTCAGTCGGCATGCGCCAGGAATTCGGCACGGCTGACGCGACCATCGCTATCCGCGTCCATCTCGTCGAACACCTCATCGACGCCGCTCCGGGCCCCCGCCTCGGCATCACTGAGCACGCGCTCGATATAACGCGGGTCAAGCAGGGTTTCCTGCGCCGCCGGACCAAATTCGGCCATTGCCTCGGTGATCGAGGCCATCGCCTCACTGCGCAGGCCCTCGCCGAGCCGTCCGTCATCGGTCAGGCCGGCGAGATGATAGAGATCGACGCGGTTGAAATAGCCGTCGGCGTCGGCATCGACCCGGGCAAATTGCTGTTCCGGGTCGTCGCGGTCAGCGGTGGCGGTCTGAACCGGCATGATCGCCGTGACTGCGGTCAGCGCAAGGGTGGCCGCCAGGGCAGCTGGAATTGTCATCATCATGGGTAACTCCGTGAGCTTGAAGGGCAAACGGGCCCAGGGGCGCCGGACGGGACGCACGGGATAGGCTTCCACGAATTGCCGCACGGCTTCACTGGCGGTGATGCCACGTTCACGGCAGGCCGCCATGAAGGCCTGCTTGGCGGTATGGCCGAGCCGGACTTCCAGTGATTCAGAACGTTTCTCGTGGCGGTCTGTCATCATGCGTCACGCTTTCCCTGTTGCAGGGCCGGCGCGTCGGCCCGGCCCGAACCCGAACGGATTTCCCGCGCCATGAAAACAAATCCCGCGTCCCGATGCACGCAAAACCGTGTCCGGACAGCGTTAAATCGCCGAAAGGATTGTGTTTAATCCCGGCCCAAACTCGGCGCGGCGACCGTCATTTGCAGACCGGATCGCGCACTGAACTGGCCGGACGCGGCCATCGGGCGTAAAAGCTGAGGCCCAACTGTCTGCCCCCCCATGGAGACCATCATGTTGTCACGCATCCTGCCCTTGACCGCCCTTCTCCTGCTGCCCGCCGCGGCCTGCGCCCAGGGCGAGCCCGCCGAACAGCCGCACACCATCGCTGCCGCCAGCGGCGCGCTGATCATCCGCGATCGCAGCCCCGCCGGCACGGTGAGCCTGCATCAGGGGCCCGAAGGTGTCGTCATCCGCATCGAGGCCGATGGCCTGCCCGAAGACGCGCGCAGTCAGTGGCATGGCGCGCATCTGCACAGCATTGGCGATTGCTCGTCGGAGGACTTCACCTCTTCGGCCGGCCATATCAACCCGTCGGGACGCCAGCACGGCCTGCTCAACGCGCAAGGCCCCGACAATGCCGACCTGCCCAATCTCTGGGTCGATGCGGATGGCTCGATCCGCGCCGAGCTCTACACCACGCGCGTCAGCCTGCACAGCAGCGACACCGCGCCCGCCCTGCTCGACGAAGACGGTTCGGCCCTGGTCATCCATGCCGGCAGCGACGATCAGGTGAGCCAGCCCATCGGCGGCGCCGGCGCGCGCATCGCCTGTGCGGTGATCACCGCGCCCTAGCGTGCGGCGGGAAAACACCGCACACTGGCCGTCTGTTCAAATCGGGGGAAATCATCATGTACAAAACTGTCTGCCTGGGCACAGCCCTGCTGGCGCTGGCCGCCGCGCCCGCCCTGGCCGATGAGGCCTGGGTCACCGAGCTCGGCCCGGTCATCTATGAAGATGAAATCGGCCAATATGCCGTTTTCCTGCACTATGACGGCCCGGTCGCACACCGCACCTATATCCGCGGCCTCGCCGGAAATTTCGACAATCGCGGCCATTTCACCGGCTATTGGACCGAGCCGGAAAACGCGGGATCACGGACGCCAGCCTGCGATGTCGCGGTGGCCGACGAGAACGGGGCGATCACCCATCACTGGGGCCGCGTCGAGATCGATTTCCTGCAGCCCGGCTTTCCGGGCGAATGGGATGCGCTGATCGGCAATTGCCATGAAGCACCGTCGCGCAGCTGGAATGGCCGCCTCGATGACAGTTTCGACTATAGCGGTTTTGGCCCGCAGCAAGCTCCGTCGCCAAAGGGGCGCTGATCGGGGCCCAGAGCGGGTTCTGGCGCCGGTCCTGTCAGCGATCCGTCTCTCTCAGGACCATCGACTCGCCGGCCGGGGTGGCATCCACGGTCAGGACCTGGAATTCGCGCTCGATCACACGCGTGCCAAACACGGCGAACAGCGCGCCTGCGATCACCGCCGCGGCACAGAAGCCGGCGATGAAACTGCCGCGGTCGAGACCGGCAAGCAGATCGCCGATCGAGACCGATGGCCGCGCCCGCGCGGGCAATCCGGCCAATGCGGCCGGCGATGGATCAATGGCCAGCCGGTAGCCGACACGCGGCAGGGTGAGGATCAGGTCGGACCGGCCAAGCAGGCGCCGCAGACGCGAGATGGCCTGGTTGAGCGCCTCGTCCGATCCTTCCTCATCCCACACCGTTTCAAGGAATTCATCGCGCGTTACCGGCGCGCCGCCGCGGCGCACCAGCAGGTCGAGCACGCCGGCCAGGCGCGGTTCGAGCCGATGGCTGCGCCCGCCGATTTCCAGCACGCCATTGCGCAGGTCGCAGACCGCCTCGCCGATCTGCACGGTCGATACAGCAGCGGAGCGGCGCGTTGAAACGGAGCTGGACATATTCATCATCATCTCTCGAAAATGTTTTCGTCAGGACAGGATAGCAGGGTTTTCCTAGGCCTCACCTTCTAGCACAAGACAGGAAGGCCCTGCCCATGAAAGCTTTTTCATCTCCCCTGGCGATAGCGCGCTTCGCCCTCACCCTGGCGGTCGCAACCCCGCTCATGCTTCCCGCCGCGACGGCCCAGCCCGAAGCGGCACTGGAGGCGCGGCTCGATGCCCGTTTCCACGAGCTGGCGCAGGCCGGCTTCACCGGCTTTGCCGCCATCGCCCGCGATGGCGAGATCATTTTCGCGCGCGGGGCCGGTTTCGCCGATCCCGCCACCCGCCGCCCCTTCACCCTCGACACCCAGGTCGACATCCTCTCGATCACCAAGAGTTTTACCGGCATGGCGATTGCCAGCCTGGTCGATGCCGGCCGCCTCTCGCCCGATGCGACCCTGGCCGATTTCTTCCCTGACGTGCCCGGTGACAAGGCCGCGATCACGGTGCAGCAATTGCTCACCCACACGGCGGGACTGCCCGATGCGGTCGGTGATGACTTCTCGGACGAGGGCTGGGACAGCGTCCGCGAGAAGGGCTTCGCCGCCGAGCTCCTGCATGCACCGGGCTCGGCCTATCGCTATTCCAATCTCGGCTTCAGCTTTCTCGCCGCCATCATCGAAAGCGTGACCGGGCGCACCTATGAGGATTATCTCGTCAATGATCTCCTGGTGCCGGCCGGGATTGAACAGACCGGCTATCTGTCGGTCTATGACGACGCGCTGGCAGCCCGCAGCAGTCGGGGCGAACCGGTAATCGACGCCTCCTGGGGCGGGCATGCACCCAACTGGAATCTGATCGGCAATGGCGGTCTGGTCTCGACACCACGCGATATGATCGCCTGGGAACACGCCTATCAGAATGCGACCATTGTCTCGCCGGCCGCGCGCGACCTGGCGCATGCGCCGCTGGTCCGCGAAGGCGAAGGCGCGCCGTCATTTTATGGCTATGGCCTCGTGGTCGAGGACGATCCGCAATTTGGCCGCATCTACTGGCACAATGGTGGCAATCGCTCCTTCAACTCACATTGGCGCGTGCTGGCCGACCAGGGCTATCAGCTGTTCGCCACCACCAATCAGCGCAGCGTCTCTGCCGACCGGGCCATCGAAGCGCTGGTCGCGGCACTGATGGACCAGGAGTTCGAGGTGCAGCGTCCGCGCCAGGTACTCGCCGATCCCGCCGCCCTGCCGGACACCGCCGGCGGACGCGCCGCCGCCGAATTCCTCGCCATGATCGCCAGCGATGATGAGGCTGTCTGGCGCGACTATGTCCTCAACCGGATGAGCGATGACATGCGTGCCGTCGCCCCCATGGAGGGACATCTGGAAATGATGCGCCAGGTGCACCAGGATTTCGGTGATGCAGAGCTCGTTGCCGTGCTCGAGAGCCAGGACATGATCGAGCTGCATCTTCGCGATCCGCAGACCGGTGAAACCATTCCGGTCGTCATCGAATACGCGGCAGACGGGTCGGTCACCGGCCTGCTGCTCGGCTAGTTCCAGCCCGGCCGCGCCACCATCAGGCCAAAGATCGCAATCAATGCGATGAAGGCCGGCCAGCCGAGCAGGAACCAGATCCGCATCAGGCGGTGGACGCGGCCGGGGACAGCCTCCCCGGCCGCAACCGCCGCTGCCATCAGCCGCCGCACCTCAAGCTGGATCCACACCACTGGCAGCCAGCACGCGCCGATGAAGATGTAGAGGCCATAACTGATCAAGAGCCAGGGCGCCGTCAGCGGCCAGCCGGCCAGATGCGCCAGCGCCACTCCCGTCAGCGGCTGGGCGATGACGGCGGTGGTGGTAAACACCCAGTCGGCGAGCACGACATGTTTCGCCGCCAGGGCAAAACCCGGTGCATCGCCGGAACGCCAGGCCATCAGCAGGAAAAAGGCGATCGCCGCACCGGAGCCGAACAACACGCCTGAGGAGAGGATATGGGCGATCTTGGTGACCAAATAGAGCTCCATCAGCGCTCATCCTCGGTTGCCGCAATCATCAGCGCCAGCGCCATCATCGGGAAGACTTTCAGGATCGGCCCGAGCGCGTCGGCCCACAGGCCGGGCAGGGTCAGGCTGAGCGCCAGGATATAGGCGAAAGTGCCGGCGATCATGACCGCCGCGATCCAGCGCACGCGCCATTTGGCAATCATCGCCGCGCCGACAGCGATGTCGAAGGCCGAGCCGAACCAGAGCAGGAAGGCCTGCATGGCGGGGCTGTAGCCCGCTGCCTGCAGCACGGAATAGGCGCTGTCGCTGGCAATCGTCAGCGAAAGAATGCCCGTCGCCAGCCAATAGAGACCCAGCACCCAGCGCGCGACCGGGCGGGCAAAGCCGAGCCGGGCATGCCAGCGATCCTGCAGCCCGGCCGGGTCGCTGGCGAGATAGGCGTCGAAACCGCGCGGCGTCGCACCGGTCGCGTCGAGCCAGCCGGAGGGGTCGCCCTCCACGTCGTGATCGAGCTGTTGCAGCGCCGTCGTCCGCATCGAAGTGCGCACACCCATCCAGCCCAGCAGATCACCAACGGCAAAGGCCGGCGCCGCGAGCCAGCGCGGCACATGCCAGATCCGCGTCTTCCCGAAACCAAGCCAGCGGCGATAGCCGCGCACCAGTTCATCCATGGTGACGCGCTGCGGCCCACCGACATCCCAGCACACCCGCGACGGCGCATCCGGCCGCAGCAGATCGCCGACCGCGGCGCCGAGATCCTCCACCGCGATGGGGCGAAACACCTGCTCGCCGCCGACCAGCGGCGTCAGCCAGGGAATACCGCACAGCGCCCGCACCAGCGCCGTGCCGCCATAGACATTGCGCGCAATCACCAGCGAAGGCCGCAGAATGACCCAGTCGAGATCGAGCGCCTTGAGGGCCGCCTCGCCATCCTGCTTGTCGCGGGCATAGGCCGAACCGGAGGCCGCGTCCGCACCGACCGCGGATATATGGATCACCCGCCGCACACCGGCCTCGCGACAAGCCTGGAACAGGGCTGCGGCGCCATCGACATGGGCGGCACGGCTGCTATCGCCGAGCCCGTCCTGCAACACGCCGACGCAATTGATCACCGCATCGATGCCGGCCAGCCGCGGCAACCAGTCGGCGGCGCTGTCATGGCGGAAATCGCAGGCGACCCAGTCAAGATCCGGCGCGCGGCGCTGCGCCGCATCAATCTGCCGGCCGGCGGCGATGATCGTATGGCCGCTGCTGTTCAGCCGTGCGGCCAGGTGCGATCCGATGAAGCCGGATGCCCCGGTGATGAGGATTTTCATGGCCGCTCGCCCCTCAGCCGCGGATGGTGTTCGCAGCCGCCCCTATTGCGATTCGGCCTGCCGGCCTTCGCGGACCCGGGCCAGATTGGCATTCATATTATTGCTGATCGCCGTGCGCAAAGCCGGCCAGACAGCTTCGACCTTGAGCCATTCGGCGCCCGGCATCGGAGCGCTGTTGATGGCGGCATAATAGGCTGCATTGCCGTAGGAACAGGCCCACCAGGGTGAGGCCTGGCTGGTGAAGACTTCACCGGATTCGATCACGGCGGCGAGCGCCGCTTCCATGCGCGCCGTATCCGAATTCATCAAGGCCGTCACGGCCGGACCGGCCTGCTGGGATGAGGCGGTGACCACCGCAAGCGCCGTCGGATCAATGCAGCGCGAAGCGTCATAAATCGTCCGGGCACGCCCGAGGAAATAGGCATGAAGGGCGCGGTCCGGATCGCTCTCAACGGTCAGGCGTGCGACCTCGAACAGGAAGATCGGCGGATTGGTATCGCGCCGCTGCCATAATTGCTCGGCGATCACCGGCGCCCGGTCCGGCGCGCTGCCCTGCAAGGTCGCCAGGGTGACCAGAACATCACCCCAGGCCGCATCGCCGACGACAAATTGCGACTCGGTGCCCTCATCCATCACCGACATGATCGCGGGATGGCGCATATTGTCGTCCGCGCCCTGCGCCCAGGCCGGCGTCGCCAGCAGGAATCCGGCGAGGATCATCAATGGAATACGCATCATCAGCTCCTCTGTCCCGCGACGGCCCTCTGACTGGCTGGAACGGGACCGGCTAGAACGGGATTTCATCGTCCATGTCAGCGCTGCGGAAATCTTCCTTCGGCCCGTCAACCGCGCGCTGAGGCGAACGCTCGTTCGACTCAAAACTACCGCCACCGCCGCCATAGGAACCACCGCCCTCGCCCTTGCTGTCGAGCATCTGCAATTCGCCGCGATACTTCTGGAGCACGATTTCGGTATTGTATTTGTCGACGCCGTTCTGGTCGGTCCATTTGCGGGTCTGCAGCGCGCCTTCGATATAAACCTTGGCGCCCTTCTTCAGATAATTCTCGGCGACCTTGGCGAGCTGGTCGTTGAAGATGACGACGCTGTGCCATTCGGTCTTCTCGCGGCGCTCGCCGGAGGTCTTGTCGCGCCAGCTTTCCGAGGTCGCGATGCGCAGATTGCACACCGGATCGCCATTCGGCAGACGCCGGGTCTCCGGATCCTTGCCCAGATTGCCCACCAGAATGACCTTGTTCACAGATCCCGCCATCGCCCATTCTCCATAAATCTTGTTGCACGGCTTGTGCGCCGGGCCAATTTGTTCACATTCTGTTCCGCAGGTCAAATTTGCCTGCGAGTCGGAGGGATTTGAACGGAGTGGGGGCACAGAGTCCAGCGAGGCGCGCGGCAGCATGCCGATCGAACACAGGCCCGATGCTTGCCCAGCTCCACTTCCTGCCTACATGGTGTCAGCATACCCGCATCTCGCCGCTGGACGCAGCGCGCCTTGTTCTCTAAATGTTCGGAATATCTCCCCGCCCGCGACTCGGCAGACGAAAGACATTTCATGGCCCTCGACACCATCCGCGTGCGCGGTGCGCGCGAACATAATCTCAAGAATGTTTCCGTGGACCTGCCGCGCGACAAGCTGATCGTGTTCACCGGCCTGTCGGGCTCGGGCAAGTCCTCGCTGGCGTTTGACACGATCTATGCCGAGGGGCAGCGGCGCTATGTCGAGAGCCTGTCGGCCTATGCGCGCCAATTCCTCGAACTGATGTCGAAGCCGGACATGGATTCGATCGAGGGCCTGTCGCCGGCGATCTCGATCGAGCAGAAGACGACCTCGAAGAATCCGCGCTCGACGGTCGGCACCGTCACCGAGATTTACGATTATATGCGCCTGTTATGGGCCCGCGTCGGCGTGCCCTATTCGCCCGCCACCGGCCTGCCGATCCGCTCCCAGACCGTCAGCCAGATGGTCGACAGGCTGATGGCGCTCGAGGATGGCGCCCGCCTCTATCTGCTGGCGCCCGTGGTGCGCGGCCGCAAGGGCGAATACCGCAAGGAATTCGCCGAATGGCTGAAAGCCGGCTTCCAGCGCGTCAAGGTCAATGGCGAGTTCTATACGCTCGAGGAAGCCCCCGTTCTCGACAAGAAATTCAAGCACGATATCGATGTCGTGGTCGACCGGCTGGTGATCAAGCCGGGCCTGGAAGACCGGCTCGCCGACAGTCTGGAAACCGCCCTGCGGCTGGCCGATGGCCTGGCGATTGCCGAATTCGCCGATATCAGCGAAGAGACCGGCGAGGCCGAGCGCCTGATCTTCTCGCAGAAATTCGCCTGCCCGGTCTCCGGCTTTACCATTGCCGAGATCGAGCCGCGGCTCTTCTCCTTCAACAACCCGTTCGGCGCCTGCCCGGCCTGTGACGGGCTCGGCCAGTCGCTGAAATTCGACGAGGATCTCGTCGCCCCCGACCGCGACAAGTCGCTGACCAATGGCGCCATCGCGCCCTGGAGCCGGGCGACGTCCAAGCTCTACCAGCAGACCCTGCAGGCGCTGGCGGAGCATTTCGGCGGCGACATGTTCAAGCCCTGGCGCGAATTGCCGGAGGATTTCCGCAAGGTCATCCTGTTCGGCACCAAGGAAGACATCACCTTCGTCTATGAAGACGGCTTGCGGAAATTCGAGACGAAGAAGCCGTTCGAGGGCGTCATCCCCAATCTGGAGCGGCGCTGGCGCGAAACCGATTCAAGCTGGGTGCGCGAGGATCTGGGCCGCTTCCAGTCCTCCCAGCCCTGCGAGATCTGTCATGGCCGCCGCCTCAAGCCGGAAGCGCTGTGCGTCAAGATCGCCGATCACGACATCGCCCAGGCCGGCACGATGCCGATCCGCGTCGCGCGCGACTGGTTTGGTGCCATCGAGAAAACACTCTCGGCCAAGGACCAGCAGATCGCCGAGCGCATCCTCAAGGAAATCCGCGAGCGGCTGAAATTCCTCGTCGATGTCGGGCTGGACTATCTCACGCTGGATCGCGCTTCCGGCACATTGTCCGGCGGCGAGAGCCAGCGCATCCGCCTCGCCAGCCAGATCGGCTCCGGCCTGACCGGCGTGCTCTATGTCCTCGACGAGCCCTCGATCGGCCTGCACCAGCGCGACAATACCCGCCTGCTGGAAAGCCTGCGCGGCCTGCGTGATCTGGGCAATACGGTGATCATTGTCGAGCATGATGAAGAGGCGATCCTGACCGCCGACCATGTCGTCGATCTCGGCCCGGCCGCCGGTGTGCATGGCGGCGAGATCATCGCCGAGGGCGTGCCCGCCGATATCCTCGCCAGCGAAGCCAGCCTGACCGGCCAGTATCTGCGCGGCACACGGCGGATCGAGATCCCGGCCAAACGGCGCAAGATCGACAAGAAGCGCACCGTGCGTGTCGTCGATGCGACCGGCAATAATCTCAAGAAAATCTCGGCCGACTTCCCGCTCGGCGTGATGACCTGTGTCACCGGTGTCTCCGGCGGCGGCAAGTCGACCCTGACGATCGAGACCCTCTACAAGGCCGCCGCGCGCAAGCTGGCCAAGGCGCAGACCGTGCCGGGCCCGCATGAGCGCATCGAGGGGCTGGATCAGCTCGACAAGATCATCGATATCGACCAGTCGCCGATCGGGCGCACGCCGCGCTCCAATCCGGCGACCTATACCGGCGCCTTCACGCCGATCCGCGAATGGTTCGCCCAGCTCCCGGACTCGAAGACCCGCGGCTACAAGCCCGGCCGCTTCTCCTTCAACGTCAAGGGCGGGCGCTGCGAGGCCTGCCAGGGCGATGGCGTGGTGAAGATCGAGATGCACTTCCTGCCGGACGTCTATGTGCCCTGCGATGTCTGCCATGGCGCCCGCTTCAATCGCGAGACGCTGGAGGTCAAGTTCAAGGGCAAGTCCATCGCCGATGTGCTCGACATGACGGTCGAGGAAGGCGCCGATTTCTTCAAGGCGGTCCCGGCCGTGCGCGACAAGATGGAAACGCTCAAGCGCGTCGGGCTCGGCTATATCAAGATCGGCCAGCCCGCGACCCAGCTCTCCGGCGGCGAGGCCCAGCGCGTCAAGCTCTCCAAGGAACTGGCCAAGCGCGCTACCGGCAAGACGCTCTACATCCTCGACGAGCCGACCACCGGCCTGCATTTCGAGGATATCCGCAAACTGCTGGAAGTCCTGCACGAGCTGGTCGAGACCGGCAATACCGTCGTGGTGATCGAGCATAATCTCGACGTCATCAAGACCGCCGACTGGCTGATCGATCTCGGCCCCGAAGGCGGCGATGGCGGCGGCGAGATTGTTGCGGTCGGCACGCCGGAACAGGTCGCAAAAGTCGAGGCGAGCTGGACCGGGCGCTATCTGGCACCGATGCTGGAGAAGGAGGCCGCGCGGCTGAAGGCGGCGCGGGTCTAGTCGCCCGCCTCCCCGGTGCCGACGCCCTCGGCGGATGCCGCTTTGGCGGGTTCCGTCTTCGCGGGCCCGGCGACGGGCGGCACTGTCGGCGACGGCGCTTCAGCCGCCGCACGCTTGCGCGCATCCCAGTTGGCCACGGCCGCCGTCGGCCCGAACAGCAGAAAGGTGAGGGCGAGCTGCACGGGGATCGCCAGCCAGATCAGGTCACCATAAGGATTGGTGGACATCGCCATCATCACGTCAGGGTCCTGCATCGCCGCCGGATCGGTCATCGCCAGCGTCACGATTTCCACGAGGCCCGGCGAGAGCAGGATGGTAAGGCCGATCATGACCAGATAGAGCAGGATGTGCGCCCAGAGCAGCTGCATCCCCGCCCCCTTCGAGGCCTTCCAGCCACCGAGCCGGAAACGGCGATCGCGTATGGTCAGGGCCAGCCCGACCATGAGGCGGCCGCCGGCATAAACATAGAACAGCATCAGCGGCACCGAGATCAACAGGCCCAGAATGAACGCCGCCGCAGCGCCCTGCGAACCGCCTGCAGAGCCGAAATTCAGGCCCAGCTGCACAGCGATGAAGGCGAGAATTCCGATCACAATCGACAGCACGATCGTGCCGAGCAACATGATTACGAGGCTGAGCAGCAGGACCAGCAGATAGACGCCGAAGGTGCGCAGCTCGTCAAAGCCCAGCTGAAGCGGCAGACGCAAGACCGGTTCATCGCGGACATAGACCCGATAGGCGCCGGCGATCATGATGCAGCTATAAATGATCGAACCACCCATCAGCAGCGCGAAATACCCGCCATAGCTGCCGAAATCACCCTGGACCATGTCCTGCGTCGATTGCAGATAGCCGGCGAAGAACTCCATGCCGGCATCCGACTGCATCCAGGCATAATAGCCGTAACTCAACAGCGAAATCACCGCGATATAGGCCAACGCCCGTACGGGCCGCCAGAATAAGGTGCGAATGCCATAGGTCAGCGCGTCGAAGAAACGAAAGCGTTCGGTCATGATGTCCCCCCCAGGTTCAGGTCGCAGTCTGGCATATCCCGCGGGAGCGGCACAATCGCTTGTTTCAACCCGACGTCGAATTTTCATTACCGGGGCCGGTCAGCCTAATTTGCTGCGGTGGCAGCAGCTGCAGCGACTGGCCTGGCCTCAACCGCGAAGCTCGCAAAGCGGCCACGCAGGAGGAGCGCGGCAACACCCGCCACCAGCACCAGGCTCGTCACCACGCTCGCCTCGGGACCGAACACGCCGCCGGTCAGCCACCAAGCCGCATCGGGGGTGTCGGCGAGGTCGACGATGACGGGTGTGACCAGCACATTCTGCCCGCTCACCGGCAGGCCAAAGCCCGACGCCAGCAGCCAGTTCCACGCCGCATGCCAGCCGCACACGCCCCAGAGCGAGCCTTCCTTCGCCGCGTACAGGCTGAGGAAGACACCGACCAGCACGATATTGGCGAGGCCGAAGATCAGCTCCTGCGACCAGGCAATATTGCCGGCATGGACCAGGCCGAACATGGCGGAATTGATGAGGATGGCCAGCCAGATGCCGTGACGCGAGGCGATCAGGCCCATCAGCCAGCCGCGAAAAAACAACTCCTCGGTCGAGCCCTGGATGATGAAGCCGGCCAGCAGCCAGGTGACCGGAATCAGGCTGGCTATCGCCAGGCTGCCGCTCGCCTCGATCTGATAGCCGCCGAGCAGCCAGATCACGGCGATGACACAGGCCAGAAAGCCAAGCCCCAGGCCATAGCCGCGTCCGAAGCGAACGGCGAAACCGGCATTGAAACCCACCGATGCCAGCCCGCGGCGTTCGAAAAAGCCCGTCCAGAGCAGGAGAATAATGGCCGCCGCACCGAAGCCGGCAAACAGGATATATGCCATCCCCGTCCAGCTCATATCGGCCGGATCGGGATTGACCCAGCCGAGCAAAATGCCCGGAATTGTGCCGATGACCTGTCCGCCAATCATGAAGACGATCAGCAGCATAATGGCCGCTACGGTCCAGGTGCGGTGATGCCCTACCTGCCGCGGTGCGTAGATTTCCCGTCCGGTCATATTGCCCCCGCAAATTCAGCCAGATCAGCGATCAGCTTGCCCGCCGCAGCGGATCGCGGCAAGCGAAAGCTGGACGGCCCGCCGGAAATCCGGCGGGCCGTCTGGCGTTTCATCCGAGCCGGCTGCAGCCTAGCCTTCGCTGGGCGAGGCACCGGCGGGGTGGTCGGCGGTCAGGGTCGGTGAGTCGGTTTCCTCGACATCGCCGCCAGTGCGGTAGCGCACCGCATTATAGGCGCCGACACCGTGCCACATGCCTTCGAACATGATCTGCATCGCATAGCCGAGCACCAGACCGGTCGCCAGGCCAACCATGACACCGGGATTGTTCAGCATGCCCTGCAGCATGGCGATCACTTCGTCCGGCGAGACGTCACTATGGCCCTCGGCCATCTGCGCGAACTCCATGATGACCGGCAGGAGTGCGCCCAGGAAGACCAGCTGGATGACAGTGCCCAGAATGGTCGAGAGCACGAGGATCAGACCGATCACCACCAGATAGCTCAGCGCCATGTGCCAGAAGACACCCTTGCTGGCGGTCCAGCTTTCAAAGAAGCGGATACGGCGATCGACCATCGTCAGCGCGGGAGCGGAAGCGAGGCGGATACAGAAGACGATGACGATAATGCTGATCGTCAGCACTCCGAGGAAGACGATCAGGCCGGTCGCCATCCCGCCCGCCATCGAGCCGTCACTGCCGGCGAAGACGCCCGCAGCCAGCAGCGCGACAATACCGGCGGCCATGGCGATGCCGAGATAGGCAGCGATACCGACCACGATATAGAGGAGATTGACGCCCAGCAGGCGCAGTTCATCGCCGCCAAGACGGAAGGGGATGACCGCAGCGATCTCGCCGCGGGTCAAGAATCGCAGCCAGGCCGCCTGGAACATCAGCGTCGAGACAATGCCCAGCAACGCGATCAGCGGCATTGAGGCGAGGAATGGTCCAAGCAGGGTCAGGACTTCGCGCTCCATTTGCGATTCGGACAGCGTGCCGCCCGCTTCCTGTGCCACCAGATCGAACAGGCCGAGATAGAAGGGTCCGAGCAGCGTGATCGCCAGCGCGCCGAGGGCAGCGACCAGCAGCGCCTGGCACACCGCAATCCAGATCACGCCCAGCGGATTTTCGCCAAAGCGTTTGAAGAAGAAGAAGATACCGTCCCCGATATCGAAAGCCTTGCCTGTCATATCGATCCCCTTTCACAGCCTGTGCTGCTCTATCAGTTGATCATGACGGATTGGCTATCAAATTCCAGAGGGATGCTGGCCGGCACCGTCCCCCGCCGCCGCAGCGGCCGTGCGGTTGCGGTAGATATAGGCATAAAGGCCTGAGAAAACCGGCACATTGATGAAGGCCATCAAGCCGTTCCAGCGCAGATATTCCTCCGCGGCGGCCAGGGCCGGCGCATTGATCTGCTCACTGCCGACGGGAACGGGCAGGTAGAGCGGCCGGGAGCCGAGGATGGCGCAAATCAGCTCATACAGGCCCACTTCCAGCGCCAGCAATGGCAGACCGGTCAGGAGCAGGGCTGCAGCGATGCGCATGGCATTGCCGCCGCTCAGCGACCAGGCGCTGAGCACCATGATCTTGCGATTGGCGATCGTCGCTGGCAGCGCCAGCGCCAGACGCGCGGACAGCCAGACCAGAAGCGCGGCCGCCGCCAGTCCGGCCACGCCCGCAACGGCCCAGTCAGCGGCGCCGAGATAAGCCATGGCATCGACGAGTTCGAGCCCTTCCGCTTCCGGATCAATCCCGGCGCGGCTCATCGCGCCGGCGGCAATCGAGCCCAGCACCACGGCCCAGAACATGAAGGCCATGATGAAAACCAGCAGGGTCAGGGCCGCAACCAGCAGGCTGACGATGAAGATGCGCCCCTCATCAGCCCCGGCCTTGAGCGAATGCCAGCCGCTGTAATCGCCCAGCACCGCCATCCGCAGACAGGCCGCCGACAGCGCCAGGCTGGCAATCACCGTCACCAGCGAGAGCAGGAACATCCCCATCGCCAGCAGCGGATTGGCGGTCGCGCCGCCGAGCGACTGCATCAGCACCAGCTGCGCGGCATAGGCCAGCATATAGGGTGCCGCCGCGACCGCGGCGCGGCGCCAATGCGAGATCGCGAAGGCATAGCCGGCCATGACGCTGCGCAGGATCGGGACGGACGTCGTGGTGGGTGTCGGGTTCATGCCAGGCTCCGCAGACAGGGGGTTGCGTTCAACGCCCCCGATCTGGACGGGACAGGCCGCGAAGGCAAGTTCCGCGCTGCATCAATGGCTCAATCCGTCTCCGCGGCTTGTTGCAGGCGGCAGGCCCGCACACTGGGCAGGTCGCACATGGTGAACTGGAACTCGATCAGCTTGCCCTCACGGCGAACCACTTGCCCATCGATCATCGCCGGCTCATAGCGCCAACGCTCCACCGCGCGCAACGCCGCCTCTTCGAATATGCCACCGGGCGCCGCGGCAATGACCTCGGCGGCATCGGTGCGGCCTTCGGCTGTGACGGCGTAGCGAAGCAGCACGATCCCGTCCAGGTCATGCTGGGCCGCAGCGACTGGATAATCCGGTGCGCGGCGCTGGTTGGGGACGGCATCGACATCATACATTGCAGCATCAGCCGCCTCATGGTCCCAGATATCGGTGAAGCCGGTGCCCGGAAAGTCAGAGGCGGCAATCTGCGCATCGACCGCGGCGAGTTCCGCTTCGTCGCCGTCAGCACGGGCCAGATCGACCCAGAAGGAAGTCGTGCGAACATTGCTCTCCTGGTCCGCTGCATCCGTCATCGCATAGATCGCCCGGGCCATGTGAAAATCGAGGATTGAGCCGATCCGGTCATCCTCGAAGAAGCGTCCCACGCCGGACAGATAATAGGCATTGGCGTAAACGAGATCATAGGGCCGCCCGGACTCCTTGAAGGCGGTCACGGCCAACGGCGCGTGTTCGGCCATCGCATTGAGCCGCCCCAATTGCCCGCTGGTCGAAGCGACCATGTAGTGAATATCCCCGCTCAGACCGGGGTCGATCGGCGGCTGGCTGGTTGCGGCGGCTCGCGACGCCCGCACCGAGCACTGCCGTGCATCGCGCAGCTCGCCCGTCGCGAAGGCCGACAAGGAGGCCCGATACCAGCGCTCGGCCCGCTCGGATTCCGGGGCCCGCAAGCGGTCAGAGATTTCCGCGGCATTGCGCCAGGCCGGGTAAGCCTGCGCCGGCGCACCAAGATTGAGCGCGAGATTGCCGTAATTTTCCGCCAGGATGCCGACCAATTCAGAATCGATCCTCTCGGAGCGCGCTGCTTGCCAAGCCGTCTCGGCGGCCTCACTGGCGGCCGCATAGTCCTGCGCGGTCATTGCATTTTCATAGGCCAGATAAGCCCGCGCCACGCTGTCCGGCAGCGGCTCGTCCTGGGCGATGGCCCCGGTCGTGATTGCCAGCAAAAGCGTTAGAACAACTGTAAAATGCGCCATCAAATAACTCCCCCATCACGCGATCATTCACCGCCCGGCCGGTGACTGTCAACGCCCCACTGCCCCCAAATGCTTGACTTGCCCGCCCCCCGGCTCGATATGCCGCGCATGACCCAAACCTCCCCAAAACCTGTTCACATCATCGGCGGCGGCATGGCCGGCTCCGAGGCTGCCTGGCAACTCGTCTCCCAGGGCGTGCCGGTGATCCTGCACGAGATGCGCGGCGTGAAGGAAACCGAGGCCCACAAGACGGACGGGCTGGCCGAGCTGGTCTGTTCCAACTCCTTCCGCTCGGATGATGCCCAGACCAATGCGGTCGGGCTGTTGCACGAGGAAATGCGGCGCTGCAATTCGATCATCCTGGCCGAGGGCGATAATCACCGCCTGCCGGCCGGAGGCGCCCTCGCCGTCGATCGCGATGCCTTCTCGGCTGCCGTCACCAAACGCCTGACCGAGCATCCACTCGTGACGATCTCGCGCGAAGAGATTTGTGGCCTGCCGCCGGAAGACTGGGACAGCGTCATCATCGCCACCGGGCCGCTGACCTCGGAGAGCCTGTCGGCCGCCATCCTCAAGGAGACCGGCGAGGACGAGCTGGCCTTTTTCGATGCCATCGCACCGGTGATCCATCGCGACAGCGTCAATATGGACAAGGCCTGGTTCCAGTCGCGCTATGACAAGGGCGAGACGCTGGCCGACCAGACCGCCTATCTCAATTGCCCGATGGACAAGGACCAGTATGACGCCTTCATCGACGCGCTGATCGCCGGCGAGAAGACCGAGTTCAAGGAGTGGGAAGGCACGCCCTATTTCGAAGGCTGTCTGCCGATCGAGGTGATGGCCGAACGCGGCCGCGAGACCCTGCGGCACGGGCCGATGAAACCGGTCGGGCTGACCAATCCGCACAATCCCACCGTCAAGGCCTATGCCATCGTGCAATTGCGCCAGGACAATGCGCTGGGCACGCTGTTCAACATGGTCGGTTTCCAGACCAAGCTGAAATACGGCGTCCAGACCGAGATCTTCCGCCTCATCCCCGGCCTGGAAGAGGCGCAATTTGCCCGCCTCGGCGGCATTCACCGCAACACCTTCCTCAATTCGCCGCGGCTGCTGGATGATCAGCTGCGCCTTAAATCACAGCCGCGCCTGCGCTTTGCCGGGCAGTTGATCGGCGTTGAGGGCTATGTCGAAAGCGCCTCGATGGGGCTTCTCGCCGGACGCTATGCGGCTGCCGAACGCCTCGGCAAGACGCTGGCCCCGCCGCCCGAGACGACGGCGATGGGCGCACTGATCCGTCATGTCACCGGCGGCCATCTCGACGCCGGCAAGGGCAGTTTTCAGCCGATGAATGTCAATTTCGGCCTCTTCCCGCCCATCACCCAGCCCACCCAGGACGCCGAGGGCAATCGCATCCGCGGCAAGGCCAAGACCCCGGCGCGCAAGACGGCGATGTCGCAGCGGGCGCTGGATGATCTGGCGGCCTGGCTGGGTTAGCGTCCCGTCAGCGACAGCCAGCTGAGCCGCGCCTGCCGCGCCAGCAGGGCACGCTCGGGCGGGACTTCGAACGGGTTTTTCGGCAGGCTTTTCAGATAGCCTGGTGTCAGCACGGCATAGCCGGCCGCGGGCACCGCCTCGACCGGCAGCGCACCAGCGGCCTTGAAGCCGCGCGCCGCGTCTTCCGCGATCGCGCGCACGGGCTGGATCGCGGCTTTTGCCCTGTCGGAGCCGAGGCCCTGGGCGAACATGGCCGGGGTGCCGCCCAATTCCGTGAGATAATCGCCGGCGACCGGGGCGCGGCCGATGCGGGCGCGCCAGGCGAAGGCGCGCATCAGGCCCGTCAGGCCCCAGGCCCGGCCGGCATCGATGATCTGCTGCGCCGGCAGTTCGCCCTCGGTCAGGATCAGGGCCAGGCGGATCAGCCGCACCGAGGTGCGGTCGACATAATCCATCAGCGCATCGAGATCAGCATGCGGCGCGGCGCTGACATCGTCGAAGCGGGCATCGATGAGGTCGAGCAATTCGGCCTGCGGCAGATGGTCCGTCAGCGGTGCCAGCGCCCCGGTGACAATATGGCGACGGATTTTCGGTGTCCCGGCATAGAGATCCGTGATGGCATCACGCCACCAGGTCAGCTTCATCTCGCCGATCAGGCTCTCCGATGTCGCATCGGCGATGCGCGCAATCTCGTGATTGAAGGCGTAAAGGGCGAACAGGCGCGCGCGCGCCTCCGGGCTAGCAAACAGCGCTGCCAGACGCCGGTCCGGGTCGGCTTGCTGCAAGATATCCGATAAATCCTCAGCGCTCATGCGCTCCTCCGGTGGACATTGGCGGCCAGAGGCCCATATGCAGTCATATCATTGTGCGCCGAATCCGCCCGCACCCCGTGCACCTGTTTTGTCACACTCGAAATCGATGGAGATATACTCATGAGCTTTACCCTTCCCGCCCTGCCCTATGCCCAGGATGCCCTGGCGCCGCACATCTCCGCCGAGACGCTCGACTTCCATCACGGCAAGCACCACGCCGCCTATGTCACCAATCTCAACAAACTGCTGGACGGCCATGAACTAGCCGGCAAATCGCTGGAAGACGTCGTCAAGGCGAGCGCTGGCAAGGCTGACATGGCCGGCATTTTCAACAATGCCGCCCAGGTCTGGAACCACACTTTCTACTGGAACTCCATGACGCCCAATGGCGGCGGCGCCCCGAGCGGTGATCTGGCCAGCATGATCGAGCGCGATTTCGGCTCGCTCGACGCCTTCAAGACCGCTTTCGCCACCGCCGGTGCGACCCAGTTCGGCTCTGGCTGGGCCTGGCTTGTGCTGAAGGATGGCAAGCTTGAAATCCGCAAGACCGGCAATGCCGAGACCCCGATCACCGAGGCTGGCGTCACCCCGCTGCTGACCATGGATGTCTGGGAACATGCCTATTACGTCGATTTCCGCAATCGCCGCCCGGACTATATCGCCACCTTCCTCAGCGATCTGGTGAACTGGGATTTTGCAGCCGCCAATCTGGCCGCCGCCAAATAGTCTGCAGGGCACCTCGCCAAGCCGGCTTTCCCGCCTTAGGCTTCCCCTCGGTTGATCGATAAAAATACCGAGGGGAATTCCATGGCATTGCGTTCCTTCCTGGCTGTGCTCGCTCTGGCGAGCTTGGCGGCCTGCAATACGACCCAGACGATCCGAGCCGCCAGCGAAGCGCCGGCTGCACTTGCAATAACGGCCCTTCCGGCCCCTGATTTCACCCCGGTCGACAATCCCGCTGCGCTGGGCTTTGACCCGGCGGGTCTGGCCGCGCTGGACCAGCAGCTCGACGCCCTGGCCGCCGCCGGCGCCCGCCCCGGCTATGCCGCCATCATTGCCCGCGGCAACCGCGTCGCCTTTGTCTCGGAAGCCGGCGCGATCAATCTGGAAACCGGCGAAGCCTTCACCATCGACAGCCCGGTGCGCATCGCCTCGATGTCCAAGCCGGCCACGGCCGTTGCCGTGATGATGCTGGTCGAGGCCGGCCAGATCGGGCTCGACGATCCGCTCTCCGACTATATTCCCGAATTCGCCGATGTGCAGGTTGCCGTCAGCCCGATGGCCAATGGCGATGGCGTCATCGAGACCCGCGCACCGGTGCGCCCGATCACGATCCGCCATTTGCTCACCCACACAGCCGGGCTGGGCTATATCTTCGAGAGCGAGACCGATCTCGGCCGGCTCTATCTGGAAAACTCGCTCTATGCCGGCAGCGGCGATCTGGAGGCGCGGATGCAGCAGCTCGCCGCCCTGCCACTCTATACCGATCCGGGCACGCGCTGGATCTATTCCTATTCGCTCGACGTGCTTGGCCGCGTTGTTGAAGTCGTCTCGGGCGAGCCCTTTGAAGTCTTCATGGAAACCCGCCTGTTCGAACCGCTCGGCATGAGCTCGACCGGATTTTTCTACGAGGATGTCGATTTTGACGCGGCCGAGATGTCGCCGCTTTACGTTCATGACGAGACCGGCGCAATGCTGCCCGTCGAGCAAGGGGTACCGGACTGGGCGTCCGGCGGCGGCGGACTGGTCTCGACCGCCTCGGACTATATCCGCTTTGCCATGATGCTGGCCAATGGCGGCGCGCTCGGCGAGGTCCGCATCCTGTCGCCGGAGAGCATGCACGAACTCGCCTCGCCGCAGGTCCCGTCCGATCAGCTCGGCGAAGACTGGGGCGCACGCGGCTTCGGATTTGGCGGCGCGGTCGCCATGAGCCCGGCCGAGGGCCAGGAGGCGGCGGGCATCACCGGGGATTATTCCTGGGGCGGCCTGTTCGACACCGATTTCTTCATCAGCCCCAATACCGGTGTCGCCGCCGTGCTGATGACCCAGATCCAGCCCGGCCCCAACCGGCCCGAGCCGCGCAGCGCGGCGGTCTTCCGGCCGATGGTCTATGCCAGCTTTGCCTTCGACTGAGCCTGACCGGCTGCTATCGCCGGTCATGAAAAAGGCCCGCCGGGATGACCGGCGGGCCTTTCGCATTGCCGCGTGCGGGTATGGCGTCAGCCGAATACGGTCTGCGCCATCGCCATCGCGACCAGCATCGGAAATGAGAGCAGCGTATTGGTACGCGAGAACAGCATCGCCGTGCGCGCCGCCTTGGGCTTGGCTTCGGCATCGGCCTCGACCAGGCCCAGCGCGATCTGCTGGTTCGGCCAGATAATGAACCAGACATTATAGGCCATGATGATGGCCATCCACATGCCGATCCCGATGAAGCTGTATTGCGGCGTGTAAACCTCGGCTGCCAGGCCAAGGCTCAGCACTTCGACCGTATAGCCACGCAGACCGGCGACAAACAGGCCGGTGAGCACCGTCGCGGCTGCGCCCCAACGGAACCAGAACAGGGCCGCCGGAGCGATCACCTTGCCGATTGCCGGCTTCTGCTCATCGGGAATATTGGGCATGTTGGGGATCTGGACGAAGTTGAAATACCACAACAGCCCGATCCACATGATGCCGGACACGACATGGGTCCAGCGGGCAATGCCCATCCAGAGCGCGTCATTGACTGCGATACCGCCGGTCAACACATAGGCGCCGAGATAGATGATCGCGAGCAGAAGCGAGATGTGCACGGTCGCACGCAGATTGCTCAGAATTGCAGGCATGGTTCCCTCCCCAGGAAATGATGTTTGTCTTCACTGGGGAATTTACAGCAATTCGCGTCTCGCGATAGCCCGGTCGCAAGCCGGATGATCAATCGTTCTCGCTGGCGTCGCGCTTGACGCCGACCAGCAGCAGCAGCGGTGCTGCGACGAAGATCGAGGAATAGGTCCCGATCACCACGCCCCAGATCATCGCGAAGGAGAAGCTCTTCAGCGCCTCGCCACCGATCAGATAGAGCGAGACCAGCGCCACCAGCGTCGTCGATGAGGTCAGAATGGTGCGTGAGAGCGTGTCATTGATCGACATGTTGAGCAGCTCACCCAGCGGCATCTTCTTGTACTTGCGAAGATTTTCCCGGATTCGGTCATACACGATCACGGTGTCATTCATCGAATAACCGACAATCGTCAGGATCGCCGCCACCGTCGCGAGGTCGAAGGTCATCTGGGTAACGGAGAACATGCCGACGGTGGCGATAACGTCATGGGTCAGGGCCAGGATGGCGCCGACGGAGAACTGCCACTCGAACTGGAACCAGATATAGATCAGCATCAGGAAGAGGGCGAGCGTCACCGCCATGAAGCCCTTCACGACCAGCTCGCCGGAGACGGCGCCGCCGATCACGTCAGTGCCGCGCAATTCAATGCCGGGAAAATTCGTCTCGAGCGCCGCTTCCAGGGCCCGCCGGGCATCCTGCTGGGCTTCCTCGCCCTCCAGGCCTTCACCGGGTTGCAGCGGCAGGGAAATCAGCACTTCGCGCGGATTGCCGGTCTGCTGGATACGGGGTTCGCCCAGATTGAGATCGCCGACCACCGTCCGCATTGCCTCGACATCGGCCGGTTCTTCGGTGCGGACCTCGGTCTGGATCCCGCCGCGGAAATCAATCCCGAAATTGATCCCGACATTGGCAAATTCAAACAGGGAGCCAAGCACCAGGAAGAGCGAAAACGCGATCGCCCACATCCGGATCTTGATGAAGGGGAGATTTGCCGTGGTCGGCAGAAATCTGATCAGGGCAAGTGACATGGGAATACCTCTCCTACAACGGCATGGCTTTGGGCTTCAGCGCCCGCAACCAGATAACCGCCAGCAGGCGGGAGAAGACAAAGGCGGTGAAGACCGAGGTGATAATGCCGATACCCAGCGTGATCGCGAAGCCGCGCACCGGACCGGCGCCGAGCAGATAGAGCACGGCGGCGGCGATGAAGGTGGTCACATTGGCGTCGAGGATCGCCGAGAAAGCCCGTTCATAACCGGCCTGCAGCGCATTGGCCGGCGTTCGCCCGAGCTTGCTCTCTTCGCGGATCCGCTCATAGATCAGCACATTGGCATCGACCGCCATACCGATCGTCAGGATGATCCCGGCAATGCCCGGCAGGGTCAGCGTCGCGCCGATGCCCGACAGACCGCCCATGATCAGGATGACATTGACCAGCAGCGCCGTCGTCGCAAAGACACCAAACACGCCATAGGCGGCGATCATGAAGATGATGACTGCCAGAAAGCCGATCATGACGGCTGTCTGGCCGCTTTCGATCTGGTCCTGGCCGAGACTGGCGAGCACGGTACGCTGTTCGACCGGGGTCAGCGAGGCTGGCAGGGCGCCGGCATTGAGCAGGACGACGAGTTGCTGTGCGGTCTCGTAATTATAGCTGCCGCCGATCACGCCGGAGCCCGACAGGATCGGTTCATTAATGGTCGGCGCGGTGATGATCTCGCCATCGAGCAGGATGGCGAAGCGCTTGCCGCGATTGCTGCGCGTCATGTCGCCGAAGACGAGCGCGCCCTGGGTGTCGAAGCGGAAGCCGACGACGGGACCGACATAATTGGGATGGGTGGTGACATTGGCACTGGTGAGGTTCTCACCGGTCAGCCGCGAGGCCGTCTCGACGGCGAGATACTGCACCGGATTGCTGTCGGCCATCGGATAGATGGTGCGGCCGGGCGGCACGCGCGCCTGGCCATTCGGGCCGGGATTGATGGTTTCATCGACGAGGTGAAAGCTCATGCTCGCCTGGGCGCCGACAATGGCGATGATGGCGTCAGGATCGCTGGCACCGGGAACCTGGACCAGCACCCGGGTATCGCCCTGGCGGGCAATCGTCGGATCGGTCGTGCCCAGACCGTCGAGCCGGCGGCGGATAACCTCGATCGACTGGGTGACGGTACGATTGCGGATCGCTTCAAGCTGTTCCGGCGTCACCGAAATGCGGATCGCATTGGCATCACCGGGATCGCGGCGGACATTCAGGGTTTGCGCCAGGCCAGGCTGACCCAGGGCGGTGGTGACAGGCTGTGACGATTCAGACAGACGCTCGAAAGCGGCATCGCGATCATCGGGACGCGCCATCAGGACCACAACTTCATCGCCGATCACCGAGACGCTGCGGGCCAGAAGTGGCGGAGTATCTCCACGCAGCGTCTGGCGGGCATCGGCGGCGAGGGTTTCGAGCTGACCGACGCGGACCTCGGCCATATTCACTTCGAAGACGATGTGCGAACCGCCCTGCAAATCGAGGCCGAGATTGACGGTATTGCTGGGTATCCAGCGCCAGATGCCGCGCGGCTCGCGCGAATTGTCGATCTCGTTAATGCTGTAACGATCAGCTTCCGGAACCAGGTTCGGAAGCGTGTACAGCACGCCCAGAATAATGATGGCAAAGATGGAAAATAGCTTCCAGCGCCCGAATTGCAGCATGACGGCGAACCTTGTTCAGCAGGAGCGGTTAGGTGTTGGCCGCATCATTGGCCGGCTTCGGCTCGGTCCGGTTACGGACATCGGCGATCGTGTGCTTGATCAGCCGGACTTCGACGCCCTTGGACAGTTCGATGACGGCCTCGGCCTCCTCGACCTTCAGCACCTTGCCGACCAGCCCGCCCTGGGTGACGACGACATCGCCGCGCTTCAGCGCCTCGATCATGTCGCGATGTTCCTTGGCACGCTTCTGTTGCGGACGGATCAGCAGGAAATAGAAGACGAGGCCCATCAGGACGAGCATCGGGATCGGCGATTCGAGAATGGTCTGGAGATTCATGCTGGGCTCCGCTTGCCGGCAGCCTGCCGCCGGATAGGGCGCAGGCATAATTCAGTTTGGCCGGACTATATCGGGGCGACGGCGGGTTGCAACAAGCGTGACTGCAGGAAAATCCCGCCGATCAGCGCAAATAACGCATCGGGTCTTCCGGATTGACGCCGCGGCGGATCTCGAAATGCACCTGGGCAATCTCGACCGTACCGCTTGATCCGGCCGCCGCGATGACCTGACCGCGGGTCACCTGGTCGCCTTCGCGCACCATCAAACGGCTGTTATGGGCATAGGCCGTCACGAAGCCGCCCTCATGACGCAGCAGGATGAGCTGGCCATAACCGGCCAGTTCCGAGCCGGCATAAACCACCTGGCCGGCCGCCGCAGCACGGACCTCGGCCCCCGCACGGGCTTCGATATTGATCCCGTCATTTCGGCTGCCATCAGGCTTGCGGCCAAAGCCGGACAGGATGGAGCCCCGGATCGGCCAGTCGAAGCTGATCGCGGAACTGGCGACCTGTTGCGCGGCCGGCACAGTGGACTGGGCCGGAGGACTGTGAACCCGCGGCGGGTTGCGCGTTGTTGTCGTGGCAGGGCGGGGCGCGGCATTGGCGATAACTGTGTCACGCGGCAGCTGGATCGATTGTCCGACTTCCAGCTCATAAGGCGCACGAATGCCGTTATGGCTGGCCAATTGCTGGAAAGGAATGTCGTAGCGAAGCCCGATCCGGTAGAGATTTTCGCCGCGTTGCACGACATGCACGGGCGGGTGGGGCATCGACAGGACCTGACCCGGACGCAAGGTATAGGGGCGGCTCAGACTATTGGTGCTGGCCAGCGAGGCCATCGCGACATTGCAGCGCTCGGCAATCTCCGACAGCGTATCGCCGGAGCGCACCGTATAGCTGCCCGCGCCACAATTTCCCGAAGCGGACGGGCTTGCGGGACCTGTCGGGCCGGAATAGGTGGAACCGGAACGGTAATCGACACGAGCGGGCTCCCGCGGCGTCGAGGAACACCCCGCCAACCCTGCACCCAGGGCCGCCATAACGCAGATCAAAATATTCCAGCGCATCGTCCCGACACGGACCTCCGGCTTTTCGTTCGGAGGATATCAAGCCAGAGAAGACTTAACCGGCGGTTAGCCATGCGAGGGAAAGTGGGGACCGGAAGGATGCCGTGGCCGGCTGGACCGATGCCAGCCTCAACAAAGCCGGACTATCTGCCCGTTGCTAAAGCGATTTCGCCTCGCCCTTCACCAGCGGCACAAAACGCACATCCATGATATCGCTGGTCGTCAGCTCATCGCCCTGGCGCTGATAGCGCACCAGCACCTGTTTGGTGCCGCGATCGACCGGCGCAATGGCGATGCCGCCATCCTTGAGCTGGGCCAGGATGGCATCAGGGCGGACCGGCGCCGAGGCCGTCAGGATAATGCGGTCAAACGGCGCCTGTTCCGGCCAGCCCAGCGTGCCATCGCCGACGCGGGTGGTGATATTGGTCAGCCGCATCTGCTCGAAACGCGCCTCGGCCTCCTTCGACAGGGTCCGGTAGCGCTCGACCGAATAGACCCGCCGCGCCAGCCGTGACAGCACGGCGGCCTGATAGCCCGAGCCGGTGCCGATCTCGAGCACCTTGCAGCGATCATCGAGTTTGAGCGCCTGGGTCATCAGCGCCACGATCAAAGGCTGGGAGATGGTCTGGCCGCAATCGATCGGCAGGGCCCGGTCGTCAAAGGCCTGGTCGCTGAAACGTTCCGGCACGAAGAGATCGCGCGGCGTGCGCTCGATCGCCGCCATTACACGCGCATCGGTCACACCGCCGCCACGCAGCGACATCACCAGCTGGATCATGCGCGGATCGGGCATTTTCATCGCGTCGGCCATGCGCTTCAGCTCCGCGGCGGGACACCGCCCAGCATGCGCTTGAGATTGCCCAGCGTCTCGCCATGGGTGAGATCCATATGCAGCGGCGTCACCGAAATCTTGCCCTCATAGACGGCGCGCAGGTCAACGCCCTCGGGCGGGTTGGACAGCAATCCCTTGAAGGCGAGCCAGTAATAATCCTCGCCGCGCGGATCGACGCGGCGCTCCCCGTGCAGGATATGCTGGTCGCGCCGCCCCTGGCGGGTGACCTCGACTTCCTTGACGTCCTCAACCTTGGCATCGGGGAAATTGATATTGATCAACACATCCTCCGGCCATTTCAGGTCGAACAGGCGGCGGAGGATTGGCGCGCCGAAAGTCTGCGCGGTGTCCCACTCGATCGGATCGTCCTTCTTGAAACCATAGGCCTGCGACAGGGCGACCGAGGGAATGCCCAGCTGCATGCCCTGCATCGCGCCGGCCACCGTGCCGGAAAATGTGACGTCCTCGGCGATGTTCTGGCCGCGATTGACGCCGGACAGGATCAGGTCCGGCTTCCTGCCCTTGACCAGATCCTGCACCCCGATCAGCACCGCATCGGTCGGCGTGCCGGAAACGGAGAAACGTTGCTCGTCATACTGGCGAATGCGCAGCGGCGCATGCAGCGAGAGCGAGCGCCCGGCCCCCGACTGTTCCAGCGCCGGCGCCACGATCCAGACATCATCCGACAATTCCCGCGCAATTGCCTCGAGCACTTTCAGGCCACGCGCGTGCACGCCATCATCATTGGTCAGCAGAATACGCGGATTGGTTTTCGGGATCATGGGGCGTGGCTTTCATGGCGGCGACTGTCGGTGGCCGGTTCTAGACGATGGAGCGCGCGCTGGACATAGCGCGATGCGGTGGGGAGTTGGGGGGCTCCACAGCCACCATCGATCATGATATATCTTGATATCGCAGACTCTCCGGAAGGATCCCGCCATGGGGCAGCCGCGCGAAAAATTCGCCACCCAGATGGACGCCGCCATCCTCGCCGAGCTGCGTCTGCAAGCCAAAACCGAGGGCCGCCAGATCCAGTCCCTGATCGAGGAGGCCGTTGCCGCCCTGCTCGCCGCCCGGAAGGCCGGCGATCGCCGGGCGCGGATCATGGAACTCCATGAGGCCTCCGTCGCCAGATACGAGGCGGTCTACAAGAAGCTGGCCGAGTGAGCCGCGAATATCTGAGTGCGGACAATGTGATGGAACTGCACGCCGCACTGATCGTGCGTCTCGGCGGCGCCCACGGCCTGCGCGATCCCGGCCAGCTTGATGCCGCCCTGCACCGCCCGCAATCAGGCTATTATAGCGACGTGATCGAGGAAGCTGCTGCACTCTGGGAAAGCCTGTCGCAGAACCATCCCTTTGTTGATGGCAATAAGCGCACTGCACTCGACGCGATGCACGTCTTCCTCGGGCTCAACGAGGTCGAGCTGACGGCTTCATCGGAAGCTCTGTATGCGTTTGTGGTGCCGCTCTATGATGAGTGGCGCTTCTGTTTCGAGGAATTGGAACCGTGGCTGCGCGCGAATACGCGGGGGCGGAGTTAGACAGAAACCCTGCCGCTAACGCCCCGCCTCATCCCAATCCTCGCGCCCATGGCGGATACGCAGGATTTCAATTCCGTCCAAGGCCGCCTCACGATAGATCACGATATGTGAACCGCACGGGTGGATCCGCACCGGCGGATCGATCTCCATGCGCAGCCGCGCGAGACGGGGATTGGCGGCGATCCGCTCAAAGCTCGCGATGAGCGCCACGAAATAGGCCTCGACCTGTGCCACACCAAACCGCACGGCACCTTCCCGATAAATGCCGACGAGATCGGCCTCCGCAGCCCGCGTCAGCCGATAGCGCATCGCTCAATCTGTCTCGGACAGGTGCCCCGCCTGTGCCAGCACATCGCCAATCGGCCGATCGCTGAACCCGCTCGCCAGGCCTTCGCTGACCAGATGCTGCATGTTCGCCAGCTTCGCGGCCCGGTCCTGGTCGCGCCGGATCAAGTCGCGGACATAATCGCTGGAATTGCTGTAGCGCCCGGTTGAGGCCTGAGCCTCGACCCAGTCCTTCATCCCGTCCGGGAGCGAGACATTCATTGTCGCCATCTGGGCCTCCGCCAAATCGGTGACAAAGATTGGCGGATATCGGGCAAAACATCAAGTGCGGCACCTTGGGATAGGCCGCCTTGGATCAATATCCCTAACCCCTTGTCATCCCCGCCGGATGGCCCGACTTGATCGGGCCGCAGAGCGGGGACCCAGACCCTGGAGCGTCTGGGTCCCTGTGTGTCGTGGATGGGGTAGAATGACTGCGC
>TARA_R110000744_G_scaffold273278_4_pt1 | contig 37042 bp, 37 predicted proteins | sample TARA_R110000744 | Tara Oceans TARA_R110000744 (sample SAMEA4398083) | marine metagenome | biome: Polar Biome; feature: [DCM] deep chlorophyll maximum layer (ENVO:01000326); material: water (ENVO:00002006), including particulate matter (ENVO:01000060) such as... | depth 36 m | reverse complement strand
CCTCGACGGCGGTTGGCGGTGAAAACAGCTCGGCGCCCTGCTCCAGATAGATCGAGCTCGACGGGAAGGCGAAATCGGTGCCCGCCTCTTCAACAATGGTCTTGATCGTGAAGGCGAGTTCTTCCTTCAGCGCCAGCCATTCGCCCCAATTGGTGGTGCGGGTGAAGCAGTAGAGCATGAAATCGATCGAGGAGGGTCCGAAGCTGTCCACCCGCATGAAGGTCGAGACCTCCGGTGCCTGGGCGTAACCGGGGTGGTTGGTGACATAGTCGAGCACGCGGTCGCGAATGGTCTTCAATTGCTCGACGCTGGTGTCATAGCGCACGCCGATAATCCAATAGGTCCGCCGATGCGTCATGCGGGAAAAATTCGTGACCGCATTGTCGGACAATTTCGAATTGGGGACATAGACCGGCCCCTTGTCGAAGCGGCGCACGAGGGTGGAGCGGAAATTGATCGCCTCGACCGTGCCCTCGACAACGCCATCGACCTTGATCCAGTCGCCGGGCAGGAAGCGTTTTTCTGCCAGTACGAGCAGGCCACCGATCAGATTCTTGAACAGGTCCTGCGCGCCAAGCCCGACGGCGACGCCGAACAGGCCGAGACCGGCGATGATGCCGCCGACCGGAATGTCCCAGATCTGCAGGACGGCGGCGGCGCCAATAACGACGAACAGGATCCGCATTGCCTTGGTCAGCCAGTCGAGCATCACCGGGGTGAGCGCGTTCTGCAGCGCCCGCATCAGATGGATGAAGGGTTCAACAGTGTTGTGCAAGGCCCAGAAAATCCCGATCGCGACCAGCGACGGAATGATACGGTCGACATCGGAAATCGCCGTACTGCCGGTCCCGGCCTCGAGAATATTCAACGCGAAGAAGAGCGCGATCGTCACCGGCAGGAGTTTCAGCGGCCCGGCGAGGGCATCGACGATGGCATCATCGACGCCGTTTTCGGTCTTTTGCGCCATGCGCTTGAGCACCGCGATGAGCGTGCCCGCGAGCACGGATCTCAGCGTGATACCCAACACCACCACCACGACGGCGCTGACCCCGTGCCCGACGCTGACCCCGAGGAAGGAGGTCTGCCAGACGGCAACCGCCTGGGCCCATAATTCGCCCGACTGGGCAAGAAAACCGGTCTGGTCCTGCAGCCGCATCAGGAGGCCCTTTCCCGTACGCGGTGGAATTTGATCTGGGGGAATTTCTCTTCCGAATAGGAGACTTCCCAATTGCTCTTGGCGAGAAACACCGGATTGCCGTCAATATCGACCGCCATGGCGGACTTGTGCCGCTCGCCGAAGGCCTCGATCTCCTCCTCGCTGCCGCCGAGCCAGCGTGCGGTCTCGTAGGGTGCCGGCTCGAAGGTCACCTCAAGCCCGTATTCCGCCGCGACGCGTTCGCGCATCACATCAATCTGCAACGAGCCGACCGCGCCGACGATGAAATCGCCGCCGAGCACCGGACGGAACAGCTGGGTGACACCCTCCTCGGCCAGGCTTTCCAGCGCCTTCTTGAGGTGTTTCGCCTTGAGCGGATCGGCCAGACGGGCGCGGCGCAGGATTTCCGGCGCGAAATTCGGGATGCCGGAAAAGCGCAGCTTGCCGCTCTCCGACAGGCTGTCGCCAACGCGCAGCGTGCCGTGATTGGGAACCCCCATCACATCGCCGGCGAAGGCCTCGTCGGCAATCTCGCGGTCCTGGGCGAAGAAGAGGATGGGCGAGGAGACCGTGAGCTGTTTGCCGGTCTCGGTCTTGAGCTTCATGCCGCGGCGGAACTTGCCCGAACACAGGCGCACGAAGGCGACGCGGTCGCGGTGATTGGCGTCCATATTCGCCTGCACCTTGAACACGAAGCCGGACACTTCCTTGTCGCCGGGCTGCATATAGGTCTGCTCGCCATTGATCTGCACCTTCATTGGTGCCGGTCCGGGGATCTTGTCCGCCAGCCCGTCGAGCAATTCGCGCACGCCGAAACCGCGCAGGGCCGAGCCGAAGAAGACCGGCGTCATATGGCCTTCCAGAAAGCTTTGCGGGTTGAAGGCCGGACACAGCTCGCGCGCCACTTCGGCGCCATCACGGGCCTCCTCGATTTCGGCATCCGAGAGAAGCTCGCGGATGTCCGGGCCATCGAGGGCAAGCCGCTCCGAGGCCGCTTCACGGTCATGCTCGACGCCCGGGCGCTGATACAGCACCAGTTCATCCGTCTCCAGATCGACCACGCCCTTGAAGCGCTGGCCGGAGCCAACCGGCCATTGCATCGGCACGGCGTCGAGGGCGAGCTTGTCCTGGATGTCCTGCAGCAGATCGACCGGGTCGAGCGCCTCGCGGTCCATCTTGTTGATCAGGGTGACAATCGGGATATCGCGCAGGCGGCAGACCTCGACCAGTTTCAGGGTCCGCGGCTCGACGCCCTTGGCGGCATCGAGCACCATGATCGCGCTGTCGGCGGCGGTCAGGGTGCGGTAGGTATCCTCGGAGAAATCCTCGTGACCGGGCGTGTCGAGCAGGTTGAACAACAGGCCGCGATGTTCGAACGTCATCACGGAAGCCGAGACGGAAATCCCCCGCTCCTGCTCGATCTTCATCCAGTCGGACCGTGTGCGGCGGTTTTCCCCGCGTGCCCGGACCTGCCCCGCCATGCGGATCGCGCCGGCGGCCAGGAGCATGGTCTCGGTCAGCGTGGTCTTGCCGGCGTCAGGATGAGAGATAATGGCGAAGCTGCGGCGACGCGCCCATTCCGGCGCATCAATCGTCGGAGAAGTCATGAACTGGCCCGCTGAGAGTGCAAGCCCCGAACTAGCCCGATCAGTAGGCGCTGTGCAAGTTTTCCGTCACCCGGTTCCAGACTTCCTCATTGATGACCGCGGGCTCGAGCACACCCTCATTCTGACGCTTCCACAGATAGGTCAGGATCACCATCGGAACATTGGCAAAACGCAGCCCGACATCATCGGGGCTGTCAGCGCCGTCGGGGCGAACCCCGAGGAGGGCATTGGCTGCCGGTGCCCGGTAGGCAATCAGGGCGGCAAGATGTTTGGTCCGGTCCGGCTTGTTGGTCGCCATCAGGGGGTCGACGAACAGCGCTTCGCGCAGCAATGAAGTGAGATGGCCGGTGGTGAGCGTCTCGAACTGCGCCGCCGGCAAGGGAATCGTACCGTCCTTCAGGACCGACACAAGGTCGCCCAGGTCGAAAACCTTTTCGTTGAACAAGAACAACATCGGACGTCCCCGCAAACCCCAAAACTCAACAACGCCATTCTAGGCCACGGTTGTTAAGAATCCGCGACCGGCTCCGTTAAAAAGCTTCGCCCCTGCCGGTCCTCGATCTCGACCACCCAGATATCCGGATCGCCCTCGGCGCGGCGGCGGCAATAGGCGTCGACTTCCGCCTCCGCAACCGGCTTGTCGCGAAAGCGCGTCCAGATCCGGTCGCCGTTTTCGTCCCGCGCCGGGACAAATAATTCCGCCTGCCCCGACAGGTCTGCCACCTTGACGAGTACAGCACCGGCATCTTCGTCTCCGTGGCGAATCACATAGGCCGCCGCCAGTCCGGTCGCAGCCCTGCGCAGCAAGGCCTCCACCCAGAATCCGGTTTTTAGTTGAATGATTTTCATTGCTGGCCGCCGAATTGCTTAATAACGTATTAACGGGGTAAGGGAGCGTTCTATGTTGGTACGAGTTGCGTTGGTTGCGATGGCACTTTGTGCGTCGGCGGCAAGTCAGGCTTTTGGGCAAGGGAATCAGGACAGTCCGCCTGCCACCATCCTGGACCAGAATAGCGTCGAAGGCACCCGGATCGAAGAGCGCACACTGGCCGATCTCGAGACCGGAATGGACGCCTTCGTTCTCTCCTCCAGCCAGGCGCGGACCCGCATCCGGTTTTACCTTCCTCCCAATACCTATAGCTCGGAAGCTTGGCTTCGACTGGCCGCCCGCCCCGCAAGCGATGGCAGCAATGGCCGCATCCAGGTCGCCATCAATGGCGGCGAGCCAATTATCATCCGGCCACAACCCCGTGCGATCGAAGCACGCTTTGCCCTTTTCTCCGCCGACATTCAGCCCGGCGAAAACATACTCGAAGTCTCCTATTCAAGCGACACGGCCACGACGGGCTGGATCGTCGATGCCAGCCGGTCGCAATTGCGCCTGACGCTGGAGCAGGACAGCCCGATCACCTCTCTGGGCGAGCTGGAACTGGCGCTCGCCGCCGATTTTGCCGCCCCGCGCCGTATCGCCCTGATTACCGATATCAGCCGCCAGCGCGCCACACTGGAAAGCCTCGTCGCCCAGGGCGTCGCCTTGCGGGCCGGCAATGTGCCGCTGTTCGGCGGCGATGAAGCCAATGCCGACCTGGTGATCCGGATTGCCGAGAATGACCGCCTCGACGAGCGCGACCGCGCCATCCTGCGGACAGGCAATCGCAGCCAGGGCCCGGAGATCGCCTTCGGCGCCGGCGAGGCGCAGCGCCTGATCGTCACCGGCCGAAATATCGACGAGGCCGTCGCCGCCGCGCGTCTGTTCGCCGCCCGCTCGTTTGAGGGTTACGGCCGCAGCTTCGTGGCCGCCGACGCCATCACCGCCCAGCGTCTCGGCACGGCCCAGGTCCGCGATGCCCGCCGTCTGAGCGCCAATGCCGATTTGCGGACACTGGCCGCATCAGGCCTGCCCTTCAGCGCCGATCAGGGGTCACGCACGGCCGTTCAGTTCACCACACGCACGCGCGCCGACCGCTATGGTGCGCTCTCGGTGCTGGCGCGCGGCGCGCTCGTGAGTGGCGAAGCCTGGCTCTATGCCTGGTATGGCGAAGAGCATGATCAGGCTCCCGCCAATCACAATCTCCTCATTGTCGGCCCCGGCAGCAGCAGTATCGCAGCCCTCGGCCGCAATGCTCCCGCCGAGTTCGGTGCCGCCATGCGCGCCGCCGAGCGCAGCCGCGGTCAACGCGGCTTGATGCGCCTCGCCGCCGCCGCCTATGCCGATGAAAGCACCTCCCCGGCCACGCCGGAAGACGGGCGCAGCATTGGTGTGGCCTCGCTGTTCCGCGATGCCGAGCAGCCCGGCCGCTGGATTGGCACGCTGACATCGCCGGAACTGTCCTCCTTTGAATCCGCCAGCCGCAGCCTGGCGCGCTCCAATCTGTGGCACGCCCTGGAAGGCCGTGCGGCCGTCTGGAGCGTGCGCGGCGTCACCGCGCTCGATTACAGTGTCACGGCACCGGGTCTTCGCGAGCGGGCCCAGGAATTCGCGCTCGACCACACGCGCGATGCCGCCTTCATGCTGTTCGGCATCGCCTTCATCATGCTGATCCGGGGCATTTGGCGCCGCCGCCGCGTTCACGCGTCGTAAAACTTGCCGTGTTAGCGTCATTTCTTCGGAATATCGGGGAAATGCCATGCGTTCTGCCTTCCACGCCTTGGCCCTGGGCCTGTTTGGCCTCACCAGTGCCGCGAGCGCGCAGGATGCCGATCTGATCTTCGGCGAACGCACCGCAGCCCTGGCCATGGACGCGCATTGCGACCTCTTCACTGATCGCCAGCGTGCCGCGCTTGATGCCGCACGGCTGCAGGCCCGGGGCGCCCTGTTGCGCAGCGGTATCGCGCCCGGACGGATCCAGGCCTATGGCGATGAAATCGCTGCCGAAGCCGGGAGCCGGGATTGTGATTCCGCCGAAATCCTGGCGATGCGAGATCGTGTGCTGACAGCCTTTGAGGGTTATCTGCGCGTCGGCAATATGACCTTTCCGGGCATCGCTTTTTCCTGGTTTGCCAATCGCCAGATTCTGACCGATGAACCGGTCTGGGCCCTGCTCCAGGACACGGGTCGCATCCGGGCCGGCATCAGCCGGGTCGACGGTGATATCAGCTTTACCATCGCCCTGCCCGACAGCGGCGAATACATCTCGGCCATTCTGGTCATGCGCGACCCACAACGCGCCCCCGAATTATATGATCCGACCATGGGCGGCATGTTTGCCGGGCCCGCCAGCGCCAGCTGGGCCCAGTGGACGCCGCCGGAATTTGCCCGGCGGCTGGTCTGGGCCAGCGATCAGATGGATGGGCCGGCGGCCGATGCCCTGGCGGGCGCAAGCCAGGGACATGTCTTCCGCTTCCCGCCCTCTGTCGTGCAGCAGCTTGGTCAGCTCGACCCGCGCGAAACAGCCCGGATTGATCTGATGGACCGCAATGGCGAGCGGGTGGCGTCCGATTATTTTGAAATTGGCGACTTCGCCGCCGCGATTGCCTTCCTGCGAGCGGCGATCAGCGACGCGTCACAGATCGACCTGCCGGAAAGCTGACCGGCAGGATCAGGCTACGCTGGCCTGCGCACCAAGTGACTGGGAAGCTTCCTGAGCACGCTCGATCTGCTGGTGAACATTGAGCCGGCGCAGTGTGTCGACCTGCCCCATCGCCTGAGTCAGTACAGGCAAGGTCACGGTGATGGTCGTGCCCACACCCTTGGCGCTGGCGATCGACATGGTGCCGCCATGCAGCCCTGCCAGGGCCCGAACCAGTGACAGGCCAAGCCCGGTGCCGCGGGTATCGACTTCGCGTGCGCTCGATGCCTGGCGATAGGGCTGGCCCAGCCGGGCAGCCTCCTGGGGATCCATCCCGACGCCGCTATCACCGACTGCCAGCACCAGATCAGCGCCAGAGGCTCTGGCCATCACGACAACCGCGCCGCCTTCCGGGGTGAATTTCACGGCATTGGAGAGCAGGTTCAGCAGAATCTGGCGCAGGGCCTTGCGATCGGCATTCACCAGGATGGGCTGATCGCCGGTCTCGACCGAGAGCGACAGACCGGCTTCCTCAGCCTGCAAGCGCATCATCTTGACGCTCAGCCCGACCACTTCGGAAATGTCGAAACTCTCGCGTGAGAGATCATAACTGTCGGCCTCGATTTTCGACATGTCGAGCACATCGCCAATCAATTCCATCAAATGCTGGCCGCTCTCATGAATGAGATCGGCATATTCCGCATAACGCGCCGGCATGGGCCCGAACAGCCGGGCTTTCATGACATCGGAGAATCCAATGATCGCATTGAGCGGCGTTCGCAATTCATGACTGACCGAGGCGAGGAATTGCGACTTGGCGCGAGCCTCTTCCAGCGCGAGCGCACGTGCTTCCTCGGCCTCGCGCAGTGCGTTTTCGGTCTCGGCGCTATAATCGCGGGCGAGCACCGACACCGAACCACCCTCGATCGGCCGGGCCTCGAGCTTGACGCGTTCGGGATTGCCGCGGCCGCCCCGAATGCTCAGCAGATCCGACAGCGGCTTCGCGGCCGCGCGGCGCGCCGCGCGCGCCAGCTCGGAACGATCTTCATCATCAAAGCCGAGATCGGCGATCGGAAGATTGAACAATTCGCGCGGCAGGCCCGGCGAGAGTTCGCGCAAACCGCGGGAAACGGCGAGAATATTGCCGTCATTATCGCAAGCGAGAATGGCCGCCGGGGCGGCATCAAAGGCCCGGCCACGCACCCGGCCGTGCTCGGCCTCAAGGCTGGCCAGGTCATTGGCCCGGATTGAGCGGATCGCGGCACAGGTGAAGCCATAGGTCACGACCAGCACGATGCCGAGGATAAAGGGCAGATGGTATTCCACCGCGATCGGCTGCGGCTGGATGAAATGGGTGAGTTGCAGCCCCGTTACGACCAGGGCCGCCAGGCCGGACATTGCGCCCGCCTTGACGATGGCATCGCGGTCGCCGCCCCCGGCCGCCATCGCCGGCGCCAGCAGGAAGGCGAGCACGCCGGTACCGGTCACACCGCCGCCCGACACTGCGACGATGGCCGCCAGCGATGTCCACAGCATGGCCAGTACAAAGCGTTCGAAGGATCGATCGAGACGCGGCGCGAGAACGAGGCCGGCAATTGCCGGAAATGCCACGCCGAGGGAACCGGCCATGTTCAACCAGGCCGGCCCTTCAAGGATCGGCCAGAGTTGGGGCATGGCCGCAGCGACCGTCCCAATCCAGATGAGATTGGTTACGGGACCACCGCGGCGCGCGATCCAAGCAGCAATGTCTCGTTTTCGAGTGTGCATTTTTTCCCGTTGCGACTCAGCGCAAGCCTCAGCCCGTAATCTTTGCCTCTGGCGTTAACAAATGCTGAATCGTAAACTTTTGGCGTTTACTGTTTCACGCTGGAAAGTCTGTCTCCGGGCAATGTATTTCAAGGCTTGGAGAGCGGGCGTGTCCGGGGCACACTGTGGGTTCACAGGGTTATGGAGGCTACCCGATGTTCATATCCATCCTTGCAGCGCTTGCTCTGACGACCGCACTGGATGGCGACGGCCAGGATGCAGGCATGGCTCAGCCGCCCGTCCTGCAGCTCGATGCGGTCGAACCGGCACAGGCCGACGCCGTGCGCACGGCCGCCGGAGATTATGCTGCTTTCCACGGCGTCGTGGCGGATCTGCGCTCTGCGCCGATCGGGTCGGGTGAGGATCTCGACTCGGCGATGGACCGGCTGACCGCCTTCTATGTTCATGACCGCCTGGTTCGCGCCTGGATCGCCTACACCGCGATGATCGCCGCCCAGCACCCCGAATATCTCGATGATGTCCGTGAACTGGCTGACTATTATGGCGCCCAGGCCGCGATGTCCGGCCTGCTCTATGACCCGACCTATGCGATCAGCTTCACCCATGCCGATACCGCCGAGGCCTCCGTGGTCGATGCACTCGAGCGCGACAGCGCCGGCATTCGTGAAGTCAGCGACCGTTATCGCGCTGCCGCCTATGACCTGCAGGCGACGCGCTGGGCCCAGGCGAGAGCCGGTGATCGCCGTTCGCGCCTCTCGGCGCTGGAGAATGCAGGCTCAGCACCGAGCGTGCCGCTGAGCAATGAATTCCTGCTCTCGCTCGATACCGGGCTCGACGGCGTGGTGCCGGCTTCTGCACTCTATGACCATCCGGAAATCGCGCGCATGGGCGCCTACGCCACGCCGCAATTAACCCTGACGGTCGGCGATGCCGTGATCGATCCCGACCGGGATCGCATTGGACGCATCCTCTCTGTCGCAGCCCTTCAGGCGATTTCAAACGATCCAAGCCAGTCGACCGAGCTGATCAACGCCCTGCTGTCAGATCCGGTCGTCGAGCGTTGCCTGACCTGGGCAAGGCTTGACCTGCAACAGTGCGTCGCCGCCGGTCATTTCAAATATGAGGACAGTTTCTGCATCGCCGAGCACGCGCTGCTGGACGTCAGCCGCTGTCTCGGCGTATCGGCCGCGACCGGGACTGATTGAGCCCGCAGCCTGATCCGCCAAGACCTTAACAAAAAGTGTACCGTTTAGAGACGCGATCAAATTTTAGACAAAAACATTGCTCCAGTTTCGCACGCCGTTTCCGCTAAACCCTGGAATCGCGTGCAATAGCTGAAAACCTGACCTAGCCTCGATCCTGCAACTACTGCCGGTACACCCCGGCGATAGACTTGGTTTGAGGTTGGTCGATGATGTTTTTTCTACGTGCTGCGTTCTGGCTGGCAATCGTGTCGGTTTTTGTCCCGCGTGACTTCGCAGGCGAAGCTATGGACCTGCCCTTCGATACGGCATCAACACGCATTGATGCCGGCCAGGCGGTGGATAGCTGGTGTGTGGACCGCGAAGCGCTCTGCGAGGCCGGGGCCGAGGCTGTCCAGCTGGGCGGCTTTCTGGCCGGCTTTGCCGCGACACAAATCGAAACCGCCATCGAGGATCGCCAGGCTTCCGCCTCTTGATGACCTGCCCTTTCTGATCGCCGGGCGGCACTGACCGCATCTACGGCTTGATCCTGTCCGCAGCGCGGCTTAACTCCACGCTGTGATGACCCAAACTCCAATCCAGATCGAAATCGAGGAACTGGTCGAGGAATTCGACCTGCTGGACGATTGGGAACAGCGCTACCGCTATCTGATCGATATGGGCAAGGCCTTGCCGCCCCTTCCCGATGCTCAGCGAACCGAGGAAAGCCGGGTCCAGGGCTGTGTCAGCCAGGTCTGGCTGATTGTCGAACCCGACGCAGACGGCCATCTCGTTTTTCACGCCGACAGCGACGCGCATATCGTGCGTGGCCTCGCCGCGCTCCTGCTGCGCCTCTATTCCGGCCGCAGCCGCGAGGACATTCTCTCGGTCGATGCGCGCGAAGTGCTGGCACGGATCGGATTGTCGGAACATCTCTCCCCGCAGCGCTCCAATGGCCTGGCCTCGATGATCGGCCGGATACGGGCAGCGGCCTCAAACTAGGCTTTCAGCCCGTAATGCCGCGCCAATTGCTGCAGAGCAAGCTTCAGCACCGTCTTGCCAGAGCGCTGGGCCCAGCCGAAGCGCCGTTCGACCGCGGCCATGCCCTCCCCGCGAATACAGACCGCCATCACCAGCTGATCCATGCCGCTGCCCAGGGCGGCGAGCGCATCCATCACACGATCCTTGGCAGCGATCGTCGCCAGCGAGGCCGCTTCAGGTCCACCCCGCCAGCCCTGCGGGCGGCAAGTGGCGGTCAATGACCAGTTGCGCGTCGTGTGCTGATGCAGGCTGGAACAGGCATGGTCTGCGCAAAAGCGTTCCGCCGCCGCGCATTCCACCGGATCGAGCTGGCCCGCCCAGCGTCCCAGCGCCCCCTCGCTTGTATTGCGCTGGACCCGGTGCAAGCGGCCATCCTCGCCGAGCACACTACAGGCGCTCATGGTGCGGTGGGGGGCGGCGTAACCCTCACCCCTCTGGCGTTCGATGGCGGCCCGCCCGCAGGGATCCAGTTCGAAGGTGTCGCCGCTCTGGCTGAGCAATCCCCTGGCGAGCGCCTGGCGCAACTGGGCGGCATCAAGGCGCGCCAGCGGCCGCCGGCGGCGATCGCCGCCGGGGAAGACCCCATATCCGCCGCCGCCAATACAGGGCTTCAGCGCGGTGCCATTACGCGCCAGGCAATGCAGCCAACGCGGCAGGTTCTCGTCTCCGGCCGACGGCATCATTCGGCCTCACCCGGTTGCGGTGCCGCACGCAGACAGGCTTCAAGAGCATCCATCGACTGGTCGAAGCCGCGATCATCGCGCTGGTCCTCGATCCGGTGACAGGCATGCGCTGCGGTCGAGCGGTCGCGGCCGAAGGCCTGGGCCACCCGGGTCAGGGACAATTCGAAGGCGATATGGGCGAGATACATGGCGGCCTGTCGGGCAAAGGCGGCTTCGCGCGACCGCCGCGTCGGTGCCTCGAGCTCGTCCTGGGGCACGCCAAAAGCGTAGGCCACGGCACTCTGGGCCAGACGGGCCCGGGCGATATCCACGCCCATTTTTGAAATTTCTTGCGTCATCTTGCGCTCCCGGTCGTTACGAACCGGAACGCCTTTCAGATCGTCCCGGCCCGCCCATGCTAGGAGGGCTACACCCAGGCGGGGATAATATTCCTATTTTGATCGCAAGAAAAGGCCGCGCAACCCATACGTGTTGCGCGGCCAGCATTCGCGATACTACATTGAAATATCAGGTCGAAAAATAGGCGATGATCAGGACAACCGCCAGCAAAGCGCTGGTCCAGATTGCGAGCACTCCACTGGGGATATCTCGGCTCAGGGCACCCATAGGACTGAATACCTGATACAGTCGACCACCAATTCCGCTCATCAAACGCCCCCAGACATTGCCCATGGAGGCCGAAAGCCGGTCGAGCATCAGCCAGCTCCAACGCGCCAGGCCATCGCCGAAGCGGCGATAGACCCAATCGAAGTCGAGATTGACCGAGCGCTTCTCCGCCGGATAGGCCCCAACCTTCAGCAGGAAGGCGAAGGCGAAGATGGCACCGAGCAGGAGCTGCATCTGCCCGACGACATGGTCGAAGGTATAGGGCTGGTAGATGGCGTTTTGATAGGGCAGCAAATCATAGAGTTTGCCGTAATTGATGCCGAGATAGACGCACATCAGCGCGCCCAGCCCCATCGCCATCAGCATATTGACCGGCGCCTCGCGCACACGGCGGCCGCTATCATGGCCGAAGAAGGCGAAATACGGGATCTTGATCCCCGAGTGCTCGAGTACGCCCGCGGAGGCAAAGACCAGCATCAGCCAGACCACCCAATGCCCTTCCTGGGCGACGGCGGCCAGGATCATGGCCTTGGCCACGAAGCCGGAGAAGAGCGGAAAGGCCGAGATCGAGGCCGACCCGATCAGACAGAAGAACGCCGTCGCCGGCATCGACTTGAACAGACCGCCCAGCTCCGATGCCTTGACCGTTCCGACCCGGTGCAACACCGCGCCCATGCTCATGAACAGGAGGCCCTTATAGATGATGTGCACGAAGGCATGCGCCGCCGCGCCATTGAGCGCCAGTTCGGAGCCGATCCCGATCGCCACGACCATGAAGCCGAGCTGGTTATTGAGCGAGTAGGACAGGACTTTGCGCAGATCATTCTCGACCACGGCGAAGAAGACCGGGAAAATGGTCATGATCGCGCCGATATAGATCAGGCTGTCCTCACCGGCGAAACCGCGGGCCAGGGCATAGATCGCCATCTTGGTGGTGAAGGCCGACAGGATGACCGTGCCGACCACCGTCGCCTTGGGATAGGCGTCCTGCAGCCAGTTGTGCAGGAAGGGGAAGGCAGCTTTGATGCCGAAGGCGATGAAGATCAGGAAGCCGCCCGGCGAGTCGAGGCCGATATGCTCGAAAGCCCAGCTACCGGTCTCGCCGGCATGAATGACGGCACCGGTCAGCAAGAGCACGCCCGACAGGACATGGATCGCCAGATAGCGCAGCCCGGCCTTGGTCGCGGCCTTGTTGCGCGCGCTCCAGATCAGGAAGACCGAGGAGATCGCGGTCAGCTCCCAGAACAGGAAAAGCGTCATCAGATCGCCGGCAAACACCGCGCCGAGCGCGCCGCCGGCATAGATCAGTCCGGCGGCATCGGTGACGCGATCCTTCTCATGCAGGCCATAGAGCCCGTTCAGGAAGGCCGCGATGATGAAGATCAGGCTCCAGATACGGCTATAGGCATCGAAACGCAGGGTCTCGAGCGTGAAACCGCCAAACTCGACAACGCCGAACGTACCGAGCTCGAGATTATACCAGCACAGGCCGGCAAGCACGGGGGCGAGCAGGGCCAGGCCCTTGCGCACATTATTGTTCGGGATCAGCGCTGAAATCAGACCGCCGATAATGATCGGCCAGGCCGGCGAGAATTCGGCGAAAAACTCACTCATCGCCAGCCTCCCCGTCCCAGTAATTCTCGTCCCGCCCAAGGAAGTGGCGGATCACGAACCAGCCGCCCATGACCGCGAGGACAAAACTGCCAAAGCCCGCCAGGGCGTAAAAGCCCGGCATTTCGGCGATATCCAGGTAGTCATGGCGGTTATGGATAAAATCAAACGCGCCAAGGCCGATCGCCAGCGCGCCCAGTACCCAGACCATGCTGGACTTCAGCCAGCTCGACTCAAGCCAGAGAAAGGGCCGTGCGATCGGATGGACCAGATCGTCTCTTTTAGCGGGCTTCTGGCTCATAGCACTGTCTCGACAGTCGCGACCGGCTCGAACACGGGCAGGAGATAATCCCGCAAGGGACCGATCAGGAAGAACAGAATGATGACGCCGGCGGCCGTGATCACCGGCGGCAGGATCACCAGCATCGGCGCCGGCTTCTTCAGCTTGGCCTCTTCAGGCGGTTCGAAAAACCCGCGGGCGGAAAGCGGCAGCAGATAGGCGATATTAAGCAGGGAGGAGGCGATCAGCGCCGTCGCCAGGACAACCTGGCCTGCTTCGAAAGTGCCCTGCATCAGGAAGAGTTTTGGCCACATGCCCGCCAGGGGCGGAAGGCCGATGATCGACAACGCCCCGATGGTGTAGGCGCCAAACAGCCAGGGCATGTGCCGGCCGAGACCGCGCATTTGCGAAATATTGGTCTTCTTGGTCGCGGTGTAGATCGCGCCGGCGCTCATGAAGAGCGTGATCTTGGCCCAGGCATGCATGACAATCTGCAGCGCGCCGCCCAGCATCGCCAGGGGCGAGCCCAGCATCACCGCCAGGGTGACATAGGAGAGTTGGCTGATGGTCGAATAGGCCAGCCGCGCCTTGAGATTATCCTTGGTCAGCGCGATCAGCGAGGCGAGCACGATCGAGCCGGCGGCGATCCAGGCCAGGGGCTGGGAAGTCGGGGTGGCCGCGATCAATGCGGGGCCGAAAATATAGGTGCCCACCTTGAGCATCGCGAAAACACCGGCCTTCACCACCGCAACCGCGTGCAGGAAGGCTGAAACCGGGGTCGGCGCCACCATGGCATTGGGCAACCAGGCGTGGACCGGCATCAGCGCCGCCTTGCCGATACCAAAAGCAAACATCACCAGCAGGATGCCGGCAATCATCGGCGTGACATCGTTCAGCGCGAGCAGGCCACCGGCAATGAAATTGGTCGAGCCGGCGAGGAATTGCGTCGCGATGATGGCGGGCAAAAGCAGGCCGATCGAGGTGCCGAGCAGAATCGTCAGATAGATGCGGCCCCCGCGCCGCGCCGCGGCATCGCCCTTATGGGTCACCAGCGGATAGGTCGACAGGGTCAGGACTTCGTAGAAGACGAACATCGTCAACAGATTGCCCGACAGTGCGACGCCCATGGCACCGGCGATCGCGATACAGAAACAGACATAGAAACGCGTCTGGTTCTTCTCGTTATTGCCGCGCATATAGCCGATCGAATACAGCGAATTGACCAGCCACAGCCCACTCGCCACCGCGGCGAACAGGGCACCGAGCGGTTCGAGCTTGAACGCCAGTTCCAGCCCGGGCGCAATCGATGCCAGGACCAGGGTTGGCTGGCTCGGAGCGATCTCGACGAGATAGGCGATATTGAGGGCCAGCAGCACGCCGGAGACGAGGGTTGCCCCCTCGCGCCAATTGGGGCGATTGCCGAGCAGCGCCACCAAGACGCCGCCAAGGGCGGGAATGGCCAGCGCCAGCGCCAGGGCAAGTTCGGGAGTCCACATGATCTAGCGCCCCCCCATCACGGCTTCGGCTGCGGCATTCGCCAGATAGACCAGCGGGTCGGCATTGAAGAAGAAATACACATTGGCCAGGGCCAGGATCGACATCGGCACCACCACTGCCCAGGGCGCCATGCTGGCGGCAACGGCCTTGCCCTGATGGGTTGGTGGCTCCTCCATCCAGATCGCCATCAGCATGCGGCCGACATAGACCAGCGCCAGCAGCGAGGAAGCGATCAGCGCCGCCACTGCCCACCACCAGTCGCGATCCAGCGCGGCGAGGATGAGATACCATTTCGAGGTGAAACCGACCGTCAGCGGCACGCCAACCAGCGACAGGCCGGAAATCGTGAAGGCACTGGCAGAAACCGGCATGGTGCGGCCTAGCCCGTTGAGGCTGGAAATGCTGCGGACGCCGAATTTGAGGGCGAAGGCCCCGAGCGCCATGAAAAGCGCCCCCTTCATCATCGCATGGTTCATCAGATGCAGCATGCCGGCCGACAGGCCTGCCTTCGTGCCCATGCCGAGGCCGAGCATCATATAGCCGACCTGGGCGACCGAGGAATAAGCCAGCACGCGGCGCGGATCGGTCTGGAAGATCGCCTGCGCCGAGGCGACGATCATGCCGACCGTGCCGAGCACCGCGAAGATCCAGATGAAAGAGGCCGCCACGAAGGTGACTTCCGGATGGAAAATCGAGAACAGAAAGCGGATCAGCACGTAGAAGGCCACTTTCGTCGCGGTCGAGGCGAGGAAGGCGGTGACGAAGTTCGGCGCGAAGGCATAGGCATTCGGCAGCCAGACATGCAGCGGGAACATCGCCGCTTTCAGACCCAGTCCGACGACGATAAAGGCGAAGGCCGCTTCGGTGACCCGGTTATGGCCGTTCTCGGCCAGCACGCGCGCGATATCGACCATGTTGAGCGTGCCGGTTGCCATGTAGAGGAAACCGACACCGATCACGAAGAAGGTCGCGCCGATCGTGCCGAGAATGAGATAGTTATACGATGCGGTCAGCGCCCGGCGGTCCTTGCCGCCGCCCATTGCGACGAGCGCATAGGTCGAGAGGGCGGAGACTTCCAGGAAGACGAAGACATTGAAGGCATCGCCAGTGATCGTGACGCCCAGCAGGCCGGTAAAACAGACCAGGAAGGCGGAGTAGAACATGGGCTGTTTGCCGGGCTCGATCTCGTCGGCCACGCTGGGCAGGGCGTAGATCGTGCAGAGCAGGCCGACAAAACCGACCAGCAGCAGGATGGGGACATTGAGGGCATCGACCCGGTATTCAATTCCCAGCGGCGGCGCCCAGCCGCCAAGATGATAACTGACGCTGCCGGCCTGCGAGACTTCGCCAAGCAGGACCAGGGCGAGAAGGGCGACCAGGAAGGCCGCGATAAGGGAAATCGCCCAGGCTATACGGCCACTCGGCATCAGCGCCGCAATCGGGGCCAGGATCAGCGGAATAACGACCAGCAGAACCGGCGCGTGCGCGGCGATTCCCGCCGGCAGGAGATGGGCCAGAAAATCCATTATCCAGCGGCTCCTGTGTCACGCGAATAGTCAGCCGCATTCAACGCCTCATCCTCGATGGAGCCATAGGCTTCGCGGATCCGCACCACCAGGGCGAGCCCGACGGCCAGGGTGGCGACGCCGACGACGATCGCGGTGAGGATGAGAACGTGAGGCAGCGGATTGGAGTAGAGCATGGCATCGGCGGCAGCGGCGCCATGGCCTGCGGCCGCAGCCCCATGATCCTCGCCATGCGCGTCAGCGATGATCGGCGGCTGACCGCCAAACACTTTCGCGAGCGTGATGTAGAGCAGGAAAACAGAGGTCTGGAACAAGGAGAGTCCGACCAGGCGCTTGACCAGGTTACCGGTCGCGAACACGACATAGAGCCCGGTCATCATCAGCACGATGATCGGGATATAGTTGAAACGTTCCAGGAGGATATCAAGCATTCTACCAGTCCTCGTCCGGCAAGTCGGGGATCCGTCCGGCGAAGGCATAGAAAATCGCCAGCATCACCGATGAGACCGTGAACAGGACGCCAAGCTCGATCAGCAGAATGCCGTAATGCTGTCCGGTATGATGGCTCTGATCAGGGTGCAGGGCGTCGTAATCGAGAAAGTTCACCGGCTCGCCGGCCCCATTCATCAACAGGGTCGCGACGCCGACGCCGGCGAACAGCAGCACACCGGCGGCCATCAGGTAACGCACGGCCGCCGGAGGGACGGCGCGGCGCGCCTCTTCCATCCCGAAGATCAGAGCGTAGAGGATAACGCCAACGGCGACGATCACGCCGGCCTGGAAACCGCCGCCCGGGCCGAAATCACCATGAAATTGCACGTAGAAGCCAAACACCACGATGATCGGTATCAGCAGTTTGGACACAACGCGGAGGATCAGGTGCGGGCTCATCATGCGCCCTCCTCTTTGGCCGGCCGGGCCGCCTTGGTGGCCTTGGGTGCTCTGGACGCACGCGCCGACGTAACCGCCTTGGCCGCGGGCTTGCCTTTCGACTCGCCCTTGCGGCCACCGAAGCCGAGCAGGAGGATCACGCCAAGCCCGGCAGTGAAGATCACGACAGTCTCGCCGAGCGTATCAAAGCCACGATAGCTGGACAGAACGGCCGTCACGATATTCGGCACTGCGATGTCATGCGGGGTCTGTTCGAGATAGTCGCGGCCGACATAGGCATTGGCGACGGATTCCGCGTCGCCATAGACCGGCATGTCAGGCACGGCATAAAGCAGGGCAGCACCAGCCGCGACGACCACCGCCAAAGCGGCCCAATGGCGCTGCGGCTTGCTCGGCTCGGCTTCGCGGGCCGTCAAGAGCATCGCCGCCAGCAGCAATACGGTCGAGATCCCGGCGCCGACAGCGGCCTCGGTGAAGGCGACATCAACCGCGTCGAGCGAGACGAACCAGGCGGCGCAGAGCAGGCTGTAGACGCCCATCAGCATCACGACCGCGAACAGGTTGCGCAGCCGGACAATGGCGAAGGCGACGGCCAGCAGCATGCCGATCAGGGCATAGTCGAGATATTGCGTCAGATCGCTCACGCCTTGCCCTCCTCTTCGCCCAGCTCACGCGGATGCACCGGCTTGAAGCGGGCCAGATCCGGCTTGTGGCCGGCCCGGTGCGCGGCATTGGCGACGGCATGCGTCGCGGTCGGGCTGGTCAGGAAGAGCAGAAGGCCAACCAGGGCCAGCTTGGCCATGGTCTGCCAGTCTCCGGCCTGCAGGATCAGGCCAAGAATGACGAGTTCGGCACCGAGCGTATCGGTAACGCCGGCCGCATGCATGCGGGTGTAGAAATCCGGCAGGCGGATCACGCCGATCGCACCGGCCAGGACGAAGACCAGGCCCAGCGACAGGGACCCCACGCTGAGGGCAAACAGGAGATGATGCCAGATCTCGGCGGCGCTCATGCCTCATCCTCCCCGTCGATGGCCCGGCGCAGCGACATCTGGGCCAGGGAGATTTCCAGCGAGCGGTAACGGAAGAATTTGAGGATCGCGATGGTCGCGACGAAATTGATCAATGCGTAGAGCATGGCGATGTCGATGGCATCCTGCCGCCCGGACAGAGCGCTGAATACCAGCAGGAAGAGAATGGTCTTGGTGCCAAAGGAATTGGCTGCCAGAACGCGGTCATACAGCGTCGGCCCGGCAAACAGGCGCGCCAGCATGATCGCCATCGCGCCGGCCATGCCGAGCGCCATGATGAAATTGAACATGTCCATCAGAGCACCTTCCGCTTGCCATCGGAGGCCCGATCCGAACGGGCACCCATTTCGGCGAAACCGGCCGGGTCAGTAAAGCTGGTATCGAGCGCGTGAATGAGGAAACCGTCCTCCTCGACATCGATCGTCACAGTGCCCGGTGTCAGGGTGATGGAATTGGCGAACACGGCATGGCCCAGCCCGGAACGCTGTTCGGCGGGCACCCTTACCAGGCGCGGCTCGACATCGATTTCCGGCTTCATCACCAGCTTCACCACCGACAGGTTGGCCGCAAGGATTTCACGGCCGAGCCAGATCCAGTACATGGCCAGCGGCACGGCCGGCAGGATCGGGACTGTTTCGCGATCCAGGATCCGCATCCTGGCGGTCAGCGCCACAGTCGCCGTGATGCTCAACACGCCGAAACCGATGACCAGGGGGTAATCGCCCGACAGTGTATACTGGCCAGAAAGCGTGACCCAGAGCAGGACAAGTACGGCCGTCAGACCGACGCTATAGGTCATGGAAACTCCCCGCACGCGATTGCCTTAGTCCCGGGTTTTAACCCGAGATTCCGGGCTTGGCCAGACAAGCGGGAGGGCAATCGCAGATCATGCCCGGCGCGCGAAGTGCGGGCAGGCTTTTCGCCTCAGGCGGGTATGGGCGGACGCGGCTGTGGCCGCCTGTTGCGAGCGCCTCAGCGCTTGTCGGCATCTTCGATCGACAGGTTCCAGTAGCGCAGGACAGTTTGCGCCTTTTCCACCGACAGGCTGTCATAGACCTTGCGCGCCAACTCGACGGCATCGTCTTGCACCGCGCGGCCAAGACCGGTCCAGAGTCCCTGGAAATTCGACCATTTCAGACCGGTCGCCTTGCACAGAATGGCCAGGGATTCGCCCGCCATATCGTCCATCATTCGCAGGAAGAGCCGTTTGTGGATGGCTGCAAGCGTCGCGATTTCCGCGATGATCTCCGCCTGGCCGCCCTCGACACAAAAGGCGTCCACCGCGCCCTCAAGCGAGCCATAGGGGCTCAGCTCGGCCGCATCGCGATTGCGCTGCCGCCGGTCGATATAGCGCAGGACGCGGGTGACGAGCGGGTCGTCCCAGCCCTCCGCCGAGACCATCGGGAAAATGTCTTCGGTCGAGTCGATCAATATGGTGCGGTCAACCGCAAAGCGATCGAGGATCTGCAGCCGTTCGCGGTGTTCGCAATCCCAGAACAGGCGAAAGGCCTGGGCCGGGCGCAATTCCGCGCGACGGATCAACAGGGCCGAATAGCGCATCTCGTCCTGGGCCGCGCCGACAAGGCGATCAATGGTTGGGGCCGCCAGAGCCGTGGTCTGGTTCTTCAGCACACACTCCACCACGGGCGGCTCACCGGCAGCGACCAGCGCCGCGGAGATGATCTCGCTGATATTCTCGCGCCGGGCGATCGCCATGCGGTGTTGCAGGCTGCCAGCCTGGACGATTTCGAGCAGATCGAAATCGGTCAGCGCCCGTGACTCCTCGAGGATGGGCCGGGCGATCTCGAACTGGTCGCAGGCCAGAACGCGCAACAGGCGGCTGGGCGCCTCCAGCAAACCGGCCAGGCGGCGGGCGCAACGCTGACGCACCGACACATCACTGGCCCGCAGGATATCATAGAGAAGGTCGGCAACGATCCAGCGCTCACGCGGGGTCAGGCGGCTTGATGGCAGGCCGACAATATCGGCCAGACGGCGCGCCAGCACATCGCGCGCGCGTCGCGGCGCTTCCTCCTTCAACTCCAGGGGTTCGGCATTCGCCATCGCGGCCGGTCCATTCCGTTCTGTTTGCCCAGACAGCATGCCCCGGTCTCGTTAATGAATGGTGCGCCATCGCAGGCCGCCCACCTTGACATTGCAGGTGTGAAGGCAGACCTTCGAGGGCATGAATATGACCAAACACCGGCTTCCAACTTCCTACAGGGCGTGTCCGATCGCGGGCATCTGACCCTCGGCCCGGTCGCGTCGCGCCCCGGTCGAGGGGTATAGGCCGGCGTTTCGCAATGCGGTTCAGGCATTGCAGACAACGCGGCCCGATACGCGGCACATCTTCCAGAAAACAATTACCCGACCGTAGCGACGCCAGAGGCGCGCCTGCGGCCCCGATGCTCAAGAGGAGGTCAGCCCATGGCTCCCGCCACCAAACGCAAACTCAAACCTGCCATCACCCTGACCCGTTCCGATCATGAACGCTTGTGGAGACTGGCCGAATCCCTGCCCGACACCGCCGCCAATGTCGCCGAGCCCCTGCTCGTCGAGCTCGATCGGGCACGCGTCGTCGCCGACAACAAGCTCGCCGCGAAAACCGTGCGCATGGGCTCGACCCTGTGCTTCACCAGCGAGCTGGGCGAGGACAAGCTCGTCACCCTGGTTTTCCCGGGCGAAGCCGATATTGCAGCCAGCAAAATCTCCATCCTGACCCCGATCGGGGCCGCCCTGATCGGGCTCTCGGCGGGGCAGACGATTGACTGGACCGCACGGGACGGCCGCGTTCGCCGCCTCACCGTGAAAAGCGTCACCCAGCCGGGCGAAGCGCCCGGCGCCGCGGCGAAGATGAACAGAGTTATGTGAAACGGGAAACACTGTCTGCCAGTCTGTCATTGCCCCGGCGGGAAGCGTGGAGCCGCATGGGGACTGGAGATTCCTGGATGGCAGGGTGATGGCAGACTGTCACCGTCGACCATTCACTGTCACGGCCGGCGGCCATCCGGACGCGGGAAATCTTGACGGGCCAACGATGTCAAAGAGCGAGGTTGGCCCGATTATAGCGCTGATGGGGTGGGGGCGGATTGGATGGGCAAACCTAGTCTCAAGTCTCTCTTGGACGGGCTCTAGCTTTTCGGCTCCCCCGTGACGAGGGACGTGTACCTTTGGTACGCGTCCCGGGGAGGACTCTCTTTTCACGGCGATTTCAGGCGAAGGAGCCGGGCATCGACCGAAACCGGGTTTTCCCCGGGACAGGTACCAGAGGTCCCCGTCCCTCGTCGTTCCCGAGAGCCTTGCGAGCCGGCGCTCGACCCGGGTCGGGCGTGCACCCGTTTCAAGGAAACGGGACCAGCTCCCGTGTGTTGCCCTCGCTTTGTTCCAAGCAACAGGGGTGAGGCTGGCCTGATCGGTGCCGCAATACCCGGCCACCGGACAAATCCCGTCCGGCAAACCGGCCCGAGCTGCCAGACCCCGCCGTGAAAACCATGCCGGGATCCGGCCAGGCTGGACTTGTCTCGTCAAGGGTCCTGACCGCAGCGCGGCGCTTCGCGCCCTTGACGAGACAAGTCCAATTTGGCGCCCTGCTTGGCAAGGGTTTCAGGGAGGGATGTGCCCGGCGCGGGAGGGGCGTGATGGAAATGTAATTGATCTTATGGATGCTTAGTTTGAGGAAATGGGTGCCTGTCACCATTTATTCCCTACCCCGCAATATCAGCCTGCCTTTCGGCAATCTTTCGGAGCTTCGCACGACTCCCATACAGCTCAGCAGTGCCGTAAGCGTCGTCGTACTCGAATCGATAGAGGGAAAAACCAACCACTACGACGGCATGCCCTCCTCCAATACTGTGCCCCTGCCAAAGCACCAAGTAGGCGCGGCTGAACAACAGCCTGAGCGCCGCGTGCATATCACTCTTATTGGCTACGCCCCGAATGGAAAGATACGACTTTCCGCGCCCTTCCTCATGAACCGTGCCGACCTCAATCTCACTCATGGCGCGTTATTCCTGCCGCTTCGTCAACTGACTTACGTGACCGACTCGATCCATCAATGATGTCATTCAACGCTTCGTCTCGGGTCATTCCTTCGTTCGTGCGCCTTTGGACTAGATCATCGAAGGTTACGCGCCTCCAGCGATGCTGCAGATTCAGGATCCAATGAACCTGTCGTCGGGCCCATGAACGTATTTCGTTCCGCTGGCCAAAAGCCCAACGAGCCTGGTCCTCCAGCGAACCGTCCATCGCTCTCGCTCTTCCCGGCACTTCTCCGATAAGGCGATGATAGTTGCGCCGAACTCCTATTGCTACCCGAACCTGCTCATCCCAATAGCGGGCAGCGCCACGAAGAACTGTCCGGCTCCCTTTGGTGCCGGCAATGGCATCAACAAGTCGACCGGCAGTCTGCCCAGCTTCAATGCCCGCTTGGCCCATAGCCGTATTAGAGGTCGGTTGCGTAACAGTGATGTCCGGATGCAACCCTAACGGCTCGGCTAGAGTCGTAGCCGCACTCTCAATGAATCCAACCGCTGCGTCTTGCCAAGTGCCACTGTCCGTCTGCTGGCACCCCAAGAGTGAGCACCCGGACGTTCCACCGCTACCATCCCCAAACATCCCCGTCGGATCCGTCGCATTCAGCGGATTATTACCGACATAGGCATACAGATTCCACTGATCCGCATAGCCCACCGGGTCGACCTGCAAAAACCGTCCCAGATCGGCGTCGTAATACCGCGCCCTGTAATAATACAGGCCGGTTTCCGGGTCGAAGCGGCGGCCGGTATAGCGGAAGGGGTTTTCGCCCGCATTGCCGACCAGCTCGACGCCGAACGGGGTGTAGAAGAATTGCTGCGCCAGCGTGCCGTCCTGATTGGCCAGCGCGAGGACATTGCCCTGGCGGTCGGCGAAGTAATAGCGCGTCGCCACGCCAGCGCCGCCGGGCGCACAGGCCGCCGCGCCGCCGCCCGCGCCGCACTCGATCATCGCGATGCGCTGATCAACGCCCGGCCCGGGAATATAGCGCCGCAGCAGCGTGCCCGAAGCGCCGTATTCGGCGATCTCCATCGCGCCGGCGTGCAGGAAATCGGTGACGACGCCGGCAACATCCTTGCGCACCCGCCTGGCCGCCGGCCCGTAGGAATAATCCGCATCCGGCCCATAAGCCCGCAAGAGCTGGTTTTCCGCCGAATAGATGAAATCATCCCCGCGCGCCGCGCACGCCACCGGACCGGAAATACACACCAGATTGCCATTGAGATCGTAATTCATCACCGCGCCGGTGACGCTGGCATATTGATCGAGCCGGTTGGCGGTGTAGCTGGCGTCGGAATAGCCGACGCCGCTGCTGGCCGGGCTCCAGCGCCAGGCCGCGTTGGAAATGGTCTGACCGGTGAGGTAGGCGGAGCGGCGTGCGGATCGGGCCATCGCGGGGCCAGAGCCATCCCTGAAAACCATGCCGGGATCCGGCCAAGCTGGACTTGTCTCGTCAAGGGACCTACCCGCTGTCCCAGCCGGTCTGACGGGTAGGTCCCGGATCTACGCCCCGCATGCGCGGGGCATCCGTCCGGGACGACAAGTATGTCGGTGTTTGGAAAGTTGGGCGCAGCCGCCGCCGCTCACCGCCCGACCATCTTCAGCAACGCGTCCCGGTCCAGCCAGACCAGCACCAGCGACAGTGCGAAGAAGGGCACTGCCATCATGAACAGCATCGGGCTGAACGCATAGCCACCGCCGGGGGCGAAGGCGACCGGGGCGTTGATCCCGAGCCAGGGCGAGAGGTGGAAGACGAGGGCGCCGCCTGTGACCCCGGCGGAGATCAGGGCACCGAGGCCGCGCAGGCGGCCGGTGAAGGTGGCGAGCAGGATGAGGGCGGCGGCGATGATTTCGCTGACGCCGACGGCGAGGCGGATCACCGGCTCGAATAATTCAATGCCGGATGTCGCGGCGATATAAGCGAAGACCGGGTTGGCGACGCCGAATTTCTGCACGCCCATGAAGAGCAGGAAGGCCGCGACAAGCACACCAAGAAAAGCGGGTCGATATTTCATGTCATTCGCTCCAGACAGTGCGGAAGAGTCGGGTCTTTTGTCCCGGGAGTGGTTCGAGAAAACTTGCTTCACAGCAGCATGTTGCTAGACAGTCCATGATGCCAGTCACATTCACTCACCATAACAGTGATATAATCGTGATCGCCGTTGCTACTTGATTGAGTCTGTATCCTTGCCCCTGTTCGATGCCCTCGCCCGTGACCGGAAGCTCCGGCTTCCCCCCTTCGGGGCCTATCTGGCATTGGTCGCCTGCTGGTTCTTCAGCTTCGGACTGCAGACCACCCTGTTTCCCGGCGTCATCACCTTCACCCTCGGCGAGAGCCCGGAAAGGCTGGGCATCGCCCAGGCGGCCCTGACGGCGCCGATGATGTTGCTTCTGCCGCTGGCCGGCGTGCTGGCCGAACGCCGCGACCGGCGCGGCATCCTGTTCTATTTCTACATTTTCGCCGGATTGAGCGCGCTGGCCCTGGCCGGCCTGCTCTTCACCAACCGGCTCTCCTATTGGGCGATGGTTGGGTTTGCGCTGCTGATCGGTGTCGCCGGTGGCTTCGTCATGCCGGCCCGCGACAGCGCCATCAATCCGGTCGTGCGCATCACCGGCCAGACCCGCCATGGCCGGGTTGATTTGCAGCGCGCGGTCGTCTTGACCTCAACGGTGCAATTCGCCTCGCAGATCGCCGGCATGGGGGTTGGTTATTTCGCGGCCTGGAGCGGGCCGGCAGCCCTGTTCGCGCTGCAGGGTGTCGGCCTGGTCATCGGCGGAGTCGTCGCCGCCTTCATTCCGCGTCTGGCGTCCAATCGCGGCCGCTCCACTGCCCATCCGATGGCCGATCTGGTCGATGGCTGGCGTGCCGTGGTGCACTCGCCGGTCCTGATGCCGATGACGGCGATCATGGTGGCGATCGGCTTTCTCGTCGTCGGCGGCGGTTTCCTGGTGCTGATCCCGCTGCTGATCCGCGAGACCTATGGCGGCGGTTTCCAGGAGATTGCCAGCCTGATGGTCTGCTTCTGGCTCGGCGCCCTGGCGGCCAATATCGCCCTGGTCAAATTCCGCCAGATCGAACGGCCCGGCCGCGCCGTTGTGCTGGCGCAATGCGTTACCGTGCTGGCGCTCGGCGCCTTTGCCCTGCCCATGCCGCTGTGGACGCTGTATCTGCTGGTCTTTTTCTGGGGCCTTGGCGCCGGTGTCGCCATCTCGCTGAGCCGTTCGGTCGTGCAGGAACAGGCGCCGCCGGCCAAGCTGGCGCGGGTGATGTCGGTCTATCAGCTCGGCCTGTTCGGCGGCATGCCGGCCGGCGCTGTCATCATGGGTTTTGTCGTCGGCGCGACGGGTCCACACTTTGCCGCGCTGATCCCGATGGGCGGTCTGGCGCTGGTCTTGCTGGTCATCAGCCTCACAACCCCGATATTATCGGTCAGACGCGCTGGCCATGCCATCGCGGCCATGACTGGCGAGGAAATCGACAATGCCCCGGCTGAATGAAACAGAGATTGCGCGCCTGCGGGACGCGCTCGACGCCACCACCGAGGCGATTGCCTTTGCCGAAGGCACCGAACCCGCCTTCTCCCACCCGCTCAATACCGAAAAGCGCGCCGGGACCTATCATTGCGCCGTCTGCGGCGAAGCGGCCTTCGCCTCGGACCATAAATACGAGTCCGGCTCCGGCTGGCCATCCTTCTGGCAACCGGCCGCACCGGATGCGATCGAGACCAAGACGGACTACAAGCTGCGCTATCCGCGCACCGAGATTCACTGCGCCAATTGCGGCGCCCATATGGGCCATGTATTTTCCGACGGTCCACCACCGACCGGCCAGCGCTATTGTACCAATGGCGGCGTGCTGGATTTCAAAGCGGATGCGTAGCAGAACCAGTGGCCAACGCTAAACCAACGGGTAATCAGGGGGGAATAATGACATCACTTACAGCAAGCCAACGGGTGATTCGGATCGGTGCGGGGCTCGTCGCCCTGCTCGCCGCAGCCTGCAGCCCGGAGACCACCATGACCGCTGACAATACAGCTGCGACAACGACCTCCGCCCTGATCGACCGCGCCCGCGGGATCGAGGCGCCGATGGCCGAGCAACGTCCTGTCGAGATTGAACAACTCGGCTTCACTCGGATCGATGAATACCAGTGGATCAAGGATGAGAACTGGCAGCAGGTAATGCGCGAGCCCGAAGTGCTCGACGCCGATATCCGCGCCCTGCTCGATGCCGAAAACGCTTATATAGACACTGTGATGGAGCCCACAGCGGGTCTGCAGGAACGGATTTTCCAGGAGATCCGCGGCCGCATCAAGGAAGACGACAGCTCGGTGCCCGAGCGTGACGGCGATTTTGAGTATTTCAGCCGCTACCGCGAAGGCGGCCAATACCCGATCTATTCGCGCCGCCCGGTCGATCCGGTCACCGGGGAAGCCAATGGCGACGAAGAAATCCTGATTGATGGCGATGCCGAAGCGGCCGATTTCGACTATCTCGATTTCGGCGAAGTCGAGCACAGCCCCGACCATCGCTATCTCGCCTATGCCGTTGATATCCGCGGTTCGGAATATTACGAGGTCCGCATCAAGGACATCGCCACAGGCGCGATCATCTCAACCCTGACTGACGAATCCACCGGTGATTTCGTCTGGGCCAATGATAGCGAAACCCTCTACTGGATCTGGCGCGATGATAATGGCCGCTCGGTGCGCGTCTATCGCCAGCCGCGGACAGGCGGCGCCAGCGAACTCGTCTATGAAGAGCCCGATGCCGGTTTCTTCCTGTCGATCGGCCTGTCGGACGGCGAGAATTACGTTGTTATCAATGCCGGCGGTCACACCTCCAACGAGATCCGCCTGATCGACGCCAATGACCCGGCAGCCGAGCCGATGCTGATCGCGCCGCGCGAGGAGAATGTCGAATATTATCTGACAGAAGCGCCCGATCGCTTCTATTTCCGCACCAATCTCGACGGTGCCGTCGACTTCAAGATCATGTCGGCACCGCTTGATAATCCGGGCCGTGAGAACTGGGTCGATGCCATCCCAAGCCGCCCCGGCGTGCTGGTGCTCGATCTGATTGGTTTCCGCGACTGGCAAGTGCGTATGGAGCGCGAGAACGCACTGCCGCGCATTGTCGTGCGCGAATATGCAACGGGAGCCGAACACCAGATCGATTTCGCCGAGGAAGCCTATTCGCTCGGCGTCTCGGCCGGCTATGAATATGCGGTCGATCTGATCCGCTTCTCCTATGAGAGCCCGTCGACGCCGGAAGAGACTTACGATTACAATATGCGCACGCGGACACGTGTCCTGCGCAAGCGCCAGGAAGTGCCGTCGGGGCATGATCCGGCCGATTATGTCGTACGCCGCATCATGGCGCCGGCGTCGGACGGGGCCCAGATCCCGGTCACCATCCTCCACCATGCCGACACGCCCATCGACGGTTCTGCGCCGCTGATGCTGTACGGTTATGGCTCCTACGGCATCACTATACCGGCCGGTTTCCGCGTCACACCGCTCTCGCTGGTCGACCGCGGCATGGTCTATGCGGTCGCCCATATCCGCGGCGGCATGGCGGGCGGCTATCAGTGGTATCTCGACGGCAAGCTGGAGAATAAGGAAAACACCTTCTCCGATTTCGTTGCCGCCGGCGAGGCCCTGGCCAGCCAGGGCTATACTTCACGCGGCAATATCGTCGCCTATGGCGGCTCCGCCGGCGGCCTGCTGGTCGGCGCGGCAATCAATCTCCAGCCGGACCTGTTTGCCGGTGCCATCGCGGCCGTACCCTTTGTCGATGTCATCAATACGATGTCGGACGCCGAATTGCCGCTGACCCCGCCGGAATGGCCCGAATGGGGCAATCCGATCGAGAGCGCCGAAGACTATCAGACGATGATCGCCTACAGCCCCTATGACCAGGTTCGCGAAATGGCCTATCCGCATGTCCTCGCGACCGGCGGCCTGACCGATCCGCGCGTCACCTATTGGGAGCCGACCAAATGGGTCGCGCGCCTGCGCGACCGGCGTACCGATGACGGGCTGACCCTGCTTCGCATGAATATGGGGGCCGGCCATGGCGGCGCTTCGGGCCGGTTTGACAGCCTGCGCGAGACCGCCATGAACTGGGCCTTCGCCCTGATGACGGTCGGCCTGGCCGATGCCGAAGTCGAAGCGATTGCGGCCGAGCCCGCTGCAGCCGCGGAATAGAAAAACCCGCTGCGACCTGGGTCGCAGCGGGCCTTTTCCGGTCGAACGGGGCCATCCGTGACGCCCGGAAAATGCTTATTCGTCGAGACGGAAGACCAGCTGGGTGGTCGCACCACGGTGCATGACTGGCTGTCCCTCCTGTACCTGGGGACTATAGCGCCAGCGGGCGACCGCGTTCACCGCTGCGCTCTCGAACAAAGAGCTGGAACAATCGAGTGGGCGCACATTGGCCGTTGTGCCCTGCGGCGTGATATCGAACAGAACCGTACACTGCCCCTCCAGCATCCGCTCGGCAGCCCTAATGGGATAGCTTGGCTGTACCCGTACAATCGGCACCGGCTCGCGTGAGGTGATCACGATGCTGCCGGGGCCGCTGATCTCGGAACGGGCGATCGCGGGCATGACCGCACCGCCCACAGCATCAACGGCATCCACCGGTCCGGCATTGGCCTCCATCACCGGGGGCGGCGGCGGCGGGGCCACCGGATCGACCAGGATCATCTCATCGATAAAGGTTGGCGGTGTCTCGACCGGCTCGAACCTGATGACGATGGACGGCGCGTCGATTTCGGGCACCTGATTCACCGGGCCGATATCGATCAATTGCCGCATCAGCAGGAACAGCGCGAGCGTGATAATGGCCGCTACGGGCAAGAGAACCGGTAGTCTCAAAGTCTGGAAACTGGCTGTCATCGGACAGACCTCCCCTTGGACAGCGTGCTGCACGGCCCCGACAGACATTGTCCCTCGACCCGCTCCTGTCCCGGAGGCGGTAACCGCAAACCGGGATGAGCGGGTGCGACGCAGAGCTACAACACAGCCCCGCGCCGCCAGGAAAGCGTGAACGCGTGAGGCGGCGAAACCACGGCAGAAGCAGGGGGGATTGTGACCATTGCTGGGTCATTTCCCGCGAGCGCCAGCCAACCAGGCCCCCGATCAGGGCGGGCGCGCTGTTGGCATGGTGATTGGCTGCGGCGCTCACGCCCGCAGGATCGGCCAAGAAAAACGCCCCGGCCAAAAAGCCGGGGCGTTGTTCATCTTGTCATATCTGCCGGAAACAGATCCGGCGGCCTCTGCTAGCCAGCGTCTTCGGCTGCCTCACCCTCTGCAGCCGCAGCCGCAGCGGCAGCAGCCTGCTGGGCAATCGACTCGCCGAACTGATTGTAGAGATCAGTACAACGGGGCGGGACAGTGATGAAGATGCGGCCATTCTCGTCGATCGTGCCAAGCAGTTGAGCCGTCTCCATGAGATCAGCCACCCCGAACTCGCACTCATCGCGGCGAACCCGCTCACGGATACGGACCCGATCAGCCTCGGCGCGGATCACACTGTTGATATAGGTGATATAGCCACTGGCTGTGGCGCGCGAGTAAGGATAGCGCGTGCCTTCCTGGAAGGCTGCGAGCGCCGACTGCCGGCGATCCAGCTCCAGCCGGACATTGCCCAGCAGGGTCCAGGCGGTACCGGGACGATCGAGGCCACCACGGTTGAGGGCTTCCTCGAACGCGTTCTCGGCTTCCGAGAGCTGGCGCTCCTGGAACAATGCTTCGGCCAGTTTCAGATAGTCATTGCCGTCACCAGACAGCTGGGCCACCTGGCGAAGCACCGGAATGGCACGCTCCCATTCGCGAGCCTGACGCCACATATTGGCGAGCAGGTTCAGATTGCGCTGGCTGCGTTCGACGACGCCGGCATTCATCTCACGCTCGAGAATAATCGCGCCGCGATAAGGATATTCGAAATAGCTGTAATACTGAGCCAGCGCTTCGACCTCACGCCCTTCGGTAAACATGCCATTGATATACATGATCTTGTTGGCTTCGAACGCGTCTTCCTCGCGATCGACCTGGGCCAGAAGAGAGGCGTAGGACCGCCAATTGCTCTTCTCGGCCGGCCAGCGCTGAACCATTTCTTCGACGATCCCCATTTGCTGGGGAACCATGTCGAGTTGCTGATAATAGAACAGCATCAGGCTGTAATCACCGCGCTGACGGTCAGCCGACGGGATCATCGCCCAGAAGCGATTGGCCCAGGCAAGACCTTCACGATAGCGTTCGGCCTGGCCATAGGCCTGGGCGAGCATTCGTGCAAGCGGTGCATTGACGATTTCAGTGCCACCATCGGCGACCGCACGTTCGAGGGAGGCAATCCCCCGCGTGTAATCATCGATCGTGATATAGAGCTGGCCGATATTGATCCGGTAGCTATTGACTTCGCTGGGCAGCATCGCGCCGGTGGCGATGGCCGCCTCCCAGTCCTGGATCGCCTGGGAGACCCGATCGGTGTCGTAATAGGCACGGCCGCGCAATTGCAGCGAAACGGCCCGCTCATATGGATTGATGCTCGAAATCGCCAGGGCCCGGTTCAGGGTCGTGATCGACGCGGCATACTGCTCAGCCTCTTGTTGCGCCAGGGCTTCCTGGACGATCTCCCCGACCGCCGCCGAGAATACCCGGTCCGCAGCATTCTGCTCGGATTGTTCATCCGAACGGCGCTCGCGTCTTTGCGCATCCGCTGTCGCGAAAACACCACCGGTCAACGACACGGCCATCGCGAGCATGGCAAGCTTGCGGGTTACCCCAGTCAGATCGAAACCGCTAAAACGGATCATCGATGGCTCCTTCATACCAGTCCCGCTCCCCTGGACAGGCTTTCACAAACTGTCTGGGTGGCCCCGGTCCGGCGCTCACCCGCTCCCGCAGTCGTCAATGGATGAACGTGGTGGGCCACGCTCATCCATCGCCGTATTCCTATTCCGAAAGGCGGAATTCGAACTGTGTTTCCACGTTCACGCGCGACACTGGCACGCCATCCTGCACTTTCGGGCTGTAACGCCAGCGTTCGACTGCACGTTCTGCAGCGCGTTCGAACAATGAACTGTCGCAGGCGATGATCCGGATATTGGTCGGCGTGCCATTGGCGGTCACGTCGAACCGGACATTACACGTCCCCTCTGTTCCGCGCTCGAGCGCTCGCATCGGGTATTGTGGCTCAATCCGGACCAGTGGCTGGGCATCACGGTCAGAAACCGAAAAGCTGACACTGTCGCTATTCAGCTGCGGCGCCGCGAAATCCGGAATCGCACCCATCACCGTCGCCAGACCTTCAGTCGGCTGTTCAGCCCGCTGACGGTCGATCTGTGGAGGCGGTGGCGGTGGCTCGACCTGCTGCACGTCTTCAATCGTCGTATCCCGACGGCGAGCCGCGATGTCCTGAACCTCGTCATTGATCGAGAAGGACAGCTCGTCGGCATTGGTTTCCGGTGGCGCGCCCTCGGTAAAGATCAGGCGGGTCATCAGCAGGAAGAGTGCGACCGTCACAATGGCGGCAATCGGAACCCCGCCGATGAGGCGAATTATGCTTCCCATAATCAGTCCTCCCTAGTTTTGTAACGTCGAAATCTTGACTTCGACACCCATTTCCGTGAGCAGATCCTGCACGTCGAGAATAATGCCGATATTGGCAGTCTCGTCGCCCTGGATCATGGCCTCGCCCTTGGGATTCTCTTGCAAGAGTTGCTCGATTACCCCACGCAGCTCGGCCATCTCATAGGCACGGCGATTGACCCAGATCTCATTGGTGGACGTAACTGCCACCAGCATGGACGGGGTTTCACGCTCCTCGGTCATGGCATCAGGACGGACCACCGTAATGCCCGGCTCCTTGATGAAGACCGAGGTGACGATGAAGAAGATCAGCAGAATGAAAACAACGTCGAGCATCGGCGTCATGTTCAGTTCGACTTCTTCTCCTCCGGTACTTACGCGGCTAACACGGCGCGCCATATTGAACCTCCCCGGTCCTAACCGTTTTCTTGGTTGCGCTGGAGCGAAACCGGAATGCCATTGGCACCCATCTCGTCCCAGATCTGGACAATGATACCGTGGTCGGCTTCATCCTCGACATCGACCAGAACCGCGCTGCCCGGATCTTCCGAGCGGAAACGATTCACGGCCGACAAGACCCGGTCCACATCCGTCCGGACCTGGTTGACGAAGATATTATTATCCTCATCGACCTGAACCAGGATCGGCGGCGAAGCCGGCGTATTGCTGTCTGGCGGAGTATCCGCCGGTGGCCGCATGTCGATCCCCTCTTCCGAGAGGAAGGTCGCAGTCACGATAAAGAAGATCAGCAGGATAAAGACGATATCCAGCATCGGGGTCATGTTGACCTCGGCCTGGTCGTCCGTGTGCTTGGCCCGACGTCTCATGACTGAACTCCTTCGCCAATTTCGAGCTTGTCAGCCAGGCGCGCAACACGGCGCTTGGCGAGAATCTCGATCTGGGTCGCGAAAATCAGTCCGGACAGGGATGCCACCATCCCTGCCATGGTCGGGATCGTGGCCCGGGAAACACCGGCCGACATGGCCTGTGCGTCCGACGAACCCGAAATCGCCATGACGTCGAAAACCGAGACCATACCGGTCACTGTTCCCAACAATCCGAATAGCGGGGCAACCGCGACGAGGGTTTTCACCAACTCGACATTCTGGTCACAACGCTGCTTAACCTCCGAGATGAGCTGGTCGCGGATCGCATGGGCATACCAAGACTTTCGGTCTGACCGTGCTGACCACTCCCGCATCGCCGCACTCTCTTGTCCGCCAAAGGCGAAGTAGAAGTAGGCGAAGCGCTCGAGGATGAAGGCCCACATTACAAAGGTCGTTATCATGATAACAACCAGAACGGGGCCTCCGCGCTCGAGGAACTCCTGAAGGCCGGTAGTTACGGCCTGGAAATCCATAACGCTTCCTCCGATTAGCCTTGGCCGCGCTCTTCAGCGTGCCGTGCAACCATGCCAGCAGCCTGCTCTTCAAGCACTTGCTGCACGCCGCGAGCGAAGCTCTGCGCGAAGCTGTGAATGAACAACAGCGGAATGGCGGCAATAAGGCCGAGAACCGTGGTCATGAGCGCTTCGGAAATACCGCCGGCCATGATTTTCGGATCGCCCGTACCGAACAATGTGATCTGGGTGAAGGTCTTGATCATCCCGGTCACAGTACCCAGCAGACCCAGCAGCGGCGCAATACCGGCTGCCAGTTTCAGGAAGTTGAGGCCGAATTCGAGCTTTGGCGATTCCTGGAGAATGGCCTCGTCGAGCTTCAATTCCATCGTCTCGACATCTTTGTCCTTGGCAGCTTCATAAGCCATCATGACACGGCCGAGCGGATTGCCCTTGCCGGCTTTTGACTTGCGCTTCTGACCATTGACGGCTGCCTGCGTGCTCAACAGAGCGAACATGCGGAACAGACCGAAGGAGGCCGAGATCGCCAGGAGACCGATGATCACCAGGCCGACCATGCCGGACTGATTGATGCGCTCTTTCAGATCCGGGACGTCCTTGTAGATGTCCAGCAGGGCACCACGCGAGGGATCGACAACGCCCATGACGATCTCGTCCGGGTCGGCATTGAAGAGGGTCGACGCAGCGGCAATCAGATTGCCTGGCGGCTGGGTTGGAAGGTCGGACAGGGCCCACGCACCGGTGGTGTCGTTTTCCTTCCAGCGCGCAAAACGCTGATTGTTGTTATAGCTGGTGAAGGCAATGAAAGGTCCGACGCGAGTCACCGGAACCGGCTGGCCATTGCCAATGCCCGTCACCATGGAATCGAAAGTCACGACGCTTTGCTGGCCGATCATTTCGTCAATGGCGCGACGCCAGATGAAATCCAGCTCCGAACGGGTTGGAAGCGTGCGATTGGTCGCCAGGGTTTCAAGCGCTTCGGCACGGCCCGGGAATTGGGCAGACACCAGGGAGGCGTTGATGATGGCGGCAAATTCGCCGGCAGCCTGACGGGCCGCACCGAACAGCTCACCAAACGCACCCTGGCGCTGGCGAAGCTCGGTCGCGAGAACGTCGATTTCAAGCTGGTTGTTTTCGAACTGGGCGGTCAGCGTTGCTGCCTGCCGTTCCAGGGCGGCCATTTCGCCACGAGCCTGGCTCAACAGGGCTTGCTGCTGATTCGTGCTGCTCTGGAATTCACGCAGGCGAGCCTGGTTTTCCTGGCTGGCTTCGCGGGCATCACTGCGCACGCGATTCAGAAGTTCGCTGATTGATCCGGCCGGCTGCGTCTGTCCGACAGCTCCGGCAGTGAGCGCCACACCCATCGAAACGGCGGCGGCGAGTATCTTAAAGGTGGTCTTCATCGCTTAACTCTCCGTTCCAATCCGTTACTGCGCTACCGTCGGCCCTGGAAGAGGCGCGAGGAAGACAGACGGGGTGGTGACTTCTTGAGCGATCCGGATTGCGCGGGTCACATTGGTTTCGTAGCTGCCCGGAAGCGCAACCCAGTCACTGCCACGCACATTGCGCATGGTCATGCGGCCATCAGGGTATTTGCGGATCATGGCGACACGGCCGATCTGCAACACAGTCACATTGACCGGAATGCCGTCCTCGAGAATTTCTTCATCATAGGAGTTCAGCGAACGGCCATAGGACGCTTCGATTTCATAGGCGTTCAGGATGACGCGATAGCGCTCAGCCGGGGAGATGTCCGGGCTGTCGATCAGCTCATAAAGACGCTCGATCCGGCGAAGCCGGCCATTTTCGCCTTCAAGGCGGAATGGAAGGTCGAGATTCACGAATTGCTCCAGGTTCTGGACCATTTCGCGCATCATCGGCGCCAGGTCGCGCTGGATGTTCTCGACGCGATCGATCTGCTGTTGCAGCGACCCCATCTCAGCTTCCTGCGACCGGATAAACACCTGCTGCTGCTCAACGAACAGCCGCTGCGATTCGATCTGGTCGAGCAGGGCACGATATTCGAGTTCGATATCCGTGCGCTGGTCATCCAGCTGGTCAATTCGGGATTGCGTCTGCGCACCCTCGGTCGTTCCCTGACGTGCCGTTTGCAGCACGGGCGCGAGTTGCGCAGTGGCAACCCCCCCGACGGCGCTCGCCGCAACCGCCGCCATGAGCGACGCGCGAACCATTTTCTTCAAGTCCACCATTTCTCGCCTCACAATGGTAATCGCAGGGCGCCAATACGGCTCCCCGCCCACATTAATTCGATGCTAAACCGACAAAAGCCTGCCGGATTGGCCCCCTACCCTAAACTCAAGCGGCGCGCTGGCCGCCCTCGGATAACCCGATTAGCGTTCAATTCTGCACGGATGGTTACCGTAGCTGTCTGTTACAGCCCACCCAGAAACCGCGATGGTAATCCCACCGTCTCATCGACACATGCGCGCCTTTGAAATCCGGTTGGACGCTAACACTAGCCAAGCGTTACGATCAATACATCATTATGGCTGGAATGCGACCAATCGCGCTCCTAAAGCAGCATTTTTCCCCTGACGCGCTTAAATATTTGGTGAAGCTCGCCTGCTGAAGGCAGTAAGTCTTTAGCCTGGCACCGGAATGCGGCCCCGAGCGGGGTTTTGCCCTCACAGGCACTTCACAGCTGTGTGATACAGACATGCAGCCAGGAGGTTCGATTCTCGACCGACCTTACGGAATCGTCACGAAAACCGGACCCGGCGCCGCCTGGCCCCGGGATGATTCTCTGGATGATGGACTGAATTGAAGACGGTTGGCTGGGGCGCCAGGATTCGAACCTGGGAATGCCGATACCAAAAACCGGTGCCTTACCACTTGGCGACGCCCCAACCGGATCCGCCAGCTGCGACGGAGCGGGCTAGATACCGAGTCGGGCGGGCGGATGCAACGGCTCTATGCGGTGAGCGGCGGACGGATTTGCAGCTCGTTCCCGGGCAGGGCGATGAAACCAGCGCCCACACCACCGGTTCGGCCCGGCCCACGGCCCATTCTGTATCAGCGTGCACGCCTGTCACAACTGGGCTGGACGCTGCTGTTTCGGCGTTGCAGGGACTGACTGGCTTGGCTATAAACCCTGCCTCGGTTCGGAGTATAGCTCAGCCTGGTAGAGCACCGTCTTCGGGAGGCGGGGGTCGCAAGTTCAAATCTTGCTACTCCGACCATCTGGCCCCACCCCGCCCATGGACACCGTTTTCCATTGCCTCCGGCACCGGCCCGGGCCCCGGCCGGGATGGCTGCGCCGCCAATCCCTCATAGCTGTACCGTGCCATTGCTCTATCAAGGGTCTGGACAGGACCGCTTCTTGCACGGATTGTCCGGTCAAACCTGTACCTGCTTTGGAAGGCCCCGCGATGAAACAGTTCTGGATTACATTCTTGGGTTCGATTTTCGGCGTTGTCGTCGGGTCTGTGCTCGCACTGGTGCTCGCCGCCTTCCTGATCGCTGGCATGCTGGCATCCGCTGTTGCGGGCTCCCGGACCGAAACCACCCTGCCCGGCCAGGGTGCGGTGCTGGAGATCGACTTGCGGGAGGCGCGCCTTGATTCGCCCTCGCGCTCTCCTTTCGCCTTTGCCGAACCGCTCTCCGTGGTCGACATCGTCCAGACGCTGGAGCATGCGGAAACCGATGCC
>TARA_R110000744_G_scaffold114465_1_pt1 | contig 37329 bp, 20 predicted proteins | sample TARA_R110000744 | Tara Oceans TARA_R110000744 (sample SAMEA4398083) | marine metagenome | biome: Polar Biome; feature: [DCM] deep chlorophyll maximum layer (ENVO:01000326); material: water (ENVO:00002006), including particulate matter (ENVO:01000060) such as... | depth 36 m | reverse complement strand
AGAATTACTAGAGGACGATTACTTTAGACCTCACGATACAGCTGTTATTGGTATTCCACAAAAAGCACCTTCAGGTTCAATATTAAGAACCGAATCACCTTTTGACCTATTAGAAAGAGTTAAGAAGGTAGCAACTGAATGGGTACGTTCTGGACATAGAAAAGGTTCAAATTCACATAATGTATCAGCCACAATTTCATTAAAAGAAGATGAATGGGATGCGGCTGGTGAATGGATGTGGGAAAATAGAAATTATTATAATGGACTATCTGTGTTGCCATATGATGGTGGTTCGTACATTCAAGCTCCTTTTGAGGATATTACAAAGGAACGATATGATGTATTGATGAAACTATTAACAGACATTGATTTAACTAAAGTTATAGAATTGGACGATAATACTGATTTATCTGGGGAATTAGCTTGTTCTGGGGGTAGTTGTGAGATTGATGTCGACTTAAAATCTTTAAAAGAAACCGAAAAAGAAATTCAGTTAAGTGAAAAACAAACCACAACATAAAAACCCTACCAAACCAACAACCAAAGATGTTTATTGGGAAAATGGGAAAATGGTTTTAACAGAAGAACACCACATAAAAAGAGGTAGTTGTTGTGGGAATGGATGTAAACATTGTCCTTTTTGGCCACCACACCTTAAGTTAAATAAAGAACTTAGAGGTAATATTTATAATAATAATGAAAGACCTAATTAAAAAAGTATTAAGAGAAGAGTCGTATTGGCAACCCGAAGACGATAGGAAATGGGAATTGTTGGATAAAGATGTGAAATATGTTGTTGAAAGACTTATTGAACGTCACAAATCTAATTGGGGGGAAGACCAATATGCTGTAATATCAGCCATAGAGGAAATTATAAACGGTATGTTTCAAAGGGTCGGAAGATAATTTAAATTATAGTATTTATTTAATATGACAATAGCTAGAGAAAGATACGGTGTAGCTTTTCCATTCCAAGACAGTGATAGTGGTTTATTTTTAAAAACAACCACTAGTGTTGCTGAGGAAACTAAGGCCAACTTAATACACCTTATATTAACAAGAAAGGGTTCAAGATACTTTTTACCTGATTTTGGTACCAGATTATATGAATATATATTTGAACCATTAGACAGTACCACATTCCAAGCTATAGATTCTGAACTTAGAGATGTAATAAAAAAATACATACCTAATATAATTGTAAATGAAATAAAGATTGAGAGTCTGGAGGATGTTAGGGAAAATGATAAAAAAATTAATGACTCCAACCACCCATCTATAATGACTAAAGAAAGTCCCATAGATACGGATTTAGATGATAGGATTTATAGGGTTGCTGGTGATGGTACAGAAGAATATACAGCTAAAATCTTTATTGATTATAGCATAAAAGATGATGTCTTTGGTACTAGAGACTTTATTATTATAAATTTATAAGATGGCAGAGAAAAAAATAGCTTACACAGAAAGAGATTTTTTAGGGTTGAGAAATGAACTACTAAGGTTAACTAATATTTACTACCCAGATTTAATTAAAAACGCTAACGACTCCTCAATATATTCAGTTTTTTTAGATTTGAACGCTGCGGTAGCTGACAACCTTCATTTTAATATTGATAGGACTTTACAAGAAACAGTATTGGGGTTCGCTCAAGAAAGAAGTTCGATATTTAATATAGCTAGAACATACGGTCTTAAAATACCGGGAAATAGACCTTCATTAACACTTTGTGATTTTTCAATTGTAGTTCCAGCTAGGGGTGATAAAGAAGACGCCCGTTATTTGGGTTTTTTAAGGAGAGGGGCTCAAGTAAGAGGTGGGGGACAAGTATTTGAATTATCAAATGATTGTGATTTTTCATCACCATATAACGTAGAGGGTGTTGTTAATAGAACTAAAATACCTAATTTAAATGCCAATGGTGTGATACAAAATTATACTATAACTAAAAGGGAAGTTGTGGTGAATGGAGTTACAAAAATATTTAAAAAAGAAATTACAGACATTGATAGTAAACCATTTTTTAAGTTATTCTTACCAGAAAGAAACGTATTAGGTGTTACATCTATCATACAGAAAGAAGGTTTGGGGTATACAACATTGCCGTCAGGTTTAGAATTTATAACAGCTAAAGATAGTAAATGGTATGAAGTAGATGCTTTAGCAGAATCAGAAATTTTTGAAATAGACCCAACGACACCAGCTGATGAACCAGGAATGAAAGTTGGTAAATATATTAATACGGATAAAAGATTTGTTAGTGAATTTACACCTGAAGGTTTCTTCTTTTTAACCTTTGGTAGTGGTAATAATAGGTCACAAAAATTACTAGACGAATTTTCCAAATATGGGGTTAATGTTAACTTAAATAAATTTATGAATAACATTTCTTTAGGTTCAGCGGTTAGGGGTAACACCACACTTTTTATACAATATAGGGTAGGTGGTGGTAAAGCTTCTAATTTAGGGGCTGGAGCTATTAATTCTTTAGGGGTTATAGATTTTGTAGTTTCTGGTCCAGTATCACTAATTAATAGTAGTGTTTCTAATAGTCTACAAGTTACTAATGTTACGTCAGCTATTGGTGGTGATGACCAAATGTCTACAGAAGAAGTGAGAAATTATGTAACTTTTAATTTTGCTGCACAAAATAGAGCCGTAACTATAAATGATTATGTGGCCAGAATTAGGACTATGCCCGCTCAATATGGTGCAGCGGCAAAGGTGGGTGTTACTGAAATAGAAAATAAAATAAGGATTAGTTTATTATCTTATTCACCTGAAGGTTCGTTAACTTCCAGTGTAAGTTCTACACTTAAAAATAATGTAGCTGAATATCTTTCTAATTATAGAATGATAAATGATTATATAGAGGTTTCCTCAGCTAACGTTATAGATATAAGTTTAGATGTTGATGTTGTAATAACCAACGACGTAAATCAAAGTCAGGTGGTGGGTAATGTAATTAGCACAACTAAAGACTTTTTTAACATAGACTCAAACGAGTTAGGTGAAACCATTAGTTTAAGTCAACTATATGGTAAAATTTCTGAACAACCAGGTGTTTTAAATGTTATAGATATTAGAGTTTTTAATGAATTCGCTGGGACATACTCAGACTCCCAATCATCCCAACCGTACATGAGTCAATCACCAACTAACCCATCTAATAATAGAATAAATGTGGTGGACCAAACATTATTCTTTTTACCGGACGAAATACCACAAATCAGATACCCAGATGTCGACATACGTGTTAGGGTAAAACAAATTGATAGGCCAAACTTCTCCTAATTATTTACATAATTTGGATAGGAGTCTATTTTTGGTTTTACAATAAGAAGTATTTATCATATAAAGTCATCTAATGCTAAAAAAATTAAGAATAAGAACTGAAATAGGTGTTGATAAGGAAGTCACCTTTGATTTAAATCAAGATTTTGATTTACTAGAGATTTTAAGTTTAAATCTACACCAAACAGATGTATACCCAAAAGACTGTTCTGAGTTTGGGGTTGTCTGTGGTAGGGTCTTAATAAATGGGGGTTTTGGTTTGCCAAACGCAAAAATTTCTATTTTTATACCACTAGATGAAACAGACGAACAAAACCCGCAAGTAAAAGAACTTTACCCATATAAAACACAAAACTCTAGAAATGAGATGGGTTATAGATATAACCTACTACCAACCTCACCTAGTTATACCGGACACCTACCATCAGGAAGTTTTCCAGATGTGGATGACATACTTTTAACACCAACAGTTAGTTATGTCTATAAAAAATATTACAAATACAACGCTAAAACTAACGATGCTGGTGATTTTATGATTTATGGTGCACCTTTAGGTGAACAATCACTAGTAATGAATGTAGACCTATCGGACATTGGTTGTTTTTCAATGGTACCAGAAGATTTTAAGTTACAAGGATTCCCAGAAAGTGATTTTAATGGGGCCCAATTTAAAACTGGTTCTAATTTAGATTCGTTACCACAAATAATAATGATGTCGAAAGCTGTGGATGTAAGGCCTTTATGGGGTGATGACGAATCTGGGTGTGGAGCTTCGATTACTAGAGCTGATTTTGATTTAAGAGAGGCTGGAGCGATAGAGATAAAACCAACATCGGTATTTATGGGTTCTATAGCTTCAGATAATGAAAAAAATTCTGTAAATAAACAATGTAAACCTAGAAGGGCTATGGGGGAATTATGTAGTTTAGTTCCACAAGCCGGTACTGTAGAATCGGTAAGGTTTACACCTTTTTGGAAAAAACAAGCCCGACCTAGTGGGTTTACGATAAACCCAGACCTAATAGAGGAAGTGCCAGTTTTAGAAAGATTTGACATTAATGGTGGTTTTACTATCGATGACAATGGTTCATTTTTACTTAATGTGCCTATGAATTTAGATTATGTTATAACTAACGAATTTGGTGAAAGAGAGTTGTCACCAGACCCAACAGTCGGAATACCAACCAAGGGTAAATATAGATTTAGGATAAAACCTTTAGAAACTACAGGTAGTGCTAGACAAAGAAGAAGAGCTGGGTTCCTAGTACCACAAATAAAAGAATATTATTCCACAACCTCTCTCACCATTCCAAGCCCAGCAACTGGACTTCCATTGTTATTTAATACTAAAGCGGTAAGAAAGGCTTCGTATTACTTTGGTGTTGATTACTTTAGTTACGCGGAAGAATCTATTAATATGGGTGAAATTATTTCATGTAAAGACGTATTTTATGAGTTTAGTTATGGGAGAGCTTACGCTGTCTCACAATTTATCAATAAATGGAAAGCCAGACCCAAAGATGCCTTTATTGGGATAAAAGAAGTAGCCCCGAGAGAAGAAGATGATTGTGGCGGGCAAGCGGTAAAATTCCCAATAAATTCAGCAAACAAAAATGTAAATTTTGCTATAGTAATGAATCAATTTATCACTAGGTTTTTACAAGCTATATGGACGGCGGTGTATTTTATTATGGTAATGGTATGTACCCTTGTTGATGCGATAGCTGTCATTTTAGGTGTGATTTTAGGTTTTATAAATGGTATCATGTGTTTTATATGTGTTATAGTTTACGGGCTTCCTGGTGGTGGTACGGTTGGTTCATACTGTAATTGTTCCTCCTGTCCCTGCTCAAACGTTTCTTTCGCACCACCCTTCTCTTGTTCTAGTTTATTTGGGTGTTTACATTTAAGGGTTACTAAATACCCAGAGTGTGAAAAATGTGGTTGCTTTTCTACCGGTGGTGGTGGTGGGTGTACATCTGCTTGTGATGGTAGTTGTGATGATGACCCAGACGGTGACCCAGCAGACTATATAGATTGTTCAGGACCATCAATAGAGGATTACGCTTTGGAAGATGGTTGTTACAATATACAGTGGGATAATATTTTAGGTGCTATTAAAGATTTAATAACTGGAGACCCAGGACCTATCGCTTCGATTGCTGATTGGAGAAAAAGAGAAAATCTATTTAGGTCCATGTGTGACGGTTTAATGAATTATTTTTGGAGTAATAACTGGATTACAGGATTCCTATACGCCTTTCAATTTAAAGCTAAAGTAAAACCAGATAACGATGAAAAAGCTGGATTTAAAATTAAAATGTGTAATGATTTAGTTGTTTTTCACCCAGACTCACAAAATTTTTATTATAGATGCACACCCTACTATTATGATATGACCACAAATACTGGATATTTTGAAGGTCAAGCAGCGTATGACGCACACTCATTCAACGCTTGGAACCTACTTAACCCGGTGGGTATATTAGCTGTACTAAGGGATGTAGCTAGTGTTACACCAGCAGCTGGAGCTAATAGAAGTAATATATTGTCACCTACAACAATTATGGATTTAGGTCCCTTAATTGAGAATATTGGTGAAATATGTGTTGAAACAGGTGGTTCTGCGGAAGGATGTTCCGTAGCTAACGATATTGGGGTAACGTCATTTACAGACCCCGGTGAGTTTATGTTTGATTCCGTTAATGAAATCGTAAACGCAAATTCAGGTTTAGTTAATTTTATAAACCTACAGACACCGTTCAAAAGAAAAGAAACTGGTGGTTGGTTTGCTGGTGATGGTAGAAGAAGAGAACTTAATGGTGGTATGGCCTCAATACTATCACAATTTAATGAAATTGGTACTGTGGAGTATGAATCGGCTGGGGACATTGGTATTTACTTATTCGGTGCAGATGTAACAACTTCAGGACCTAACACTGTCCCAGCTGGACAGATTGGTACGGTCAATACAAGTTTTGCAGCTGGTAATGCTTTCTGGACCGCTGATGGTTTCGGTTGGGATTACGCACCACCTGGAGCTGAAACAGCTTACCTTGGTGGTCCTAGTACATTTTGGCAATCAGATACTTTTAACGACAGTGTACACCCACAGGGTAGTACAGAATGGATAAACGCGTTTTTACCTCAAGGACAACAATATTGGGAAGATAGGTCAGTCTCAGTTAAATACCCAGATTCAGTTCAATTAACTGTGGGGCTAACAACAGCAACAACAACAAATCAGTCAGGTCCGGAAGTTAGAGACTGTCTTAATTTATTTTTAAGTAATTCTTCACAAATAGTACCATTCTATTCTTGGGATAAAGGGGGTCCAAATTATGGTGCACCCGATAGGTATATTGAAGGTGATTTTATGACGGGTACTGGTCAGATAACTGATGGTGATTTCCAAGATAGGTCAACTTGGGGGTTCCCGACCACACCTATAACATCCAACCAGACCCCTTCGATAATAGGGTTGGGTACTGGGTACCATTTTTATTTTGGTTTAAAACCAGGTGCTACTTCTTATGATTTATTCGCCAAGAAATATATCCCATTACAATATGACGATGAAATTTACCTATAGATGAGAAATAATGAAATTTTAAGAATAGTTAGGGGTTCACAACGGTATGTGGGAGCACAAGATAATAATGTGAGAATACCGTATACTTTAGAATCTAACAATAAACCCCTAATACAAGGAAATAGAAATCTGGTGTTAAATCTAGAAGACCAATACTTTAGAGAAAGGGAGGAAAGTTATATATATAGACTTTATGGTAAGGTTAGTGTTGTAACACAAAATGTTATTAGTGGTTGTAGTTACGATTTAGGTCCCTTCATAGATAGAAGTCTATACTACCACCCAACACCATCTTCATCCGCTGATACTGTCGCGTGTGGGTATCCAGCAAATGAATTCTTCAGTTTTATACCGTCAACAGCACTAACTTCCGCTCATAATTATAGTGAAGTAAATGCTTACCAAAATAATTGGACGGTATGCCAATCCTACATACAAGGTAGTGTAAGTGACTACCCTATGGAGTATAGGGTGATGAGTGCCTCCACAGAATCTTTACCAGCTATTACTTTTGGTGTGACTTACAACTCTGGGGATGGGATACCATTTTATTGTAAAAATGTAACTATACAAGGAAAACAAGCGGTACAATTTATATGTTATGTGGACCACGGATTGTTAGATTATGAATATATTGTAATACAGACTGGTGCGTCTATAGGTATGATAGGAACAACCAACCAAATCACAAGTTTAAATAATGTCACAACATTACCTATGTTTTCTTTAGGTGATGGGACATTAGGTAGTGAGAAAAAAATATTTAATGTTTTATTACAAGATAGTAATATAACTATAACTGATTATGATATGGGGGTATTTAAAAGACTTATAGACCCAGAAAATGTAGTTGAAACCTTATCACGATATTACGTACATTCACATGAAATATTAACAACCCCTAACGACTATAACTTAGATACCGCAGGTTTTGAATTAGGGATACACTCAAGAAAACAAAAAAACTTCCCAGCCATTAAATCACCACCTAACGGTGTTGGTCATGTTGTGGTGAAAGATGAGTACCCAGCTTTTTTATGGAATTTTAATAATGATTTAGATATTAGTGACTATTCTGATAACCTGGGAAGGCCATTAATGGATTTGTACGTTAGTATTTTTGTCGTAAACGAACCAAGATTGTGGAAAACTAAAGAAGGGAGTCCAGTTGGTTTGGGTTGGGGGTGGAACTTTATACCAAATGGAATACAAGACCCATACCCAAACAATAACATAGAACCAAATCTAACTACCCCTTGGAACTTACCACAAAGTGGTGATAGGTTTACGGGGGCTTTTGTTGAGTATAACGAATGGGAACTAACAGAAAGAATATTGTCGGAAGTTTACCACAAATTAACATTTAATAGTGAAGAGACAAATGGGTTTTCTTTCTATGATGGGGATTTGGGTGCTGGTGAAGAAATTGCTGGTGGATATTACTACCAACCACATAATAGGGTACCTATAAAAAAACAATCTGAAGCGATAAATGTACATAAAAATTATGAATACGTATCAGAATTCTCAACATTCTCACCATACGAAGGGTTATTTAGGTGGAGAGAACTACTACCTATTGGGTTTTATGAGTCAGAAACGAACGGTGTAGATTATCCATTTGTCAATGGAGCCCACTACCCGTATACTAATCTAGTATTTAATATTAAACCTATAATAATAGATAAAGACTATACGGAACCACCATACTTAAAATTACCAACATACGATGACTGTGAATAGAATTCAAATAAAAAGGGGAGATGGGGATAAAAAAATAACAATCCCAATATCTAATGATTTTGACGAATCTTTAGGTAGAGAACAACTCATATCTTTATATGAGAGGTCAGAAATGCAGGACAACATCAATATAACACAAGATTTTGAAACTACTAGATATAAACCAATAACTGATAATATTAACAATAGAATATATTACCAAATGGGGTTTCAATTAACACCTAATAACCAACCCACTGGTGATATCGCAGACTACGTCCCAGATTACGCGGCAGTTGGGATAACACATATGGATGTTAATAGGAGGAAGTCAAATTATACTAAAAGTTTTTTTAAATTTGATTTTTACGACACACCAAATCCACAACAACAAAGATTATATTTTTCTATTGTTAATCCAGCTAACAATGGTATGAATTTTGCTGATTTTGAGTGTCCAGGAATGCCACAAAACTTAGGGTGTTTAGCGGCTATTAGTAACGAACCTTTTTTACCCAACGGAGATATGAACCCAAACTATGACCCAACTTCGTTTAGGTCAGCTCAGATAAAAGATTTAACCCAAGGTGGTCTAGGTCTTGGTCCATACTACTATGACAAATTAGAAGGGTCTCTTTTTGAATTTTCTGCTGTAGGTAAAAAAAGTGAAAATTATTATATACAATGGTTAAAAGATAGAGAATTGGTGAAGTATAATGTATTTTATATGAGTTGTAAGTTTTTTAATGCCGAAACTGGAGGTACACATAAATTTATCAATAAAGTACAACCAGCTCAAAAATTTGACATAAGTGCCCCTGACTATTTTTACTACCAAATAATATTTGACCCTATAAACTTTACATATGTGTTTAATGAATTTGACACCACACTTTACTCAGCTAATAATGGTATAGGTCCCCAAGTAGGTGGAGCACCAGGTGTTACGGGTATAAACTTCTATGAATACATAAACCCATAATGGAAATATATAAATATAAAATATGGACTGGTAATATACCAGGTTCTTCAACTCCAGGATGTGAAGATAGGAAGTTAGTTATGCCTAGTAGAGTCACGCCAACAAGACCACAATCCTTAGATTGTGTACCTTGTGAATCACTAGGTGACTCAATGATGGTGATGAATGCTTGTCTTGATTGTTATAATGGGTTAGTAAACCCCTGTTGTCCCAATAAAAAAGAAAGTTGTTGTGGTATAACTGAAGACCCATGTTTAGACCTACATCAGATGAGTGTGGAAGAACAAAATAAATATTGTAGTAATTGTTTACGAAGAAAAAATGTTATCCAACAAAAGTTTGGTAATAAAACATTTAGGTTTGACACAATACCCAACACATTTAAAGACCCACTTAGAATGTGTGATTGTTGTAATAGAACTGAAAGACCAACAACAACATCTAAATTAACAATATTTTTAGAACAAGATATTAACGATATGGGTCATTACACAATGTGGGATGGTAGTATGGACCAACAAGATACCTTTTCTAATTTTGTGGTTACTGGTGACTTATTAGATAACATGACGGTAAGTGTTTTAAATACTACAGATTTTAAGTTTTTTAAATTTCTAGAAAGTATACAATACACCATTGATTGGGGTGAACCATTAAGTCCGGTTCAAACCATAACAGCCCCAATGGATACGGCTTTTAACCAATACACAGTTCCAGGTACTTACATTATTAATATACAAATGTCAGCACCATGGGGGGTTACATCTGTATCACATACTATTGCCGTACCTTACCAAACTGGAGCAAATATATGGGCAGCTGTAGCAAATACTGGACAAACTTATACATTCACACCACCTGGTTTTACAACACCAGTTAGTATGGATTATGAAACTTCTGATTGGGGACCATTAGATAGTGGGATGGATATTAATGGTTATGTAACTTCTAATTACACAACAACACCTTACCCAATACAAGGATTTACAGATAGTATGTTGTCTTCTTTACAGTCTTATAACCCAGCGTTCACACCTGGTTTATCACCCGGTTATATAACTGGAAACATTGTTAGTGTCGCGGGACAATCTATATTACCAGATGGTTCTTTCGTGGATAATCTACAAGGTCAGATTACCTCTTTTGACCCAGACCCCTTTGTAGGTTATACAGCTTACACAATAACTAATGGTACACTTAATTTTGAAATGTTTGACTTCGTAAATGGTGAAACAATTTTTGAAACTAAAGGGTATGGTATGAACCCTGAAGATTATTTGTTAAGGGAGTGTGGGTATGCTATACAAGGTGTCTGTGACAGCTGTAATGTTTTACAAATTTACAATGACGGTGGGAATTGGGTACAACAAGATGTTTTTAACGATAGAGGTGTGTGGGACGTGGATGAAGAGTATGAACCAACAGATTTTGTTTTTCATGATGGTTGTTGTTATTATGCTATTAGTAGTGTTATAGCTGGTACAGCACCAGACCCTTTAGACCTAACATCTTCTTTTTGGAGGTTATGTTACGGTTCGTGTCCACTATCGTCACAATTACCGAGTAAGTATGATTGTATAGGGGGTACCTGTGTATTAATATCACCAACCAGTACCTATTACCCTACCGCCCAATTCCAAGGACCTACAACGGCTGATGCATTAACTGCCTGTGTAAGTAATCCCTGTGTACCAACTACTGGTGACCCAATACATTATAATTGTAATAATGGTATTTGCACACCAGTTTCACCATCAGCACCAGGTTGGTCTGGTGCTGACCATGTGGGTGTTGGAGCACTTGCACTATGTCAAGCTGCTCAATTAGCTGGTACTTGTGTTAATGTCACAACTAAATATAATTGTGTCCCAGACGGTAGTGGTGGGGCAAATTGCCAACCTACCCCAGCTGGTATATACCCAGACCTACTTTCGTGCCAAACTAATTGTACGGTAAATGTGGTATATTTTGATTGGTATTGTTCAGACGTAACACCAACAATACCAAACCCATCAGGACAAGCTTGTACGGCTGTAGTACAAGGAGACCCACCCCCAGGTAACGCTACAATCCCACTACAAGGTCCTTATGGTGATAAAACAACTTGTGAATCGGATGGTTGTGGCGTTAGTGTTTTAGAATACTATTGTGTTTGTACTTTACAACAAAATCAGACTATTGTTGACTTAGGTAGTGGTACACAATTTGGTGGAAATTCTTGTACTGGTATAAATAATGGACCACCTGGTGGGTTTGCGACTATAGAAGATTGTGAAAATAATTGTATGACTTGGGAGTGTGATGGTCACGGAAATTGTAGTGGACCAACATCCATCACAAATGGTGGTCAAGGTCTATTTTGTTCTGACACCACATTAGTAAACGGTGGTTTACAGTATTGGGATGGTGGTGGATATTTGGATATACCTGGTTGTCAAGATAATTGTCACGAACCAGACACTTGGGTGTGTATGGGGGGTAATTGTACAGAAGTTTTAGAAAGTGATACTACATGTATAAATCCCAACCACGTAGCAAATGGTACCTCATTTCCTGGTTCGTGTATTGATTGGTCATTTGCTAATAATATGCCAATACAAGGTTGTCAAAATATATCAGAACCTGGATGTAACGCTAATCTTAGTGCACAATGTGGTGGTGGGTGTGGTCCATGTAATAGTCTAGTTAATGAAATGAGTATGACCGAATGGCCATTTAGACAATATAGTTCTATGGATTCCTATAACGCTTTTGATGTGGTAATAGGAATCAACTACACTAACTCACAAAACGATAGTTTACACAAATATTGGTATAAACCATTCCCAATATGTGACCCAACTATGGGGGTTGTGATGGTTAATACGACACTTTATAATTGTGGTGACCAAGCTGTGATAGATATTTGTGAATCGTCAGCTTATGGAAATGGTACTTACCACCCTTGTACTGATTTAAGTGCACCTAGTTGTGATAACCCACCAATAATAAACATGTTAGTACCAACAGTGGCTGGACAATCTAGATTTATGTCACAAACTTGTTGGGAACCATGTGATGGTTAAAATTAAAAAAATATAATATGTCAGCAACTTGGGAATTAGTAAAATTTGAAAAACAGGACCCTTCCGGAACTCCAAGTGGGGTGTTTGTTGGTATGGTGGGTAGGGTTGTGTATGGATACAACCAAATTAATGACCCAAACATATGTGCTTTAGGGAATTGTTGTCCTGCAGAGGGGGATGTAGCTAATTATTTTTTTCCAGGTAATCTTCACCTACCTCACGCTTGTTTTGGTATGTTAGGTCAAATGTTTTGGGATTACCCCCATGAATATTTAAATGATGGTACATTAAACCCTAATTGGAATGGGTGTGCTATGCCACACCCCACAGCTACAGGTTTTAATACTTGTGGTTTTGGTACTGATAACGTTATTATTAATACAGGTACCCAACCATGTGAGTGTGGTCTAGGTGAATTTTACACCGCAATACCTAACATAGATTTTACACAAACAGGTCCAGGAGTACAATGGTTAATAGTTAATAACACTACAGGTAATGGACAATTAGATTGTTGTGTTGAAATTTTAAAGATTGTGGATAATCAAAGTGATTGGGACAATAATACGGTTACATGCCCTAGTCAATTTTTACAGTCTTTACCAACACCCTCAACACAACCACCAGGTTCTTACTTACCACCTACTCTTTTTTGGATGTCGATAGGTGGGGTACCAACTAGTATAGTTGAAACAAATTGTGAAACTTGTGTTGGAAACCTTTATGGTTGCTTAGACCCAAACGCGATAAACACTTATTGGGATTGTAATGGTGTACATATACCCACAGTTTATGGACAAAATCCAAATTTAAACAGTGGTTGTTGTATATACCCTGGATGTCCAGACTCATCAGCGTTAAATTATGACCCAACAGATAATGATGGTTGTGGTACTTGGAGTAGTGGTTCTTGGGTGTCAGGAGGACCTACCGATACTAGTTGTTGTCAATACCCGGGGTGTAATGATAATGTGACGGTTTTATGTTCTGTAGGTACACCACTACCAAACGGTGACCCAGGTCCTGTTGGGTGTGTGTCAAATTATGGTTTAGATTGTTTCGGAAATGTGGTTATACCGGTGACCGGTGGTATATTAGTAAACCCAGGAAGTAGTAATTGTTTCACTAACGAAATACCACCCTCACCAAACAATGATTGTTACTATGTTGGATGTACGGACCAAACAGCTAGTAATTATACGCCAGGAGCTAATGGGTGTTTATACCCAGATTTAGACGGTACACAATGTTGTGAATATGAAGGTTGTATGGACCCAACAGCTGTAAATTATGGAGAATCTTGTAATGACCCGATGGTTATATACTCAGCAGCTCAATTGACAGCTCCTTGTGTACCCGATAATTGTATAGACCCACCAGTGATTGGGTGTATGGATGATGGTTGTTGTGTTGATGGTGTGCTAATACTAGTAGACCCAACCGTGACAACACAATGTCCTAACGGTTTACATTTATGTCCACAAGCGGGAAGTGGGGTGTCATTTAGTAGTAATTTCCCAGTAGGGTGTACACCAGGTGTTGATTGTGTTTCTTGTTCTTACGACCCTATGGCTGAAGAACAAGGAATGCCTTATGCGAATTACTGTACTTGTGAGGGTGGTTGGTATTGTGATTTAAGCAACAATCCGGGGTGCACACCAGGTGTTGATTGTTGTATAGATGTGTACGCTTCAACATTAATACAACCCTACTTCCCAACCACAGACCCAAACGTTTTTGGTCCTTGTGGTCCTAATACTGGTTATCCTTGTATTAATGCATTAGCAGATTGTAATGATATTTGTGAACAACCAGATTTAGAAGAGTGTGCTGTATTTGTAAATGATAGACAAGGTAATGTTTATTTTTATGGTCCACCAGATACAGCACCTAATACTTTAACTTTCTTATTTCATGATGACCAATTTAATGAAAATTCACTACCTGATGGCACACCGTTATTCCCAGGTAGTGGTGGCGGTTACAATTTAGGGTGGCAAAGTGGTACAGGTTCTTGGGATATCGCTAACGCTATAGTTCCAGGTACCGTTCCAGAACAAAATAAAATATGGTTATATAGTTGTCGGGTTTTAGATATAGACAACACTTCAGCTAACTACGGTCAAGTTACGTTAGAAACTGTAGGGCCAAACATAGGACTCCCGAAAGGAATTATAAGGGAATACGATATTACCATAAATCCTTTTAATGTCGGTAGTCCCATACCAAACCAACCAATGGGAGCCAACAATCCAACATATAATAGAGATATAGACATTACTGATTTATGTCAAACCCATGGTTTACCAACAATTGATGCTTCTGGTAATGTTTTTAAAACAATAGGTAACGCTTTGGTTGCAAAAGACGAGTTTACTTTAATATCTGTTAGTGATGTTGTTTTAGAAATAGACATTAGTGGACCAGTAGGTGTAGCTACAGAATTATTTAAACTGCCTAATCCAACCTATCCGGGTTTTAATCCGGGGTTTGCGACATCCCAAGCGGAATCTACGGGAGATGTGGTTGTGGATGTTAATACTGGAGATTTAACTATAACTTATTTTCATGCACCAAACGTTACTGGTAAATTAATTGGTAAATTTAGTTTAAATGCTGGTGTTGGTGGACAAATGGGTGACAGTGCAGGTAACCCAACTAATTGGTACGAGATACTTTCTAATGATACTGGGATATCACAGTTTTTTGGGTTATTTAGGTGGATAATAGGTAGTACCCCACAATGGTATGGAATCCAACAAAACCAAACTGGGGGTGAAATTTATGAATTTGACAACACAACCCTAACAGTAAATAATTCTGTTGGTTTAGTAACAACATTACCTCCGGATACATTATCTGTTCCACCATTTAATGAAATATTAGGTGCGTCACAAAGAGATGGTTGTACAGCAGACGACCCTTGTGGTTGTATGGACCCTACGGCTTTAAATTACGACCCAAACGCGGTAGTTCACTGCCCACCATGTATATACCCACCAGAACCAAGATTTGGGTGTCTACCAAGATTAACAAAAGAAGAGTTTATGATGAACGTAGTTCAGAAACCAGAAACATACTCAGATGTATTTATTGAAAGAGGAAAAGTTTCTGTTTTTGAAAGACCTCAGAGATTAGCACAAGTATCCACAATTGGAGAATTAGAACTTCACGGTTATGGATATTATAAAATTTTAACACAAGAATAGAAATATGGCATTAGGAAATTATGGGATTAAAAGACCAGCAGACGTATCACCTAACGACGTAGAGATAATATATCACTACCAGGCTACAAGAGATGCTAACAGTAGTTTTACATTAGGTACTTTACCGTCCTCCGTTTTAACATATCACGTACATAACAATACGACAGCTTCAAATGGTGCAATAGCCGGAACCACAATACTAGGTGGGTTATACCAACTAACACTACCATCGACAGTTTTTAGTAATAAGGGTTTTTATACTGTATATGTTAGACCGGTAGAAATTAGAACAGAAATTTTAGATTGTGGTGTTTTAGCCGCCCTACCGAATGTAAAAGGTTTAGTTATAGACCTAACCAAGGTACCAGCACAATTTAAAAATAGATTTGTAAATATGGGGTTAATTGGTTATAGGGTGGAATATATGAATTCAGACAATATACAATCTAATTTAGCTGGCACTAAAATACCTAACTTTTTTAGAATAGTAACATCAAGTTTTTATTGTGAAAAATTAATGAATACAGCTGCTAACCCAAACAAAGTTTCACCAAGATATGCTTACACAGATTCACCCTCTAACTTGGTTTTTTTAACACTATCACCTAGTAGTGCACCAACCAACCAACCAAATGCGTTACCAGATATTGGAAAAGCAGGTCAAAAAATTATAATCACAAATACATATTTTAACCCAGTTGTGTTAGAAGTTGAAATGGCAGACCACGATTTTGATACGTTAGCTATAGGTTTATACGGTAATCAAACCAAATCTATAGAGGATGGGATTTATACGATGTATGATTTATCCGGGGTTAATAACATTTATAAACAATATAATTTATTTGAAATTAGGGACCAGTTTGACGAACAGTTGTTTGAGGTTAGACAAGATAGGGGAAATCAAATAGATTTTAGTAAACAATTCGGCACAATAGTTAGTTAATAATGGCAAATAACAAGAAATTCTACTACCCACCCGCACCAGGTAATGGTGCCGGTACTTTTAGTGATAATTTAGTGGGTTCACAATTCACTAATGGTTCACCGCAAATGACAATGGGTAATTTTTCCATAAGTAATAGTTCTAATTCTAAACAAAATAGAGATTTTAGTTTAGGTGGTTTTTCTGGACCCATAACTTTAGAACAATTAAGTGCTGGTGATGTTGAGTTAACTAAAAATAGTTTAAACAATAATTTATTAGTAGATTTTAATTATGATAGTAGTGATGTAAGCCAATTTGTACTTTATGGTTCATTAAAAGATAGGTTAAGGGTTGCGGCTCAACAAATTATTAACTTTTTTCCAGCAGCTTTATATTGTGATGGGATAAACCAAGTATACCACAATAAAGGTAATACGGTGGATAATATATCCTACGATGTTGTTTACGATAGAACAACCATTGTCGTATCTAAATATAAAATATCTAACCCATTCAATATTGAGTTTACGACTGATGGTGAAATATTATTAGATAGTTCCTTAGAAATGGATTACTTAATAAATGACCCAACAACTGATAAAATCACAACAACTTCGGTTAAAGCACAAAAAGGAAAAATATCTCCACTTAGAAACTTTTCACTAGAATATAAAAAGTATTCTCTAAGTTTTAGTGGTAGTGGAAATACACAATACCGAGTGGTAGACTACACACCAATAGAAAAAGGAACAACAGGACTGACTATTGTCATATCAGGAGCCCCATTTGGTACTACAGCTACAACATCAGAAACAGAATTTTACATAAAACCAAATAATTTCGAAACTCAAAATCAATTTAACAACTTTGAGTCAGTAGAAAAATTCCTACTAAACCAACAAAGTGTTCCACAATATAAAGCAGAACTAACTTTGCCTAGACAAACCGAAGATGGTAGAAATTATAGTCACATAGAAGATATAATCTGGGAAAAACAAGATTTATGGAATATAGATGTTACTACACAAAAATATACGGACTACCTACAAAAACTTGTAGATGTAGGTAAAGAAATTGATGGGTATAAGACAAACCTAGTATCTAGGTTCCTAACAACTGGAGCGTTAAAAGATTTTGATACTGGTGAAAGAAAGGTGGAAAAAACTTTACAGATATATGGTAGAAGTTTTGATGAAGTTAAAAAATTCATAGATGGTATAGCTTACATGAATAATGTAAGTTATGACGGTAAAAAGAATGTACCAAATCAATTACTTAGAAACCTATCAAAGATGCTAGGTTGGAAAACACCATCAACAACAACAAAAGAACAATTTTTAGACACTATTTTAGATAGGTATGAACCACAATATTCTGGAGAATCAATAGGTGTAACACCAGCAGAATTAGATATTGAAATTTATAGGAGGATACTAATGAATACATCCTACCTATTCAAATCTAAAGGTACACGAAAAGCAATAGAATTCTTATTAAAATTTATAGGTGCTCCAGAGGCACTAATTGAATTTAACGAATACGTAGTTTTAGCTGATAATAGAATTAAAATGGGTAATAAAGTAAAAGACCCTAGATGTAACACATTGTTAGCTTTATTAAACGCTTCTACAAACCCTAAAGGACCTAAAGGACCTAAAGGGTCACATAGTCCTAAAGGTCTAGTTTCATCGTCACTTAAAGATGTGGTTACGGTGGACCCTAGAACTAACGAAACAACTATATCACCTACGTGGTTAAATGGTGGAAAAAAATCTACTATAGAACTAGAAGAAGCTATAGAATTGTTGGGGTGTTATGATGTTAGTCCAGGATTTCTAAATCAATACCAATCAGTGTCTGGTGGGTTAGCTACGACTAAGGCTTATCTGTACGATAATATAACCATGAACACCTACATGTCTTCCACTACAGAATCACACGGTTTTACAAGAGAAGATTACCCGATAGACAAAGACGGATTCCCAACACAACCAAGAGAAACATCAAACTATTATTTTCAAAGAGGGTCTGGATGGTTTGAGGAAACAGAAGAACACCATGGAGAAACTATTCTAGATTTAGAAAATTCTACACTAACTGGTTGTACCCCTAGTATAAAAACAAAATTAAATCAGTTTAGTTGGGGTGGTTTTTTTGGAAACCTACCACCGAATGTCACATCTAACGACCCTGGAGCTCCTTATCTTGAAAGATTTAGGAGATTCCCATACATGCATATGGGGTTTGGGTTAAAATCGGTAGTCGATGATAAAAAGTCTTGGGCAACAACAGATACGTTCGGTGAGATAGATAGGAATTATACTTTTGAAAATAATAGATATGCTGGGTACCACACACATAATGAAAAGTTTATTTTAAATGTTAAAAATGTAGATATATTTTTAAATGTTGGTCAAGGGTTGGTTTATGATGTATGGCAACAATCGGTTTTAAGTGGGTGTCCATTTAGTGGTGGTCCACTACCATTACCTTTCCCACAAAAGGGTGGGGTTGATGATACTGTAAGTTTAATAAATGGTAAAAATTATTCATTTAAAGATTTTGTACATACTTTTTGGAGTACGTTTATTAATGTAAAAAATAGACAAACAATAGATGATGGTAAAACAGGTGGGTATCCACTTCTACAAATACTATACCTAGATTATTTAGAACAAGTATGTGGTGAAAACAACCAATACACATATACAAAAATGATAGACTACGCACAAAGTCTAGGTACGTATTGGATTAGAATTATAGAACAATTAGTACCAGCTACAACATTATGGCAAGGTGGTGTAAAAGTTGAAAACTCACTATTCCACAGAGACAAATTTTCATACAAACACTACCCAACTTACCCATTGCCAGGATTTAATAACCCACTTAAGGGGAATTACATCCCTGGTTGTATAGACCCATCCGCTAATAATTTTAATTCTTTAGCAAATAGTAATGATGGAACCTGTACTTATGATTTAGGTGGTGGGGATGGTACGGTGAGAGATGTAGGGGGAACTTTTCCGTGGGTTGGGTTAACAAGTCCCAATACGGGGTCTACTTGTTCCTCCGGTTGTCAAAATACGGGTAGTACACTAAATAAAATAGACGGTACTGATGAAAATGGTATAACAATAACAGACATACCCACTAAAACATGTTCTTGTTGTAGTTTACCAGAAAACAACTCTACCTTACAAATGAGACCATTAAGTGCTACATGTAAGTCTGTGTGGGCATCCTTTAGGGATTATAATGGGACCTCAGCAACCACATCAAACCAAGGTGTTAATAATAGTGTGAATTTAATTACAGAAACATTTGCGAGTAATGTCTCCACAATAAACGGAGCTTATAATATACTTAGTACGATGAATAATAATATAATGTTTAGAGTTAAAAGACCATTACCCTTAAGTAAAAATAAGAAAGAACCGTGGGGGTATAAATTCGATTTAGGAAAACAAAAGTATCAAGACTATAATGGATAGTGTAGAAAAAAATATAAAAAATACCGGTAAATTAGTAAAATACAGTAAGCTTATAGATTTAAGACAGGTTACTGATAGTCTACAAGTTAAAGTGTATGCTACTGGTTCACAATACGGTAAAAAATTTAATAAGACATTGTTTATTACAATGGATTACGATGTCTCAATCCCAGTACAGCTCTATATAATATATAAGGGAAAAAATTTAGTAGAAGGTTTTTTATATTTTAAATCGGAAGATTTTAAAATGGGGGAAAATAAACTAAACAAAAAAGATTTTTCATCTGATTTTATTTTAAGATTGCACAGGGAAACTAACAGAACATTATCGTTAAAACAAGTGGGTACTAAAAGAGACAAATCCCTACTATCCACCCAAGAAATATTTTTACCAGGACAAACGGCAGCTCTACAAGTTTTTTCACCACCAAAGAACGGTAAATCACACCAAATAGAAATGTTATTACCGGGTATTGGTATAGACCCCACAACCAACGAAAAATCAGAAACAATTAAGAACTTACTATCGTTAGGTTTTGATGTTGACATACGAGCTTTTAGTACCACAGGACCAATAACCAGTATATTTTTTAAAGTGGGGGCTCCAGGCACACATGTTGGGTTAGTTAGAAAATATTTTAAAAATAAAACTGGTGATATTGACAAAGTGACATTAGTAGAACCTAGAAGAATTAAAACATTAACTAAGGCACCTACCAGTTATCTAGAAATGAAAACCAAAGACCTAGAGTTGGGTCAAGTTAAGTTTAATTATTTTGACTACTTCCAATCGTTAAATCAAGAATATACAGACTACTATTTAAAATCTTCGGAAGTTTTTATAGTAAAAAATATAGAAAATTATAAATTTACTTTAGGTGATTTTTTAAAAGATAGTGAAAAAGAATTACCATATAACATATCTAGAAAATTAGAAAATAATGAAATAGTAACTTCATCTCCATATTTTGATAGGGGGGTTAGAAAATTTCCATTAAGTTGGGTTGATGAGTTTAGGGATAATAAATTTTTTACAGATTTAAATAGGTGTGTCGATTTTAGTTTCTATAGTTCTGAACACCTTAATAGTTTTGAACAAAGTTTAAAAGAAATACAAATAGCTAATTTAGAGACGTATTCTTCGGAATACGGTAGTACTAAACCACGTACATATAATAGTATTAACCAGTGGGTAAACAGAACCAACCATGACTACTTTAACGATTTAACAATCACCAACTACCCGGGAGGTGGACTTAAAAACTTAACTGTCTGCCCATCAAAAAGAACTAAAGTTACTGAATATGCTAAAAATAATATACAATACAAAGGTACCGAATGTGCTTGTAAATACTCAAATGATAGTTCAGAAAAATTACAAACAATCATATCTAAACCTAACGTTAACGAACCTTGTTCAGAAACCTGTAGAAAAACACAGTTAGAGTTTGGGTATCAAAAATGTTGGACTTGTGAAATGGACTACTACTCACCAATATACGATTTAAGAAATGATTTTTTCGCCACAACTTACTCGACAATAAAGGAATCTTTTAGTGCCGCGACTAAATATAGTGAATATACTTCAGGTAGTATTACGGGTTCAAACACTTACGATATATATATTTCAGGTAATGGGTTTACAGCTGTAACATCACCAACAACGGGGATAGTAATACCACTAAATAATATTAATAGAATAGAACATCGTCCTTTTATTGGTGTTAGTTCACCAGTCTGGGTACCTTTTAATTCTTGGCAAAGTCTTTCCTCACAAACGGGAACCACAAAGTCATTACCCGGGTCAGGTCCTGTTATAATACAAAGTGGTGACCCAACAAACTATACGATATATAAAAGTCTAAGTGGTGGGACATACAAGTTTCAATATAACGCTTATCTAGACTTTAAATATAAAGATACTAAATGGTGTGAATACCTAACAACTAATTATCTTTCAGGAACTACCTCATCAATATCGTACCCATCTACCGAGTATGAGATAAAGAGGTTAATAAATTCATCAATACTAGAATATGGTACCACTGAAGGTGAAACAGTAAAACAAGATACGGGTGGGGTTTATTTTCCCGGAAAAAATGGGTTAAATAACGATACTGGGTTATTAAATTTTAATTTTAATATATTTTTAGAAAAACAAACTACAAGTGGTATTATTAGTAATGTTGTAAGTACTACTGTTGGTGCTAGTTCAGTAACCAACACTTCAGCCAACCAATACTTAATCGAAAAAACTAATATTGTTCAAAACACATTTAGTGGTTTTAGTAATTGTTACTCTTCAGGTACTTCAGCCAATACAATATACCACACTAGAGTGCCTATCACGTTAGATACTGGTTTAATCAGTTTAAGTAGTGGTGAAACAATTATGTTAAAATATAATGTAACGTTTAATGCTGTATCTAAAGTTAGTGGTGGTGACGCTACAGTAGAGTTAAATTTAGGCCATAAAATTGATTTATCTGGTAGTTCAGTAGCATCACCGTTTTACCGGATAACTAAATATAGTCCAACGACTGGTAATACAAGTAATTTACAAAAAAGTCTATTTGTTAACCCACAAAAAATCTCTAAACCACAAAAATTTATAGATGAAGGTGGTGTCGAAACTGAACAAACAACAAAAGGTACTTTATATGTGATAAATAATGGATACAACCCAATTAGTGCACCGGTAGTAACACAAGAAACATTTAAAAGTTTAACCTTTATTGATAACGGATTAGAAAGCAAAACACTTGACTTGGATATGACCATAAATAAACCAAGTAATAATTGGGCTAGACAGATACAAGATAATCAATTAACAGATTACTACATACCAAACCAAAAAGATTTGGTAGAGATAAAATCTGGGGTGGTAGTTTTTAATTTACCTAGGTACGACCAAAGAAATTCTGTTACTTGTAATTATAAATTTCCACAGATAAGTCATAGTTACATTATAAAAAATGTAGTATCGAATGTTAGGGGGGTTGACAAAGAACATTACATAGTTGTTACACCAAAAGATAAAATATACGTACCATGTTTCACACCTACACTACAAGAAAAATATGAACTAATTGAAAGTCAAATAAAGATTACAGAACAGATTGATAATGTGGACAACCAACTAATCATAGATGGACAACCTATCATAATTAAAACAAGTAGGTCAGAACCATTAACACAAATAAAGGCGGATGAAGGTTTTAAATGTAGTTTTTATTGTGTTTGTCAAGATACAAAGTTGACTAAAGGGTTACACCCATTTTATGGTACTACAGATGTTATAACAGATACAGCAATATTTGATTGTGATGAATGTGAAGATAAGGCTGAGGATTATTGTGGTGGGTTAGGTAAAACTTGTAAACCTAAAGTTTTTACAGAAGGTTGTATTGGGGATAAAAGTAATTTATATACATCTGGTGATGAGTATTTACTTCCTAACGGAGATGAGTATGTTGGCTTTTATCACATACATGATAGTACACCTATGGTCGGGGCGGTACATAAGTCAGAGTCACATGATGAACTAATACCCGTTATGAAAGAAGATTTTTATACGACCAATAAACTAAACTACACAACACCAACAACCACCAATAGTGGGGGTGGAGGTGGATATTAAAATTTATAAAGTATGAGTGCATTTCTTAATGAATATTATGTTACCCCTACAGTATCTGGGGTTTCTATTGGTTCTATTAGTGTGGTTAATGTTAGTGGTGGTACAGGACCTTGGGTGGTAAGTTGGTCGGGGGCAACAGTAAATGGGTATGTAACATCTACTCTATGGGACCAAACTAATTTATCAGAAGGTCTTTATAGAGCTACAATCACTGATGCTAATGGTAATGTTGGGATAACAAATATTAATCTATTAGCCTATACAAACCCAACTTTTTCCGCTGGAGTAACGTCATATTCTTGTGTAGACAACCCAAATAAATATTGTGAAGTTACAGTTTATTCAGCTGGTACTAATAATGTTGATAGTCCACTTTCAGGTTCACAATCCGCGAGTACATTTAACTATTCGTTATATAAAGATGGTAGTTTATTAAGACAAAGAACAATTGCCAGTGCCGAAACACAAACACCAGTGGTGTTTGAAAATTTAACTAATGGTGAGTATTTTTTAAGTGTCGGCAGAGAACAAAGTTTAACTCGACATTTTAAAGTTAGTGATTCACAATGTACAGCTTCAACTATAAGTGTTTCAGCTACAAGTAGTCCAGCTTTTAGACTTTCAGCTATAACATCAGCTTACACCCAAAACTCACATTTTGCTGGAGCTAAAGTTTTTTATGGTGGGAATGGTGTATCTACTAATGCAGATATTTACACTACAGGTTTAAACAATTATAGTCATGTTTTAGATGGTGTAGGTCACTGGTTTTTTACTGGTAACACCAGTAGTGGTGGTGTGATGGATTACCCAAACATAAACCCTAATACCGCAAGAACCACAGATACTGGTAGGTTTTGGTATTTAGGTGTTAGTGGGTCTAGTGAATGTCAAGAAGGGTGGAATTGTTCACCTAGTGGTGTTGTGGGTGGTAACCCAGTTGTAGCTGCTTCACAAAAAGATTTAACTGGGGGTACTATAAATACTTCCGCTTACAGAGGAACTTTTTACTACCACCAATACCTTAATAAGTTCTTTGTTTGGGACTCAACAACAGGTTTAACTAATTCCGACTATGCTTGGGTAACATTTAACCCTTTAGCGGATAGAGGAACCAAAGGAGACCCGGTATCGACAGAGATACTAACTCAAAACAGTAACATATTCCAATATAAAATGTTAGCTCACGTGGGTGACACCAACATATTTCCATACATTGGTGAGTCTGACGTGGTTAAAGATTATAAAATATATGCTAGTAAATTAGAAAATAATTTTTGTTCAACGATAATCAGTCCACCAGTTTTTTCAGGTGACCCAAGACCGGTATCGTTAATAAGTTCATGTAGTTACTTAGACTATACACACGACGTTTATCTGTTCCAGAGTGGTTCTACAGCAGGAGATAATAATACTTCAGCTTCAGTAGTTTTAGCTTATTTTAGAGATGGTGACGGGAATTATGGTCAAAGTGGTGCGACGCACTACTTAACATTAAATTTTGACAGTACTAGTGGTACGTCCATTACTTTTAATAGGGGACAATCAGCCAGAGCATTTCAACAAGACGCGTATGGGCAACAAATAATTCAAGGAAATCCAGAAGAAGCTGACGACAGAGAAATACAAGAGATTGTCCAAAGAGCACAAGACCAAGCATATCAAGAGTATACAAGCATATACCGTGAAAGGGTAGTTTCATATAATGTGTTGGGTGTAGATGAATACGTAGAACAAAGAGATGATGCGGATGATACGAAAACACTATTTAAAATATTATCAGAAGATGAGGAGTATCTACGTATATATAATGAAATTTTACTTAATTTACTACGTGGATATGAGGCTGGTTTAGAACCAGGAACTACAACATATGTTACGACACAATATAAAGAATTTAGTACTGTAGTTTTAAGGAATGGACCTACGGGTGTCGTTAGTCCATCCGGAGCACACAGAAGTCCATACAATCAAACTAATTTTCTAACACAACAAGGAGCTGTAAAAGTTAGAGTTACAAGAAGTGGAATCGAAGGAGAAAGGTTTAGAATCCAAATCACACCAACTATGGGTGAAAAATCTAATGACTACGCTGAATTTGCAACAGTGGATATTGGAAGTGATAACGAATTTAAAACATATCATGAAATTAATTTTGATTTGACAGATAGTACTACATGGTCAGGGAGTTCAGAAAGTGCACCTACATGGGTAACAGGGACTGAATTACAAAGATTTTTAGGTGGTACAAGAACGGGGTATATGGTGCCTAAAATGCGTGGTATATTTTACGGGGTAGGATTTACTGGTACCGCTAGTAATTATAGTGTTACACCAACATCAAACAGCTTAATATCAAATACGTCAGCTATAACATTAACAGAAACCACAACTTACAACCCTAACTTATTAATGAATTCACAAAGTTTAGGTGATGTTGTTGGTAATAATAATGTACAATTTTCTAAAAACTGTGACTACAACCCAAGGTGTGGTTCAGAACTAACAATACCCAACATACGACCAAGAGCTTCAGCAACATTACAAACATTTATAGAACCTACCGTTATAATGGAGGGGTTAAGTAAATACAGTAATAATTTAGAGAGTTTAAAAATTATAAACTTATCTGGGTACGTTGGTAACACACCAATAATTACAGCTAATACTTCTGGTAATACATCTGACTTGTTATTAAAAAAGAGTTTGTTAAAGATAAATGTACATAGTTACGATTACACACAAGCTAAACTACAAAATAAGCCAGTGTATAGTTACATTTTTAACACTATGAGTGAACTATCTAATGAACAAGATAGGAAAAGAGGTGTTTCGTTAAGTAGTACTACTGAAATACCATTATCGGGGTTACCTACAGGTAATACTTGGGAATATATTATAAAACCTTCTTTTTTAATTAAAGATAAAAGTACGAAAGACCCAGTTTGGGTGGATACCTATAATAATGTTGGTGATGTTAATTTTAACAAAGAAGATTATTATATGTGTTTGGTGGATACACCAGAGAAACCAAGTCTACAAAATCCTAACATCAGTTTTAAAAATACTGGTGGTCCCGGTAATTTAAGAATAGTGACAAAAAATGTTACAGTTGATAAAGTACCTGATTTTTCAGGTAGTCAAAGTGCGTATACTTGGTCAGGGTTAACACTACCCTACCCACCAGATTCTAATGTACAAGTTTTAGTTAATGGTTTAACAATGAAACAAACATCTTCTTTAACCACAGCTCCTTGGAAAAATAATTTCACAGGAAGTTCAGTAAATGGTGATTATTTTTGGGATGGTATTAGGTTACAAATGGCACCTAGAACTGTTAAAAATAGTGACATAGTACAAGTCATCTACCCAGCTACCAACAACAGAAGTTACTATAACCAAACTCTAATTGTCGGTACTGTTGGTACCAATACTACTTCAGTAATATATAGTGATAGTGTAAATTATTATATAAATCTGGATTACGAACCTTTTGGTGGGTTACAACTAATATTAAATGGACAAAACTTAACAGAAAACGTAGACTTCCAAAAGGTAACAGCTAACAAAATCCAATTTCTAACATACATTGTAGGTGGGACAACAGATTTTGTACCATCGGATGTGATATCAATGTTTTACCTAACACAATTTGACGTAGTTGGACTTGCGAGTACAAAAGAACCAACAGTGAATACTAGTATAAGTAAAAAAATAAATTTAATAGAAGATATAAGGTTGGTTGTTTTTAATAAAAATGGGGATATCGTACAAGAAGAATCAAAAACTTTCAAGTCTACCGATAGTGGTAGAATGTCAAAACAATTTAATTTAGTGGTTCCAGAACCTGGAACTTATAGTTATAATGTACAAACTAATAGATACTACCCACTTTTAAATGGTAGTACAATAACAACAGAAAATAACACAAAAAACATAACATTTATAATTGATAAAACCACATTTCACTCACCTTATTTAAAAAGAGGTGGAAAAAAAGGCGGAGTAAGCGGTGGTGGCGGATATTAAAATATGATGAATAATATTTATAATAAAACAAAAGAATTATGAGTTACATATTAAAAGACAGTTCACAAGGAATAATATCTGTAAAACTTACAGATGCTGGTAGGAAAAAATTATCAAAAGGACAATTAAACATAGAACTATTTCAAGTTGGGGATAGTGAGTATTGTTATGATTGTAATGGAAGATTACCAGCCTTGGTTAATGGTGTGAATATACAGCAAGCAAATTTTAACGCACAAAACCTAAATCCAGTTCCTGAAAAAAATAAAGCACATGTAAAATACCCATTACCACTTACTAGAACATCCGGTAATCAAACATTTGGTGCAGCACAAGCGGCACATGGTTATGAAGAGGTATTCAATAGAGCTTCACAAAGAGGGTTTTATAGTGGTTCTACAGCGAGCACGTGTGAGTTTGTGACCGGAATAAGCTCAGCGTACACATTAAATTCTAATTTCTTTTTCCCACTATCAGCGATGACTGGTGGTACCAGAATAACTTTACTATCAGCTAACACATTCCAAAACCAAGCTTTTTCTGCTGGTACTCTACCAGGATACACACCAGTCGTTGGTGATATGTTAGGCGTAACCTACTTCTTCCAAAGTGGTTCTACCGGAACAACCAGTTGTTATAATTTACCATGTACTGGTGGGTCAGCTCAACTATTTTATCAAATAGTTGGAGGGAATAGTACGTCTGGTAGAACTGGAACAGCTTGGTCAGGTAGTACAGCAAAACCTTTATGGTATACTCTAGACCGAGCACTACCAGACTTTATGGCTTATTCAGCTTCAACTGGAGCTTATGCTGTGGACATAAAACAATATTCAGGAAAAACAGGTAGTTTAGTTGGTGCCTGTGTTAAAGTATACCCCAATGTTACAGGTGGTACATATTCAGCACATTCCAAAAACCCAATGTTAACGTGGTATGGGGCATCTAGCCCAGTACCTTATTGGTCACCAGGGTCTCTTTCTTTTGAAAATAATTGTGATGTCTCCGTTAAAGACGTTAAAGTTTGGAATATGAATATAAATTGGACCGAACAAGTTGCGGGGGTGAGGGATTCTAGTGTTGGTGAAGGTTTTGAGACTGTAGACTACTACGGTTCTTCAGGGTATTGTGGTACAAAAGAATATTTGGGTTACCATAGTAATACCGGTCAAATAGATACCGGAACAATACCAGACACATATAACCCATCGATGGAAAGTTCATCATGGTATTACGATTCTTATAAAAACCCTAAAGTTGTACAACCAAGTAGACAAAAAGCCATCGCTGTACTACATTACACCAACCAAACAATATCTAACTTTTATGGTGAGAAATTTGCTTTAAAAGAGGATGCCGCAAGAAGAAAAAGTGATATTGGTAAAGCTAAAAACTTTAGAATATGTATGCCTGGGTTAATGTGGCATAAAAAATATGTAGATAGTTTAAAAAATGGAGCTTCAGAACAAACAGGTTGTATGGGAGCTACCGAATTTGGTCAATGTTTTTACACTGACCCAGCTGGGTTTGACGTATTCCCAACACAACCATATATTATGCAGTCATCAGTTAACGACAATATGAATGATGATGGATTAAGGTATTATTATTTATATGACGATAACGCTGGACCACAAACCACAAATCTAGGTCAAACAACTGTAGGTCCTAACCCTGTAGGTAAAGTTTGGCCAGATTTAAAAATGGTTACTTTACATGATGAGGAGTTGGTTGCTGCGATGTCATATAAATCAAATAGAAGTTGGACTTTACCAGCTCCTAGGGTTACAAAAATTCCAGCTGGAACAAATTGTGCTGGTGAAACATCTACAGTGGGTGTATTTAATAACCCACAAGTAGACCAATCAGTATATCTAACCTATCTATTAGAAAGTAATAGTGGTTATACAACTGGATTACACTGTAATTATTATATCCCAGTAACTAACGTACCTAACGCTGACCCTGTAGATTTAGAAATTGACTTTGGTGAAGAATTTCCATATTTAAAACCGTTTGATTTAGGTGGAGTTGCTAATATGTCTGGTGGTACTGGATGGCAAGCAAATAGGATACACTTACTATTTCAAGTTGTTAATCCTGGTGAAGACCCTAATCCAAACCTGTGGAAAAAAGTAGACGTAACCAACCAAATCGGAGGTACCAATAGTACGTTTGTCACTGGAACTTCGGCTAATGTACCGTTTAGTGGTTGTCAACTAAGTAGTGCTTCAACTAAATTCTATCTGACTGATTACCTTAAAAGAGTTAGTACGACATACCAATTAAATGATTATATAACAGTACCTTCAGCTTCTACGACAACAGGTGCTGCTAACTTAACTGGACCAGAAACTTTACAGTTTGGTGATGAATACTTCTTTAATGGTTTGTTGGAGACAGACATTATGGCTACAATATATGAAATGAAATATAATGTTAACCTATCAACATCACAGTTCGGAGCTGGAAATGTGGGTAAAGGAAGTTCTCTTAACCCTACTTGGGAACAGCATTATGATAAAAATAATGCTTACCCTAGTTACACTTACATAAGTGAAATTGGTTTATTTGATAATAAAGATGGGAATCCAGATTTAATGGCTATAGCTAAACTTCAGAGTCCTATTAGGAGAGATAACGCACAACAATTTGTAATAAAAGTAGATTTTTAAATGGGTTTTATATCCACAGCAAATACTAACACCTTAGAGGTGAACTTGACAGACTATGGTAAAACTATATTGGTAGGTAATGCTGGCGGTGGGCTTATGGAACAAATAGTTAAATTTGGTCTAAGGGATAATGATGTTGATTATAGAAGGTTTACCGGAGATACCAGCACTCAAAACTACGGACCTTGTTATTCACAATCACTAATTACAAACCCTGATATGGTATCTTTATCTGGTGATTGTTTTTATAATTATCCAGACATACGTGGTAGGAATGGTATTGAGGTTTGTGACATGTCAGTTTTAGACGGACCAACAACCGACGGAAATACCGTAACATTCAACCCGAAAAGGGGTGGTAATTTATGGTACTCATTAAAAGAAGATTTAGAATCAAAAGCTTGTTTCCAAAAAGATTTTGATGTGAGAGAAATGGGTTTAAATGAGTATGGTTGTAAATGTTCACAATTTGGAATTTATAGGGACGATATTAACGATAAAGGGAGTATTAAACCAGGGTATCCAACCTACACAGACGTTGCACAAATGTATAATTATGTTAAAAATCCTAGATATTTTCAGGATGATGAATATAAAGTTGGTGATTTTACCGGTGAAGGTGATATAAATTGTGATGATTTTTGTTGGGTTGTGGAGTGTTATAGGAAGGGTGTTTTAGAAACAAATAGTGGGTTAAGGGGTCAAGTTACTGTTTCTGATAAAAACAATTTTAAACGTATGATGTTAAACTTAGGGTGTAAGTGTGAGGGGTATATACCAAAACCAAAAACAACACAAACCTTTGTTTGTCCCGCTAACAGACAAGTTTATACGCTTAATAGAAGGAATAGAGAACTTTGTGAAAAGTTAATGGGTAAAACAAAAAATGGAAGGACTTTAATAGAAAGTAATGTTTCATCTAGTAGGACAAATAATAGTAGTAATTCTACACCATCATCTGGTGGCGGAGGTTATTAAAATTTGTTTACTAATGAAAACTAATAATTATAATAATTATATAATAACAAGAATATAAATTATGGGATTTGTATCATCAGCATCTTCAGTCTATTTAGACGTACAACTAACGAATTACGGTAGAGGGGTCGTATTGACAGGAGACTTAAAAACAAGGATAACTAAATTTAGTTTATCTGATATTGATATCGACTATAGGTTGCCTATCAATACAGGACATACCGCTGCCTCACAAGCTGGATTAATACCTGATGTTTCAGGTAATCATGTAGAATGTGCTACTGGTGTAAATGATGGGTTTAAATGTTCGTCATATCTACACCAGACATTAACTGATGTCGACACAGGACAAGAAAATGTCCAAGTAGTGGTTGGTATAGATAAAGATTTAACAGGGGTTAAAACCTACTACTCAAACGTTGAGGTAGAAGTGTATATGCATGATTACTATGCTTTATGTAAGTTATTGTCACACATATACGCTGAAGACCATAAATTATTATATGAAAGTCTAGGTGGTGGTGGTAGTTCTACATACACTGAATTTAATAATGCTTTTTTAACTTCATTCTCGAGTACATCAGCGGTTGCTGCTAGTACATGGGGTAAGAAGTCAATAAAAACAGCTTTAGATATTATACATAGTAAAGGTAGAGGACAATTTATTGATTTTTGGGATTGTGTTAATGTTTATTACCCTAACCTAGGTAGGGTGGAAGAAAAGATTCATATAACTTCTTCAGACCAAACATACATGAATAACGCCGCGGCGGTTACCGGTAGACTTTCATTAAGAAGTAAGAACAACACCAACTACGACACCGTACAAAAAACATTTGATACTGGATTACAAACATTAAACGGTAATACTAAAGGGTTGTCTACTTCACCGTTTACATTAGCTTTTTCTAGTGGTGAAAAAACTAAGAAAGCAGGTTCAGGTCCTGCTGGTATTGGTTTTACAACTACAGAGTTTGGTTATTTAGTTTTAGGTGGTGGTGTAAATTGGGGTACAAACACAGGGTACAAATACTACCCATCTGTATTCCCAAACTACTCTACAGAAATTAACTACGATACTAAAAAATACTTTTTAGGTTTTGTTAATCCGGTTGAGTTTGAAAACGCACCAGAATTGGATATGCCGGTTAGTGTCCAAGGTGGGACTAGTGTGAATGTTAAAGGGTTTGACCAACAAGACAAAGAAACACAAACAACCTACTCACTAGTTAAAACTGTACTACCAGCTTTAAAGTTCTCAACGACACAACCACCCTTAGCTCCTAAACTAGATAAATCTACAAATGATGCTATAGGTAAAGTGTCAAACCTATACCAACAATCTTACGATAATACCAACACACTTAAAAACTTATCTAACTTCTATTACCCAATAAAAGGAAATAGAGCTGATGAAATAAAGGAATTAATAAAAGTTGGTATGAACAACATAGTCCCACAATACCACCAATCAACCTTTACAGACCACGCAATTGATACCTTTTCACTATTAGGTACCAACTTGGAATATACTAACGGAACAAGTGGTAGTAATAAAGTTGGTGTTGGTGCTGAGACAGTACCTTCGGTTGAGAAATTATTTACAATAAACGCTGAAGACGTTAAAAACGGTAAACATTATTACAATTGGTTTGGTAGGATGATGATTGAAGGAGATTACTTCTTCAGGTCTGTTGGTGATAATTACAATAATGGTAACAACTCATTTTCGACCTACGTAACACAATTTAGTTCTAAGACGGGAACCGCTGATAGTGCAGAAGCTATAGATGAATTTAATATTAAAATTCCGATGGACTTTAAATTATATTCTGACGATAACCCATCAGCTTTACCGGCTAACTGTAAGGTTACATTAGTTTATAATAAACTTGCAGCTAAACAAAGTATTGGTTATTCTGGGTATAGTAATTTTGCTACCGGAGACCCACATGTACCATATTGGAGAGTTTACGATAGGACAATACCTGGTGGTGCTAGTGCTTATAACGATAGAAAACCAAGGTTTTACGGTGAAAACGGAGAAACCATAAACGCTTACACTTCCGACCCTACAGATGTTACTACAGCTGGTAACGCAACTACGGGTAAAAGAATTTTTAGAAAAGTTCTAGCTGGGGGTACAATTATAGAATAAAAAAATTAATATGGCTTTAAACAGTAACAACCAATTCGAAAATTTTATTAAAGGGGCTCCTTTAACTCATAGTATGTCAACACCTATGACACTCAGTTACGCGACTAATTTTAAATACCAAGACGATAAAAACTTACCTAGAGTTAAAAATGTGGGGGCTTATCCGGGTGAAAGGTTATGTTGGAAACAAAGTTCCAACTATACCTCATTAGAAACAAACCAAATGAGACATAGTAAACTTTTCTTCGTATTAACCCAAGAAATTTTGGATACACCACAAGACTTTAAAACAAATCAAAAAGATAGTCCAGACAATAACTCATTCCATCCAGGAACGGTTTTAGGATTAACATTTACCGGTAGAGATACACTTAGGTATGTTCAAACCATTAACCCAGAAGTAGATAAATTTATTTAATTATGCCTATATTAAAAACAATACCAACAAGTTCTAAAAAGATAGAAAATAATGTTATACCATTTAATGGAAATGGTTATACCACAGTTAGTGGTGATAATCTTACATTCACATCAATACAACGAAGTCCTGACAATGGAAGACCTTTCTCTAACTTATATAGTTCGTTTAAATTACCGATAACCAGTAATAGTGGAAACACTTGGCCGTCGATACCTAACAACTCTTATTTCAGTGGTCTAAACCAAAGTGAAGCTATTGTTATCAAAATAGCAAAAGATACTTATGGTGAACTAATAGATGGTAGAACCATACACCTAGTAGTACCAACAGGGTATACTAACGGGGCAGCGGCAGATGGGGCTTCTGGTGGTACGATAAATATTTACAGTAGTTATGTTACAGAAGCTAATTGGTCTTCAGACAACCACTCTTACGCGGCTGGGTTTGGACATTCAATTAACCCTACTTCCGCTGACGTATCTAAACCTAGTACGAATGTCGCTTTTCTATTCACAGACAGTGTCACCAATAATAATGGGATATACGCCACACCAACAAATACTTGTTGTTCTACCTGGGCTGATGGGTTCCCAACTAGTTGGGGTTATACTACTGGTACAGAACCAGCTGACCCACCTGTAGGTTATGAAAACGGGAATACATCTTATTATAATATGGGTATTAATGCTTCTACTAGAAAACCACCAGTTAATATTAGTGAAGGTGGGGATAAACCAGTTGGTATAGCTTATTTAGATAAAGGGTTTTTAGTAATAACCGACCCTGAGATTGTGAGTAGTTTTTTCTACTCAGGTTCATCTAGTGGGGCGACAGGTTATCCATATGGGTCACAAGGCATAGAGACAGGTTCTTACACTGGGATAACCCAAGTTACCTTCACATCATCCACATCAGCTAGATGTGAATTTTTTACATTTGAAAAAGAATGGATGTTAAGTGTGGATTGTGTTGCTAATAATGGAGAATTTTTTGTTACCGAAAACGTAACCGCTTCACCAGAATTACAAAATGGTGCGGGTGGTGCTTTAACACCAGTTCCTGGTGTTTACAGTTTAACCGGTGGTACACAGGACTATAGTTCCTACATAACAGAAGTGGGTTTATACGATTCCCAAGATAATCTGGTAGCGATAGCAAAACCTGATAGGCCAATTGCTAAAGCATCAAATACCACACAAACCTTTACTTTGAAGTTTAAATATTAGATAATTTATCTATGGCAAAAGTAAAAAACACACCAAAAGTACTAGGGTTGGACGTATCAACTAAAACCATAGGTTGGGCATTATTTGATTACACTAGTAAAGAACTGTTAGAACTAACACATTTTTCACCAAAGTTAAAACCAATACCAGAATCTAAAACAGAACAATTATTATTAAAGTCTGATTCTTTTAGGGAGGTGGTTGAAAAGTATAGGGGTGTTGGTATCACAAAAGTTATAATTGAAGAACCTTTATTAAATTCTAATAACATTTTTACAGTATCTATTTTGATGAGGTATAATGCTTTTATTATGAAAATAATTCACGACGTGTTAGGTGTTATACCAGAATTAATATCTACGTATGACTCTAGGAAATTTGCTTTCCCAAGTCTATTTGTTGAAAATAAAAAAGGTAAAAAAGTTTTATTTGGTGGTTATGAAAAGGGATGTGATAAAAAACATATCATCTGGCAAAAAGTATCAGACCAACAACCACATATAACTTGGGGGTACACCAGAAACAACACCCTTAAAAAAGAAAATTTTGATATGACTGATGCTTACGCTTGTGTGTTAGGTCATATGCAAAAAAACCAACTATGGTAATTGATATGTTGTAGATTCTTTATTAAATTTAAATTATGGAAGAATCAGAACTTATAGTTGAATTGTTAACCGACATTTTAGGCAACCCAAAAAATCATTACTACAATAAAGGGCAAATATCTTTTGATTGTCCAGTTTGTTCGGATATGAAAGGTTTGGATATTGGTGATGGTAAAGGTAACTTGGAAGTTAATTATATGAAGGGTGTGTATAAATGTTGGTCTTGTTCAGAAACACACGACACACATGGTCGTTTAAATAAATTATTTTGGAAGTGGGGTAATAAAAAACAAAGGCAAACGTGGGACTTGATTAGTCCAGAAGAATTTAAAGTAAAATCTAAAAAGTACGATAAAATTAAACTACCTGACGATTTTATTTCTTTTGAAAAAGGTAACAAGTTAACCATACCATATAAAGAGGCTATAAACTACCTTTTAAAAAGAAACATAACATATGACACAATGTTAAAACATTCCATAGGTTATACAACCCAAGGGATATATCGGGGTAGGATTATTATACCTTCTTTTGATGAGAATGATAAAATTAATTATTTTGTAGCCCGTTCTTATATTAATCATAAGATGAAATATAAGAATCCAGAATCCCCCAAAGAAGAAATAATATTTAATGAGTCTAAGATAAAATGGGAAAAAGATATTTACCTAGTAGAAGGTGTATTTGATATGTTATTCTTACCAAATGCTATACCAATACTTGGAAAAACGGTGTCTGACAAATTGTGGTCCACACTTTACGATAAATGTAAATCTAATGTTATCATTTGTTTAGATGGGGATGCTTGGGATGACTCTGAGAAGTTATATAGAAAATTAGATGGTGGTAGACTTAACGGTAAAGTAAGGTTAATAAAAATGCCAAAAGATAAAGACGTGGCTGAACTAAAAGGGGTTGATGGACTTAAAGAACTTACGTTACTCTAACCGATACTCTTTATTAAGTGAGCTTTTGATAAAATGGTGATGACCTCTTCTCTAAAATCATGACACTTAAAAACCTCATACTTATCATTCTTTTCGTTAATCCAAACAATATAAGAATCACCCAACGTAAGGTTGGTATTTCTTTCGACTATGTATTTGTATGTTGAAAGTTGTAATGAGTAGGTATTAAGTTCACAAACATCTAAATGACCTATAGGGTCTTTAAATTGTTGCCATTTATTTTTATCATCTATCTTCTTGTTTGTCTTCCAATCCCAAATCTCTAATTTACCAGATTTTTCATTCCAAAACAATTGGTCAATCATACCACACAAACCCAACTCTTCATCACCAACAACG
>TARA_R110000744_G_scaffold195512_1_pt1 | contig 38590 bp, 55 predicted proteins | sample TARA_R110000744 | Tara Oceans TARA_R110000744 (sample SAMEA4398083) | marine metagenome | biome: Polar Biome; feature: [DCM] deep chlorophyll maximum layer (ENVO:01000326); material: water (ENVO:00002006), including particulate matter (ENVO:01000060) such as... | depth 36 m | reverse complement strand
CCCAGAGTTTTTTGCTCCTAAACCAGAAACCGACGGCTTCAAGTGGGTTATCATACCGCATTCTATTTCTGGGAAAACAATGACACCAGTAACTTTTATTTCAGTGCCTTTTTTGTAATCCTCATCATACATGACGATTTCCTCAAAAGCTTCCAAAGCTTCGACTAATTCCGCTTGTGGGTCATCCTTGAACGTTTTAGTTGTAAGGCATTTGGTTTCAACGTTATTGCTCAAAACCATCTTTTCCGAAAACTGGACCATAATACCAGCTTGAGTTTTCTTGAATTTCTTCAAAGAAAAATTTTCTCTTTTTATTTTCATTTTGATACTTATTAAATTAAAGGCTTGCACCTTAACTCAAGGACTTTCCCCGAATGTTTTATTTACTTTTTATAATTGTTTTAAACTGGTGGTCAGTGATATCCTCGGCTTTTAAAATTTCATTTGGAAAAGCAATTGACCAGTTTAGTTTTTGAGCAGCAAATCTAATTATATACTCGAAATAATAACTCATCATTGTAGTAGTTACCTCTGTGTCTGAATCTTTTAAAGAGTGACGTTCGCGAACAATCTTACCTAAATCCTCATTATAAACTTCTTTGTAAAGAGCTTTCAACCTAAACTTGTCATCTAGCTCATCGGTTCCGTATTCATAACCAGCGGCAAAAAAAGCTTTCTGAACTTCCCTTAAAAGAGAACCAAAATAGTATTTTCTCATTTGCTGGCTGACGGTGCCTTTCCTTACTCTCAAGATAAAATCTACTTTGCAATCCTCCGAGTTATCAAGCGTTTGAACTAAACCCTCTTTGTCATAAATGAGAAGTTTCCCGTCTTTGATTTCTCCAAAAGTGCTTAAAATAATACTGTCCATGTTAAAATAATTTGAATTGTATACTTGTCTTTACTGTTTCCCGAACTATACTAAAGCTATTAGTCCACAAAACCGTCCCGTCACTTTTTGTAACCTTAAAGCGGCTCACCACCTTTGAGTAATCTATTAAAAAACCGTTGTACTTGTGAGCCATTAGATTAGCTCCCCACAATTAGTGCAATACGCATAAACTCCGTTCTCACTTACTTTAAACTTAGGCATCGGCACCTCACATTCGCACTCTCTTTTTTTCTTTGTCATGATAGTTTTTTTAATGACTAAATAACGAATAAGCAGTTTTGTTTCTGGTGTTCTCTTTTACCCATTTTGGAGAAAGAGTAAATCGCTCAATTCCAAATCTCAAGACACAAAGAGCATCCGCTGTCCTCAAGGTGGGTTTTATAGTTGGAAACAATTCAGCTGCTTTCCTCTTGTATTTGTTTTTCCTGAACTGCTTATATTTTGACGGGTCAAGCTTTTTCTTTTCAGCTGGAAAATGTAGCTCAAGCTGTTTCTGCCAAGTTATAGGGCTCACCTCAACCAGTGGAATATTATTCGCTTCGATCAAAGCTATCATCGAGTTATAATTGTTTAGCATTTTATCGATACCAAAACTTTTACCACCAGTGTCTTTATCAGATTTCCAAGCAGAAACACGTTCTAAAAAAACGATGTAAGGACCATAAGTTTGTTTTAAAAACTCAAAGTAATCCCAAAGCTCTTTATTCGTTTGGGGCATTTTTACAGCTGATACAGTTTCCTTGTTTTTCCAGAAGGCAATTCCACCTCCAAGACCCGGGTCTATTCCACAAATTGCAACACTCATAATTCTAATTTTGGGTTATTAATTTCGCTTAATTTACTATCAACTTTTTTTTCTAAAGTCTTTGAAAGCCCTAAATAATACCTGTCTTTTGTTTTGAAGAAACATATTTGCGCCGTCCTCATTTCAGATACCAATTTTTCAAACTCATTCATCTTTCAGTTTTTTTATTCTCCAAACCCCTATACAAACATCAACGCCGTTTTCAGCGTAAACCGTTTCCCTTGACGTAAATCCGATATAACAAACGTCTGGGTTTTCATTGACGTAATGAAATACCCCTACACAAGTCTGGTCTGGGAAAGTATAGTTGTGAAATCTCATTTTACTTTTTGTTTATGAATTGTTTTACAAAATCATTAACTAGAATATCAAGCCTTGCAATGTCTTTTTCAACCCTATCACTTGCGCCAGTTTTATACTCATCCTCAAGCTTCATAATTACGCCAACATTAGCAGCGTATGTCGCCCAGCTATCACCAGCTAATAAAAGCTTTTCTAAGAATATTTCGCAATAGTCCCTCTGTGATGAAACTAACCTCCAAGATTCTGTAAACCTCACCAGCTGGTCATTGCTCGCTGTCAAGCAAACGTTTTTTAGATAAGCCCTGAAACCTTTCTCTGAATCCATAAAAGTGCTATGCTTTGTTTGTAAAATTTTTGGCTCTTTCTCTGGTTCATCAACATTTTTAAACATTGCTTTAAAAACTTCTGGATTCATCTTTTCCCTCTCTGGGTTAAAAGGTTTCGTTTCACCAGCACCGATAACTTCCGCTACACTAGCCCTGTCATGCCAGTAAAGCTCTGACCACTCAAGTATTTTTTCAGAGCCTAACGATTCGTAAAACCCTCCGTAAATACCAGACTTTATATTTCTAAAGAAAAGCAATAAATCTCCCTCTGTCCAGCTACGCTCATGCAAGCGCTCCGCAATGAAATCTATCTGGTTGGTGGTCAGGCTGTTTTTGACATTAATACCAGCTACAAAGTCCAGAATCCATATTTTATAATACGCCAGTATTTCTTTACGGGGATAGTTTTCAGCGACCATTTTATTTTGTTCTGCAATTGGTAACTTTCTTAACTTCTCCCTCCCGTATAACTCTACGCACTTAGCAATAGAAAACTGTCTACCAAGAACCCCTATACTAGTGTGCTTTCCTCTTAGAACATCAGCGACGTTTTTTACATGAAAACCTTTCTCGTTTACATTAGCTGGTGAAATCTCCGCTAATTTCTCGCTTAATTTTTTCGATATAATCCTGAGTGATGTTTTTTGCTCCTGTCCCGATATTGGCAGTCTTGTTTGATTCTCCATTTGCTTGAATTAATAATGTTGGAATTTGCTTTCTAAGTTTGTTGGTGGATAATATATTCTTCTTCCAGAAATCACTTGTTTTTAAAAAATCATAAACCTTTCTGAATTGCATTAAAGATACTTTGTCTTTTTCAGCCATCAACCTAACTGGGTCAACAAAACCCTTGTATCTCGATTTTTCAAGTGATGAGGTAATACTGCCAGCTTCCTCAAGGTTGTTTTTGAATAGGTCATAAAAGGCTTTTGCGATATTATAATATGCCTTTTGATCGTTAGGCACTTCGTATTCATCAACCTTGTGAAATAGCTTATTATCGAATCTTGCTTTTGAAGTGTCACCGACAAATGAAATTGGCAGCGAAGTAATCTCGTTTTCCTTGTGAAATTTTTCAACCAGCTTTTGAACTTTCTTGAGTTGCTCTGGTTTTAGTTTCTCAAGATGAAATTTATAAAGGTTGTCCATGTCTTTTTGTTTGTTTTACGAATGTAAATATATTAATCAACTTCTTCATACTCATTGCTTAATACTTTTACAGGCTCCCCGAAACCCATAACCCATACACCTTTGTTGTGGTTCTTATATTCAGCTGGTGGGTCTATTACATCATGGACGCTATCTGGTATAACATTAGCAAAAGCCGGTCCTTGAGCATTGCAGAATGTTATTCTAATTTTCTTAGCGATTTTTAATGCTGGCGCTTCTGGACAGTTAAACGCTTTTTCTCGATTATAAGTTTCCGAAACTTCAACCGTTGTAAAGCCGTGTCGCTTTCCTTTTATACCACAATTAGAGCATGTCATTTCATCGTAATTCTTTCCGTTTTTTACGATTGTCACTAGGTTTTGCTTTGACCAGTCGTGCCTTGATTCCCTGATATTTACATTGTACATTTTTATTGATTTAAAATTAGTATTCCTTTCATTCCTATATGACGGGGTCCTTCCCTTATTTGGATATGCTATTGCAACCCAGCCAATTCTTAAAGCATTTTTAATGCTATTTTAGCCTATAATTTAACACCCCCTTAAAGTGCTGTTCCTATCCTACTCCGTGGAGCATATCCAAATTGGTCAAGTCGTTGTTTTACCGAAAACAGAGCGCTCTTTAGAACTAAATCATGAACTGTATTACCTACTCAATACTTTGGTATCTTGTCGCTTGAGTTGAGGTCTAGCCGTTAGAAAACACCTTGGAAGTTGTCATAAAAGAAAAAGCCCTCAAGACGCTGGTACGTATCTCAAAGGCTTAATTCCCGTTTTCGGTAAAACTATTTTAAATGTCTTAACGATTTAGATATAGTACCAGCTAAATCCGTGACAAAAATAGTAAAACTTTTTACTTATGCAAATTTTTACTACTGACTATTAAGTTTCTCTGCTAGCTCTAGTTTTTTGGTTTCCAGAACCCCAATAATCCTAAATAGGTCAATCCCTTCTGTAGTTAAACTGACCTCTAAATTTCCATTTTCCTCTTTGATCTCTAAAATAAAATACGCTTTTGACATAATTTCTGTTTGTTAAAATTTATAAATATTAATCTGAATTCCCTTTTATTTTTTCTTGCAATTGAAAAAACCTATAAAGACCTTTTTCGGTCAATTCTAAATAAAGTTGATTTTCAGTAAAGTATCTTATAAAGCCCCAGTTTAATAATTTTAAACGGACGCTTTTTTCATCATAAATAACTCTCCTTTCTAAATCACTCCCAAACTTTATAATTCTCAAAATATAAAAGAGAAAACTTTCCTGTTCATCAAGATTAGGTTGTAAATAATCTGGTTTTTCCATAATTGAATTATTATTCGTCCCTTGGTAAATAATGCGACTTGTAATACGCTGGCAACTTCATGTGTCCGTGGTTCATGCTTTGGTGTCTTAAGAACTCATAAGACTGATGCCAAAGGTTATTGTCCAGACAGTACTTGAAAGCCATTAAAGTGTTGTGAACCTCTTTCTGGGCTTTATCGATATAATCTCGCTCCGCTTTGAAAACGTTTGTATTATACGGCGGCTTTGTTTCCACCACAACATGAATGAAATCTGGAAACAACCAGCTGCTCATCTTTTTTGCCATAGTATAGACACCCACCTGACCATTATACCAAAGTTTAGCGGCGTCCCTTATAAAATCTTCCTCACTTGCGCTTCTTGCTGTTTTAAGGTCAGCGATAAAATATTTGTAGTCGGGGTTTTCTTCCTCGCTTTCAAAATCCAATATTCCCCGAACCTTTATACCAGACTCTTTATGAACAAATGAAACCCAGCTTTGTTTCTTAGCCATTTTATCAAGGTAGAATTTGCACTGTTTATTTTTATATAGCGCTTCCGCTATTATTACGGCTTCATTAAAAAGTTCCTCATCAATTACTTCCGCTTTTCCAGCTATTTCTCTATAAAGAGCCATTGTCGCCTTACCAGCATTACTTCTCAAGTTTGGTTTTTCTGGTATTATAAACCAGTTTTTCCAGAACTTATCTTTATTAGTAATTAAATCATCCACTACAGAACCCAATAGCATGGCTGGTGTCCTAACAAAAGGAGTTTTAAGATGATGTATATAACTTAACGGACTTTCCCTGAAACGCTTTAGACTGCTATAAGAAACCCCACCGCCTTTGTCAAGTTTATCTTGAACTATGCTAGAAAAGTCCTCTGGTTCAGCGTTCTGGATATCATTGATTTTACCACTAAAATCATCCTTGAAATACTTTACTTTTTCAGCTACTAGTTTTCGCTGCAATTCCATTTCTTCCTCAATACTTGCTACTGCCATGTTACTCTGTTTTATTTGTTAATTCTCCTATTTTAGTAAGCGCCACACTAACGGCACTTCTGAAAGCTTGGTCATTCTGATAAGGAATATTCATCTTACTACCAGCCCAATCAATTAAAGCTTGTTTTTCAGTGAACCCGTCTATAGTTTCGTAAATGCTTTTAGGAGCTTCAACCTCATCAAAACTATAATTGTCCTCATTATCAAGAGCGTCCATGTTGCTAGTAACATCAAAGAAGTGCGTTTTGCAAGCTCTCTTTATTACAGATTTTTTCCACATTTCACCCTCCCAGTTGTCCCAGATATAAGACATTTTAGAAACCGATTTCATCTTTTTTATTTCGGTTTTATTCAGCATTTCTATAAACTCACCTCTTTTATTTTTGATGATGCAATAGGTACCGATCAACTCCTTAGTTTCAGAGAAAGGGTCTGACATATCATGCTGGTAATAAACAATTCCGTTCTTTTTCTGGAAAGAAAATTTATCACCTTTATACACCAGCTGAATATCAAAAACCGTGTCTGGATATGTCATCAAGACTTTATTCTTATACGCTTGATAATTATACGTGATAATGACACGTTTTTTGTAACCAATGGTAATTGTTTCACCATCAATAAAAAGACCATCAATAGCTACCTTTTCGTAAAGGTCAAAAGCCAGCTGATGGTTCATGTTTGATTTAAACCAGTAAGCTTCTACATTCCCCTCTTTGTTTTTCCTAGTGGCTAGGTCTTGTAAATACTTAACGTAAATATTTACTCTTTCCTCTTTGTGGTTCTTGGTTAAAAGAGCCTGTTTTAATTTTAAATAGTCCATGGTTTTAGAGTTTACTTTTGAATAATTATAAGTTTAGAAATGCTACAGCCAAAAAACTTAGCCAGCTTGCTTATATCCTCCAAGGTCTTTAGCCTTTCGCCGCTGTCCCAGTTGTTTAAAGTTTGTCTAGTTATACCGACCTCGTCTGCAAGAGCGCTCATCGTTAACGGTTTGCTTCTTTTGCTGTTCAGCTTTTTAAGCTGGGTGTTCACATCAATTTTTACGTTTGACATTGTTATATATTTAAGGTTTAGGGAATATTCCCAGACACAAAAAAGCAGTTAAGAAATTTGATTTAGCTGTCCATGGCTGCTTGTTTGTAAAGCCAAAGTTATGTAAATTTATTTACACTCGCTATTCTAGGGCATAAAAAAAGAGGGTCATGACACCCTCCTTTTCCTTGTTTAACAAACAAACAAACTCCTACCATGGACGATAGAAGATTTGCAAATATATGTTTTTATAACAATCCCAACAATAAACCAATCAATAAACCAAACGCTCCAAAATCTTTAGCGCCTTTCCAATATTTACGCTTTCCATTTTTCTGTTCAACGGCTACCATTTTCTCAAGGTTTTTAATCATGGCCTCATAGCTTGGAACTATTATAGAGTCGTTTCTGGTTATTATACTTTTTAGCTGTTCATTTGAAAGCTCAACTTTGGAAACTATTTCCCTTAAAAGTAGCGTGTCTTTCTTGAGTAAGAACGCCTGGTCTTTTGTGCTTTCAAAATTCATGAAAACATTATATAGAGAATCCCTATCAACTGCTATTTCATTGTCATTGGTTTGCCCTAATATATTCCCGTATAATAGAATCACGAATAGCAGCTGGTAACACTTTAAAATCCTTTTTAACTTTATCATAATTGTATATAATTGCGTTATACTTTTTTTGGTTGTCATCTAGCTTGTCTTTGAGAAGCCTAGTGTCAATATCCCTTTCCTGTATCTCAAGGAGTAAAGAATCGTTTTTTAGCTTAACAACGGAAATACTATCCTTTATTTTTTCATTTTCTGCTTTCAGCGCTCCGTTGTCGTTAATCCCTACACTGTATAACCAAAAAATTAGAACAGCCAGCAGAGCGAACAATACAAAGCCAATGACACCTTTTTTCCTATTACTTAGTTCGTATAGCATTAATCAAAGGAGTTTTTAATTTTTATTACAGAGTTTACTTCGTATTTCATGCACTGGTGGAACTGGTCCATTGTGGGTCTACTCATAGTAACGTCAATATAACCATCAGAGTCAATGTCTTTTAATTTAATCCCTAAAGAAATACAGCCGTTTAATTGGTGCCAACTATTCGCTGGGTGAATTTTACACTCACTTCTTGCTGGTACATTTTTCAATTCCCAGAGGTGTTGTTTAAATCTTGGGCTGTGTTCCCAAACCAAAGGATATTCCCCGACCGGCACACAACTTACATTGCTCTGGTTATTTCTCCATCCTCTCTCAATTGTTGAGCATGAGAATATCGGTTTTCCCTGTTCATCGAAAACAACTAAGTTTCCAAAAGTTTGGTTTTCATCTTGCCAATGTCTGTATAATTTTATCACTTTCATAAGTAGGTATTTTGATTAAAGGTAAAAAAAAAGAGAATCATATAGATTCTCAATTTTTCTGCGATACGCAATAAGTAGGTAATTCTTCGGGTTAATTCTGACCAGCTGTGACGCTCCTGTAAAATTGATTTAAAAATACAGACGCAATTCCTGAAACAAATAACACTATCCAGCTAGAGCTTCCGTCAGCCATTGTTCCAAAATAAGCGAGCGCACTTGATATGATTGGCACAACTATCAACGTCACCGTTCCATTAATAAAAGGAGCGACTTTTTTAACTAGCCAAGTGGCACCAAGAGTTAATACTGGCATTATCCAAGTTAATACAGACACTGGGTCTTTAAAATCAATTACACCTCCATCATCCTGTCCGAAAATAAGAACGGGAGTAAAAACGAAAATGATCAACAGCAACAAATTCAATAGATTTTTCATAAATAAAAATTTAGTATTAGATTAATATTCTGCAATTTACATAAAATTATATTTCACTCTCTCCAAGAAAGTCAGCTTCCCATCCATCCTCAAAATGTGGATGCCAATGTATAAAGATTTGAGTGTCCTCTTCAAAAACGACTGCATGTTTTATTCCATAAGGGAAAACATAAGTTTCACCATAATAAATAGTAGTGATTTCAAGTTCGGTAATGATGCGAACTTTGCCTTTTTTATTTAGAACAGTTATCATTTCATCTGAAAACCTGTGATAGTGAGGGGGGAATATAGAACCTTCCTTTGCGTCATAAATAGCGTTTGTACTATTCAATTCTTTAGGGAAGTCAATTTCTATCCACCTGTCTTTGGTACCTAAAAAGAAATCCCAATTTGAGGGAATTTTAGGTATAAGAACATCCTTTGACCCTTGCCCTTTAGACATTAGCATCAAAGTTGTTTTTGCTCTTGCGTGACTTAATATACCCATTTTTTTACGTGTTAAGGCGTTTCTCTATTATACTTAAAATTCCGTCAACTTTAGGCTTCGTTTCATTGGTATAGTCCCGTATATGCGAAACGTCTTTACCTAGATTTTCTGAATACTTAGTCAATTCTGAAAGCATTTCTAAATTTGCTTTATCCTGTGTTTTTATATAAGCGTTTAACTCTTTGATTTCTTTCCAGAGTATTCCTAAGAACACTAACAGAATAACTATAAAGGCAAGTAATATACCTTGTATCGTAGCATCATTATTGTTTAACAATTTTTCCGCTACTTCTATTTGTAAAGACATTTATTTCGGGGTTTTAGTTAGCTCTACTTAATTCAGTCTGAAAGGCTGCTATTACGTTAGAGTCATTTAGTGATTCTTCTGGTGTAAGTCCTTTACCGATAACACAAAAAGCATAGTTTTTATTGCTATAAAGACCGTTATCCGATCGTCTATATTTTCCTATGTAAAAGCTGTCAGTTGAAAGTGTCGTGCCAGAAGTTCCTGTCTGGGTTGTGCTTATTTGTACACCATCCCTAAAGGCTCTGTGGTCAGTGCCAGAAACTCTAGTTTGATTAAAATATCCTTGAGTGTTTACAGTGCTGTAAGTTATTCTTGAAGTTCCATCGTTATGACCATCGAATTCACTTGTACCGTTCCAACGAACAAACATCGATATCCTATGTGGATAGGCGGCCTCTGCTGAAAAATCAATACCAATCCCCTCTAACGTTTTACTATACATACCAACATTGAAATCGTTTAAAGCCATTTCAGTATTTGGTATCAAGTGCGTATCTATAAAGCTAGTAGAAACACCTCCTAAAGTAACACCGTTTGCATCATGAGTTATAGCACCGTTAAAGGTTAATCTAAAAGCGACGTCCAAATCTCTTGGGTCTTTTAAATTCCATTTGTGTTCAGCGGCTGTTCCTCCAATAAACGGATAGATAGCAATATACTTATTCCAAGTACCGTTCTCTTTTAACCCTGCGATTAAATTATAAACAGCCAATTCCTCACTAGCTGTAAGAGTTCCAACTGCCGAAACAAAAGCTTGTGCATCATAATCCGCTTTAAATAAAAGGTCTTTCCAAGCGTTATACTCTGCAAGAGTTTCCGCATCAGTTAAACCCCCTCCAAGAGTAAAAGCTCGGTATTGTTGTCCTACCGTTGGCGCACTTACGTTTCCTGTGGTGGCGTTCCTAGAATGCCCCATGAAATACATAGGCTTAACCAAAATTGTGTGGTCGTTTTGTGGTGGGTCATTAACAACTGAATTACCTAGAACACCATCTTTAAAAGCCTTTAATGCAGTTCCAATTCTGTTACCACTCATTAAACCAATATAGTTAGATGGTAAAAAAGTTGCTCTTTCTCCACCACTATACCAATAGTTATCAAAATCAAGATTTGCACCCCAACCCGTTTGTAACTGTATTCTCGGTCTAGTATCTCCGTCCTCCGTTCCCATTTCGGTATAATTCCCTCCGCCTACGTGCGCCGATTTCCAAAAAGATATACCAATATCATTAGTGGTCATAAGCGTGTTTAAATTGGCTGGAATTAAATGAGTATCAGCGTAATTTCCTAAAGTTCCTAACGTGTTTTCAATATAACCACCTCCATGAGTTAAAGCGCCGACCCATGTAATCCTAAAAGCCGCATCCAAATCTCTGGGGTCTTTTAGGTTCCATTTATGCGATGTTGCTGTATTTCCCAATAGAGGATAAATAGCATCTTTCTTTGCCCAAACTCCGCCAGCTTTTAAGTCGATAACAAACTGATTTACAGCTTCTGTTTCAATAGCAGTAAGAGTGCCAACCGCATCAATAAAAGCAGTCGCATCAGCATCGAATTGAAGTTCTGACTGTTGTTGTGCAAGTGTTATATAGTTTCGTAACATTTCTTCGGAGATTAAAATTGTGCCTACGCCTTTACTTTTTTTTTTGCAGTAAAATCCCAAATGAGATCGTCCTGTATATAAATTTCAACTTCGTATGTGCTTTCGTCCAAATCTTCATTATAGACAGGTTCGCTATTCTCAAATCTAATATCTAAATATTGCGAAATCTGCATATACTGTTTAAAGGCTTTTCCCATAGAGTCACCATAACAGAAACTAAATTTTTGGAGAAGAAAATCACTGTCCCTGTCCGCAATCCCGTTGCTGTTTATGTCTTCGTATATCTCAAGAGTTTTTCCAGCTGGACCACTTGGACCACTACCATCACAACCATTGTTATTTGTGATTACTTTGTAAACGTTTTTTCCTGAAGTATTAGCGACAATAATTTTAGTTTCCTGTATACCGTCAGAACCATTTTCGCCTGTAGCACCAGTATCGCCTTTTGGTCCTATTTGACCGATTCCGTTAATCCCGTTTTGACCTGTTAATCCAGTATCACCTTTATCGCCCTTTTCGCCTTGTGGTCCTTGCGCTCCTGTGTCGCCCTTTTCGCCTTTATCTCCTTTGATCAAAACATTGTCAGAAGTGGTTTGTTTTATTTCATCACATGAAACGTTGAAGAATAAAGCAAATAAAAATAGTACTGATAGAAATTTCAAATTTTTCATTTTAATATATTTATGGTTTATAATAGTTCAAAATTAGGTAATTCTAACAAAAAAGAACCAAGCCGTAACACCATCCCACCATGTAGTCATAAACATATCGGTGTTTGCTTGAAAAGCGGGTCCAAATTGTTTAGTCGCACCTGTTACCGTTGGCTCGGTTGCACAATTAATTTTTTTAGTTTCATTACCTCCTAAAACTTTAGACGCTGAAATAGTGAAAGAAACAGTAGCGTCAGGAATAGTCGCATCGGAAATAAAGCCCGAATGATTAGTTAAATCAAATAATGTAGAATCATCATTTGATATAGGTGTCGGTGCATCAACACCAGCGACCCCTTGTATTCCTTGAACTCCTTGTATTCCTTGAATACCTTGCGCTCCATCGGCACCAGTTAAACCAGTTTCACCCTGAATTCCTTGAATACCTTGAGCGCCTGTTAAACCAGTATCACCAGTCAAACCAATTGGTCCCTGAATCCCCTGTATTCCTTGCGCTCCAATTATAGAAGTTCCAGTTCCCCAAGCTCCGCCTACTTTGGGTCCGAACATTGTACTTGTAGCTGTATTCAAGTAGAAGTCTAAGTCTAGTCCTTGAGAGGTCGGGTCGCTAGTACCGTTTAAAATAGTAGAGCCGTGCGTACCGTCAGCCCCTTTTATATATAAACCTGTTCCCCAAGCACCAGCATTTCGTGGTCCGAATATAAAACTGGTTGCCGTATTTATGTAAAAATCACCGTCAATGCCCTCTGACGTTGGGTCTACTGCTCCATTTAGAATAGTCCTACCATCAACACCATCATTCCCAGCAAAGCCTTGAATTCCCTGTATTCCCTGAATTCCTTGGTCACCAGTTAAACCAGTGGCACCAGTGGCACCATCATTCCCAGCCGCACCCGTAACCCCTTGAATACCTTGAGCGCCAGTTGCTCCTTGAATTCCTTGATTTCCCTGTGGTCCAACAATAGAAGTTCCAGAACCCCAAGCACCAGCCGCTTTTGGTCCGTAAAGAAAACTAGTTGCCGTGTTTATATAAAAATCTCCATCAACACCAGTTCCAGCACTAGGAGCCACAACACCATTGAGTAATGTTTTACCAGCTGGTCCCTGTTCACCCTGTATTCCTTGAATTCCCTGTATTCCTTGGGTTCCTTGAATACCTTGCGCTCCTGTTAAACCTATTGGTCCTTGCGTCCCAGTTGCACCGTCAGCGCCCTCAAGAGCATAACCGTTCCCCCAAACACCAGAAGTCTTTGGTCCGTATAAAAAATAAGTGTTTCTGTCTAGGTAGAAATCTCTATCCTGACCTATTGATACATTCGGAATCCCAAAGCCGCTAAATAAATCCGCATTTTCTGGATCAATCCCTGTCGCAAACTGTACACCAGCTTCAAAGATTTCTACTACTATTGTGTCGCCGCTTTCTGTTACTATTGTTTTAGACATGAGTTTTCTGGGTTAAATTGGACTATTGGCATATTACCACCTAAGTAGGTTTTTATATCACCGTCAGCGTATGTGATTTTGATTCTCCACTTGTATAAATGCGGAGTTAATTCTGGAGCTTTAATCTCTTTAAGTCTTATAATACAATTTACGGCATCGATAACGTCAACTACTTGAGTTAACCAAATTCTGTCACTTCCAGAACGGAAAACTTCAAAGACACAACTTGCACCAGTTAGGTCTTGTAGAACTCCCTTTGATGTTCTTTTAACAGCAAATACTCTTTGCTCGAAAGTGTCGCCCTGTATCTGTTCAGCGAAGTTGATAATAGCAGCCATAAAAGTAGATTTACCCCAAATTTGGATAAAATATTTTTATAGATAGCAGCTGCTTTGTTTCTTTATTCAATAGCTGAAATGAAAGGAAAAAGATAAAACCGCCCTACTTTATTAAAATAGAACGGTTCTAGCCAATAATTTAAAACGAAGAAAAACTACTTTAAAGTTCTGACCCAAGTGTAGACAACAAAACGATTTACCTCATTATTATCTCTAATTCCTTGAGTCATAACTTGTACTTCTGGATAGTCACATGCTGGTTTCACATTTGGATTTTCTGGGTATTCAATTCCTTTGGATTCAAAATCAACAAAAACCTCTATTGATTGATTAACCATTTCGTAATTGTCACAATCCTGAATTTCTTCTTTGCTACAGCTTAAAACCATTACAGAAATAATGATTGCTAGTATTGCTTTTTTTATAGTTTTCATTTGTAAATATTTTTACCAATATATAATTAATATTTCAAGGAACCGATATCTGCTATTTTAACCCATAATAAAAACTTGCCAATAAGAACCGTCCCATACACATTGATAAGCCTGACCAACCGTGTTAATATTCATGCTTGTACCCTCTACTCCGTTATGATAAAAATTAGAGGATGAACTAACACTCACTGGATTAGACGTTGCTCTTTTTACAATCACCGTTCTACCTATATTCCTGTTCTGTCCTGTAGGCATAGTCACTGACGCTGTATTTGTAGCTATGATATAGTTTTGTTCCCCTACGGTCATACTTCCGCCAGTTCTAACGGTCAAATTAGTTGCGCCAGTCATAAAAATCTTTCTGAAATAACCTCCGTATTCTGGCGCTCCGCTTGAGCCGTATGTATTAAGAGCTTCCCCGTAAACACCTACAACGGCACTCAAAGAACCATAAGCTGACGGAGAAAGCTTTCCTTTCACCTTTGCCATTAAACCAGCTTTTATAGTCGCTAATCCGTTGTTATAAGTTTGACCAGCGAACTCTGCCTTGAACCCATCACTTGAAAGTTCTGAATATCCAGCTTCTTGAGTTGTGTTTCCAGTATGAACAGCTACTATTTTACCAGTATTACTATCTATTGAAATAGTCTGGGTGACTACGTAACTTCCTCCTGTTTGTGTGTAAATAGTTCTCGGAGAAGTCAATTGTATAACCCCAGTCGCCCCGTTTAAAATCATTCTAGGAGTAGAGCCGTATGTATTTTGCGAAACAATTTGCCCGTTATTTATTATGAAATCCGCAATATTAGCGCTTTCCGCTAGTAGTAAATTAGTAGCAACCGAATCAAATTGAGCGCCGAATGATTCCCATTGTGCTGGTGTCCATCCTCCTACTACATTACCATCACCGCCTTGATATATCCAGTGATTATTGTTGTACTTAACAACGTCCCTTCTTGATACGTTATTGTAAAAGGTTTGACCAAAGACAATCTGACCTCTATAAACTATAGCTGGTCCCGTTATTCCGCTGGGTCCCGTTGGTCCTATATTTCCCGTAAGACCCTGTATTCCTTGAGAGCCAGTTGCACCAGTTGATCCAGTTGCACCAGTTGGTCCAGTTGCTCCCGTTGGTCCTAATATTAAACTCCAAGAGTAGTCCGCATAACTAGTGCTTTCAGTCGGAGTGTTTTTATTATACGCTATTCCTAAATAAGCTTTTCCAGTTGGGCTGTCACTCATTCCAGAAGTCGGAGTTGTGGCATATTTAATCCATGTATACGTAGGATTTCCGTCAGCGCCAATTGGTCCCTGTACTCCTTGATTTCCTTTAAACAAAGCCCAAGTATAATCCGAGTATGTGTTGCTTTCTGTAGCTATCAGTTTATTATACGCCAAGCCTATGTAATCTTTCCCTGTAGGGCTGTCGCTCATGCCTGTAGTCGGAGTTATGGCGTATTTTAACCAAGTGTAATAAGTTACACCGTCCGCCCCTGTAGTTCCTTGGCTGCCAGTTAAACCTATATTTCCCTGTACTCCTTGGTCGCCCTTTTCACCATCAAGACCTGTCGCACCACTTACGAAACCGACGTACCCAGTAAGTCCGCTGGTATTGCTAAGAGCTTCTATAACACAAAGGAAAACATCGGATGCTCTCATTGCGATAACAACACTGGTGCCAGCGTTGTCAAAAGTTTCCCAAGTGTTTGCGTCTTTTATCCTAACAGGAATATAATTACTGGTGTAATCATAGGTGATTCCGTTTATTCTGCTATTGTTGGTTTCATCACTCCAAATGATATAGAACCTACCTAAAGCGCCCTCGCCGTAAGGTGTTAAAACAGTCGTGTCTAAATTGGAAACTGTAGCTGTTACGCCGTCAGGTTTGAAAAATCTAGTTGCTTGTATTCTAACCTCACCAGTATTTAAAGCTCCACCAGCTTGAGCGTCTAGCGTAAAAGTGAAATCTCCTTTACCTCCAAATTGCGCTGGGCTTATGTCTATCGGTATACTACCAACGGCATCAATTCCATCAATTCCAGAAATACCATCGGCACCAGCGGCACCAGTGGGTCCAATTTGTCCAGTAACTCCTGTTTCACCTTGAATTCCTTGGTTAGCAAATATTTCCCAAGTGTTTGCAAAAGATGGGTCAACCCCTATACTATTTCCAGCCCCAATTCTTATATATGAAGCTCCGTTCCAATAAACCACATCGGAAGTGTAGTACTCCGCCGCTACATCATAGACACCTCTAAAAACAGGAGGTGAGAAAACTAATCCGTTTGGTCTTTGTATCAAAGAACCCCTAATAGTTAAAGCATTTGGAACGGACACATTCCAATCAATACCACTATCCACATCACCCATATTAAACTGATTAGAGTCTAAGTCAAAATAAGTGTCTTGGTCAACTGATTGAATTCTACCAGTGGAAATGAAACGCCCGTTTATAAATGTTTGTCCATAAAGTTGTGATATCCCTCTTGTGGTACCTATAACGGCATGAAGTATTGCGATTAAAAAAGTGTATTGTCCAGCATCACTTTCTATCGTTAGTTTACTGCTTGAGATAAACCAAGCCCCAGTATTTAAAGCAATGGAACATTTCACGTAAATATACCTCATGTTATCATCTGGCAAAGTGAAACTAGTTGCTGGAACAGTCCACTGCCTTATGGTTTCCTCAATAGTAAAATTCACCAGAACACTGTCTGAAATATTTACGCTGTTTTGATTGCCTAAAAAATTAGGTTCTATAGTTAAATTTTCAAAGTTGATAGCCATAGGTCTAGCTCCAACGGTCAAGCTAAGAGTATCAATGCTTAAAGGCTTAATGTTAACTGGGTCAAAATAAGTGCCCTCTGGGTCAAAAATCAACTCTTTTAACTCGTTTAATCCTTGATAACCTTGGCGTGTTCTTATATACTCTTGCTGACGATCTCTACGCTCTCTTACTATGTTGTCATTGTTGCCGACAACTCCGCTGACAAGTCTGTTAATAAGTGTGACAGAAATCTTATCACCTACTTTTATAGAGTACAGCCAAGGATTTGCAATGCTCTGGGTCAAGCTCACAATCCTAGTGCTAATAGATAAACCAAAATCTGCGTCTACAACTGTAATAAAACTACCTATCGAAAGCGATATTAAATTATCTCTGAAATAAATAGGGTCTGGAACTATAGAGTAAACCACGTTTGGAGTGCTATAGGTGTCAAGGTATTTCTGCCCAGCTGTTTCAAGCTCTGCTTCCGCATTGTCTATGTAAATTTGGGGCATTTTAATATCATGGATAACATACTTGTCACCTATTACTGGGTACCTATCCACATTCGGGAGTATTTGGTTTTGGTCATCCTCAAACGATGCCAATTCAAAAACCTTACCTACAGCTGTATATTTTGAAATCTCAAATTCATAACCAGACAACAAACCAGTGTTGAAAGTTACTTTTGCCGTCTTACTGGTTAAATAAGAATTCAAATCAAAATCCATGGAGCTATCGGAGAAAGTAAACTCATTTGTCGTGCCGGTCACCGTTCCGTTTTTTCTTGGATATATTTCCTCAAAGACGATACTGTTTTCTATAACCCCAAAATTAGCTACATTTTCCTCTATGTAATAAGGCGCTAAAGGCAACCTCAACCTATTAAAGCCGTAAGTTGGTGAATCTATATTCCTTTTAGAGCCTTGAACATAAAGCCTAGTCACTAAGGTATCTTCGGATAATTGTTGACGCTCTATGTTCCTCAAGCCATTTTTAAACTCAAAAGAAAGCGAAGTCACGGTACCAACATTTTCAGCTAGAAATATATTCGTGCCGTTGTTATTTATCTTGTATTCTAAAGAGAACTCTTGGCATATTTTTTTTAAAACCCCCAGACAGTTATCACCATTGAAAACTATGTTTTTAAAAGCAGTACTCGGAGCAGCTGAAAACGTATAAGTTCCAAACCCGAAAACCCTGTTTAAATTTGTGGTTATAAGACTTAAAAATGTACCAGCTGTCCCGTTCAAATCAAATTCAGTCGCCCCGTCTAAACTCAAGAACATAGCTTTAGCCATTTCGTATTCAGAGCCAAGAAAGTCAATAGCGTAAACGTAGGTATTTGCGTTTTCTTTTTTTATTTGTGGCTTTCCTGAAATAGTGTACTTGCCACCACCCCAAAGAATATAATCACCAAGCTGAAAATCCACATAGGTTTCAGTGGTGAAATTGGCTTTTATTAAATTTTCTCCTAATAGTTGCTGTGAAAGCTGGGTTTTATCATCAACTTCAATATTTGCAAATTCCGCTGCATTACGTAGTACTATCATTCTATTTCATTTAATTTTAAATTGAACTTTGCAGCCCGTTTCCCGTGAACCTCAACCTTGAAACCATTGGATAGAAAAACACTTTTTGTCTTACCTCCGTATTTCAAGACCTTAGCATTAGGCAAAGAGAGCAGCTTTTTGAATTCAGCTACCTTTTTGATGAGGTCAGCCGTATTAGCTCCAACAATCCAACAATCAAGAGATAATTGATTTAAGCCCCTCACATCGCTTTTCTTGTTGTCAGACATATAAGTAGTTTCCTTGGAGGGTTTTAATTCACCTATACCCCCAAAGTTTTGTTTAGAGGACACTACTAAGCCAAATTGATAAAAGGAATATCCGCCGATACTAGAACTTGAATCGCTGGCTGTAGGTAAAACGCCAGTAAATAATGGAAGTCTATTGTATAAAACTATAGACGCTTTAGTTAGTGGTCCCAGTGATTGTTCTTTTTGGCTGCTTTGCACTTTTACCGTGAAAACACCATTTGCACCAGAAGCGAAAGTTTGCTCAAGTACAAATTCGTCATAAGCTTTTAAAGCCGCTATAGTTTGGTCGTAAGTGTTGCCAGTAATTCTACTATCATAAACAAATTCAACCGTCATAGTTAATGCTTTCCAGAATATGTCCTCATCATCAAGTAATGGTTGTAAACTATCGCCCCAGTCATAAACCACTGGCGACCCTCTGTCTGGCATATCAAAAAATCCTGTAGTCTTACTTACCAGCAAACCCAAAGCAGTTGTATTCGTTCCGTTAAATTTCATTATGAAAGGCTTTTTTCTATTGATGTTAATCTCACATTTGATAACTCCTGTTCCTCGACCATTCTTGAAGTGCTGGCTGCTATTCTACCAAGATACTCAACGCTTTCTCTAGCTACAAGGAGGCCGTTATTTACGTCAACCCTTATCCCGTTAATTGTAGACCCTAGAACATTGGCTGTGTCTTCTGTTATAGTTGATATTTCCCCTGTCATTCCCTGTCTTGAAGTGGGGTCTGCTCTAAACAAATCAAAGCCAAACTCGGAGCCGCTTTCTTGAGCAGCTGCTAAAGCTTCGTTAAAATCATCAGTTAGCTTTTCCCCCTCTTGAAAGAAACGCCCAAAATCATCAACCCAAGAACGGTCACCGCCAATATCAAAACTCTTGGACATTTCCTCTTGCAGATTTTTAAACTGGTCAGAAAATATTTGATCAAAAATTAGCTGCTCAAGTATGCCCTGTAAAACAGTACTCACTTCTTGACCCATAGCTTCCGCCGCTGAACTACCATCTTCAAAGGCACCTACCAGAGCATCACGTAAACTGGTACCAAGACCACCAGCCAATTCAGAAACCACGCCGTCAATTTGTTCTCTGGCTTCTTTTACCTTATCAGCCCAGTCAAGCGTATCTTGAACTAAAATCTTTGTTTTCTTACTTAACAAATCATTTGATAGTAAAGCGTTCGCAAGTTCCTCGTTTATCTCTATAAGTCCGTCAGCTGACTGGGTCACTAATTCTGGGAACTCATCAAGTAAACCAGTGAAAAGGTCTTTTTTCTTTGATGAGAACAAACCAACAATTCCCCCAACGATACCACCGACGGCAGCCCCTATCGCTGTTCCTATTACTGGCACTATAGAACCAACGGCAGCCCCTATTCCAGCACCAGCCGCAATACCACCAAGTAAATTACCAGTATCAACTGCATTTCTCTGTCCCTCTTTAACCTGACCACCAGATAGCAAGTCTATACTTTCCTTGTATTTATCATTTGCATCAGAAAGCGCATCAATACCGTTTTCTATCCTACTTACAAAGTCTGTAGTAAATACGTTTTCATTAATGGCTTCTTGAGAAAGTAGCTGCTCATTAATTAATACATTGTATTCCTTTTGAAAACTGATAACTGACAAGTAATAAGCTTCCTCCGCTTTTTTCCTTTGCGCCGCTGAATTTATAACCATCGTCGCCAAACTTGTAACACCTGACGCTATTTGTGTATACGCTTCTCCTTTACTCAACCCTTCTTCACTAAATGACTTGAAAAGATTTTCTGTTTGTGCGCCAATTTGAGCCAGACCATCCAATAAGCCAGCCATACCCTCGTCCCCAAAATTCCTGAAAGCACTAGCCAAGTCAGAAAGATTGCCTACAACGTTTTCTGTAATTCTGGAAATCTTGGTTTGTTGAGCCGCCGCCACATTACCAGCTGCTTCTTTTTCCGCATCCGTTCCAGCCTTTAAAACTGCAAGCCTTTTTTTCCAATATGATATATAATCGTCAAGCTGTTTCCCCGTTAAATTGGTTAATTCTTGGGTGACAGTTTCGTATATATCCATTTCATCGTCAGCATCGGTTTTCATGCCCTCAAGCCTTTCCCGTTGCACCTCAATTTGCACCTCATAAAGTTTGCGCTCCTTATCAGTTCTGGCAGCCAATCGTTTTTGGTCTAGCCTGTCTATTAATCTGTTAATTGCGTTTATACTGGTGGTATCTACATCAACATCCTCCCAAGAAACAATAGGCTTAATTTCAAACTCAAGCCTTTCCAATTTTGCACGACCAGCCAAAGTAGAATATCCAGCGTCCTCCGCTGCTCTAGCTATAGCCTTTAATTTCTCAACGTCTTTTGTGGCTTCAAGCTCCTTTTGTAATAAATCGAAATAGGTTTCAGAACCAGCCAGTAACCTAGCATTTTCCCTGTCTGCAAATTCCTGACCCAGTTGCTCCTTTTGTATTTCGTAATCTTTATAAGCTTTTTGTTGGGCTGTAAGGTATTCAGTAAAAATATCAAGCTGTGATTTCGCACCACCGCCACCACCACCAAAAGCATCACGTAAAATTTTACGCCTTGCTAGAGCCGCCGCCCTTAAAACCTCGTTATCGCTTGTTAAGTATTGCGACAATTTACTGACGTTTTCAATAGCTGCTATCTCTTTTAGTTGTTTCTCAAGCTCCGAAGCTAAATTACTGCCCTCTGGGTCAACCTTGAAACGCACTGCTAGGTCAAGCTTTCTTTGAGCCAAATCATCAATGTTTTTTTCCAGTTCTTTTATCTCTCCGTCAACCTCATCAAAATCACTTAAAAGGTCAGCAAGAAAAGAGCTTTGCCCTAATCCGCCACTGGTATCAAAACCAGTAACTGTTCTACTACCCTCTGCTATTTTTAACTTTTTCTGTAACTCAATAGCATCTTCCAGCCACGTATTCCCCTCTTGAAGTTGAATGTTATAAGCTACTCTTAGCTGGTTTGTTTTGTCTTGAATTTTGTTTTGTAGGTCAAAAGACTCTAAATCCTTTTTAGTCAGGTTATCGGTTTCTTCATTTATTTTCTCTTGCTGGGCTTGCAAAATCATTTGAACCCTTAACGCTTCATTTACTTTTTCTATTGATAGTTTTAGTTCTGTATTACCTACAGTGTTTGCGTCAATACCTTTTAAAATGTCTGGATAAAGCGCTTTAAGTTCTTCGATCAACTCTATCCTTTTTTCTAGTGGTGTTGCATTCGATAAAATTTGACTTCTTAATCCTGACAGGCTTGCTCTCTGGTCGTTTATTGATTTACTTACTTTGTTGTAATCCTTAAAAAGAGTGTTCATTCCTTGCACAAAGCTAGATGATGCGGCAAGCGCAAAATTTCCTAGTTCCTCGGTTAATGCTCTAATATTATTTTTCAACAAAGTGAACTGGTTTAGGTTGCCTTTCATCATATCCTTGAAAGCCCCGTCTGTAGCACCAGCCGACTTATTAAGTTTATCAAAATCCTCCGCCGCCCCAGCTGCATTTTCCCCAGTTGTGGCAAGTATAGCACCAACGGCTTCAACCGAGCCGACATTCTCTGTAAGTTTTGATATTGAACCGCCAGCTTCATCAAAAGCCACTTGCATGGCCTCCTGAAAAGTATAAGCTTCCGACCATCCATCACCAAGTGCTTTATTTAAACCGACCATAGCTGCTTTCATTTGTGTAAAAGCTTGAGAAGTTGGAACCCCTTGCTTAGTAAGTGTCGCCGCCGCCGCTAAAATCTCATTATATGAAACACCTAAACTTGCAGCCAGTGGAGCAGCTTGAGCCATTGATGCGCTTATTTCGCTAAATGTAGTTTTCCCAAGTTCAACCGTCTTGAACATAGAATCCGAAACTTCATCAACTTCCTCCACGGAAATCTTAAAGGCGTTCATTATCGTTGTAATACCGTCAGCCGCCGTCTGGGTATCAGTTACACCAGCTACAGCCGCTTTGCTTGCAGCTTCAAGAACTTTCATTCCAGCCGCCCCATCGTACCCAGCGGACACTATCTGGTAGTATGCTTTCGCTAGTTTAACTGGGTCATCAAGAGTTTCAGTTGATAAGGCAAATATTTCATTTCCAAGACCTTTAAAATCTTTCTTCATTGCAGATGATATTGTTTTCACCTCCAACAAAGCAGCTTCGTATGTCCTCGCAAAATCATAAGCCGCCGATGCTATAGTACCAAAGGCAGCCAAAGCTCCTACAGCCAAAGCAGCGAAAGGATTTATTTTTGAAATTGATTGAGCTAGTGACGTAACGATATTAACAGCGTCAATTTTCCCTTGTTTTAAACCAGAGTTGTCAAAAGCGTTCGCGAAAAACAGAGTATTTTTTCCCTTTACTGCCATAATAGTATAATTGATTTTTATTAAAATTAGTTCTATCCCTCCCCCCCGATATCTATATTGCAGAATTAATTCAATCTTTAAAATGAAAGTGGAAACAAAGTCTGGTCAGCAACTTGCACAAGAACCTTTTATATACTACAAAAGAAATGGTAATGTTTTCCACTTCAAAAACGAAAACCTTGTTTTTAAACTAGAATTGTCAGGAATTGATTTTTACAACGCCGTGGACGTACTGGAAATAGGGGATTCTGTTACTTTTTAGTCCAGGGTTTTTTTACCGTCTAATTGGCTGGATAATATGTCGAAAAGCTCTTTAGGTTTTTCTTTTTTCTTGTCTTTATCCTTGCCGTATTTTGGAACACTTGCCGAGAGAATAACTATGTTTTGATAGCTTACTTCGTTAGTGGCTGTTTCCCAACTCATATTGAAGTGTGACATGCAGCTGCCTATTATTCCGTATGGATTGAATCGTTTGCTGGGTTCGTTATCTTCGTCCTTTTCTTCTTCTCTTCCGTCGGCTCCGTCATCATCATTGGATTCATCACGCTTGCAATCTGGAAAGAGGGCAAAAAAAAATCAGTCCTCGTTTTTAAACTAACCTCTTGAACTAATTGGATCAATTCAACTGGTGTCACATTTGCCATTAAGAAAGCTACGTGCCAGTCTGGAAACTTCTCTTTACTATTGCCATGTGCATATATCGAAAATATTTCGCACATTTCTTTGCTATACCTTGAACTTTCCGCTGGTGGTGTTTTTGGGTCAAGCGCTTTTTCTGGAATACGGTTTAAAACAAGAGCAGCTTCCGTCATGGTGTTGATAACTGGGGGTTTAACTTCAAAGGAAATAGTCTTCTTATTTTTTAGTTCTTTTGGTATCATGCTATTATCTATAACGTCTATTGTATAGATACTCGGCTTAGTCATTAAAGCTCTTAGAAGTGCTTGTTTTGCTTGTTGTTCTTTTTCCATGGTTCAAATGTAGCTAAACTTTAGATTTTGACAGCAAAAACCGTGACGCCCTTAATAAAAGAGTGTGATTGTCTTTGGTGCTGGGAAAGCTACATCGGTACATTTTATCTTGAAGTGTAAAACTAATTTTCAAGTCTAGTTTCATCTTATGTTTTGCGCTGGGTACCGCTAAAGAGAATAGAACCTGAAAATAGGAATGTGCTTCGTCAAAATCTAAACTTTGAATTGTCATGACACAAATCTAGTAGATTTATCAAAAGCACATTATTAAAAACTTACTTTTTTTAAAGACCGGTTAACGAAATACCAAGTAGGCAAACCATGCTTTCCATTTCGCTGGCTTGCCATTCGTTCTCAATATCAAATTGTTCATCGTTCTCAAATAATTCTTCTTGTATTTCCTCATCTATTACTAGCACTCCCCACCAGTTACCATCATTAGCAAGTGTCAATATATCGGTATTGTCTTTTAAAACTTTTAGTTTGTCCTCAAAGTTTAGACTATTAAACTTTATAGCCATTTTTCGATATTGTTGTAAAGTGTATTTCCTTGGTTGTTCTGGTAGTGCCATTAGTTAAAAGTTTAGGTATCGTTCAAAATCCTCTGGAAAAGCTTTGGCTAGTTTAACTCGGTTTACTGCATCGGCATGGTGCAAAGCTGCTCCTATATTTTTTATAAAACTTCCCCCGTAAATAGTCATGTTTCTGGCTATTAAATTGCATTGTTCTTGAGTGTATTCGTTCATAATTTCTGTTTAGTTTTAAATTTAAATGTTATATAACGGTATGTATAAAACATTAAAACGTTTTTATACATGGTCGTTAGCATTAATACTAATCTAGGTTTTCAAAATGACCTATGTTTTCACAATTAGGGCATTCTAATTTATCAGTTCCTAGAGGTCTAACCGCAACCCATTTGTGATTACAATTATCACATTTTACTTGTGATGCTTCGTGTGGGTCGTATTCATTTATTATTTTTTCAGCGTCTAGCAATGTGTTGTCCATTCTTATGGTTTGTAAGTCACTTTCTAACCAACCTATTATAGTTTCTAAATCGGGTTGCTGCATTACAATTCTATTGTAGTATCCTTGTATTATTAATCTTTGTGCTTTTATTAAATTTTCTCCTAATAATTTTAACTTGGCTTGGTGGTATTCTTCCATTGCATCGCTTATAGTAAGATGTAAATGCCCTATTTCATAATAAGTTGCACCCATTGTGTTTTCTAACACTTTTAATCTTTCTCTATGCTCTATTGCTTCTTTGTTCATTTCTGTTTTATTTAGTCGTTAAAATTTCTATGCATAGCCGTAAGCGTTGTAGATAATAAATTTACCTACGTCTTTTATTCTTTCGCTTCTTTCTATTTTTAGCGCAAGTCTGTTTGTGCTTTTTGTAGTTTACAACAGGTTCGTTTGGGTCAATCCAAGGTTCTCTCAAGTCGGTAAATTGACTACCCACAACATCATATAAAACACATAACTCAGCGTGTTTTTTGCCATACAATCCGTTTTCCTCTTGCTCGTGTCTTTCTCCAAATAGTTCGTTATCTTCCATATCGTTACGTATTTTACATTTTAGCGATATAAATTAGTTTCATAATTACATTGATTTTTTAACTTCTCCGCAAAACTGGCAGCACCATAAAGGAACGCCAGTCTTTTGAAGTTTGTTGTTTTTAATTTCTTCGTCAGTCATTAGAATAAACTGGTGTTTGTGGTGCTTGTTATTCAATTACAATAGCTTTCATGAAATCATTAATAACATCGACACCAGTAAGGCTCTCGTCACCACCATACCATCCCGTACTGTGTGAAGTATTAAAAGAGTATTTCAATAACCTCATTTTGTTTATTTCTCTAAGGGAAAAACCAGTGAAGTAATGATGTTCTGAATCAGTTGCTCTCCTTTCACTTTTTGACACAAAGCTTTGCATTTTCTCAAGTGGGACTTTAAAATGCAAATCATATTTTCCACTTGTCCAGCCTACTTTAAATTCAAAAGGAGAATATTTAGAGGGTCTAGCTGGATTATAAACATGGATTTTAAAAGGGGAATAAATTGTTTTTTCGTTTTGTTTGTGGCTTATTTCAGTAGGTGGAAATTTCTCAAGCATTTCAATTACTTGCTTAGTGTCTAAATGTTCTTTAGCCCATAGCATTACATCGCCTTTGTAGCCCTCCCGAACATGAACAGGAAACGATAAGGATTCTTCAGCCAAATTTTGTTCTCTGCATTCGCTAATCGCTTTATTGATTGCTTCTAATTGCTTTTCTGATAAATCTGATAAATCTGATAAATTGTGTGTCATGATATTTGTTTTTATGAATTTATAATACTTCTTGAAAAATCTCTTGAACCTGTAGGTAAATGTCAAACCTTGACCTCACTACCTCGTCACCTTTGTATAAGTTAACCTGTTCTATTTTCATGTTGTCATTGAAAATATCCGCTTCCGCTGGTGAATCAAAAGTCGAAACCGTATAATTCTTTTCGCTAGTAGTATAGCTTATCATTACCTCTATGTCAATACCAGCTACCGTCTGTTTGTGTAAGTGATATTCTTGGTAGGGTTTTAGCTCTATATCAATTATAGTTCCTCTCAAGGCTTTTAAAAAGCTGGACGTTTCGATAAGGTTTAAATTTTCCATGTGTGAAAGTTTGTGTTTGTTATTTCCTTTGGTAAATATATTTACATTTATTCAAAGACACAAGTCTATACAAAAAAATTAAACTGATACTCCACACCTTTTACAGTCAGCGTGAAAACATGGACCATTTTCTGCGTCCCCAGTATCAACATTCACCCAGTCATGACCATTGCTCTGGCACTGGCTTTGACGGTATTGGTATTCAGACCATTCAATATATTGCATCATCACTAAGAAACCAGCCATGTAAACGTCAGAGTATGTCACCCAGACCCACTCGTTTGTTTCTTTGTTTTGCTCCTTGGACCATTGATCAATATGGCAACCCATTACAAAGGTCATAAACCTACGTTTTAGATTTCCGCTTTTATCTAAATGCTCGTTAAGCTCAAAAGGCAGTTCATAGAAAAGGTTCTCGTTGGCTTCTAGGAAAGCGACACATAATTTTTTAGCGTTTGTCATGATATTGGTTTTATAATTTGATTTCTAATTCTATTTTTAAAATAAATCCCTCTGGTAGATTACCCTTTATAAACAAAAGCAGCTGGAACTCATCACTTCTCTGCGAAAGACTTAACTCGTAATACTCTAGGAAAGTGTCCATTTCGTAAGGTTCAAATTCTCGGCTGGTTTCTTTAAGGAATTTACGCATGTTCTTTTTAACCTCCTTTACAACCAAACCCCAGACACAATCTGCTATTTTCCCTGACGCATATATGTTTTCTAATCTCATAATTATGGCTTTAAGTTTTGGCACTCAAAGGAATTGATTACTGAAAGTTTTCTTTGCTTGAATACGGCTCTATTGGCTCGGCTGTTTTCCCAGTTCATAGGGAATATAATTAAGCTGTTATTTAACCATACGTAAGAGTAAAAGCTACCTCTATTAATTGAGCTTGATACACTCCACTGGTGCAAGACCCTATGACCGTCATCCAGCTTGGTTTCATAGTAGCATTTCCCTTTATATTGAAAGCCACGTATAAAAGACAGGCTCAAGGAATTCATTTTGGCACCCATTTGAAAGTGCTTACAATCTTCTGATACTGGTCTGCTATTCTCAAAGTCTAGGAAGTTGTCAAAAAATATTTCGGGTTTAATCTGGTGGCTGTTAACAACCATTTTTTCAGCTTTTGTCATGATGGTAAATTTTGAATTATTGATAAATATGTGAATCGTTTATTCCTTGGTTTGGCTTGATATAGGTTTTGATAAAATAAGCTATATCGTCATCGGTAAATTCCTCTGGAAATTCTCCTGTTCTGTTATAGTAATCGCAAAGGCTGTAAACTTCATCAAGCATCAAGCCCTTGCCGTTCTCTGGAAAAAATACTTTTTTTGTTGTGATATTTGCCATGGTAGTAAATTAAAGTTGTGACCAGTAATAGTTAAAATCATCCTCAAGAGTTGAGGTGTCCATATCGTGAGCTTCAAACTCAATAGTCAAATGGTTCATAGCGCTTTCAAGGTCAATGTCATGGCACTGTGATTGAGCGAACTTAATCATAAAGCGTATCATCATTTCCTCATTTGTAGACATATCATCAATCGAGTCCACGGTTAAAAAGCCTTTGAAGAAATTTTGTAAATACTCTGGGTCAAAAAATAGGTGCAAATTTGTCATGATTTTAAATTTTGTTTGTTCGTTCGTTTGGTAAATATATTTACTTTTATTCTATTACGAAAGCTTTTTATGTAAATATATTTCACAAAAAAAAGCCCTATCAATAAAGACGGGGCTTTTCCTATGTTAATAAAATTAAAGTTTAAACCTATACAGCTACTTTTCGGATTGTATACGGCGCACCCTTGACAGCCAAAGCTGATACTGGCGTGTTTGCCGTTGCTGTGACTTCTACTGCTAAAAGTCCAGATTTGGTAATACTACCCTCATGACGTGCTGAAATCCTCGCATAAGGCATTTCTATCTCGTGATAGAATCCTCCGATAGTTCTTGACGTAAGCCTAATTGATAGGTAATTGTCAGGAACCGATTCAGGAGCCTTGTACTCACTGCCAGAAAACTCGCCACCTAATAAAAGGACGGCAGCCGTGCCGGTCACACCAAAAAGTCTGAATGTTATTGTGGTCGGATTTGCAGCCGTTCCAATTGTTAAATATGAATCCTCTGATTCCGTTGGAATTGTTTCCTCGTTTGACTCTGCTCCAGCAAAGTTTACCGAGTTCAATTCGATATCTGTAAAGTCCGTAAGACTAGCGCCCATTATACCGTCGCCAGAAGCTCCGATACCAATTTTTATGACGCCTAATACGTTATCATTTTTAGCCATTTCTTAAAGTTTTAAAGAGCAGTGAATTCTACCCTTAGATTATATAAATATTTTCCTGTCGAATCTTGTACTGGGAATATACCTTTATCATCTTCAATTGATAAGTGAACAGTAATATTCGTGTCGAATACTGCTTTATCATCCATCAAAGGCAATAAGATATCAAGTAATTCTTTGAACCTACGGGTATTGGCAACGCCTTTCTCCGTTTCCATTAATTCGATATTCGCATTTAAGACCCCCTTTTGAACATATCCAGACGGGTTTCTCAAAGTGTTTAAAGTGATGTTTTCAAGTTGATCTCCTGTAGGTGGATTACCTATGTAAACGTTCCCTGAAATTAGACCACTAAAGGCTGGTTTTACAGACTTAAAAATAGCAGTTAATATATCAAATGTTGATTTCATCAAATATCTGTTTAAATATGTCTGCTTCTGGCGCTGACCCAGTAATTACATCAAAGTTGTTTGCTTCAACCGCCGCCGCATAGCTCATGCCAGCGACTCCAATTAGAACAAACCCCTGTGGGTATTCCTGTGAAACTTCTTGAGCGAACAATCTTCCTTTTCCCCTACCCTCGGCTGAATTAGTTTTCTTCCCAGAGGCCGCCGCTGTAAAATTTTGCGATTGTACTACTCCGTTAAGAAAAACCATATAGCCAATTGAACTTCTTAGGTTTCCTGTTCTGTCAGTATAGTTGCCAGACGTTCTAGCTTTGTTAATAAATTCTTCACCTACGTACTGTAATGTTTTTAATGTCTGGTCATTGAACTTCTTAATTTGTTCATCAAGTAGCTGCTCTATCTTCTTTTTACCAAAGAGAGCTTTAATTCCCGTTAATTTAGCCATATTTCAGTATGTGTCTGGTGCTGCGAAAATCTAGCGCTAAAGGTGCGCCCCTCATACTCAAATGATACACCGTCTTTTTTAAAAGGTGTTATGTCAAGTTTCTCCATATAAAAAACTGCTCCGTAATTAACCGCCGTTGATTTCTGTAATTCAAAACGACCCTTAACTGGGTATTTCTCATTATCAGTTTGAATATAACCTGTAAGTCCATCGTCTGGCGTGTTGCTAGTGACGTTCTTTAGGATTATAAACCCATCATGGGGATATTTACGTATCATACTTTCGTTATAGTTAAAGGAACTTTTGAGTACCCTGTTTCGCTTAACTGGTCATCCTCGTATTTGAGATAGATATTCCTTGCACGAGCCATTAAAACTTTCGGGTTATAAGTTACACTTAGAGCGCCCTCTGTAAAATTAGGCTGGTTCGCAATTGCTACATAAATGTCAGCTGAAACAAGTTCAACATTCTTCTTTTGTGCAAATACATAATCCTCGGTGTGGTCTATGTCCCTCCCAATAAAAGCAGCCAGAATTGTTTCCTCTGGAACTGCTACTATTGACGGATTTGCTTTAACGGCTTCGATTAAGGTCATGGTTCAATAAATTAAATTACGCCCAAGTAGTTACATTCTTGGTGTTCATCATGTAAACTTGAGACACATTGCTCAATACTGGGAAAGCTACTGCTTCACCCTTGGTTAAGATTCTGTATGGATCAAACGTATTCCAACGAGTTAACCTTACGATATCTCTATTAGCTGAAATTGAATTCTTATTCGCTAAATCCGCACCGCCTTTTTCCTCGGCTGTTTGTGTCCATTGAGTGCGACCAGTTGTTCCACTAGTCAACAATGTAACATATCCAGCTGTCCAAGTTGGAACCGTGCTGATAACCCCAGCTTTACTTTCCATATTTACAGTCGAATCCATAATCGTTATTGACGGTAAACCCTCTGCAGAAAGTACAATATTGATATTGTCTAAAGTTGGAGTAAGAGTTCCAGCGTTTAAACCTAAACGACCACTGTATAAGGCTTTTGTCGCATCAGCATTTCTAAGATAATTGAACGTTGTTCTGTCCATTAAAATGCTAGTGATAACATGACCTTTTGATCTCGCAAATTCAACCTTTGCTTCAAGGTCGCTTATCGGTGTCGCTGTAGCAGCGTTTGACCAAAGAACAGCTACACCAGTTTTGTTAGCGGCTGGAATAGCGTAAGTCGCTTTAAAGGGAACACCCTCATTGTTGGTAGCGTCTGTTTCAGCTACACCAGTCGATAATGCTTGCATGGCTAAATGTTCCATTCTCATGTGAACACCCTCGTACCCTCTACGCACATCACCAAAGATGATACGATAAATCTCTGCTTCAAGACCAGCTGGGCTGTTCTGTAAAGCGTAATAATCATGTAATGTCTTTTCAGCCACACGATTGATTATTGAGACTTTAGGGATTTCACCCATTTGCATTTTAGTGTCTGGTCTGCTCTTCAAATTTGCACTTGAATCATGAGCGATCAAATCAGCTGACACACTTAAATCACCGTCAACTTGTAGTGATTCCCAATTCAACGAACTTGTGTACGTTAAAGGGAAATATTGCTGGAAGCCAAAAGACGGGGCTTCTAACCCAGCTAGAACAACGTCTAGCACTTCTTTTGTAACTTCTGTGAACTTCTTTATTGCCATTATGGTAAGATTTTGAATTTAAAAATTGTTTTTTAATTAGGGCTTTTCCCTGTTTTGATTTTAGATAAAGGAAATCGCACCTTTTACAGCCGTCTTAACAGCCGCATCAATTGCGAAAGGCAATCTTGCTTCGTTAACAGTACCACGGATAGCAACACTCGCATGAGGCGCTGAAACTGGGATAGACTGAAATAAGAACCCTACTACTTTAGGACCATCAGCAACTAATGTCGCCGCTGTTAACGGACTATAAACACCAGCTGTGTCGATGATAGGTGTCCCGTCAGGAATAAAGTCTGCATTTGCAGCATAAGCAGTTTCAAGACCAGTCATATCTAGCTCTACACCACCCACCAAGTCCTGTTCCATTTTATGAACAGCAACATTGTCGCCAGTCTGAAACGTATTCGATTTAATTGTTTCCATTTTTTGAAAATTTGTGATTAATAATTAATTAAAGTTTTTTCGCCGCCGCTGTCAATGCCGCTTTTTCTACGTCAGACATTTTGCCGCCATTATTTTGCTTTTCCTCGGCTGTCGCAAACTCATAAGTTTTGTCACCTACGATTCCAACATGAATAGTCTTGTATTCCGATTCAAGCGTTTTAGCTTGCTCATCAAATGAGATTTCAGATTCCAAGTTGATTCTGGATAACCAAGCCTTTTTTAACGCTGGGGGAATATTTGATTTTTCCAAAGCCGCCGCCGCTAGTTGTGATTTACTGTCTACAGTTTTCTGATTCTCTAGCGTGCTTACTTTCTCTAGTAACACTTTAGCCCAAGAGGGCATATCGTCTGTAGCTGGAACAGTTGGCACAACTGGTGTCGGTGGTGTATCTTCTCCCAATAATTTAGTTTTAAAAGTTGTAATTCCTTGCGCCACTTTTTTGTCGTGTTCGCTTTGAATTGTTTTGTTCAATTTCAATAATGCATCGAAGCCGTTTGCCTTGATATACGCTGCTACGTTTGGACTTGCCAAAACTTCCGCTACGTCTAGGGCTGTTTCCGTGGTCGCTGGGACACCAGATAACTTTTCTACAATAGTTGCAATTTCACTTTCCTCGGTTATGGACACTATGTCCGCTAGACCCTCTGACAGTCCTTTTGCTTTTAGTGCTGCTTTAAGTTTCTCGATCAAAGTCATAATAAATGAATTTAGGTTAAAAATATATGTATTTGTACATTGCCCCACTATGAGGTTGCTTCTTTAGTCAATAGTTGAAATTAACGGTAATTAAAAAGAGCCGTGTAAATTGTTGATTCTGAAACAAAAAGTATGACGGTTAAATCCTTAACGCAATCTTCAAGGTTTTTTTTATAATGCTTTGCCACATACCACTTTATAAAAACCTTTCTCCGTGCTAAATTTTGTTTGCTTTTTTTCATTGTAATGTCAATTTTTCCCTCTCTTTTGTAATAGCGTTTAAATTGTTTTTGGACTTTGACAATTTCCTCAAAAGAAATAAACATTTCTTCGGGGCTTTTTACGGGGTCATGTTCTGAAATATATTGTTCCGTAAGAGTCAGCGTGTCATCAGTCCATTTTTTCATTTCGGTTTGGATGAGGTTTTTAAATCAAGCCCTCCTTTTGTGTTCTTGAAATTGTCAGTTAACCAGTATGGTTTGCTATTCATTGATTTTAATTTGTCGGACTTCTCGTTTAAATACTTTGAAGCTCGCTCTGGTACCGACTTTACTTTTGTGCTTTCTTTTACCGTTCCGGTCTTTAAATATTGTACGAAGTCTTTTTTGCTCATTAATATAGAAGTGGTGAAACATAAGCAGTTTACGTGCCAGCCAGTGAAAACAAATTCTTTCGGGTATTTGCCCTGTAACTCATCACAAATATCATACTCTGGATGTGCATCACTTAAATTGACACGGACACCTACTACAAAGTCTAAATTCTCCCTCCTAATATTGTCCGCATTTCGGTAAGAAAGGTTTATTTCATTCCTCGTCAACCTTAGTGCGTTCTTATAACTTGACTTGTAAATACCACGACCAGACTTATAATTTTTCGCTGGCGCACTCATTACCAGTTTACCGTTCTCGTCCCGTATTCTTCTAAAACGTTTGTTTGGTTCTTTTAGGTATTTCTTGATATCCGTTGCTAGTGTGCTGGCAGAGGTACCGTCAGCCAAACCCTCTTTAAGAAAAAACTCAAGCTGTTCTTTTGTTTGCTTGCTGGTATTCCACACCCTAGAAGATATTGAAAGCCCTTTTATCCTGTAGGCTTCCCAAGCAGACAACGCCGCTGTATTTCTAGTCATCATAGCTGCTTTCTTGATTGGGTCAACTTTAACCCCGTCAGTATAGCTATCTATCATAGCATCGTGACAATTGTTTGAAAGATTAGCAGCCTTTCGCATATTGGATATCATGTAGGTTTTCATGCCCTCATCTAAACCAGACAGCACTTTGTCAACTTCTTTCTCAAGAGCCTTATTCCCTTTCCACGGATTACGTGCGTCATTCAATTTGTAGCGCCTTAAAATCATAGATAGTTCCCTAGCTTTTTTGGCGTAAAGCCTGTCAAGCTGGTTTCCCTGTCTGGACAATAGTGTTACTAATTTTTGATGACAAAGGTTTGAAGCCATTATTCTTTTCTTATTGAAATAGGGTTGATTTTTTGCTCACCGTCCACGCTTGGCTTAAATGGACCAGTTTCTGCTATTACTCTAATTAAATATTTATCCTCTCCGTCTGCTACTTTTATAAGGACTTTCACATCAAAAACAACCTCGGTTATTTTCTTGGCAGAGAACAATTTATAACCTGATATCGGATTTTGAAAATGCTCCTTTAATTTGTTTAAGCTGTTTGCGCTTTTCCATGTTGGAGTACAGGCTGCATACATGGCCTCATGATTAAGAGTTTTATATGCTATTAAGAAATCTCTCGCTGCTATAATTGCATTTTTACTACTTGCTTTCATTTCTTTAAGTTTGTTTTAAGCCCCTCTAGTGAACTTTGTTTGTTTCAGAGTACAAGTTTACCCATTTATTTGTAATAAGAAAAAAGAACCCCCAAAGATTAGCGCTCCGAGGGTTCTGTATTCAATCTATCTCGTCAAAGTTTGCTACTATTAAACAATTTGGACATTCTAACTTTTCAGCACCGTAAGGAAATACAGCCGTCCATTTATGAGTACAAATATCACATTCTACCATTGACGCAACAAAACCAGTTCTCTTTCCCATAAGCTTAAAGAGTTGCGCTGTCGCCAAGTTCATCAAGAGATTCTTTCTTTAGCTGCTCCTGTTCTGCTTTTACATCATCAACCAAAGGATTAATTTTCAGCGCTGTTTCTTGGCTCATAACTGGTTTATCCATTGTTGCCATGGAAAGCATAGCAATTGTTTCCTGAATATTCTCTGGTAAAATAGATTGGAATTCAACGTCAATAATTTCCTCAAAAAAGCTTTCTTGGGCTTCTTTTGTTCCGTGAACCATTCCAGCCCTTAAAATATTGATAAGCCTTTCAACACCTGTCTTGTAGATAGCTTCTGAAAATTTAGATTTTATGATAGGAGAAAGGAACATTAATTTCAAAGCAACACCAGAAATATTTCCAAGACCTTTAACGTTATCGAAAGCCAAGTCTGGCGTATCTGTTAGGTCATAAATTAAACCCCTAATAGTTTCAAATTCAAGTTTCACCGCTTCGGTTGATTGTTCCCATGATATCACTTCCATATCGGATTTAATCAAATTACCGTGGTCTGTTTCCAGTACGTCCATTTTGTAGATTTGACCCGTGTTATCTCTTTCCAGTTTGAAATCAACATCACCAGTCGCTTTAAAAAATGGACTTGCAAAATAATCGTTAGTATCAGCAAACTTAGAAACCATCGTTTCGTACCTATCAATTAAATCTTTCACATACTCCCAGTCTGGTACCGATTGAGAAAAATAGACTACTGGTATACGTTTGAAGAAATGAGGGTCGCCAGAACCCTCTGCTTCGGTGTACTCATCACCATCAATTACCAATCGTATTAAATTCTCCTGTAAATAAATATAAAGGTTTTGCACTTTCTCACCCTCGCTGTCTTTACTTTCAAACTCATAACCAAAAGCAGCCATACTTCCGAACTCATCAAATACAGGCAAAAGTTTTCCGTCCTTGCTTGACAACGTGCTGGCTTTAATTTGAATATCTTGAGTTTCCCCCTCACTTACAACACCGTCAGACACCAGCCTTAAAAGTATAGCTGATTGTGTTTCGCTTTTAGATTTTTCGCAAGCCACCAGCAAAGCAGTGTCCAGCCTTAAAGTTTTCCAGTAATTTAAAAACATAGCATAAGTGTCTTGTGCCGTGCTTTCGTTATCAAGGGAAAGAGCAACTGGTTCACCGAATAAGAAACTAGCAGCTGTTTGAACTATTTTTCTCTGGAAAGGAATTGCAATTTTATTCACCGTAACAGTGCCAGAAGTGGTTGATTTGTCGGGTCTGTTACCTACTTGGTTATCCCTTATTTCTCGGCTGTTTTCATATTCCGCCTTGTTTTGATCGGTTTCTTTTTTACCGTCATTCATTTTAGCATGGAGCAGTGTCCAATCCTTTGAGTCAATTATCTCTTTTACTGTCATGGTATTTGATTTTAGATTACTTTATTTGAATTCAAATTTACAGAACTTTTATAACGCTTTCCTTTGCCGTTTGGCATTTCCTCTAAACAGGCATAACAAAGCAAGTCGAACATATCATCATGCGGATTATTCGGAAAGGTTGTTACCTCATGTAGAAAAGGCTCAACCCAAGCGCCCTCAACTAAATAAACTTTCCCACCAGCGACAACGGGTGTCGCATATTCGCCCCGAGTGTATTTTCCCCAGCTAACGTGTTTATCATTAATTCTTGACACTGGATAACTACCATATAAATCTTCTCTAAGCATAGAAACAAGTCCTGGTCCCGAAGCCTTATATTCGACCTTTAAACTACTACCAATTCCCCACTCTTGCGCCTGAATCCACGGGTGTATGAACTTAAGATACTCGTTCAATTGTTTACGGACACCCATGCAATTAAATATATAAATGTTCCCTTTATAAACCCTGTAAGACATTGAAGCGCTGGGGTCATTCTTAACCTTATCGGTAAAAGCGCCGTCAATCATAAATTTCATTGGTACTGGGTTTACATCATCATCTGGATTGAAAGGCAGTTCATTTCTTTTGATACGATTAAACCAAGCACGTTTAAACATTCCACCTTCCAGAGGGCTGGGTCTTTGCTGTTTCAATGATGCGAAACTATACGGGTTTGACCGCTTATCCTCAAGGTGACTTTCTACACTATGGAAACTATCCCAAAGTGCGTCACCCTCATTTCTTGGGTCATTGAATTCTATTGCCTGTTCTATGCTAGAGGGCACATTTTCCTTTAAAGCTGGTAAGACTATTACAGTCCACTTGTCAGCCCTTATCTTGTCATAGTGTTCATTATTTGGATCAAATAGTCTGCCAGCTAAATCGTCCTCATGCCACCTTGTAAACAATAACAACTCACAACTTTCATTGTTCAGACGTTTCTGCCATGTATCAGTATACCATTCCCAAAGAGCGTCCCTGTAGGTAGCACTATTGGCTTCCTTTCTCGATTTAATCGGGTCATCAATTATACCATACTCAACCGTAAAAGAGGTCAAAGAACCCTGTATAGAAACAGCCCTGTAATACCCTTTGTGTTTCAGCGTTTCTACGTAGGTATTGTTCTTTAACTCATTGCCCTTGTCAACGCCCTTTTCTGGTATTCTGGTATCTGGGTACATTGCTTTGTATGCTGGTGACATAATCAAATCTTGAGCTTCCCTGTTAAACTTTGAGCCAACGGTATCAGAGTATGAGGCCACGGTTATTTTTGCGCTTGGATGGTCGCCCAATATTTTACATGGTGTCATAACTGATGACATTGTACTTTTCCCGTGTTGAGGTGGCATAAAGATTGCAATTTTCTTAATCTCCTTTTTTATCCACTTATCCAGATATCCGTAAATTTTATTATGAAACCATTGGTTATCTATCCCGTCATCAATATAAGATGAGAAAGCGGAAAGTTTCTTTTTGCCAAGCGCTCTAAAAATCCTATCCTGTTCAAGAATTAGTTGTTTTAAATCACTGGCGTTTCCTGTAGGTGTTTTTTCTTCCAATAGTCAAATTTTGAAAGCCCCGTATTTATTGACCTTAGTTAAGGTTGTCCACGGGGCTAAGACAATTATTTAAAGCTTTCAATCTTAGCTGCTAATTTGGCGGCTCTAATTTGTAGCTCATCTTCGTTCAATTCATCTAAATCCTCTGCAATTCCTGTTTCTTGCCGTATGTTCACTTTTAAGCCGTAACCCCTATCACGGAGTTTGCAACCAGCTACATAAAGAATAGTCCTCTCTTTACCAGCCTTGATATTGGCAATCAATTTGCTTTCAATATAATCCTTGTACTTGTGTTCCGATTCCGTTAATGATTCACTTAGTTTCGGTTCATCCCTTATCCATTGGTGAAGTGTCTGCCTTGATACCCCTAGCTTTTTAGCTGCATTCGTTAAAATACCAAAGCTATCAACCACAATATTTGTAATGTCCTCAACTGTATATTCATCTCTTTTCATGCGAGTGTAAGATTTGTAAAGCCCAGAGGTACCATTTGCCCCGTCTGTTCTTTGGTTAATTTTACTTTAATTCTGCTTCGGTGATGTTTCCACCTTTCAACCAGCGCTCTATGTTATTGATAACACGTTTCTGCTTTAGAACGCCTAGTTTGCTGTTTCCGCTGTTTATAAGTTTATACTGGGCAATAGCTTTGTTCACCCCGTAAGCTTTAGCGAATTCCTTTCTTTCCTTTTCAGGTTTTGGTTCTGGTGGTTCTGGTTCATGGAACCTATCTCTTAGAACAAAAGGAGTGTCGTAAAACCCTCCCATTGCTACAGCCATCATCGCCAAGTTTCTGGCTCTTTTGTTCATCATAGTGATTTATTCAGGTGTCCAAGCTTTTGAGAACTCCATGTCTTTGAAGATATCGCTTTTTGGAATACCAAGCGTAAAGAGTAATCGGGTCACTTCTTCTTCCTCCATTTGCATGCGCTCACATATTTCCGTGCCGGTCAGACCTTCCTTGATTAAGGTGCCTACAATATCACTCATTTTGAGAACGCTATGCGTACCTCTAGCTCGGTTGTGTCTTACCGTTGCCATTATTTGACTTCTGTGGTCAGCTGGCTTTGTCACTACTATTGGAATAAGACCACCAGTAAGCGCCGCAATTTCCTTTTGTGCCGAAATAGT
>TARA_R110000744_G_scaffold246942_1_pt1 | contig 38725 bp, 71 predicted proteins | sample TARA_R110000744 | Tara Oceans TARA_R110000744 (sample SAMEA4398083) | marine metagenome | biome: Polar Biome; feature: [DCM] deep chlorophyll maximum layer (ENVO:01000326); material: water (ENVO:00002006), including particulate matter (ENVO:01000060) such as... | depth 36 m | reverse complement strand
TGCGTTTTTAAGTAAGCCCTTCGATCTAGCTTGATACCCTTTGTTATAATCCTGCTCATCTTGTTCGTTCATGATAAAGCCTCAATTAGTTAAGTGTTCTTAATATGCACAGAATTGCAGCAATAAAGCAAAGGAACGACAGCACATAGCTAATTACCGTCATGGTGGAAAGTTCGCATGTGCAGACCGGATGCTCATCTAGGCTGGCCGCAAGCTCTTTACCTGCATTCTCACCTAAGTAGAAAAAGTAAGTGCCAGCAATGACTAAAAAGACTGTAAGCGCTATTTCATAATACATACTAAATCCTTATTTGGTTGGTGTAGCTCAACATTAGCGCAGCACTGGCGACGATGCAAGAATCTTTTGCTTAGGTATAATCAGTGCAAGAATTGTTTGCTATGGGTCGCAAGAATTGCTATAGTTTGGGCCTATATAATATAAACGAGCAGAGGGCTTTAAATCATGGACTAATTGAACGGCAGTAGCCGAAATATGATTGAGGAATAAGAGACTAGAAAGTCCAGTGTTCGGCACTGGCCTTTCGTAAAATCTACGCCTGACGATTCCGTGGGGATGAAATGCAAAAGCATAGCGTAGGCCAATTAGTAGGGTTGTGAATTGGACAGGGCTCACCAACTTAGCCCTAAGTGCATTCAAAGAGTGTATTTAGGGCTAAGACCAGACGGGTGAGTGAAGTAGCTGGATACGAAGCCTTACACTATTAAATAACTTTCAATTAGATAGGCGTCTTATGAAAATATTAATCTGCATAATTGCAATACTAATGATCACAAGCGCCGAAGCTGCTGAGTATCGATTTAATATAGGATTCCTTACGGAGCACTACATTGGAAGGGGTGACGACCTAAACGAGAAGAATAAATTAATTCAGGTATCAATCGCTAGTGACGGCAACGTATTAACCGGCGCATCTTTTGACAATAGTTACGCCGCGCCTTCGTATCTTATCGGACTGGGCAGAGAAACAGCACTGACTAAAGAGTTTAGGATTGGCGGATATGTCGCAGCGGTCAAAGGCTATGAAGGGTTTATCACAACACACTACAAAGGTATTCTATTTGCGCCAGTGGTAAAGATTGACGCTTACGGATTCACGGCAAACGTGATGCCAGCAGTATACGTTTTAGGTTATGAACTAAGCTTTTAAGGGGTGATGATTATGGGTGAAGTAACAGATTTTACGGGTGAAATTGTTCGGCCCTATCCTCATCTTGATGAGCTATCAAGCAAGATAAATGACGCTATTAATGAATACAGTGAAAGAGTGCCGACAGCTCAAGTTATCGGAATACTAGAAATGATTAAAATCGATTTATATCTTTTCTCTCAAGAAGATGATGAAGAGTAATTAAATTATATCGGTAAGGGTGGTGAAATAATGACTATAACGAATGATGAGCTTAACAAGGCTGTAGCACTAAAAGGGCAAATATCAACCCTAAAGCGAGCTATTAATGACTGTCATCTGGGCGCCTGCACTGACTGCAGCGATATGAATTCAATTAAAATGTCATGGAATCAATATATTGACATTCCTTTGCGTAAAATAAAAAAGGATATATTCCTAGAGGCTACCGAGGCAATGAATAAAAGGCTTGAGCTTGAACTTGAAAGAGTGATTCTAGAGCTATCACTTATAATTAAAGATAGCGAGTGAATAAATGATTAGCATAACGCAAGGCTGGCTTGAAAGCTGGGTAGAGAATAACGCCCGCCCAAACTGGTATAATTGGTTCGGACATTACCCGCGTAAGAAATCGGTTGATGATGCAAGGGCATTGCTAAAGGCGATCGACAATAATATTATGGTAACTCAAGAGCAAGCCATGGAGATATTTATCAAATGATTAATGAATGCGTAATTACTCAGCAAGAGATTTGCGAGTATTTAACCATTGATGAATTTGCAATGGCTGGAATTCTTAAGGATAAGGGTTTTAAATGTAAGTCTGGGAGCGGGCCAATTCTTCCGGTCTTGGTGGGCGATATATCAATGATACAAAACCCAGATACATTGAATTACCATTTTAAACAGGTGGCGACTAATCATGACTAACAACACTGATAAAACAAAAGGACAGGATAAGCCAAAGAACAAAGGCGGGCGACCTACTGACTACAGTCTAGAGCTATCTGATGTGATATGCGAAAGGCTCGCAGGTGGTGAGTCTATGCGTTCTATCGGTCGTGATGAAAGCATGCCAGCAGTAAGAACAATGTTTCGATGGTTAAGGGAAAAGGAAGAGTTTAAGCACCAATACGAGATTGCAAAGGAAGAATCAGCTGATGGTTTGGTAGAGGAAATGCTAGAAATTGCTGATGAAAGCTCCAATGATTACATGGATAAGCTAATGAAGAATGGCGAGACAGTGCGCGTACTTGATGCGGAACATGTTCAACGCTCACGCCTTCGTATCGATGTTCGAAAATGGTCAGCATCAAAGCTCAAGCCCAAGAAATACGGCGACAAGCAACATGTCGAGCACCAAGCGGCTGATGGCATATCTTTCAGCATGAACTTCGGCGGGAAACCTGATACGCCAGAACCTAAAGATGAAGATTAAATACATAGCGTCACCAACTGGCGCAAAGTTCCACGCAAGCAATAAGATTGTCCGAGGCTTCAAGGGGCCGGTAGGTAATGGCAAGTCAGTTACCTGCATCACTGAAATGCTTCGTATCTCTCACGCACAAGAGCCAAACATTGACGGCATTAGAAAGACTCGATGGGCAGTCATTCGCAATACTAACCCAGAGCTTCGCACAACCACACTAAACACTTGGAAGCAATGGATACCTGAGATCATTGCGCCCATCGTTATGCACCCAGTTATCACTACCAAGCTAATTCAGCCAATCGATGACGGCACTAGCATTGATATGGAAGTGTATTTTCTCGCACTAGACAAACCTGACGATGTTAAGAAGCTGCTCTCAATGGAGCTGACAGGCGTTTTTATTAACGAAGCAAGGCAAATCCCCTACGCAGTAGTAAAAGGCGCTCGAGAACGCATAGGTCGATACCCTGCACGCATTGATGGTTATGCCGACAACCCTGAGCGCGGCTATGTTGGCCCTAAAGACCCTTGCACTCGCAAATGCCTGCTAATGGATACCAACCCACCCGATACAGATCACTGGTGGTATCAGCTCGCAGAAGAGGGATGCCTTCGCAAGTCTGAGAACAAAGACCAAGCGCGCAAACAGACTGCTGAGATATTTGATTTTGTGAATGGGCCGCCTCCACTAATATCAAACGGTGACGGAACATACGAGCCCAACCCACTGGCAGAAAACATTGACTTCTTACCAGGTGGCTTTCAGTACTACTTAGATATGATAGCGGGCAATACTGAAGACCATGTGAACGTGCAGGTGCTTGGTAACTACGGCGTAATAATGGAAGGTAAGCCGGTCTATCCTGAGTATAACGATAACGTGCACTGCGCAACTGAACACTTCATGCCGATTAAGGGGCTTCCAATATGCCTTGGATGGGATGGTGGTTTAACGCCTTCGCTCACTGTTGGCCAATTAACCGACACGGGCCAATGCAGAGTTATTGCTGAGCTGGTTGCTGAAGATATGGGCGTAAGGCAGTTTGCTAGAGACATTGTTAAGCCATTCCTTCAGAGTAAGTTTGCTGACTTTGAGATAGGGTTCAGCCTGTTTGATCCGTCTGGTAGCTTTCGCGGTGAGGGCGAAGGAAAGAGCGCCGTCGGCATACTCAATGATGATTATGTGGAAGATGGTGACCCGTTACTTGAAATGGGCTTTACTACTGAGCCAGCGCCAACTAACGACCCGACTAAACGACAAGATGCTGTTAAGTCGTTTCTTATTCGAATGGTAGGTAAAGGTGACCCGGGCTTGCTAATCGATAAGCGCTGCAAGCAGATACGAAAAGGCTTCATGGGCGGGTATCAATACAAGCGTGTGCAAGCTGGTGGTGTTGAGGATAGATTCCGCGAAGTGCCAGATAAGAACCAGTATTCACACCCCCACGACTCACTGCAGTATCTATGCCTTGGCTTCGTTGGTGGTTATGTTCAGCAAAGTCTCGTAGAATTGGGTAATGACGATCAACAATCAGACACAGGATATTGGTAAATGCCGAACCTTATTGAACAACTAATAGCGAACATTGATGAAACAAACATTGCCGAAGGCATGGATGAAACCGTATTAAAGCGGCTGGCAAGTCAGGTCATTAAAGATTATGGACGTGACCTTGACTCAATGAGCGGCTGGTCTGACATGGTAGAGGAGGGATTAAAGCTTGCTGAGCAGGAGAAGAGCGCCAAGTCTACACCATGGGAAGGGGCGAGCAACTTTAAGAGCCCTGCGATACTTGGAGCCGCAACAGCGTTTGGTGACCGTGCGGTGACTGAGCTTCTTCGTGGTCGCGACATAGTTAAGTCTGACATTATTGGTCGTGACGAATCCGGCGAGAAACGCAAATCTGCTGACCGTGTTGTCGAGTTCATGAATTACCAGATCAACCACCAGATGGAAGGCTGGCGCGAAGGCCAAGAGAAATTGCTTTATGAGGTAGCCGGTACTGGTGCCGTATTCAAGAAAACATTCTTTGATCCATCCGACGGCTTGAACAAGTCTGAGCTGATCCATTACCCTAACTTTGCCGTTAACCAAGCAGCGGCCACAATGAAGGATGCAATAACATTCACCCAGGTAATGGCATTCTCTGACAATGAAGTGAAAGAACGTATAGCGGCTGGCATATGGTCTGATGTGGATATTTACGCAGACAATGCCGACAACGCAACCGGCACCAATGAAGAGGCAGAAGTGGACGAGGCGTTCGATAATGATCACCGCTTCTTTGAGCAGAACTGTTTGTTTGATCTAGACGAGGATGGATATGCAGAGCCATACACAGTCACCGTGCATGAGCAGACTTGTCAGGTTGTGCGTATTGTTGCTCGATATGATATTAACAGTATATTTATTAAGCAGGCTGGCCAAGTACGCCGCTTATCTTCTGCTGATGAGGTTGAGTCGGAATTCGAAGGCGAAGAAATGGAGCTCATCAACCCTAAGGGAATGAAGCTTGTTCGCATTGAGGCTGATCAAACCATTACTGATTACTCATTTATCCGCAACCCTGACGGAACTTTCTTGGGTATAGGGTATTACCACATTCTTTTCTCGTTGGTTAAATCGGTTAACTCCACCACAAACCAGCTTATTGACTCGGGCACCTTGTCGAATACTCAAGGCGGATTCTTGGCCAAAGGCTTCCGCAAAAAGATGGGTAACATGAAGGTTAAGATGGGTTCGTGGAATCAAACAGAGATTTCAGCCATCGACCTGGCTAATGGTATGCAACCGTTTAAATTCAAGGAGCCAAGCCCAACACTTGCCGCGCTTAACCAAGAGATCAAGAACGAGATTAAAGAGGTCACAGTAAATGTAGACTTTAAGGGGTTAATGTCACCCAATGCCACAGCAACAACCACTCTAGCGCTCATACAGGAGGCAATGCTGCCAACCTCTGCCATTATGCAGCGAATCATCACCAGCGAATCAAAGGAATTCAAGAAGCTATTCATTCTTAATTCAAAGTTCACCGACCCGCTATTGTATCAAGAGGTTCTTGATGATAAGGAGGCAGACTTTGCCGCAGACTTTAGCTTAAAGACTATGAACATTGCACCAACAGCCAATGCTGACCTGTCGTCGCGCATGCAGAGAATACAGCAAGCTGAAGCAATGGTGTTTAATGCTGACAGAATAGCATTGACTGGTGGTGACGTTCGCCCTGTATGGGACAATTGGTTTGATGCAATGGGGGCAGAGGATATGATTGGCCAAGTATTCCCAGACCCTGAGAGCATGGGCGAAGAGCAGAAGGCACGAATTGCACAGCAGCAGCAGGCACAACAGCAGAAGCAGCAACTTCTTAATATCGAGATTGATCATGCAGAGCGTGAAATTGTTCGCAAAGAAGCCGAAACTCGTGCTAAGCTTGCCGACACTGCCGCCGGTATCAGAAAGATTGAGAGTGAAGTCATTCTCAATTTAGAGAAAGCGGAAACAGAAGAGACGAAGAACCAAATCAGCAAGTACTCTGCACAGCTGCAGGGCTTGAGATTGGCACTAGACTCAACCATGAAAGAATTGGAGCGAGACGATGCTAGACAAGTATCAGCAGAAACAGTCGGACAACCGACAAGCACACCCACTATCCCCGGAAACATATCATGAATGGCGTAACCATCCGGTTACTGTGCGCCTATTTGAAGACCTTGAAAACTCGATAATCAATAACGCGTTTGACCTTTCAACGAATCAAGACTTATCTTTATTCGTTGGGGCTAAGGGCATAGTTCAGGAAGTGCTAGAGTGGCAGCCTGAAGAGATGCATGGGAGCGAAGAAGAATGAAACTTAAAATATCACCGCAGGGCAATAAGTTCTTGGTAACCGACTCGTTTGGCCGCGCAATGTCTGAGCCTTATTTCACGCAGGAAGAAGCCGAGAAGGAGCGCCAAGCACTATTGGCCGATAGTTCAAAGCCAGTGGCAAAGCCTACTGATGAAAAGGCACCAGCAAAGCCACGCAAGCCACGCACCAGCCTTCCGCGCAAACCTAGTAAGGAGTCATAATGGCAACCATCACACCTACGGGCTTCTACATTCTAATTGAAATGGAAGAGGTCGAAGAGAAAACCGAAAGCGGCATTATCTTACATGATCAAAAGCAGCTTGACCGCGAAAAGAATGGGCATAGTGTCGGCGTAGTTCGCTCTCTTGGCCATACCGTGTATCAAGGCTTTGAAGGCATTGATGGACGCGCAACCAAAGAAGAGCGCGCTGCAGCATGGGGCGTTAACGTTGGCGATAAAGTAGAATTCAATCGCTACGACGGTAAAGTACCTAACGATGCCGACCATAAGAATTTCCGCATCATTCAAGATGCACACATTATTGGCGTGATTAGCGAATAGCTCGCATCACTCATTAGTAAGTAAACTTAAACGAAAGAGAAATAAGTTATGGGCGTAGAAAACGTAGATAGCGAACAGCAAGAAGAAAATGGCGGCCTAGATGGTACGCTAAGCCTTGAGAACCACATGAAAGAAGGTCTGGAAGATGACCAAGACTATCATGACGACCAAGGCGGTGATGACGAGCAGGCGGAAGAGCAGCCTCAACTAACACCTGCACAAACCAAAGCGTCAAGTAATGGCTGGACAGATAAAGACACTTGGATCGAATCAGGCAAAGACCCTGACGACTGGGTGAGCGCTAATCGATTTAATGAAAAGGGCGATATGCTCGATCAGATTAAATCATTACGCGACAACGTAACCAGTTCTAAACAAGACTTTGAGCAGCGTCTTGATAATCAACAGAAACTAGCCAATATTCAGCTAGAAGCCCAGCGCAAGGAACTGACAAGCCAGCGCCGTGACGCTATCGAAAACGCTGACGTTGATCGTGCCGACGAAATACAGGGTGAAATTGACGCTCTGAATACTGCACCGGTTCAAGCAAAGCCAGCAGCGGCAACAACAAGCCAGCAGTCGGAAGATAATTGGAATACAAACAACCCCTGGATACTTGAAGAAACGCCCAAAGCAGCCTACGCAAAACAGCAGTATTCGGTAGCGCTTGGTCGTGGTGAAAGCTCAGAAGATGCCATTAAGTCAATGGAGAGTAAGGTTGCTGAGCACTTCCCTGCAAATAACCCTCGCCGAGAAAGCGCCCCCGCCCAAGAGTCGAACCGAAGCAAGCCGGGTAATAAAGCACCAGCGCGAAAGCTTCAATGGTCGGACATTACCGGCGAAGAACGCAAGCTTTACGACAATATGCCTGACGCATGGTCGAATAAAGATGAATTTTTAACAGCCGTTGCCGATAGCCGCAAATCTTAGGAGCTTTACCATGACACAGCAAAATCGTACACAGAAGGCACACGAACCAAAGAACCGCCCAGAACGCGTACCAATGGGATCAACCGCCAAGCTAGGCTACCCATCTAGCAAGATGGACACTGAGCAATATCAATACCGCTGGTTCCAAGACAAGGAAGGGCGAATCGATCAGGCTAAGCAAGCATGGTGGGAGCAGGTCAAAGAAGAAGATGGCGAAATAGTACGTCGCGCCTCCGGTGCTTTCCCTATGTTCCTCATGCGAATTGAAAAGAAATATTGGGAAGAAGATCAACAGTTGAAGCATCAGCGCGTTATTGCTACAATGCAGGAAGAGCAGAAGCTGTCAAGTGATGAATACCTCCCTGGAGATAAGCATCACGTTCTGCAGAAAGATGATTATGATCCACTTGGTTAATCATCAATAGAAAGATTCTAGGGGCTTCGGCCCCAATACTAGATCAGCGGTAGAGAACCGGAGTGATTTGGAAATGTGGCGGCCTTTATGGGTCTTTTTGTGCATTTTTATTTTATTATTTTGGAGAATTACATGGCTGGTTTTAAATACCTCAAAAGTCAATCGGGAGGCGGCACCACTGGAATGGTGATGTCGTATTCTGTTGACGCAGCACACGCAACACTCTTAGCACCAGGCGACGCAGTTGTTATTACTGGCGACGGCGACGTAAATGGTGTATCAGAAGTCGATACTGGTAATGCTACTACAGCAAACACCGGCGTTATCGAATCAGTTGATTTCACATTGGCAGGCGAAACACTTTCGGAGACTGGGCTTTTAGCTTCTACAGCTGGCACGGTTAAAGTATGCGTTGATCAGTTTGCTTTGTATGAAATTGACGCAGACGCTACTGCAGTTGTTGCTAATGTTGGCCTAAATGTAGGCATCAACGTTACTACAGCAACCAAATCTGGCGGCTTGACCGTTTCAAATATGACAGCAGATATGGCAACCGTGGCAACCACAGTTACACTGCCTTACCGAATCGTTGCTCTTCTTGAAGACGCTGACGGTGTTCTTGGTAACCGTGTACTGGTTCGCCCTAACGCTACAACTGCCTCTTCTGGCGCTGTCGGCATTGCATAAGGAAATTATGATATGAGTGGTACAATCACAACAGGTAACGCCCCGCGCCTACTGCAGCAGGGCTTAAGTAAGATATTCGGCAACGAGTATGCTCAACACTCTACGGAGTGGAACAAGATTTTTGACTCGGCATCGTCGGGCAAGAACTACGAAGTTGACGCGCAGCTGGAAGGCATGGGTTTAGCAGCTCAAAAGCCAGAAGGCGATGAAGTGGCGATGGACTCGGTACGCCAAGGTTTCACACCTAAGTACCAGCACTTAACGTATGCTAAGGGCTTCATTATCACTAAAGAAGCGATGGCTGATGAGCTTTATGGTCAGTTCCAGAAGAAGGCGCGCGCACTCGCCTTCTCTATGCAGCAGACTAAAGAAGTTGTAGCGGCTAACGTATTGAACCGAGCGTTTAACGCTTCGTTTACGCAGACAGACGGCGATGGTGTTTCATTGCTTAACACTGCGCACGTTAACGGCCCATCAGGCGGCACCTTTAGTAACAAACTAGCGATCGATGCTGATTTATCAGAAGCTTCTCTTGAAGATATTCTGATTCAGATTGGCCAAGCAACTGATCCGCGCGGCTTGAAGATTGCCTTACAGGGTACTCGTTTAGTTATTCCTTCTGCATTGCAGTTCGAAGCTCAGCGCATCCTTGGTTCAGTATTGCAGAATGATACTGGAAACAACGCTACTAACGCTGTTCGCGATATGAACAGCATTCGTGATGGCTTCACTGTTAACCATTACCTAACCGATACTGATGCCTGGTTCGTTAAGACCAACGCGCCAGAAGGCTTGAAAGCATATATGCGCCAAGCTGTTGACTTCGGCGAAGATAATGCGTTCACAACCGGTAACGCACGATTTAAGGCTGATGAACGTTACAGCTTTGGTTGGAGTGATCCGCGCGGAATGTATGGAACCTCAGGCGCTTAGTCTGGTATTTAAAGTTGGGCTTCGGCCCTTCTTCTTTTTATTTAGTGTCCCTGCTGGTTAAGTTGCGGTTTGAATCCGCGAGGCACAAAGGAGCAAAATTATGTCACGTTTAACTAATTTCCCTAATGGTATCGGTGGCTATATTGTAGACGACCAAGCCGTTGCAAAAGAAGCAAACTACACCATTGTAATTAATACCGACTCAGGCAAAACGTTTACCAGCATGAATGATGGTCAGGTCTTCCAGCTTCCATCTCTAGCGGTTGGCAATGTCATAACTTTTGTCAATATGGCTCCAGACGGAACAGCAGGAATCAGCATTAGCCCTGACGCGCTGGACGGTATTGGCTATGCCGGTAGTGATACCGACAACAAGGACGTAATTAACACCAAGGCAACTTCTAAGCGCGGCGACTTTATCACGATAGCCAGTGAGGACGGCGTTGTTTCATGGAAGGTTGTGGCGGCTCGCGGCGTTTGGGCTAAAGAAGCTTAACAGGCTGGTGACTTATGGCTAATGTTAATGGTGAGGCTGGGTTTACCCAGCTTGAAAAGCTAAATATCACTGACCGCATTCTTGTTAAAGGTGTTTTACTTAGTGCGGCTAGTGGTCAAGTGCTAGTAAAGACTGCCAGCGATCTTGCTGGCTCGTTAAGCAGTGCTGTTGAGTATGTTATTGACGGCGTTATTGATATGGGAAGCCAATCAATAGAGGTGCCTGTAGGTGGCCTTACTATTGACGGCTACAGTTTCGACGTATCAAAGCTTATATCTAGCGCCAGCAATTATACAATGTTCACATCTCCAATCAGTGGCTCTGGAGATTTATTGTGCCGTGATTTTGCGATAGAGGTTACCGGCACCAGCTCGAAAGTTTATGAAGTCGTTGACGCGACTGGCAACAACGCAATAGAACTAGCAAGAATTAATTACAATGACTGCACTTCCTTGGGGAGCTGGGACGGGTATCGTCAAGGTCTTGAGTTTGGAACGGGAAGGTTTGGCGGCAAGCCAGAGCTTGAGCTTATCGGGACGTGGGCTGGCGGTTTTTTCGCAGACGTATCGATTGCAAGAGGTCTTGTTGATGGGGCGTATTCCATATATAAGGCGGGGGCTGGATTTTCCATGGCGTCACGCTTTAGAAGTAATCAAAATATAGACTTACCGGCGAGTGCTTCGTTTTTTGACTTTTCACCGTCTAATTTTACCAACCCTTCGGCCGTTCAAATGGATCACTGCTTTGTCACTAGAAGCGGCGTTTTTAATCCTGAAGATAGCAATTTAACGCCAAACATAACCAGCTCTGCCCTAGCTTGCGCATGGAATGGAAACGTTGGAATGAAGAATACTTTTGTTGGTGGCAGGGAAGACTTAACAGCTGAGGTGTTGACGACCATTTCCGTTATTAATACATTTGTTGACTTGGCAGGAACCTACACGGCTTCAGACCTGCAGCATTTCGACTCTCCAGTGAGCGGTCAGCTTAGGCATCTAGGCAACAACCCTAGAGAATTTAAAGTTCTTGCAGACCTTACCATTGACGGAACGGCTAACAATGTAATTGGCGTAAAGGTTGTAAAGTGGGACGATTCGGCAGGGGTATTTGTAGACTCAACTACGCAAGTTAGACAAATAAATTCACTAGTTGGCGGCCGTGACGTTGCCTTCTTTACCATTACTACAGCTGTTGCGCTTGACCGTGATGATTTTGTCAAGCTGCAAGTAAGCAACCAAACTGGCACCGGTAATGTTACCGCTGAGCTGGGCAGTTTTTATCTAGTAGAGGAACGATAACATGAGCAGCACAATTGTATTTACAGCAGATACCACCAAAAACTTTGTGCCTAATACGCGCAGAGGTATGTTTTACTCGGCAACGATTCAGAACTTAACAGACCAATCAATCACGTTCACAGTCACTAACCAAGATGTGCAAGGCTCTGCCCCTGTTTATGACACGCCCGCCGCTGGTGCTTTAACCATCGCAGCTGGAGCGATTGGGACTATGGGAGCGTCTTATAATGGCTGGCTTCTTACAGCTGGCCTTGCCGCTACAGGGACGGTAGAAATAACCGAGGGCGGCTAATCATGCGTCGCACTCGTAAAAGCAAGGGGCAGTACGTTGAGGGCGACCACAATGTAATATCTGACCGGTCTGGCCAAAAGTACAAGCGCTCTCAATGCCGGTACACTTGGGATGGCTGGTTAGTTGCCGAGCACGAGTGGGAAGAAAGACAGCCACAAGACCTAATCACAGGCAAAGATGAGAAAATAGGGGTTGAAGATTCGCGCCCGCGACAGCCTGTTAGAAACTTCGTACCAACTGAGGACGACTTATGACCACTGCAGCGACATTATCAAGCACAGCTGGCGAGATTGTGACAGCAGCATTGCGCCTTATTGGTGAAGTGGATGCTAACCAACCTGTTGACGCCGTGCAAATGCAGGATGGATTAGAAGCATTCAATGGCATGATCAAGGGCTACCAATCGCAAGGCTTGCATTTGTGGACAAAAACCGAGGGCATCTTGCCGCTTGACATAGGCAAGACTGATTACCTGCTTGGGCCTACTGGTGACGAGGTTGGCAACCTTGATGACTTCGTAAACACAGAACTTTCAGTTGCTGGTATTGCCACAGATCGAACGCTTGATGTTGATTCTACTATCGGCATGACCGGCGCTGTTGATCAATTCGCATCAGACCCTGCAAACTCAACACAAGGATGGACAGCTATTGGTGGTACGATTGCATCAGACGGTGACGTATTAACCGTGGCCAATGCTGGAGCCGCAGCAGGTGAGGCTGAGCGCACAATCACAGGCTTGGTAGTAGGCCGCGCTTATCGTATAGTTGCTGACTTTACACTGGGTACTAGTGTTTCAGTTACTTACAGCGTTAAAGATGGCGCAACCACATTAGGCAATGCAACCCTGACCGCTACCGGTGCCGGAAAATTTGATTTTGTAGCCACTCAAACAACGCACGTATTAGAAATATTAAACGGAAGCACGGCAGGCGTAGAGACAACGCTAACCAGTCGCTTACAGCTTCTTGATAACACTACCGGCGATCTAGTTGGCATTAGGCTTGATGATAACACGCGCCAATGGTCAAAAGTCGTTGAGGTTCTTAGCGCTACGCAGATATTCACAGCTGATGCGCTGACCGGCCCTGCTGCAATCGATAATTCAGTATATTCATTTCCTGCCTTGATTCCGCGCCCTCTTCGCATTCTGCAAGCAAGGCGATCAACTACCGGCAGCGATAGCGAAATACCAGCAGTCAAGTGGTCGAGGCAGCAATACTTCGCACAGCCTAATAAGACCTCTCAAGGCTCTGTTAATAACTGGTATTACTCGCCACAACTAACAGACGGCCGCCTTCATGTTTGGCAAACAGCCAGTAATGTTGATCAGGTGATTAAATTCACTTACATTCGGCCTATTAACATAAGCTCAGAGACCGTTGATATACCGGATTTTCCTTCCGAGTGGTACAGAACATTAAAATACAATCTAGCCGCCGAGATTGCGCCAGAATATCGCCTCCCTCTTGACCGGTTATCATACATAGTCGGCAAGGCTGCTGAGTTCTTAGAAGATTCACTAGGTTATGATGTGGAAGACGATTCTCTAAACATTCAGCCTGATTTTGGGAATTAATTATGCCACGTATTAAGCTCCCTATCGCTTCAGGGTTTTATGTTAGCCAGTCAACGCCACTGGCTGACAAGCGCCTTGTTAATATGTACCCAGTCATCCCGCAAGGCGGTGCGCTGAGTGATGCTGCTTTATTTAGCACGCCAGGCATTGCTAGTTTTGCAAGCATAACCGCAACCAATAGCCGAGGCTCAATTGTATTTTTTGACGGGCTTCCGTATTTTGTGGTCGGCACCTCTTTAGTATCTCTTAGTATTAATGGCGTAGTCACAAATCATGGGGTTATATCAGGCTCAATTGACGTATCCATGGCATCTAATGGCGTTAATATAGCCATTGTTAACCCGACGGGCGCTAGTTATTTTTTCACACCAAGCACTGGCGTACTAGAATTAAGCAACAGCTCACCGTTTCTTAGTTTTGGACAAGCCGAAACCGTAACCTTTAAAGATGGCTTCTACGTTTACACCACAAGCTCTAACTTCTTTTCAAGCTCAGCTAAAACCGTTAACGACGGCAAAACATTTAACGCGCTAGATTTTGCTGACGCTGAGATTAGCCCCGATAGAATTATTAAGGCTCACAACAACCACAACCAGCTATATATATTTGGCGAAAACACAATTGAAGTATTTCAGACCATTGCTACCACCGGTTTTCCGTTTGCGCGAATAGCAGGCGCATCAATACAGAAGGGTTGCAGAGCACCAAACTCGGTGCATGAGTTTGACAACGGATTCGTATTCATTGGCGGTGACCTTGGCGAGCGCCCTGCGGTATGGAAGGGTATTGGGTCTCAGGCTCAGAAAATATCAACCTCATCGGTAGATCAATTACTTCAAGATAGCACTCCGGCGGAAGTGTTAGAGGCTAGGTGCTTTACCTATTCACTGAAGGGCAATTACTTTGCTGTTTTTACCGTTGGAAAGCATACGCTTGTTTACGATGCTGCTACAGGACAATGGGCAGAGCGACAAACTGGAATAACTGACGGGAATGGGTTTTTACCATGGAGGGCCGCACATGGGGTTTTAGCCTTTGGCAAAATACTTGTTGGCGATGACAGAAGCGGAAATATTGGAAGCCTTGATCATGATGTATTCACGGAGTACGGAGGCAAAATAGAACGCATTATTTCTACTCAGCCTTTCCTTGATAATGGCGACGCCATCTACTCCAAAGAGCTAGAACTAGCAATGCGAACGGGCGTGGGTGATGCCACAACGCCAAACCCACAAATAAGACACGACTATTCTGATGATGGAAGTCACACATATGGGAGTGAGATTTCAAAGTCAATGGGCAGGGTGGGCGAATACAATACCCGCGTAAGATGGTCAAGATTGGGTAGAATTCCAAACTCAAGAGTATTACGCTGGAAGACTACCGAGCAGGTACTTATTGAAATATACGCGCTATACGCTAATGCGGAGGGTACTAATAGTGGCTAGTCAAATATTCCCACCTTTAAGAACAGAATCGATATTTAATCCGGCAACCGGAGAAATTACAATTAGGTACGCTGAATACTTCGAGAATGTTTCTACTACAATTTTCGAAAATGAATCAGAAATTGTTGCTAGGATTGATGCTATTGATATTCTAATACTGGCAATTGATGTTCTTATCGCGGCTAGTAATGTTCGGATTAATGCCAACGAGGCTCGACTTGATACTCAAGAAGGCAGGCTTGATGCTATTGATATTCGTCTTGACGCGCAGGAAGCAAGGCTTGATAATCACGACATAGAGCTAGAAAATGCTTTTCAGTTAATATCAGAAGTCAATACATAAGAGGCTTATTATGACTATAAAATCAGGGATTGGAATAGATGCCCAGTACGTCCCCACGGCAAATGCGGCGATAGTTACCCCGACAGCAGGAACGAGAATGAAGATAACCTCGGCCACGTTCTTTGCTAACACCGGCGCAGCTACCCTTAACCTGTTTATTGTTGCAAGCGGCGGGTCACCTAGCGCAATAAATCAAACCACGGTAAAAGCTATGGTTGCAAACGAAACGTATGTTGCCAATGAGCTGATAGGTCAAACTATTGAAGACGGTGGCACACTGCAAGCTAATGACGGGGCGGGAGCAGGTTCTGACATAGCGGCGCTGATAACCGTTACTCAGTATAGCGGCACTTCATGATTACTCTGGAGCCAGCAGTCGACCTGCAAGAAGTAATTGACCTTCTTGGTGATCCCGAGCTTCTTTCTCGCATAGCTGAGGATGGCGCTACAGTCAATGATTTAAAAACATTGGTAGAAAAAGATCAGTACTATCTAATGATAAAAGTAGATGGCATTAATGCTGGTGTATGCTTGTTTCATGAGACAAGCAGCGTGACGCTTGAGGGGCATATAAATATACTCAACAAGTACAGAAAGAAAGCAAAGTCAGCCGGACAATTGCTGATAGAATGGTTTTTGTATAGCGCGCCAGCTCGGTATAAAAAAATTAACGCTGAAATACCTGTAATTTATCCCGAGGTTTATCACTACGTTAAGAATCACGGGTTTTCGGATGAAGGGATAAACAGGCAATCTATCTGTAAAAATGGTACGATTGTTGATCAGTGGAGGCTTGGTTTAACCAGAACAGAGGCACAAGAGTTATGGGGGCATTAAAAAAAGCACAGGAGACAATATCTACCGGTGGATTAAATCTAGTTCCGGGGTTTGATGATGCTGTTAACAAAGCTGGGCGATTCGTAGACCAGAACCTTTTGGGCGGGGCAGAGCGAGACGCAGCAAAAGAAAAAGCTAACGCGGCGGATGCTGCAGAGCAAGGCATTGCTGCAAGATTCGCAGAGACAAAAGAAACGCTACAGCCATTTATTACTGGTGGCGGTCCATCGTTTGAATTGCAGCAGGCTCAATCTGGAGCTTTGGGGCCAGAAGCGCAAGCTGCGGCATTCGCAAACTTTCAAGAGTCACCGGGAACAGCATTTCTAAGAGAGCAGGGTCTGCGAGATATTGAGTCTGGCGCTGGTGCTACTGGGGGACTAGGCGGCGGTGATAGGCTAAGAGAATTAACTCAATTCAGCCAAGGGCTTGCTCTTCAAGATTTCGGGAATCAATTCAATCGTCTCGGGTCGGTGACTGGCGTTGGATTATCAGCTGCGCAAGCTCTAGGCGGAATTGGCGGGCAGGCTGCACAGGGTCAAGCTCAAGCAGCTTTGGCCGGTGGGCAAGCTAGAGCTGCTGGAATAACGGGTGGCGCTAATGCTACGCGAGACACATTTAGGCGCGTTGGCGCGGCACTAGCTTAAGGAACTTATTATGGCAAATGGCATTAGTGGCTCAGACGTTCGCCGAGGGGTAGCGGCGTTTTTAACCGGCACTCCTCGCTCAGAATTAGAGCGTCGTGATGTAGAAGCGGAAAGACAAGGCATATCAAATTTTAACGATAAAGATACGGCGGCCTTATCCTCTATCGCTCAGGGCGCAACGCAATTAAAGCAGATTCAAGACCCACAGGAAAAGCTTAAGTTCTTGCGACAGCGCAAAGACCAGCTAGACACTGCAGGCATCGATTCAAGCGATACAGTGCAAGCGATGAATATGATAAACGCTGGTGACTTTGAAGGGCTTGAGCAGTTAACAGATCAAGCCATTCAGCTTGGGCAGAGATTGCGATCTAGCGGCGGTGGCATTAAATCTTTCGCCCCTGTTGAAACCCTCAACCCTACTACCGGACTTCGTGAAATCGGCATACCTACACTCGACCCAAATACAGGGCTTACAGCGTTTAAACCGGTTGTTCTACCAGAAGGCACAGAACTATCTAAAGAAACCCCAGAGGCCAAGCGAAACGCTGAGCTTGAGGCGTCGATAAATAAAAAAAGGGGAGAGCTTACGGCTCAGCAGAGGCATAGCATTTCTACAGAAGTTAGTAGCAATGCGCGTACCTCTAGACGACAACTACCAAGAATTAATAAGCTTATCGAGGGTTTAGAGCTTGTTGAAACCGGCGCCTTTGCTAACGCTAAGTTGCTACTGGGGCCGTTTATCCCTGGCGTAGACCCAACCAAAGAAGAAGCGTTTTCTGCCCAGCTTAATGATTTAATTCTTGATAGCTTGGGCAAGTTGTCTGGCCCAATATCTGACAGCGACCTTGCTTTTATAAGAACAACCACGGCCAGTATGGGTAAAACCAAGGAAGCCAACAAGCTGATTCTTAACAGACTAAAACAGAACCTTAATGATTCCATTGACGAAGAATCACAATTCAAGGAGTTTAAGCAGGGCGGCGGCAAAGCTGAAGATTTCGAGTTTAAAGCGGTTCGCGCACCACAGCCTTTATTTAGCCAAACGCTAGGCCGTGAAATCACAGATCAGGATATTGACGACACAGCCAAGGCTCGCGGATTAACACGAGACGAAGTTATTGAAAAGCTAGGGGTTCGCTAATGGCTGATTTATTCGCAGAGATGGAGCAGCTACAGGCTCAGCAGGCTCAACAGCCAGTTGCGCGACCTCAAGCCGCACCTATGCAGCAGGCAGCGCCACCACAGGCGCTACAACCCTTACCGCAAGGCGGAGGCGTCGACCTTCTTGCGGAACTTGAACAAAAGCAATTTGCTGCCGCGCAAGCAGCTCAGCCGCAACCAGAGGAAAGTAGCGAGGTTATCGGGGGGCTGGAGACAGCTGGAACGATATTGTCATCTGCTATTGCCGAGCCAATTGCCGGGTTAGCGGGACTTATAACGTCGCCTTTCGTTGGTATTAATGAAGCAACTAGAAATATACAGGCGGTCAAGGATTTTATTACCATAACCCCTGAAACCAACGAGGGAAAGAGAAACCTAAAAGCTATTGGCGATCTAGTTGGCAAAGGCGTTGACTTGGCTAATATTCCTACGTCTGGACTGGTTGGAATTGGAGAGATTCTTTCCGGTCAAGGTATTGATCAGGCAGCGTCAAGCATTGAAAAGGTCAAAAATGAAGGTTTATCCGGCGTATTAGGACAAAGAGTTCTTGACGCAACCGGAAGTCCTGAACTTGCAGCAATTGCTCACTCACTACCGACTGCCGCCTTAGAAGCGCTGGGCGTTAAAGGTCTTAATACGGCAAAATTATCAGGTGCCAGACTGTCTAGCGATATTGCCGAGGCAATACAGCAGGCAGCGCCAGATATAAAAACACTAAAAGCAAGAGTGACTAGCGCCTACAAAGACCTTGACACGTTAGGAATAAGAGTTCAGCCAAAGGTCTATGAAAGTTTCGCCAATACACTTAGCGCGAGATTAAAAAAAGAAGGCATTGACCCAATCCTTCACCCAAAGTCCAGCGCAGTTATAAATAGAATTATGGATGACATTGGTCAGTCCAAGCGACCTAGTGAGCTTGAAACCCTTAGAAAAATCGCGCAGGGCGCAGCCGCAAGCATTGAGAAGCCGGACGCTAGGCTTGGTACTATGATAATTAACGAAATAGACAAAGGGCTTGATTCATTATCGTCTCAAGTTGGCGGAAAATTTAAAGAGGCAAGAGCTCTGTCTCAGAGAACTTTTAAGTCTCAGGCTATTACAGACATGATAGAGAATGCCACGCACACGTCTAGCGGAATGGAAAATGGCTTAAGGATTGAGGCGCGAAAAATACTAAAAAATAAAAAGAAGTCCAGAGGCTTCACTATTGATGAAATGGATGCGCTAAAACAGATAGAAGAAGGCACAACAGCAGCAAACGCCGCAAAGTTTCTTGGTAAGTTTGGTATTTCAGAAGGGCAGGCTACCAGCATGCTAGGGGCGTCGATAGGCATAGGTGGCGGCGGTGCTTTAGGGGCTGTATTTGGCCCAATTGGCGCAGCTTCCGGCGCACTGACAGTCCCAGCAGTAGGCCAGTTAGCGAAAAAAACAGCGCAGAGAATAACGCTAAATAATACAAAGTTTTCTGATGATCTTGTGCGAGCAGGAAAGGACGCAAGAGAAATAACAAAGGCATACCTAAGGCATACACCGAAAGATAGTAGAAGGGTTTCTGACTTGACCGATATATTCCTAGATGCAAATTTGTCTCCGACAGATATAAAGCGCCTTCCATTGTCAAAAACTTCGGCGGGTAAGCTTGCAGCTGATGCGGCGTACTTTGCAAAAGAAATAAACAGACGAATCAAGCAGGCCGGGTCTGCTGGTTTGATAGTATCCCCATCTTTAGAGGAGCAAGAATAATGTCACGTTTTATACCCCCATATGTTGACGTAGGCAACGGCATCAGCCCTGCAAACGGCGCACTTTTATTCTTTTTTGAAACTGGAACAAGTACCAAAAAAGACACGTACTCAGACGAAGCGCTAACTGTTGCAAATGCTAACCCGGTAGTTGCTAATTCAAAGGGTGTTTTTCCTGACATATGGCTCGGGTTTGGCGGCTATAAGGTAAGGCTAAAAGACAAGAACTCTACTCAAGAGTGGGAGGCTGACGCGGTAAGAGACTATCTAACATCAAGTTCTTTATTTATTGATAATTATCAAGATATTAGGGATTTATCATTAAATACTGCCAGCCCCATCTATGCCAAAGGCAAGGCATCGATCGGTGATGGCGGAGAAAGCTTTTTTCACAGAAAAATAGGCGGCGCTCCAGGAACTTATGCTGACGACAACGATAGAACATTAGTGCCTAGTGGTGGCGACGGCTCAGCAGCATGGGTAAGGGATGCGGCAACTTCCACAATATTACATACATCAGACGCAGTTCAGGAAGACCTAGATGATTACCTTAATAAGCAGCAGCGTACTTATGCAACGGTAGCAGCTATGGTAGCGTCTAATATAGCGGCAGGCTCGTTAGTAGAAGTTGCAGGTTATTATGCTGGGTGGGCCGCTGCGCTGGAGCCTAAAGGTAAAGGTACCTACTATGTATGTACTCTAGCAGAGGCTCAAGCGGTTAAGTGGGCAGGCTGGACAGTAGATGAAAAGGTGAATCATACATTAGCTAGTGGCAACATAGCTATGCTAACAGGGGATGAAGTTACATTTGAACAAGCTGGCGCTAAAGGTGACGGTGTTCAGGCTGATGTAACTTTTATACAAGCCGCTGTTGATTCACGCAAACTAGCTATAGGAGGGATAGGAACATACCTAACTGATGTACCTATCGTTATTAATGAGTTCGCTGTAGGTATAAAAGGTAAGAACTTCTTGTACACGGCTACAGGTACTCACATTAAGTGTACTAGTGCAGACTGTGCTATTAAGATACTGTGTACAGACCCCGCCCTCTTACGTGTATCCGCTAAAGAAGTAACTAACATAGGCATTGAAATGATGGTTGCTGGAGGTAGTGGTATAAACTTCTCAGAGTCGTCGTATGGTAACTTCCGAGATATATTTATCAGATTACAAGCTGCTACTCAGAGTGGTATTTATGCACGAGGTAACACAAAAGGATCAGCGCCTTATTATAATAACTTTGATAACATTGTTATATTTGGCAATGCAGATGATGCAGCTTACCCTAACCAGCGAGGGTTCCACTTCCAAGGAGACGGACTATTCCTAGCAGACGGCCCTAATGCAAACAAGATAAGCAACTGTGGTCAGATTTCTGGTGTTAAGTATGGCTTTGACTTTGAATCAGGTCACGGAAACTTAATTACTAATGTACTATTCGAGTCTATCCATACTGCGCTAATTAAGATAGGTTGGACTCCAGCACCTGCGATAGGCAGAGCGACAGGTAATAAGTTTGTAAATGTATGGACAGAAGGGAAAGGTTCAGCCACGGTAGCTAGATTTGAAGGGCTTGCAGATAATAACGACATTAGTGGTGTTTTCGGTGGCTCGTTATCATCAATACTTTTTGATGATGTTACTACAGGCGCATTAAAATCTAACTATGTTACTCCTCAGAATATCAAGCACTCTGTCATGTTTACAACAGCAAACGTGCCTGCTGGTGTAACTACTCAGTTTGAGGTAGGCTCAGGAGTTACTGGCGGTGTTATTGTTCCTTTCTCATCTACAGTACCTTTTCTACTACAGGTTACTGTTACTAACTTTGCATCTGGCGGCTTAGGTTCAGGTGTTATCAAGTTTAAGCGATCTGGTATCATACACGCAGTACTACAGTTTACAGTCAATGATGCTAATAGGTTCGGTGGCGTAGTATATAACGGAAGCCCTGACGCAGCTAACGCCTATAATACTTTTGACGGTACGGCTAACTCTCAAGCAGAGGTTGAGATAGTAACTGATGGTACGTGGAATCAAACCGGTGCAGACATAAATGTTCAAGTTCTATTTTTAGGTTAAGCTAACAGTAAGGATTTAATTATGACGCGCGGCCAAAAACAAAGAAAATTTACTAAGATGGTAGGCATGCTAATACAGTATGCCTACTTCAAGGGCTACGAGCTTTCGCTTGGTGACGCATTCGCAACTAGTGGACACAGGGCTGGGTCGCTTCATTACTGCCGATTAGCAATTGATCTAAATTTATTTAAAAGCGAGGTATACCTCCGTGAAACGTCAGATCATGAATTTCTTGGTGAGTACTGGAAAAGACTTGATTCTCAATGCACTTGGGGCGGCGATTTTGAAAACAAAGACGGCAACCACTACAGCTACGGAGAACACTGATATGAGCTATTTATATTATCAAGACGCTCAAAAGTACCTCTATAGGATTAGCGAAAAACTATCAATAGAAGTACCGTTCGTGTCTGGATTGCGGCCCGGTCAAATTGTAGCTAATGAGTTTATAAAACTTGAAGTTATTGATTGCGAGGCCGTACTTATCACGGCCAAGGCGGGCTATGCTTGGGATGGTGCAAGCGGTGCCGTAAATACAAAGAGTTGGATAATTCCATCATTAGTCCATGATATTTTATATCAGCTAATGAGAGAGGGATTGCTTAACCAATCATTAAGAAAGCAGGCCGATTTGGCAATGCACTACTTCCTTAAAAAATACATGAGCAGAGGCGGTTATTTTTCCAAACTGTGGGGCAACTCTCGTGCGAAAATGTCTTACATTGCAGTTAGGGCGCTTGGTGAGAAATACACCAAGCCCCGAAAGGTGGAAGTTAAAAAGATTCGGCTCCGCTAGTTAAATCCTTTTCTAGCTGCCTAATTCTGCCAGCGCACCACGCACGAACCACCTTTAGGCTTTCGCAGTCTCGGGTGTAGTTTTTGTGCGGGCGCTCAAGGTACCGCATAAGCTTATCGGCACCATTAAACATATTTTTTAAGCCTTGCGTATAGCCTATGGTGTGCTTATTGCCTGATATGTTGCCTGATAGCCTGCAGTTGCAGTATTGGTTACATTGCAGCCATGTGTTTAGCGTATTGAATCTAAGCTCTGGAAAGCCACCGGCAGTCTTGAAATGCCCGCAAGCAAAGTCGCCAAGGTTGCCGAGATTCGCTGGCTTTTCACATGAAATACAAATTGGCTCAGTCGTCTTGCAAAACTCTTCTAGCTTACGCATGCGGTTGAACATTTTTTGAGTTAGTTCAAGCTGGTGCGTTAAGTCGTCGCCTTTTACTTTCGCTTTAAAATCAGAGTTGCGTTTATCGATTACTTTCTTTTTCTGCTTAACTGCTACCTTGGCTTTCTTGGCATCCTTATCTCTAATCTTTTTTAGATTAGCCATAGCAACACGATCACGACATTCAGCAGACGCGAAACGAAGCTTTCCCATTGGGGTGGTGCATTTTGATTCCGGTGGTAATTCGACCCCACACCCACATTTGCATAGCCTAGCCATTATTAAATATCCCCAGCTGTGAGCATCCTCTCAAATACAGGCCGCCAAGCTGACCTATGCCAGCCTCTCCGCTCATGTTGCCCCTTTGACTAAGGCCGTTCACTTGAGCAGCCGCCCCGTCTCTGCGGTGGTCGAATCTTGCAGTATCCATCATCGACAATACCTTATCGGAAGCCGCAATCATGCTTGCCTGACCTTCTAAAATAATCTCATTAAGCGTTTTCTTCTTTGGCGCTGGTGGTTCGCACAACTCAAGCGCCTGCAGTAATAAATCTCTAATATTCACAATCATTCCCCTTCGCAATTTTCTTGCTTATCAAATTCTTTTGTTTTCTTACAGAAAAAGCAAGTCACTTCAAAGAAGTTAGTCGTGATATTATCTCTCACATATCCGCATGCCGCCTGATGCGTAAATTCATGCTCAGTTTGCCCTTGCTTGCGACAATCAACGCCATCAACTCTTAAATGTATTTTAGTCACAATAACCGCCCTCGCTCGTGGAATAATTATATTATCCCCAAATAATATTAAGAAGAACAAAACAAAAAATCGTATAATATATTACTTCGCTATCCATCACGCCCACCTTATTGGTTAATAGCCAGAGCATAACATAAAACAAACTACTTGCAAAAGATTCTTGCGCTATCCCATGTGTATTAATTGATTAATTGCGTTTTCTGCTTCTGACTCTTCAGTAAAAGTACGACTAAGAACAAACCGCCAGCAAACAGAAAAAGCCGCCTTGTAATAGGCTTCGAATTGCTCTCTGCTCATTGCGTTAAAGTTGATTGATTTGGCCACCTTGCGAATACCTTTCGGCGTTTGCTCAAGCTCACAATATCCGGCCTCAACCTTTACCCACTCGTGAAGTGCGCTCTTTGACTTCTCAGGCGCTTCTATCTTGCCAGTGCGTGATTGTGTTAGCTGATCAACAAAAGCGTTTCTGGCGTTGCTTAAGGCTTCACAGTCGCCGCCATAACTACCAAGAAATGCGGTAAACTTATCCAGCGTGGCCAGCTCGCTTGGTGCAAGCAATCCCCCGTCCGGTTCCCAGTACTGGAAAGCCAGCTCAAGCAGCCCGCCAAAATATAGGCGGTGATGCTGCAAGCTTCGGTCACTCTGCTGCGTTGCTTTAAACTTAACAGCCTTCCCGACCTTCCATTTTTTAGACAGTTCTTGGTCGTCTTCAGTGGCGGGTAGAAAACTGCCGTCCATGCGTTTGACCAAGATCATATCCATTAGTCCCCCGCCTTTGGTGCAGTAAATCCTTTGTCAAACATATTTCCATAAACATCATCAATGCTTATGCCTTTATCGAATTGCTGCTCGCCAAGCTTTAATGCCAGCTTAATAAACGCCTCGCGGTCTTTCTCTTGCTGGGTTTTTAGTGGGCGGAATTTACAGTCAGTAACTTTCATCACCTCACTATACCCAGCCCCGTTAACTTTAGAAAACCAAACGTCGTCGCCAAAATAACCTTTTATAGTGACTGCGCAAAAATCATTACCACCGCCGTCAGGCAGTTCTAGCCAAACTGCATCACAATTAGCACCAACTTCAGGCATCCACTCTTGCGAGGCTTCTGGTAGTTCTATTGTGGGTCTTGATGATAGTGGCAAAATGTTGGATATTACAACCCACTCAGGTTTTTTATTATCAACTGCAAAAACATAATCAACCCCATTAACGGTCTTCCCAAAATGGTTTTCATACCCACCGCAAGACTCGACAAAACAACTAGCCCCATCCGGCACCTTATACCCTTTGTATTCTTTAACGTACTTTTTCATAAATCACCTGTTAAATTTCAATGCAAGTTACCATGCCTTAAGAATAGGCTAACTTGGGCAAAATGCAAGAAACTTTTGCAGGTCACCCCTTTATTTATAGTTTATGCGCCCTATCGAAGCAGCGCGACTATTGACTGATTAGAATTTCTTACCATCCTTCTTTGCGCGGTTTTCTCGCTTATGATCTGCACGAATGGCGTTATATGAAATCTTATCTTCCATTGCCCCGAATATGTCATATCCAAGACTGTCAGATACATCTTTGATGATATTCACACACACTGAATATTGATGATTGGTCTGCACATTTGATGATGAAAACATAAAGGAGTTTGCAAAATCAACCAGCCCGACATTTATAGCAAAGTGCTTACCTGAGATAGATATGGAGTGCCTTAAAAACGCACTGGCGCTATTTAATGAGTTTCCAGCTTTTATATAATTGCATTCATAAGCCCCGCCAAAATCTAATAGCCTAATCATTGCGTCAGCTAATTCAACTTCGCCCATTTTACGGTGCGGCAAATGATCGTCCATAATGTCTTTTCGCTCACCCTCGGTAGCTTCTGCAATTTCAGTTGACACTAGCTGTAATTTTTCAAGAGGATCTATTGAGTCCTTATTATCCCACCATCCAACTTTTACATTATTTGCGTAAATGCTTTTTGCCATTGAATTGTAATTCATCATCTTATCCTTTGCGCCCCGTAGAGCGCGGTTGGTTAATAGCAGTAAACGCCACCGAATAATCCAAATTCACTTTCAATATCAAGCCCAAGGCGATTTACTTCTGCATCCAGCTTTGACTTGACCTCCGATAAATCAAGACCTTCGATACTTGGAGTTCGAACAATTAGGCAAGTAAAATCAATATCACCAGAAAATGCGCAGCCAGCTTCAAAAGAGTCAAACTCTTCTCCGCACTCACAATCAAGATAATCAATTAATCCATATTCTAAATCTTCACTTTCTGCAATATCTTCACTTGCGCTTACTTTGTAACCGATGCTAAAACTTGCTTTGTAATCTACACTCATAATCTTAATCTCTTAGTTGCTAGGCCGTTATGACCTAGCAGGTGGGTTAGTTAAGCAAACGGGATTTCGTCGCTAAAATCGTCAAAGCTGTTGGTATGTGGGGCTTGATTATTACCTTGCTGCTGAGGCGCTTGTCGCTGCTGCTGCTGAGGCGCACCACCCGATTGCTGTGCATAGCCTTGCGGTTGCTGATTCGGTCGCTGTGCTGGCTGCTGCGGCTGCTGGTTAAAAGCTGGCTGTTGTGGCGCAAACCCACCTTGAGGCTGGTTATTGCCTTGCTGTGGTGCTGGCTGCTGGTATCCTGGTTGCGGTTGCTGACCTGCGTTCGGATTACTATCAAGCATCATCATATCATTAACTACAATTTCAGTAGAATAGCGCTTAACCCCGTCTTTTTCGTATTCGTTAGTACGAAGCTTTCCCTCAAAGTAAGCCTTTGAACCTTTCTTCAAATACTGGCCAATGATCTCGGCCACCTTGCCAAAGGCGGTTAATCGGTGAAACTCAGTCTTCTCAACTTTCTGGCCTGAGTTTTTGTCCATGTAACTCTCGTCAGTTGCTACGCTAATAGTAACGACAGCACTACCCGAGGGAAGATACTTCATTTCAGGATCACGGCAGAGATTACCGATAATTTGTACTTTGTTTACACTGCGGCCCATAATATTCACTCTCTTCTATTTGATTGTTAATGTATTTTTTCCAGCAACTACTTCAGCGCCTTCAATTTTTTCACCTTCTTCAAGCTCTTTAATAGCCTTAAGAAGCCCCTTCTTATCAGTAGAAACCGATGTTTTTATAACCTTGTACTCTACCGGTATTAAATCCTCGTTATTGATTTGTAGTGTGGGCGCGCCTTTTCTGATACTAGCGCTCATCACTCCGTTATCTATTTTACCGCTGTTTAGCTCTTGCATATTATAAAGCAGATAATCTCGCAGGCTTGCGACTTGATTATCTTTGGCTTTACTTTTTCCAGAGAGCCTTTTTATTTCTGCGCTAATCATTTCAGATTCAGCTTTTAGATTAGCAATAGCAAATAGAACATTTTTAGCCTTATCTTGAAAGTCACAATTCAAATCATTAAGCGTGTCTTGTAGTTGCTCAATAGGTACACCCTCATCAAGCATCGCTTGAACGTCTTTCATAGCCTCCGTCAATTCATAAAGTTTCATTTCGACACTTCTCCGCTAAATCCTGCATTCATTTTGTGATACATTTCATCAAGCCCGACTTTGGCCTCTGCCGCATTAATTCCAAGTATCGGCGCTTCTCTATCAATCTTCTGAACAGCCATGCCATAAACCGACTGCATAGCATTGAAGTTAGGGCATTGCTCCATTGTCTTTATTTTGTCTTCAATATAGTTATTAAATTGCTGGGTTTTACTAACATATTCGGCGTCTTTGTCGTCAGCATTCTTCAGATCGTTTTCTAACTTAGCTGCCTGCTGGTAGCCATGGTCATCAAACTCACCCATAAATACGTCAGCACAAACACCGATAAGAGATAGGCATTTTTTCATCGCGTCAGTAAGCGACTTTTTAGCGTACTCGTTATCAATAACCATCTTCGAGCCGTCGGTCTTCATGTATCGGTATTTGGTGTGGCCGAACTGAACAAAAGTATTCCCCCGGTCCCCGTGCCAAAACTCTACTAGTAACGTATGGTTTTGCTCCCACACAATAGAATCGCCGTCTTTTAGTATTTCCAGTTTATTATCAGAACCTTTAATCATTATAGGCTTTGTATTGTCGAATCGTTCTTCGATGATTCTATATCCCCAGTACTCGCCAATCGGCCCTAGCGAAGAGGTCGCCAGTTTTACCATGTAGTTACCGCTTAACGATGTTTGCTTGTTACCATCGACGTTAGCGGCCTTTGTATACTTCGGGTCTGTTTTTCCGAAGCTATCCCATAAGGTCAAATTACCCATGACATTCACCTTCACGTTTATTAACCATTTCAACCGCAAGCTCTTGCAGCTTCTCATCGAACGCCATTTGAAAATCATCGCGACCAATTCCGCGTACTGCGTATGTTAAACCCTCGTTAACGCCGTCGCTGTCATCTTCAACCATTGCAAGTATTACAAAGAACGTATCTAGCTGCTCTTTGCCCTGATGAACCTGATGGCCGTCATTCACGCACTGAACGACTTCTTCCACTACTTCGCTAAAGTCTTTATCACCGTAAGCCAATTCACTAACATTATAAATTCCGCATATAGCCATTATCTTTCTCCGCACTCGTTGTTTCTTTGTGTGACTAAGATTAATAAATCTCTTGCATGATTGCAAGTATTATTTTAGTATTTATTTCGTAACCACAATAACGCAGAGATTAACAATGAAGAAAGGTAACGCAGTAGCGATAAACCACAACACTGACAAGCTGCTTAAAGAGCTGTCAGCGCATCGAAAGAAAGAAGGGGAGGTTGTCAGCAGTAAGGTTTCTATTATTGCTGATCTGGTATCTAAAGCACACAAACGCGAGGTAAAGAACAATGGACTTAGCTAATTTTATTCACGAAAACATAAAAAAGAACTAATGGACCTTGGCCACAATTCGGCAATTGCAACATCTTGCGCAGACTCGGCGAGGGCTAAGTATAAGGCTGGTTCTAACTGGAAAATGGGCGCGGTTTACGCAGAACTAAGCAAAGAAGCCAAAAAGGTTGCTGGCAAAGTTAAAAAAATTAAAGAGGTGAAATCATGAACGAAGTAACGATCTCATACATGAACAAGCAGGAAATAGAATCTAGCTATCACCTGTTCAATGAATCGCAGTTAAAAGCGGCAGTGGCTCGCTTAATTGCATTGATGGGTAATTAATATGAAATGGCTTGCGCTACTCACAACAAACAAACAAAGAGGCATTAAAGCCTTTTCTGGAGGTGACTTATAAAATGGTTCAAACATGATTCTGCGGCCCATATTGATGCACGTATCAAGAAGGTCAAGCACAAGTACGGAATAGTCGGTTATGGGTTGTATTGGTACTGTATTGAGTTAATTGCACTCGGTATCGATGCAAAAAACATCACTTTTGCACTCGAAGAGGATGCAGAAACGATTGCAATGGAGTGGAATCTTGACCAATTAAAGGTGCAAGAAATGATGAAATACATGGTTGAGCTTGAGCTGTTTGAAAACGACGCCTATGGTCGCGTAACATGCCTGAAGCTCGCTAAACGCCTAGATGACACCAATAGTAAGAACCCTGAAATACAGAAGGTATTACGTGGGGTAAAGGCACAAAGAGTGCAAAATGCACCGATTACTCCGACAAACTCCGAGCATCTCCGCACAGATAAGCTTAGCTTAGATGAGATTAACCTAGAAGAGAGTAACAAAGATAAAGACTGTGCAATTGCATTGCCCGAAGTTAGTAAGATAGAAATTGCATTCGATTTATTTTGGGCGGCAGGTATGAGAAAAGTTAACAGGAAAAAAGCACAGTCGGCGTTTAATAAAAAATTCAAGGAGAATAAAACAAAGCTCAAAATATCCAACCCTGGAGAACCTGAGTTATTCTTCGCTAACCATTTGGCCGCTGATGTAAAAGAAAGATTGGCTAACAAGCAGTTTGGCTTTGAGAAGACCCACCCGACTTCATACCTGAACGGCGAAGGCTGGACTGACGAAAAGCACAATGATTCAAAAGCAGATCAAGGCGGCGCTAAAGATGAATTCTCAACAGCTCACGCAAGCCTTGAGCGACTAATGGACACTGACTGGTGATTAATATGAGCTTAGCAAACGACCTTGTGAAAAAGACATTAGGCCAGATGCCGGAATTCATCCAGCCTCCTACAAGGGCTGCTAAGGGCGTTAAAGTAATGAGTCCAAGCAAAGACAGTATTTACGTCACAAAAGACGGTGAGCAGTCTTCTAGGATGGATATAGCGCGAAAATACGGCGTTCTACATACGAAGGTTAAGTATTTATTTGAAAAGTATTCGCCAGAAGAGGCTTATCGATTAATTAATACCGATTTGAGAATAGCTAACGGGCAGAAAGGGATTTACTTCTTGCCAACCGGTGAAAGTGTTAGCGCTCAAAAGTTAGCTGACTTTTACGGAACTAGCCGATCAAGTGTTCAGCGAAGTTATCGAGATAATAACAAAGACCCGGCGTTATCAAATAGAGCTATCGAAATATCATTAGCAAAGAATCCTTGCAATGCAAGATAGTTTTGCTATGATCTAGCTATCAACTAACAGCGAGAGAGAAGATTATGAAAAAATTAGAGCGAGTAAAAGAGCTAATCAGTAATTCAGAAAAGCTTAGTGGGTTGATTAAGGAGCATAATAAAAAGCTAGAAAATCCTAGTTGCGATAAACACGGGCTTTCGTTTGGAGGGGATTCTCGCTTTTCAGTATTTAAGGCTGATGTATTTCTTGATTGCCATCATGGTTATTTTGGCGATTCTGGGTGTTCTGTCTTGGCCCGTGTTGATCATGAAATAGCGAAGCGCGCACTAAATAGAGTGCTGAATAAAAATATGGGCATGATTCTGAATGAAATGTCTTTGCTTATTCGCGAAGATGCAAGTGAGATTGTCAAAGAGGCATCTAAAGAACTGGATGAAGCTTATGAATTCCTTAAGGGTATTAGTTAAGCGGTCACTAACTTAGCACCCCATATCAACTAACAGCGAGAGAGAAGATTATGAAGTTATTTAACGAGTTAGATTTTAAAGCTCATTCAGTATGGGAAGGTGGAAAGCAAGCTAGAATTAGTTTTGAAAATGGGTATGGAGCGAGTGTTATTTCTGGCGGCGGATCATATACAAGTGATGAAAACCCTTATGAGTTAGCCGTTCTGTACGATGGAGCTATTACATATAACACCGGCATAACGAGTGATGTTATTGGTAATCTAAATGCTAAGGGTGTCAATACCCTGCTTGGTAAGATCAAGAATCTTCAATCTAACTAACAAGCGGATTAAATGAAATGAAACCAAAAGGTCAATGGAAGTCTTTAGGCAGCGGGGTTTATGAATCATCTGACAAGACAAGAATTCATATCGGCGGCCTAATTCGCAAATCTAATGGGGTGATGATTAATCTTCTTTCTATATCTAAAAACCCGTTTAAATTTATAGAGATTATGGGCGGAAATAGAAAGCGCGGAATTATGCTAATGTCCGAGCATTTAACTAAATTGGAGCAAGCCAAATGACAAACCCAATACACCTAGCCTTAGGCAATTCTAAAATGTATATGCCTATTGCGCCGCATAAGGATTACCCAGATTTACCGCTTGAAGTTTCATTCAGCAAGTTGAGTAATGATCATGCGTTTAAGATTCACAGGAAGTCACTAGCGGCAATTCGACAGCGTGGAGGCATGTCAGCGCCAGAATTGTATTGGAACTTAACACGGTCGCAGCCATTGGCTAGTGATGTATCGGTCGAAACTATTTTAGAATTACTGGGGGATTTGTGATTAAACTTAAATTTTGGGATTCGGTAAACAATGGGTTTTGTGATGATTCGGATATTTTTATTAGTTCGGATGGTTGTGTTTACCGTGATCTAGATGATGAAATGCTTCTGGAGCCGTTTATTATTCCAGTTCAGTACACGGGTGTTGAATCAAGAGGTGTTGAACTATATTTAGGCGATGTAGTACAGTCATCGTTCGGTATTCCTCCGATTCCAGTGAAGACAGTAATTGAATTTGATGACGGCGCGTTTATTGTTAAGACTCCAAGGCTTTTCCCTACTTGGTGCGTTCTTTCTGAGTTTATTTCTTGCTTTTCAGAAGTTGAAGTAATCGGTAACATCTACGAAAACCCTGATCTGGTAGGTGATTTATGAGTCATTCTGATACGGATATTCAGGTGCCGATAACAGTGCTGTCAATTATTATGATGGTGTCATCGGTTGCGCTAATGGCAATGTTTCAAGACATCGGGAAAGAGTCTAAGGCGCTGGAAATACTCGCACAATGCAAAGCGGGTGAGATTGTCACGATTAATGATACTGAAATTCATTGCGGAATTATCAGTAAAGAATTAAACATCAAAGCGGCGCAATATCGCGCGGTTAAGAATTGCGTAAAATTGGTTAAGGAGTGGGAAGGTGAGTGAATTAAAAGATAAGTCAGTCGACACAATTGGAGATATGTTGTTCGAACTTAGCTGTAATGAAGATATTGATTCTAATGAATTTGATATTCAGTTTGAGAATGAGCAGGGAGTGACTCAGTGGTTTTCGGTCAATATAAATGAGCTTGCAGGTGTTTCTGTGACTGCTATCGACAAGCTAACAGCCCGAAACACTGAGCTTGAGGCGGCTTTAGAAGAGATACGGTCAATAGTGACTGATGTCCAAGATGGCTTCGAGGTAACTGGCAGTGATGCTGAAATACTTGATTTAATTAACGGCACATTCGAGGACAATTCATAATGACAACAGTAACTTACAACAAATACGGCCAGCTGGTCATTAGTCGAGAAATGAAATTGAGGGTGGTGGTATGAGTGAGTTTAAGAATAACGACATTGTTATATGTAAGGAAATATTCGGTAATATGCCATTAATATTTGTCGGGTTTGCCGAAAGCTTAGATTGGGCTAATGACTGCGTAGTTATTAATAACGGTCAAGCAGTACCAATTCAATCAACCAAGCTAGTAAAAGTAAGTGAATAAGTCCATTCACCTAAGCGCTTTTGTGTCTATCAAGCGCTAAGGGTTTAATAGGAATGCAAATAGTTTTTACAAGGCAAGGATAGTTTGCTATTGTACTGGTATTAACCAATAAGTCAGAGGTAGTTATGGCAGATAAGAAAATATCACGACAGGTGGAAGAATACCGCGTCAAGCACTGGACAAAGGAACTAACGGACAAGAAAGGCGTGGTTTTTATTGTTAACCCGAACGGTTGTATGAAAAAGCCAGAGAAGAAAAAGAAGGGTAGCTAATGCGGCTATCCTTACCACTAATTCAAATAGTAGCCGTCTTGCTGTTGCTAGTCGGTCAATTTATACAAAGCGCGCCAGTCGTAAAGACTGAGCCGCAAACCCAAACCTTTCAAGAGTAGGTGACGTTATGACCAAGCACATTGCATACGATATAGTGATAGTTGTCTTGGTTGTAGCTGGCCTTGCTGTTGATGGCTTTCAGCTGCAAGATGGTTTCTTTGCCTTGGCCACGGTTATTTGGGTTTGGCAGAAAGAAATCGAAGAACTGTTAAAATAAAATTACAATAAATATGCAAAAGATTCTTGCATAATCATAGGTATTTGGTAAGCTCTAGTTATACCCACAAAGCAGAGGCGATTACCATGAAAAACAAAAAGATTTTAGGATTTATTTTATTTAGCTTGCTAGTTTCTATTTCTGGTTGTGGTAAATCTACTGCAGAAGAAAATGCTGTCATGGATGGTGTTACGGCTAAAAGACTAAATGTAGAAGGAGTTGATTGTGTAATTGCTCGTGGAAGATATGCCGACTCTGTTTCAGTATCTTGTGATTGGAACAACAGCAAATTTACGAAATAAACTGGAGATCATCATGACAAATCAAACGGTAGTACAGGTTGTTGATGCACTAGAGCCAAAATTTCCTAACATGCCAGTTGTTGGCGTAGTTACAGTATGCACAGTGCTTGACCGCTCCCGTACCAACTCGGTCGAGTCAGTGGTTGAAGAGATAAAGCGCCTAATGGTTCTAGCTGGCCTAGAGTGCAAAGCAAGCCCTTGCGACATTGTGGCCGAGCTAATGCGCGAAACACTTCTTAGTGATGGCTCAGACCCTCTGCACATCTATATGTTTGACATAATCCCTATCTGTAACAAAGCAATGATGCAATGCTCAGAGCGCAATGATCATGAGTGATATTAAGATTGGCAAGGTGTTTGATTTACCGCTGCACGTTGACATTACTGGCGTGATATTTGACAACGATTCTTGCGCGATTGGCGAGATATGCGGAACTCTTAAGCAATCAGAAGCAGTTGGTCACGCAATAAACTCACACGACAAGCTACTAGAGCAGAACAAGGCGCTAAGAGAAAGCCTAGCTTACGCAATCAAAGAGGCCGACGGATGGTATGACGATTGCCGTGGAGGCGTGATAGATAGCGAAGAGATGACAAGGGCCAAAGCATTATTAGAGGAGAAATCATGAATAACTCAGAGGAGGAAAACGAACAACCAATAAAGAAGCTGGTGGTTGATGCCAGCTCATTTAATGAACTTGTTACAGCGCTGGTCATGCTCATTGAGGAGGGGGCAGATTCAGCAGAGGTTTGTATTGATGAAAGAAGTTTAGATTGTGGCAAAAAACGACAAATAACACTGAAGGTTGAAGCATCAAACGAGCTAGGCGAATTCGACAACGATCTAAGCCAAAGCTCCCTTTATTCCTGCATACATCTAGAGCACTAGACTGGAGCATTACCATGACCAAGCGCAATAAATTCTCACGCGGAAAATCAGAGTCTAAAGCAAAGCGAAACGCATTCGAAAAGGAAAAGGCGGTAAAGCAACACACCAATAAGGTTCATGAGGCATGTGCACCTATTGAAGGCAAAACGGCAGGGCAGCGCGAGTTGATTAAGGCGATCGGGCGCTCTACTGTGGTGTTTATTACTGGCTGCGCAGGCTCAGGAAAAACATATATTTCAACTGGGCTTGCTGCCGATGATTTAGTGCAAGGCAATATCGACAAAATAATATGCACGCGGCCGATTGTAAGCTGTGGTGGGGACCTTGGTATTTTGCCAGGCACGGCTGACGAAAAACTGGCTCCGTACATGGCCCCGCTTGTTGATATTTTAAACCGAAGAATAGGAAAGTCAGCAGTTGAGTGCTTTATAAAAAATAAGCAGATTCAGCACATACCACTGCAGCTTATGCGCGGTGCATCTTTTGATAATGCGGTTATTCTTGCCGATGAAATGGAAAATAGCACAGCAGAGCAGTTAGAAATGCTGCTGACCAGAATTGGCGAAAATACCACTCTAATTATTAACGGCGACATTCGACAAAAGGACATTTCTAACTCGGGCTTGCAGTACGCTATTAACAAGGTATCTCATATTGATGGCATTGAACACGTAGAAATGACCGTTGATGATATTGTAAGATCAGGGATCGTTAAAGAGATAGTGAAGGCATTTTGGGGTGATTAGGGTATAATTAATTTGCAGGATAGGCTTAGCGGCTGAATAGGTGATTTGTCATCATCTTCCTGCTTAATCTTCGACTACCACTAGACAGGTGCGTAACATGCAAGAATTCATTGAAATACCAGCAAACCCTAGTTCTTTAGCAAGAAGAAAACCATTGTTCGGAGTTGCAATTAACGATGCTTGGTATGTGACTCAGCCAACAGTAATCGGTAAGCGGTTTATTTGTCCGTATTACTGCACATGGAAGGATATGATAAAGAGGTCTTACTACCAAAGCTTTATTAAAAAAAATCCTACTTACAAAGGCTGCTCAGTAGTAAAAGAATGGTTACTATTTTCAAATTTCCGTAAGTGGATGGAAGCTCACGATTGGGAAGGAAGAGAGCTGGATAAAGATATTTTAATATCGGGCAATAAAGAATATGGCCCCGAATCATGTATTTTCGTTAGCCATAAAAATAATAGCTTACTAAACAGGCATGAAGCAGTAAGAGGCGAATATCCACAAGGCGTTAGTTTAAGAAAAGATAATGGTAAATATAAATCAGGCTGCAGTGTTAACGGAAAACAGACACATTTAGGGTGTTTCGACACAATCAAAGCAGCAGAATACGTCTATCTAGTATTTAAAGCCGACCTAATTAGAAAGACCGCCCACGAAGAAGAGGCAGCAAATAATCCAAAGCTACAATCCGCCCTACTTCGTCATGCAGAACTGTTCGCTAAAAAAGCGCGCAGCCTGAAGGATTTACCATGAAAACACCAAAGCATCTAAGCGCAGAGTATGACGCACTGGCGATACCAATCAGCAGGCACATGATGAAAAATCATTATGAGCACTGGGGCAACTTCCCGCACGAACTTAGCAGAATGACCTCTGAGTGGATAAGTAAGCTTGAGTCATTGGGTTATGAAGTGGAAGCAATTAAAGCACTCAGGGCCGACATTGATGGGCTGAGTGAGCACTATAAAAGCAAATTGGAACGCCTGGCCAATGACTAAAGTATTCAAAAACAGTCGCCTACTGGTAGACTTCCCGAACAAGTGCCGCGGCGATATTAAACGAATAGCCGACACATCCGGCCTTAGCTTCCCTAAAGTAGCTGTAAAGGCCATGCGTATCGGTTTAGCGGCAATTATGGCTATGGATGCTGAAACATTGAAGGAGGAATTGAAGTGACACTATCAGAAGCAATTAAAATCCTGAAAGAGCACAACGAATGGCGGCGCGGGGATGATAGCGAAATGGTAAACCCGACAACCCTAGGCATTGCCATTGATCTAATTATTCAGCATTGCGAGGCAGAAAATGCACCCATCAATTAACGGAGGCTATAAATACAAACATATTTATTTTGAGTGGCACCGATACTGCGGCCCTTGCTTTCTTCGGCTAAAAGATTCCGAGCCGAAGAATCAGCAGTTTAGACCGACAAGGGATTATTCGGCACTTAGTAGCTGGCAGAGCTTAAGTAAAGATCAGTAAGAAGAACACGGGATTTACTAGGCCGCAAATAATAACGGCCAGAGGCTTTTAATAAAATACCATTACTGGCATACTAACAACCCACAGCGGATAAAGCTGAATTTCCCAATAACCAAGTCAATAAGGAAGGTGCATCATGCTAAAAATCTTACTTCCATTACTGATCCTATTTTCTATGTCGTCGCTTGCTGGCCTGCCTTTAGAGCCAAGCTATGCAGCCCCCGACTACCTAGAATCAGAATCGGTGATGATAGCGCTGGCGGTTGATTTGCGCCCTTGTCTATCTGAAAACGAACCCTTTGAGCGAATGTATATTGTGACGGGAGCGGCCACTCAATATAAAGAAACCACTTACACTTCAAATAGTGATTTAATTGTAATGCGCTAACTACCAATAGAAGTTGGTTGGCAAAAGCAAGAAGAATACTTCCAAATTTAATTGGTGCTGCACACTACCGAAAGCCGACCCTAATCAAGTCGGCTTTTTTATGCCTGCTGATATATCCATGATATAGTCTTATTTTTACCATATTAAGATTAAAGGAATTGTAATGGCAAATCAGATAATAGAAGGCGTAAAAGGCGTTATGGCAACAACAGCAGCCACAGCGCCCACAGTTGGCCCAGTATACGGCAGTTACTTAACGACTAATGGAATAGGGCTATTGTCTTTTAGCGAGATCATACAAGTGCTAGGTGCGGTTTACGTGTCTTTTTTATTGATAAAGGCGTTGCTAAATACAGGGATAGGTAAAAAAATTAGAAGTAAAATTTCAGGCTGGCGAGATAAAAGCTAAATCCATTAGCTTTATTTCGATTTTTCCCTGTAGAGATTAACTAGCTCTTTTGCCTCTTGTATTGTTTTTACTCGTCTAATCTCTACGCAGCGATAGCCCCTGTTATTAAATTGAACGTCCTCGCCTCTGCTATGCGCGTATTCAATAGGGTTAACTTCCTGCAAGGTTGCCGGTGCAATCACAGAAAGAGAGAATGAAATAATACTAACGCCTAGGCCAGTACCAAAGCCCAAAGTAAAAGTTAAGCATGAAATCATTATGAAGCCCTCGCTTTAGCTATCGACGCATTAGCGGTTAATATCGCATATTCGACCGCTCTATGGCTTGGGTATCCGTTAAACATTCTGTCATACACTCCAAAGTGATCTTTAAAGTTTGCGCCGTTATAGGTCAGCTCGATACATTCAATCCACAGCTCTTTGGGCGCGTCTTTGATTTGTGATTGGATAATGCAGCCATCCACGCTACGCACGGTCTTGAACTTCATATCAGCCCAGAACACACGGTAATCAATCCATACAAGACGATCACAGTTTGGCGTATTCATAGTGCCGTGCTCCGATAATCGCTAAGGTATTGCACTGCCTGCTGCATCCATAAGGTCTGATTTAAGGTCTTATGGTTCTGCATGGCCACAGCGTAGTAACAAGCAAATGACAACCCACGCTCACGTACATTGTAATTAACCAGCGCTTCATGAACCCAAGAAATGGGAACCCCGTGCTTTTTTGCTGCCGCGATAATATCTTGATTTTTCATGATTTATACCTCGCCGTCGTCTTCATCATTATTGAAATAAGCAGCAAGCATATCTTCAGCAATACACTTAAACCAAAACAAAGTATGGTAAACGCCAAATACAGCCATGCTAACCAGCTCGCCAAACCACCAGTAATCTTTGTCATCGCCGAGGCTTTTTCTATGTTTGTATTCTTCCATTGTGGCGAAAGCAACGCCGCAGATTAAATACCACTCGACGTAATCATTCATAATTTTTACCACTCGCTTTGTATTCTATGTCTTTTTCATTCCATCCGCCTATCCAGGCATTGCGGCGACGAAAGTTAGAAACACCAAAGGGGCATGCGTTTTTAAGTAAGCCCTTCGATCTAGCTTGATACCCTTTGTT